>Ga0316624_10000847_pt1 | contig 11315 bp, 11 predicted proteins | sample OWC_Aug_N3_C1_D5_FD_207657 | JGI IMG/M metagenome (GOLD analysis project Ga0316624, IMG submission 207657) | Wetland soil microbial communities from Old Woman Creek delta, Ohio, United States - OWC_Aug_N3_C1_D5_A | ecosystem: Environmental > Terrestrial > Soil > Wetlands | place: USA: Ohio...
CTCGGATGCGCGAACTTGCGCGCGGTGCTCGCTGCGCGGCCAGGCGAGATGGTGCGCCCGCTCGGGATCAAGGCCGGCTTCTTCGGCCGCATGCAGCGCGTCCGCCATCCGCTGGGGATGGTCCTGGTCGGGGCGCTGTTCGCAATCTCCTTCGACACCGTCAGCCAGGCCGGGCTGATCGCCGCGGCCGCGACCGGATTCGCTGGGATCGGCCCTGCGCTCGCGCTCGCCGTTCTGTTCACGCTTGGCTTGCTGCTGGTCGACGGCCTGAACGGCCTGTGGGTGGCACGGCTGCTGGCGCGCGCGGATGCGCGCGCCCGAAGCGCGTCGCGTGCCATGGGCCTGGTTATCGCGGCGCTGTCGCTCGCGCTTGCCGGCTGGGGCGCTTTGCGCCAGCTGTCGCCGCGGCTGGACGCGTGGAACGAACGCAAGGAGCTCGTATTCGGAACGGGAATGATCGTTGCGGTTGCCGCGACTTTCCTCCTCGTTATGACCGCGCGCCGTTTGACGCACGTCAAGCCGGCCGACGCCGTGCAGCCCTATCGTGTGCCCCATGACGCCGGAACGTAAGCTGCTCGTGCTCGGCATCGGCAACACGCTGCTTAGCGACGAGGGAGCGGGCGTGCACGCGTTGCGCCGCCTGCAGGCTTCGGCGCAGGCGCGCGACGGCGTCGAGTACCTCGACGGCGGCACGCTCTCCTTCACGCTCGCGGGCCCGATCGAGGACAGCGCCGCGGTGCTTGTCATCGACGCGGCCGAGCTCGGCGCGGAGCCCGGAACGGTGCGCGTGTTCGAGGGGCAGGCGATGGACGAATTCCTCGGCGCCGGCGGCAAGAAGAGCGTGCACGAAGTCGGCCTGCACGACCTGATGGCGATCGCCGCGCTCGCCGGGCGGCTGCCCGAGCGGCGCGCGCTGATCGGCATCCAGCCGCAGGAGCTCGGCTGGGGCGATGCGCCGAGCGCGCGCGTGGCCGAGGGCATCGGGCGCGCCTGCGCGCAGGCGCAGGACATCATCGAGCGCTGGCAGCCATGAGCGATCTGCGCGACACGGCCTACGCTACGGCGATCCTGCACGAGGTCGCCGACCTGCTCGCGAAGCTCGCCGCAGACGGCAGTGCCGGCGCGATCGACCTGCGCGCCATGCCGCTCGGCCCGGCCGACCGCGCGCGGCTCAAAGAGGTGCTCGCGCAGGGCGCTGTCAAGGTGTCGGTGGACGCCGGCGGTCCGAGCGAGATCTTCGAGACGGTCTATCCCGGGGTGTGGTGGACGTGCCACCGCAACGATGCCGGCGAGACCATCTCCGAATTCATCGAGGTCACCGACTGCCCGCAGTTCCTGAAAAGCCAGCCCGACGACATCCGCGCAGGGGCGTCCGGGCTGCGGAGGTTGCTCGAATGAAAGGCGAAGCCATGCGAAACGACGACCGCGAGATCACCCTGGGCGAATACCTGGCTGCGCGCGGCGTGAGCCGGCGCGCGTTCCTCAAGTTCGCCTGCTCGCTCGCCTCGCTGATGGCGCTGCCGCCGTCGGCCGGGGTCGCGATGGCCGAGGCGCTGGCGAAGGCGAAGCGCCCGTCGGTGCTCTGGTTCCCGTTCCAGGAGTGCACCGGCTGCACCGAGTCGATCACGCGCTCGCACGAGCCGACCATCGAATCGATGATCTTCGACATGATCTCGCTCGACTACCAGGAGACGCTTATGGCGGCCGCCGGCCACCAGTCGGAGGCGGCGCGCGAGCAGGCGATGAAGGACAACTACGGCAAGTATCTCCTGCTCATCGACGGCTCGGTCGCCACCGGCCTGGAGGGCGCGTACTCCTGCATCGGCGGGCAGACGAACCTCTCGTGGCTCACCGAGGCGGCCAAGGGCGCCGCGGCGATCATCGCGATCGGCAGCTGCGCCTCCTACGGCGGCATTCCGAAGGCGAACCCGAATCCGACCGGCGCGCGCGCGGTGTCCGACATCGTGAAGGACAAGCCGATCGTCAACATCCCCGGCTGCCCGCCGATCCCGGCGGTGCTGACCGGCGTGCTGGCGCACTTCCTCACCTTCGGCTCGCTGCCCGAGCTCGATCCGCTCGGCCGACCGAAAGCTTTCTACGGCGAGACGATCCACGATCGCTGCTACCGGCGGCCGTTCTACGATCAGGGGCGCTTCGCCAAGACTTTCGACGACGAGGGCGCGCGCAACGGCTGGTGCCTGTACGAGCTCGGCTGCAAGGGCCCGGTGACCTACAACGCCTGCGCCACGATCAAGTGGAACGCGGGCACGAGCTTCCCGATCCAGTCGGGGCACGGCTGCCTCGGCTGCTCGGAGCCGGATTTCTGGGACAAGGGCAGCTTCTACCGGCCGCTCTCGGTGGCGCACTGGGGCGACAAGGCGACCCTCGGCGGGGCGGCGGCGGTCGGCGTTGCGCTCGGCGCCGCCGCGGCGCTCGCCGCTCGGCGGCGGCAGGACAAGATCGTGAAAGGAGACTGACCATGGACCTGCTCACTTTCGCACGCGGCCCGGGCATGTACTGGGCGGTGACGATCTTCGTGATCGGCGTGCTGTGGAAGCTCGCCGGCGTGATCCTGCTGCGCGCCAAGCGCGATCTTTCCGAGGCGCGCAAGCCCTCGGCCTGGACCGGCCTGCGCGCGATCCTCACGCGCAGCTGGCCGCGCCGCGCCTTCGTGCACGGCACCGCGTTCAGCGAGGTGCTCGGCTACGCGTTCCACGTCGGGTTCCTGTTCACGCTCGTGTTCTACCTGCCGCACGTGCTGTTTTTCGAGGACGTGTTCAAGGGGCTGCTCGGCGTGAACTTCCAGAGGCTGTTCGGCGTGCCCTGGCCGTACTTCTCCGGCGGCATGGTCAACTTCTTCGGCGCGGTGGCGGTCGCGGCGCTCATCGCGCTGCTCGTGCACCGCATCGTCAACCCGGTGAAGCGGCTGATCTCCAACTTCGACGACTACTTCAGCTGGCTGGTGACGATCGCGCCGCTCGTGACCGGCATGCTCACCTACGGCCACGTCGGCGCGCCCTACCAGACGCTGATCGCCGTGCACCTGCTGTCGGTCGAGCTGCTGCTGGTGTGGTTCCCGTTCGGCAAGCTGATGCACACCTTCACGGTGTTCATGTCGCGCGGCACGCAGGGGATGCAGTTCGAGCGCAAAGGAGCGACGCTATGAGCGCAAGCGACGTCAATACCGAGCATCCGCTCGAGCTCGAGACGCCGCGCTTCTCGGTGAAGAAGCCGGCCGTGCGCTACGACAAGCAGGGCGAAGTCCCCGACGCCGAGCGCGTCAAGCGCGCAATGCAGAACTTCGTCAGGGACTTCGGCCGCAGCGCGGCGATCTACATGGAATCCTGCGTGCACTGCGGCAACTGTGCCGAGGCCTGCCATTTCTACGCGACCACGAACGACCCGAAATACACGCCGATCTGGAAGATCGAGCCGTTCAAGCAGGCCTACAAGCGCGAGTACGGCCCTTTCGCCTGGTTCTACCGCGCGCTGAACCTGAAATCCGCGGTCACCGTCGAGCGCCTCGAGGAATGGCAGGAGCTGATCTACGACTCTTGCACCGTGTGCGGCCGCTGCTCGCTCATCTGCCCGATGGGCATCGACATCGCGAGCCTGGTTTCGCTCGCGCGCCACGGCATGGCGAAGGCGGGCCTCGTGCCGCACGAGCTGTGGGCGGTTGCCGAGCGCGGCGAGAAGGAAGGCAGCCCGCTCGGCGCGACGCCGAAGGTGTTCAAGGACCGTATCGAGTGGCTCGCCGACGACTACGAGGTCGACATCCCGCTCGACAAGGCGAAAGCCGACGTGCTGTGCACCATGTCGTCGATCGAGATCATGAAGTACCCCGAGTCGATCGTCGCCACCGCGAAGATCATGAAGCACGTCGGCGCCAACTGGACCTTCCGCCTGGACGGCTATGAGGCGACCAACTTCGGGCTGCTGTCCGGCAACGCCGACTGGCAGCGCGACATGAGCATGAAGCTGATCGACGCGGCAATCGCCTGCGGGGCGAAGACCCTGGTGCTGCCCGAGTGCGGCCACGCCTACGGTGCGCTGCGCTGGATGGGCGCCAACCTCTACGGCAAGCCGCTGCCGTTCCGCGTCGTGCATATCGCCGAGTTCATGGCCGAGCACGTGAAGAGCGGCAAGTTGAGGCTGAAGAAGGTCGGCAAGTCGGTGACCTTCCACGACCCCTGCCAGATCTCGCGCCGCGGCGGCGCGATCGAGGCGCCGCGCGAGGTGCTCGCCGCACTCGGCGTCGAGCTGCGCGAAATGGAGCCGACCAAGGGGCTCAACTGGTGCTGCGGCGGCGGAGGCGGGGTCGTGACCATCCACCGCGCCGATGCGCTGCGCTACAAGGTGTTCCAGCTCAAGATGAACCAGATCGACGACACCGGCGCCGAGCTGCCGGTCACGAGCTGCTCCAACTGCCGCCAGACCTTCGACGACGGCCAGGCCCACTTCAAGTGGGACAAGACCATGAACAGCCTGCTCGAGATGGTCGCGCACAACCTTGAAGGAGAGGCCGCATGAACGCCCCGGCCAAGCGCGTCGTCGTCGACCCGGTCACCCGCATCGAAGGGCATCTGCGCATCGAGGCGGACACCGATCCGAGCGGCACCATCACGCGCGCCTCGTCCTCGGGGACGATGGTGCGCGGCATCGAGATCATCCTGCGCGGACGCGATCCGCGCGACGCCTGGGCCTTTGCGCAGCGCATCTGCGGCGTGTGCACCCTGGTGCACGGCATCGCCTCGGTGCGCGCGGTGGAGGACGCGCTCAAGTACGAGATCCCGCCAAACGCGCAGCTGATCCGCAACCTGATGATCGCCGCGCAGTTCGTGCACGACCACGTGATGCACTTCTACCACCTGCACGCGCTCGACTGGGTGGACGTGGTGTCGGCGCTCAAGGCCGACCCCAAGGCGACCTCCGGGCTCGCGCAGAGCATCTCGGGCTACGCCAAGTCCTCGCCCGGCTACTTCGCCGACGTGCAGGAGCGGGTGAAGAAGTTCGTCGCCGGCGGGCAGCTCGGCATCTTCGCCAACGGCTACTGGGGCCACCCGGCCTACAAGCTGCCGCCGGAAGCGAACCTGATGGCGGTGGCGCACTATCTGGAGGCGCTCGCCTGGCAGCGCGACGTGGTGCAGATCCACACGGTCTTCGGCGGCAAGAACCCGCATCCGAACTTCCTCGTCGGCGGCGCCCCCTGGTCCCTCGGCCCGGTGGGGCTGGAGAAGGTGCAGAACGTCATCCGCTCGATGCGCAGCTTCGTCGACCAGGTGTACGTCCCCGACACGCTCGCGATCGCCGGCTTCTACAAGGACTGGGCCGCGCTCGGCGAGGGGCTGGGCAACTTCCTCACCTACGGCGACTTCCCCGACAAGAGCATGGCCGAGCTCGCGAGCTTCAAGATCCCGCGCGGCGCGATCCTGAACCGCGATCTCTCCAAGGTGCACGAGGTCGACCTGAACGCCGAGGACCAGATCCAGGAGTTCGTCGCGCACTCCTGGTACGACTACGCGGGCGGCAAGGAGAAGGGCCTGCATCCCTACGCGGGCGAGACGAAACTCAACTACAGCGGGCCGAAGCCGCCCTACGAGCATCTGGACGTGGAGCAGTCCTACTCCTGGCTCAAGTCGCCGCGCTGGAAGGGCAATGCGATGGAGGTCGGCCCGCTCGCGAGGATGCTGATGCTGGTGGCGACCGGCAACAAGGAGGCGAAGGAGCTGGTCGACATGACGCTCAAGCACCTCGACGTCCCGGTGCAGGCGCTCTTTTCGACGCTCGGGCGCACCGCGGCGCGCACGCTCGAGACGAAGCTCATCTCCGGCTGGATGCAGGGCTGGTACGACCAGCTGATCGCCAACATGAAGGCCGGCGACGTGCGCACCTTCAACGAGCAGAAGTGGGACCCGACCACCTGGCCGAAGCAGGCGCAGGGCGCGGGCTTCACCGAAGCGCCGCGCGGCGCGCTCGCGCACTGGATCGTGATTCGCGACGGCAGGATTGCCAACTACCAGGCGGTGGTGCCTTCGACCTGGAACGCGGGGCCGCGCGATCCCAAGGGTCAGGACGGCGCCTACGAGGCGGCGCTGAAAGGCACGAGGCTCGCCGTGATCGAGCAGCCGCTCGAGATCCTGCGCACCATCCACAGCTTCGATCCGTGCATCGCCTGCGCGGTGCACGTTGCGGGGCCCGACGGCAGGGAGCTGGTCGAGGTGAAGGTCAGCTGAAGCGAACCGCGGGCGCGGCGGCCGGCCGCCCCTGCAGGACGCCGAGCGGCGCGGAGAGGGTTTTCTCGGTCAGGCGTACGGCCTTCCGGCCCGGACGCAGGGCTGCGAGACCGTCCTCCGCATAGAACGCTTCGCGCTCGCTCACGCGCTTCCAGCTCCAGCCCGAAAGCGATCCCGACAGGCCGGCGTCGCCCCAGGCGGGCTCGAAGCGGTTGCCGTCGGTGACCACGCGCAGGCGCACGTCGCTGCGATGCAGGTCGGTCGCCGCGCGCAGCTGTTGCAGCGTTTCCAGGTCCGCGAAGGCGAGCAGGTCCCAGCCGAACGGGCTGCAGGTGCCGAGCACTTCGTCTTCGGTCCGCGCGCCGATCACCCACACCGAGCGGATATCCGGGCAATGCTCGGCCAGCTGGTTCAGGAACAGGGAAATGCCGCGCATGATCGGTCTCGGGGAAGGGGATGCGGCCGTTCGGTGCGCCGCACAGTGCACGCCTAGTCTACTCCGATGTCAGGTGGGCGCCCTGTCATGCCGCAAGCCTTTGACTGCGCAGCGAAAGCGGCGGAGCGGTCGAGGCGCGGGGACGCGCGCAGGGCGCGTTTGCTATCCTCGCGTCGCTCCCTCGACCCGCCGCATAACGTGCCCCCCAGCCGAGCCCGCGTCGCCCTCAATCCCTTCAACGCCAATGGCACGCGCCGCCTGATGACGGCGGCCGCGGCCGGGGCGATCGTATTACTGGTCCTGCCCGCCTCCGTGTTCGGCGCGGGCCGCTTCCTGCTCGCCTGGATCTCGGCGATCGCCTGCTTCGTGGCGCTTTCGTACCGCATCGTCGTGCACGCGACGCCGGAGCTCACCGAGCAGAGCGCGCGCGAGGAGGACCAGAGCGGCCCGGCGCTGATCGCGCTCGTGCTGTGCGCCGCGGCGGCGAGCCTGTTCGCGGTGACCCTGGTGCTGAGCGGCGCGCACCGCCTCGGCACGGCCTGGCACGTCGCTTACGTGCTGCTCGCCGGCCTCGCGGTGTTCTCCTCCTGGCTGCTCGTGCACATCGGCTTCGCGTTCCACTACGCCCACCGCTATTACGGCGACGTCGCCGAGCCTTACGGCGAGCCGGATCGCGGGCTCGTGTTCCCGGGCAAGGAGCGGCCCGACTACCTGGATTTCGCCTATTTCGCCTTCGTCATCGCCATGACGGCGCAGGTTTCGGACGTGCAGGTCACGACGCACCGCATGCGGCGCCTCGTGCTCTTGCACGGCATCGCATCGTTCGGCTTCTACACCGTGATCCTCGCGCTGGCGGTAAACATCGTCGCCAGCGCGCTCGCCTGAAGGCTTCTCAGCGGCCCTGGTAGAGATCGCGCCCGGCGGCGAGCGCGCGGATCTTGCCGTCCGCGACGCTGCGCGGCAGCATCCAGAAGCCGCAGTCGGGGTGGATGTACTTCACGCGTCCCTTGCCGAGCAGCTTCTCCGCCCGCTCGATGGCGCGCGCGATGTCCTCCGGCTTCTCGATCTCGGTGCGCTTGACATCGACCACCCCGAGCCCGAAGCCGAGGTCGCGGCGCAGCGCCTTGAAGACCGCGAGCTCTTCCGACGGCCGGTGCGCGGTCTCCAGCACGACGTGGTCCGCCTCGAGCGCGTTCAGGTAGGCGATCAGCTTCGCCCAGGTGCCCTGCTGCACAGACTGCCCGCCGTAGTTGCCGAAGCACAGGTGCACGGCCGCCTTCGCCTTCTTCGGCACGGCCTTGAGCACCTTGTTGATCGCCGCCGCGGCCCAGCGCCACTCCCCGGGATGCCCGGGCAGGTTCGCCTCGTCGAGCTGGATCACGTCCGCGTCCAGGTGCTTCACCTGCTCGGCGAGCACCTCGGCGATCGCGTGCGCGAGCTTCTGCGGGCTCTTGTAGAAGCGGTCGTGCAGCGTCTTCGCCAGCATATGCGGGCCGGTGAGCGTGAACTTGAGCGGCCGCGTGGCGAGCGCCTTGGCGCGCGCGCAAGGCAGCTTGAGGTTCAGCGTTCCCGCCCCGATCGGCCCCACCACCACGCCCGGCGGCCGGGTGCGGAAGCGCATTCCCGAGTCGCGCGCGTAGTCGAGCCACTCCGAGAAGCCGATCTCGCTGCGCACGCCGGACATGGGCCGCACGAAGTACTCGATCATGCCGTTGGTCTCGGGATGGTTGAAGTCGAAGCGGTACAGCTCGCCGTCGGCCACCAGGTCGATGCCTGCGCGCTCCTGCGTGGCGATGACCACCCGGGTAGCGTCGAAGAGCGCCTGCTCCGAGGGGGAGCGGACCAGCCAGTCGGGGACGGGGTAGGACCCGACCACGGTCGTGAGTATGCGCGCCATGGCGGCCGATTATAATTCACCGAATGGTTAACATCCTGCCGAAGAGCTTCCAGGGCGTCGACGAGCTCGAGGACTTCATGACCCGCCCGACGCCCGAGCTCGAGCACGACCTCGCCGGTGTGGACGAGATCCTGGTGCTAGGCGTCGGGGGCAAGATGGGCCCAACGCTCGCGCGCATGGCGCGGCGCGCCGGCAAGCGGGTGATCGGGGTGGCGCGCTTCTCCGAGCCCGGCCTGCGCGCGAAGCTCGAGGCCTGGGGCATCGAGTGCATCCCCTGCGACCTGCTCGATCGAGCGGCGCTCGAGCGGCTGCCGCGCACGAAGAACGTGGTCTTCATGGCGGGGCACAAGTTCGGCGCCTCCGGCCAGCCCTCGCTCACCTGGGCGATGAACGTCGGCGTGCCGTTCATGGTGGCCGAGGCGTTCCGCGAGTCGCGCATCGTCGCGTTCTCCACCGCCTGCGTCTATCCGTACGCGAGCGTCGCCGGGCGCGGCGCGGACGAGGCGACGCCGACCACGCCGCCCGCGGGCGACTACGCGAACTCCTGCGTCGGCCGCGAGCAAGCGTTCCTGTACGCCTCGCAACGCTACGGCACGCCCGGGCGCCTGATGCGGCTCGAATACGCGATCGACATGCGCTACGGCGTGCTGCACGACGTCGCGGCGAAGGTCTTCGCCGGACAGCCCGTCGACGTCGCGATGGGGCACGTGAACGTGCTCTGGCAGGGCGACGCGAACGAGCAGGCGCTGCGCCTGCTCAAGCACTGCACGCGGCCCGCCTCGCCGATCAACGTGAGCGGGCCGGAGGTGCTGAGCGTGCGCTCGCTCGCCGCGGAATTCGGCAAGCGCTTCGGCAGGAAGGCCCAGATCACGGGCAGCGAGGCGCCCACCGCCTGGCTGGTCGACACGGCGCAGGCGCAGCGGCTGTTCGGCCCGCCGCGCGTGCCGCTCGAGGCGATGCTCGACTGGCAGGCCGACTGGATCGCGCGCGGGCTGCCGGATCTCGGCAAGCCGACGCACTTCGAGACGCGTGACGGGAAATACTGAGCACGCGCTCGGCCCGGGGCACCTGGCCGGCTGCCTCGCGCTGTCGCGCGCGGCGAACTGGAATCAGAACGAGGCGGACTGGCGGCTCATGCTCGAGCTCGGCCGCGGTTGGGGCATCTCGCTCGCCGACGACACGCTCGCCGCCTCGACGCTCGTGCTGCCCTACGGCGCTTTCGCCTGGATCAGCATGGTGCTCGTCCTTCCGGGGCAGCGCAGGAAGGGCTACGCCTTGCGGCTGCTGCGCATCGCGATCGCCGAGCTCGAGCGGCGCGGCCAGCTGCCGGTCCTGGACGCGACGCCCGCCGGCCGCGAGGTGTACCGCCAGGAGGGCTTTCGCGATACCTGGGGCTTCAAGCGCTTCCATCTCGCCGCCGCCGTGCAGCCGCTAGGCGCCGCGCGCGCGAGGCCGCTCGAGGACTGGGATGGCGCGCTCGCGCTCGACGCCGAGGCCTTCGGCGGACCGCGCGCGCCGCTGCTGCGCGCGCTGCAGGCGCGCATGCCGGGCTGCGCGCTCGAATTGCCGGGCAAGGGCTTCGTACTGGCGCGCGACGGGCGCGAGGCGGCGCAGATCGGTCCGCTCATCGCGCGCGACGAGGCGAGCGCCATCGCGCTGCTCGGCGCCGCGCTCGGGGCGGCGCGACCGCCGCTCTACATCGATGCGGCCGATCACGCGCCGCGCCTGCAGGAATGGCTGCTCGCGCAGGGTTTCGCGTTCCAGCGTCCGTTCACGCGCATGGTGCGCGGCGCCGCGCGTGCGCCGGGAAACGAAAAGCTGGTCTACCTGGTCGCCGGGCCCGAGCTCGGCTGAGGCGGAAGGAGGCATCGGCATGTCACACGACTTCATCGTCATCGGCGCCGGCCACAACGGTCTCGCCTGCGCCGCCTATCTCGCGAAGGCGGGTGAGAAGGTGCTCGTGATCGAGCGCAGCCGGCGCGTGGGCGGCGGCTGCCACACGGAGGAGGCGACGCTCCCCGGCTTCAAGCACAACATCTGCTCGGTCGTGCACACCCACATCCCGACCAGCCCGGTGTACCGCAATCTAGAGCTCGAGCGCTACGGCGTGCGCTATGTCTACCCGGAGCGCCTGCGCGGGACGATCTTCCCCGACCATCGCAGCATCGTGATGTACCGCGACGCCGAGCGCATGGCAGCCGAGCTCGCCCGGTTCTCCGAGCGCGACGCGAAGACCTTCCGGCAGCTGTACGACGACTATGCGGAATTCATCGACGCGACCTACCTGCCGCTCATGTATTCCCCGCCGCTCGCGCCTTCGCTGCAGAGCGCCGAGCTGGAGAAGTCGGAAGAAGGCCGCACGCTGCTCCAATGGCAGGCGAGCACGCCGGTGCAGCTGCTGAACGAGCTGTTCGAGAGCGAGGAGGTGAAGGTCCATTTCCTCGCGCGCATGACGGTGCTCGGCTTCGCGCCCGACCAGTTCGGGCAGGGCTGGATTTGCCTGTTTCGTATCCTCAAGGCCGAGGCGCCGATCTGCGTCGGCGGCTCACAGCAGCTCGCGCACGGCCTGCGCAGCGCCCTCGAGGCGCACGGCGGCGCCGTGCAGACCGGCGCGGAGGCGAGGCGCATCCTGCTGCGCGGCAACCGCGCCGTCGGCGTCGAGCTCGCGGACGGCACGCGGCTCGAAGCGGCCAAGGCGGTGATCACCAACGTCGAGCCGAAGAAGAGCTTCCTCGGCATGGTCGGCGAG
>Ga0316624_10000848_pt1 | contig 11313 bp, 9 predicted proteins | sample OWC_Aug_N3_C1_D5_FD_207657 | JGI IMG/M metagenome (GOLD analysis project Ga0316624, IMG submission 207657) | Wetland soil microbial communities from Old Woman Creek delta, Ohio, United States - OWC_Aug_N3_C1_D5_A | ecosystem: Environmental > Terrestrial > Soil > Wetlands | place: USA: Ohio...
GTCGGGCGCGAGCGCGGAAAAATGCGGGATGAGGGGCGGCAAGGCGGCGGTCATGAGAAACCAATTATGTCATTCCGCGTTCGCCGCTTCGCGGCGCCCCGGAATGACGGCGTCTACCGCAACATCCCCACCTAAGGGAAGGGTAAAGGCGCGCCCGCTCAGCCGATGCCGCCGCCGGCCGCGGCGGCAAACTGGCTCGGCGCCTCGCCGGCCGGTCTTGCCGCGTCGGGCCCGCTGGCGGAAACCTGCAAGGCCTCGGCGCGCACCGGCCGCGGCGGCGAGAACAGGAAGCCCTGGCCGAAGCGCACGTCGTAGTCGAGCAGGTCGAGCACCATGGTCTCGCTCTCGATGCGCTCGGCGATGAGGTCGATGCCGGAGCGCGCCAGGAGGTCGGCGAGGTCGGCGGGGTGAATGTCGCTCTGCGCGATCGCGCGGTTGAGCAGCAGCTTGGCCGGCACCTTCAGGAAGCGGAATGAGTGGTCAGCCAATTCCTTCGGCTCCATGCGCAGGTCGCCGACGTGATCCATGGAGAAGCGGAAGCCGCGCTCGGCCAGCGCCGCCAGGCTTTCGTGCTCGATCGGCCCGAAGGCGCGATAGGCGCTCTGGGTGAATTCGAACGTAAGCGAACCTCCCAGCGCGCGGTTGGCGTCCATGAAATCGAGGAACTGCTTGAAATAGGTCGGATCGGTTAGCGTCGCCGCGCTGATATTGCAGAACAGGCCGACGTCGCGGCTTTTCAACTGCAGGCGGCGCGTCACCTGCACGCAGCGGAACACCAGGAGATTGTCGATCTTCGGCATCAGGCCGACGTTTTCGGCGAATTCGATGAAGTCGCCGGCCGGGATGACGTCGCCGTCCTCGGTGCGCAGCCGCGACATCGCCTCGTAGTAGCGCACCTTGCGCTGCGGCAGCGTGACGATCGGCTGCAGGTAGAGATCGATGCGGTCCTCGTCGACCGCCTTGCCGATGAGCTCGGCGATGGCGTCGCGCGACAGGCCCTGGAAGCGGCGCGCGCCGGTCACCGCGTCGCTTTCGCTCAGATTGAGCGCGCCGTCCGTAATTGGCGCAGCCGCAGCAGTCTTGGCGAACTCGGTCATGACCGGCGCGGTGACGGCGCCCTGCTTCTGCAAGGCGGTGGCGTGGAAGGCGACCGTCTCGGCGATCTGGCGCACCAGGTTGCCCAGCTCTCCCATCTCGGCGGTGAGCGGCTCGACCGCGCCTTGCGCCCGGTCGACCGCCTTGTCGACGCGCGTCTCCATGGCGTTGAGCCGGCGGCCGATCTCCGCCACCTGGCGGGCCAGGTCGGCGGTGCCGCGCGAGAGATCGGCGATCTGGTCGCCGAGCGTGCGGCGATCGCTCAGGCGGTTGCTGATCGTGTTGTAAAGCGCCATCGCGACCAGGGCGGCGAGCGCCGCGAGGGCGGCGGTGCGGGGGTCCAGCTTGAAAGCGAGATAGAGCACGGCGCCGAGCGAGGCGGCGATGAGCACCATGCAGACCCCGATGAAGATGGCGCCGATACGAACCATTGCGCTATTCCTGGGCGGCCCCCCGCCGGGCAGGCGCCTGATTCGCGCTGCCGGGCCCCAATGTTCCCGAGACGCCCCGTCCGTGCAACATCGAACTCCTGCTATGGTAACGACAATTTCCCCCGGCGTCGCAGGAAACTGACTAGCCCATGGAACCCGGCGCCCCGGCATTATCGGCGTCCCCCGGCTCGCGCCTGACGGAGCGGATTGCCGCCTGTCCGGGCCGGGTCTTTCTGGTCATCTTGGCGCTGCACACCGCGGTCTGGACCGCGCTGCCGGCGCTGATCTATCTCAACCTGCCGCTCGACCTGATCGAGGCGCTGCTGTACGGCCGGGAATGGCAGCTCGGCTACGACAAGCTGCCGCCGCTGCCCTGGTGGCTGGTCGAGATCGTCTACCGGCTGACCGGACACGACTTCGCCTATTACCTGCTGGCCGAGATCGCCGTCTGCGCCGCCTTCGCGCTGGTCTATGCGGCGGCGCGGCCCCTGGTCGGGGCGGCCGGCGCGCTAGTTTCGGTGCTGATCGTCGACGGCCTGCACTACTTCAATTACACCGCCGCCAAGTTCAACCACGACGTCATCCAGCTGCCGTTCTGGGCGCTGGCCGGCCTGTCCTATCGCCGCGCGCTGCGCCAAGGCCGGCTCGCCGACTGGCTGTTGCTCGGCCTGGCCATGGGCTTGGCGCTGTGGGCGAAATATTTCGTCGTTGTGCTGGCGGCGCCCTTGGTGGTGTTCGCGCTCATCGACCGCGACGCGCGCAAGGCGCTGGCGACGCCCGGCCCCTATATCGCGGCCGCCGTCGCGCTGATCACGGTGGCGCCGCATCTGGTCTGGCTGATCAAGACCGATTTCCTCCCCCTCGCCTACGCCGAGCACCGCGCCGTGCTGCCGCGCGGCTGGTACGACCATCTCTGGTATCCGTTCGTGTTCGGCATCAGCCAGGTATTCTTCCTGATCCCGTCGCTGCTGATCGCGGCGCCGCTGTTCTTTCCGCTGCGCGCCGCGAGCGAGCCGCTCGCAGCCGTGCCGGCCGACGCCTTCGACCGCCGCATCGTCGCCTGGCTCGCCTTCGGACCGTTCGCGACCGTGCTCGTCATGGGACTCGCGAGCGGGCGCGGCGCGGTGCCGCTATGGGGTTATCCGCTGTTTCTGTTCTTTGGGCTGTGGCTTGTGCTGGTGGCGCGCCGCACGCTCGCCGAGGCGCGGCTTAACCGCATCGTCGCCAGCTGGGCGATCGTGTTCGTGTGCTTGAGCGCCGCCTTCTACGTCAATTACGACGTGCTGCCGCGCTTCGACCATCGCTACCGCGCCGTGTTCTTCCCAGGCGGCGCGCTGGGCCGCGACATCACGCAGCGCTACGAGGCGGCGACCGGCCGCAAGCTCTCTTACGTGATCGGCACCATGTGGGACGGCGGCAACACCGCGCATTATTCGCCGCGCCAGCCGCGCGTGCTGGTCGACGGCGAGCCGCAACGCGCGCCCTGGATCGATCTTAAGGACTTGCGGGCGAAAGGCGCGGCCGTGGTGTGGACCGACGGCGATCCGCAGAAATTGCCGGCGAAGTTCGTTCCGATCGCGGCCAGCGCGCAGGTGCAGCCGTCCTTCACGCTGCCCTACCGGCGCGGGCCGGGCGGCATCAAGGTCGGCTGGGCGATTTTGCGACCGCAACAATGATCTCGGGCTGCCGGGTAGTGTCTGAGACACTACCCGCCGCTGGCCTTGCTTGTCGGTACGCTCGGGGAATGAAACAATCCGAGCGCTTTTGCCCAGCGAATTCGACTAATTGAAAACTGCGGGAGAACCCCACATGCGAAAATCCTGGCTTCGCCGACGCATCGTCGGCGCGTTAGCGCTGTTCGCATTGGCCCTTTGTGCTGGCCAAGCCAAAGCGCAGCAATATCCGGCGCGCCCCATCACCTTTGTCGTGGCGTTCGCTCCCGGAGGGGTAGCCGACACCTTGGCGCGGCTGATTGCGCATGAGCTGGAGCCGCGCCTCGGTCAAAGCATCGTGGTCGAGAACCGCCCCGGCGCGGGCGGCAATATTGCCGCCGGTGTGGTGTCGCGCGCGGCAGCCGACGGCTACACGCTGCTGGTGACGACGACCGCGCTGGCGATCAACCTGACCCTGCACAAGCACAATCAATTCGCCGCCGACGACTTCAAGACGGTGGCGATCGCCGCCTCTAGCCCGGAAGCGCTCGTCGCCAATCCAAGCAACCCGGCGAAGAATCTCGCCGAATTGGTCAAGGCCGCGCGAGGCAAGTCGATCAATTTCGGCTCGGCCGGAGTCGGCAGCGGCTCGCACATCGAGGCGGAATATTTCTTCAAAAAGATCGCCAAGATTTCCGCCGTGCATATCCCCTATCAAGGCGGCGCCCCGGCGATCAGCGCGCTCATGGGCAACCAGATCGACGTTCTGGCGACCACCTTGGGCGGCGCCGCGGCGGCGCAGATCAAGGCCGGCAAGCTGATCGGGCTCGGCATCGCCGGCGCGGAACGGGCCGCCATCGTGCCGAACGTGCCGACCTATCGCGAATTGGGCTTCCCCGAATTCCAGGCGGCGTCCTGGGTCGGCATCTTCGCGCCGGCGAAGTGCGACCCTGCTATCGTCAATAAGCTCAATGCCGTTGTTGAAGTCGTGATCAAGGACGCAGCCGTGCAGAACAGGCTCAAGGCGATCGGCTTCGATCCGATCAATGGATCGCCGGCGGAGGCCGATTCCTATTTCAGGTCCGAAGTCGCGAAGTGGGGCGAGATGGTGAATGCGCTGGGGCTGTCGATCGATTGAGCGAGCGCATGCCGGTGCGGCTGGGCGCGGACAATTCGGCCTACCTAGAATGCTGCGAAACATGGCGGCCGGTTCAATTTGAGGCAATTTGGCTTTCGCTTGCGCCAACGTGCTTAGGCCCGGCAGCGGAGTCGCGCTCGAGCCTTCCGTCGCGCAGCCGGTGGATATGATCGAAGCGGTCGAGGATCATCTCGTCGTGGGTGACGACGATGATGGCGGCGTCCTGCTCGGCCGCGATCCGCCGCAACAGGTCCATGACGATGCGGGCGCGGGCGGAATCGAGCGGCGCAGTCGGCTCGTCGGCCAGGATGATGCGCGGGCGGTTGGCGAGCGCGCGGGCGATCGCGACGCGCTGGGCTTCGCCGCCGGACAGCTGTGTCGGCATGGCATGCTTGCGGTCGCCAACGTCGAGGTACTCGAGCAGGTCTATCGCCCGCTTGCGCGCCGCCGCCGAGCCGTAGCCGGCAAGATTAAGCACTACGGCCACGTTGTCGGTACCGTCGAGAAACGGCAGCAAATTGGGGTATTGGAAGATGAAGCCCACCTTGTCGAGCCGCAGCCGGCGCAAATCGGCACGCAGCCAGTGCTCGTCGTAGACGACCTCGCCGTCGAGCGTCAGCCGCCCGCTGCTCGGCTCCATGATGCAGGCGATGCAGTTGAGCAGCGTGGTCTTGCCCGAGCCGCTCGGGCCCATCAGCCCGACCACCTGCCCGGGAAAGACCTCCATGTCGATGTCGACGAGCGCGTCGACACGCGCGCTACCCGAGCCGAAATGCTTGGAGAGATGCTCGACACGCACGACGGGAGCTTTGTCGGCCATGATCTCACCCCGCCGCCGACAGCGCTTCCGCCGGATCGATCTTGAGAGCGAGCCGGATGCCGAGCGTGCTGGCCGCCAGGCACATCACGACCGTGACGGAAAATACGACGGCGATGCTGTCGGTATCGAGCACGAGCCGTCTCGGGAAATACGGTTGGAAAGCCAACACGAGGCCCAGCCCGATAAAGTAACTCACGACCCCCATCGACAGCGCCTGCTGCACGATCAGGCCGACGATGGTGCGGTCCGGCGCGCCGACGAATTTGAGCGTGGCGATCGAGCGCGCCTTGTCCATGGTCAGCGTGTAGATGATCAAGGCAATGATGACGGCCGACACGATGATCAGCAGCACCATGATCAGCAGTTGCTGTCGACGGGATTTCTCGATGACCTGTTTGGTCAGCAAATTTTCCTGCTGTTCCTGCGTCAGCGTCGTGAGGTGCTTCCAGCGCGACAGCGCGGAAGAAACCTCGTTGATCTGTACATAAGGCGAGACCTTGGCGATGACGGCATTGATCTGGTCGTTTGTCTCACCCGCTCCTCCGCGCGCGACTTCGCGCCGCGCCGCCGGCGGCGCCAGCTCGAATTGCAAGCCTTGCGCGTCGTGCAAGGTGACATAGGCGACGGGGTCGCCGGACGACGTCAGCTCGTTGCGCATCAAACCGACGACGGTGAACTTGTGCCCGTGCGTGCCGAGCGGCACCTCCTGCCCGAGCGCAAGGCCGGCGGAACGGTCGACGACCATTTCGTAATGGCTGCGGATAATGTCGCGGCCGGCGATGAGCGTGCGCGGGCCGCCCGGCCGGCCAAGCTCGTAACCGATCAAGTAAAGGCGCAGCGGCTTGCCGTTGAGCTCGGTCTGCACCGATTGATAGGTGACCGAGCCGGCGCGTTGCACGCCATAGACTCGGCTGACCAGTTCTCTGGTGTCGCCGGGGATGCGCGAGGATTCCGCAAACGGGCCGTTGGTGCCGGCCTCCACCACCCAAAGATCGGCGTTGGCGGCGCGCGCCTGCTTGAGCGCATCGTCGACGAGCCCGCCATAAACGCCCGTGATGACGATCACGACGCCGAGCAGCAGGCTCAAGCCGAAATTGGTCAGCACGAAGCGCAGCAGATTGTGCTTGATGTCGCGGTAGGCGAGATTCATCGTTTCGGCTCGCTGGCGATCGTGGCGGCGCGACCGGCGCGCAACCCGCCGCGCAATTGCGCGACCACCGCGGCCTTATCAGGCACGCCGCCAGTGATTTCATAACGGCCATCGAGCAGCCGGTGCCCGAGCGCCACCTCGCGTTGCTGCAGATGCCCGTCTTCGACGGTCCATACCGTTCCACGATCCTTGCTGAGCCCCGTGATCGCCGCTTCCGGCACCAGCAGAGCCTGCGGCAGATGTACCGTCGTGATGTAGACCTCGGCCTGCTCGCCGAGATTGGCGTTGCCCGGTATCTGGTCGAAGGCGATCTCGACCTTGCGTTCCTCGTTGACGCGATCGCTTTCCGGCTCGATGCGGGCCACCCGCCCCTGCAGCCGCACGTTCGAATGGGAGCGCAGAACGATCTCGGCCGGCTCACCGACCTTGATCTCGCCGGCCTTGCTCTCGTCGATATAGGCGAGCACCCAGATCGTTTTCGGATCGATCAACGTGAATACCGGCTCGCCGGCGGCAAGCGCGGAGCCGAGCTCCTTCAGCCGCGCCGTCACCATGGCGTCGTAGGGCGCGGCGAGCGTATGGAAATCCAGGGTGACCTCTTGCTGCTGCTCTTGCGCCTTGGCGTCGTTGATCGCCGCCTTGGCCACGGAAACGTCGCTTTTCGCCAGGTTCAAGTCCCCGAACGCGGCGTCTTGGACGGCCTTCGCGGTTTCCGCCGTCTCGACGGAAGTCGTCCGGCTCTCCACCAGCGCCTGCCGCCGCTCGTTGATTCGCGTGGCATTGTCATAATTGGCCATCGCCTTCTGGACGCTGGCGTTCGCCTTCTGAAGATTGGCTTCGGCCTGCTCGACCGCCGCTTTCGCCCTGCCGACCTGCGCCGTTTGCTCGCGGTCGTCGAGCCGGGCAAGGACGGTGCCGTTAGCGACGCGGTCGCCGACGTCGCCCCGCAAATCGACCAGGATGCCGGAAATCTTAAAGCCGACCTTGGAAGTGACCCGCGCCTCCACGGTGCCGAGCCCGAAGACCTGCACGGGCACGTCGCGCGCGACGCCGGCAGCCGCAACCCGGACGGGACTAAAATAAAGGCTCCAGGCGCCAAAGGCGGCGGCTGCCGCAATGACGACCAATATGACAAGCGAAACCAAGCGTTTCAGGGTCATCGAACCGGCCCGCAAAAAGCGTCGCCCAAGATTGGATATTCGGGCGAACGGATGGCGGCATTGATCCGCGTCAAACTCGGGGCTTGCGGCCGGCCTGCGCGTGCAGCTCGTCCGCGACGATCTGGCCGTCGAGCAGCTCGATGTGGCGATCCATGCGCTCGGCGAGAGCGAGATCGTGGGTGACCGCCACCACGGTCTTGCCGCGCTTGTCGACCAGGTCGCGCAGCACCTCGAACACCTGCTCGCTCGCCTTGGAATCGAGCGAGCCGGTCGGCTCGTCGGCCAGGATCACCGGCGGCTCGTTGGCAAGCGCGCGCGCCACGGCCACGCGCTGACGCTGGCCGCCGGAAAGCTGGTCCGGCCGCTTGTGGATATGCTCGGCGAGCCCGAGCGAGGCCAACAGACCGCTGGCGCGATCGCGCATGGCCGCCGCCGACAGCCGGCCGAGCGCGCGCATCGGCAGCATGACATTGTCGATGAGCGTGAATTCCGGCAGCAGGAAGTGGAACTGGAACACGAAGCCGAGGAAAGCGAGCCGCAGAGCGGCGCGCTCCTCTTCATCCATGTGGACGGTGTCGCGCCCGCGCAGCAGCACCGCGCCCGAGGTCGGCAGGTCGAGCAGGCCGAGCAGATAGAGCAGCGAGGATTTGCCCGAGCCCGAGGGACCGGTGATGGCGACGAACTCGTTGCCGCCGATGACGAGATTGATGTTGCGCACCAGCGTGGTCGGCACGATGCCCGGCAGGATGCGGGTGACGTTGCGCGCCTCGATCAGCGGCACGGCGGAAGCGCCCCGCGGCGGCACGCTCTGCGTCGCCAACTCGCTCATGTGGCGCCCCGGATGATTTCGACCGGGTGCTCGCGCGCCGCCTTGCGCGCGGGCGCGTAGCCGGCCGAGACCGAGGAGACCATCGCCACCGCGCCGGCCAAAAGATAATGCAGCGGGTCGTAGGCGAGCGGCAGGCGGTCGCTATCGATGAACGGGTTGCTGATGCGGACGGCGCCGAGGGCGCGGCACAGCGCGTAGCCGAGCGCAAAGCCGACCAGCGCGCCGGCCAGCCCGATGATCAGCGCCTCGACCACAAAGATCGAGCGCACGGTGTGCTCGGAGAGGCCGAGCGACTTCATGATGGCGATGTCGCGCGCCTTCTCGTGCGTGATGGTGGAGATGATGTTGTAGGTGCCGAAGCTCGCCACCAGCAGGATGGCGCCGACCACCGCGTACATGATGATGTTGCGGATGATGAAGGTCGAGAGCAGGTCCTCGTTCGCCTCCTGCCACGACACCGACTTGTAGCCGGTCTCGTTTTCGATACGCGCGGCGATGGCGCGCGCGACCATGGGATCGTTCACGTGCACGCGCAATTCGTTGATCATGCCGGTCTGCTGGGCCAGGATTTGTCCCGTCTTGGTCAGCACATAGGCCGTGGTCTCGTCGACCTGGCGGACGCCGGTGTGAAAGAAGCCGACCACCTGGGCGCTGATATTGGCGCCCTCGCTGGTCTGCAGCGTGATATTGGCGTCGATGCGGGCGCCGATCTTCTCAGCCAAGCGGTCGCCGAGCACGATGGCGTTGGTGGTGCGGTAGAGCGCGTTGATCGTGGCGCCGCGCATCTGCTTGGGCAGTTCGGACACCTTGCTTTCGCGGCGCGGCTCGATGCCGGTCACGGTGATGGCGACGTCGTGATTGGCGTAGCGGATAATGGCCTGCACCTTGGCGGAGGGCGCGACCGTCCCCGGCAGCCAGGCTTCCAGCGCGGCCATGATGGCGAGCGGGTTCTTGATGCCGCGCCGGCGCGCCTCCGGCGTCAGGCCGTGGAATTCGGCGGCGTCGAACATGACCGCGGCCGGCTGCGGCGGCGGATTGCGGCGCTCGTCGGAGACGGTGATATGCGGCAGCGTGTTGACCATGCGGGTGATGAAATCGTCCTGCGAGCCCACCATCAGCGAGGCCATCATGATCGAGAAGCCGACCCCGGTGGCGACGCCGGCTACGGCAAAGCCGGTCTGCCGCACGCGGGCGCGCACATGGGTCCAGGCGATGTCGAGGACGAGGTTCATGGGGTTGCCACGACGCGGACGCGCGCGCCGTCGTTAAGACCGGTCGGCGCCAGCGAGGCGACGCGTTCGCCTTCCTTCACCCCGGCGAGCACCTCGACCTCGCGCGCGCCGCGAATGCCGATTTGAACCTCCTGTTTGCGCACGCGGGTGCCCTCGACGACGAACACGGCGTTGCCTTGCAGCGCGTCGGCAGGAATCAACAGCGCGTTCGGCTTCTCGCGCGTGACGATATTCGCCTCCACGCTCATGCCGGGTTTAAGCGGCGTGTCGTCGGGCAGCGCCGCCTTCATGCGGAAGGTCTTGGCGGCGACGTCGCCCATGGGCGTGAGCTCGCTCACGGTGCCTTCGAGACGGCGGTCGGGGAAGGCATCGGTGCGGAACAGCACGGTCTGCCCGATTTTGACGCGCGGGATGTCCTCCTCGTTGACCTCGGCGACCACCTGCAGCGGCTTGGGCACGCCGACGCGGAACAGCACCTGTCCGACCTCCGCGATCTCGCCGGTCTCACCGTCACGGCGCAGCACCAGCCCATCCATGGGCGAGACGATGGTGTATTCGCTGATCCGCTCGTTCTGCACCGAGATGAGCCCCTGCACCTGGCCGAGCTCCATGGAGGCGCGTTCATAGGCCTGCGTGGTGGCGGCGCCGCGGGTGATCAATTCACTGACCCGCGTCATTTCACTCTTGAGGAACTCTTCGCGCGCTTTCAGCTCCTTGAGCGCCGCTCTGGCCTCGTGATCGTCGAGCCGCGCCAGCACGTCGCCCTGTTTTTTGTCATGGCCCTCGCAATGGCAGATGTAGACGATGCGGCCGCGCACCAGGCTCGCCACCTTGGCCCAGGTGACGGGCTCGACGCCGCCGGTGGCGTAAACGATCTCGACGGCGGTGCCGCGCTTGGCCGGCACGGCCGCGACCTTGGGGGCGAGCCCGATGGTCCACCACCAGCCGGCACCCGCCGCCAGAATCACGGCAATCGCGGCGATGATGAGGAAACGTCGGTTTTTCACGGCCGAAAACCTAGCCGAGCAAAGCGGCTAAGTCTTGATGTAACGCAAGCCACGGCTGTCGTCTCGGCCGAGCGACCGGTGGAAATTTACGCCACCTGCTTGATGATCTTGCCGAGCTTGTCGAACATCTCGCCGATCTGGGCCTCGCTCACGATCAGCGGCGGGCTCAAGGCGATGGTGTCGCCGACGGCGCGGAACATGACGTCATGCTCGAAGAAGCCGGCGACCAGCGCGTCGTAGCCGCGCTTGCCCACCGCGTCGGGCACGCTGGCGAGATCGATGCCGACGGTCAGGCCGACCGGGCGAATGTCAAGCACATTGGGCAGGCCTTTCAGGCCCATGGCGGCCTGCGCCCACGGCGTCTCCAATTTGCGCGCGCGCTCGAACAGGTGTTCATCACGATAGAGGTCGAGGGTAGCGAGCCCGGCCGCGCAGGCGAGCGGATGCGCCGAATAGGTGTAGCCGTGGAACAGTTCGATGACGTGCTCGGGGCCCTTCATGAAGGCGTCGTAGATGCCCTTGCGCACCAGCACGCCGCCCATCGGCACGCTGCCCGAGGTGATGCCCTTGGCGAAGGTGATCATGTCGGGGATGACGCCGTAGCGCTCGGCAGCGAAGGCGTAGCCGAGGCGGCCGTAGCCGGTGATGACCTCGTCGAAGATCAAGAGAATTCCATGCTTGTCGCAGATCGCGCGCAGGCGCTCGAGATAGCCTTTGGGCGGCGGCAAGACGCCGGTGGAACAAGCAACCGGCTCGACAATGACCGCGGCGATGGTGGAGGCGTCGTGGAGCGCGACCC
>Ga0316624_10000849_pt1 | contig 11312 bp, 10 predicted proteins | sample OWC_Aug_N3_C1_D5_FD_207657 | JGI IMG/M metagenome (GOLD analysis project Ga0316624, IMG submission 207657) | Wetland soil microbial communities from Old Woman Creek delta, Ohio, United States - OWC_Aug_N3_C1_D5_A | ecosystem: Environmental > Terrestrial > Soil > Wetlands | place: USA: Ohio...
CGGATTTATGAGAAGAAGCTGTAGCCGGGTCTATGCGCGAAAGCGTCGTATCGCAATCACAGCGTTCACCCCGCCGAAGCCGAATGCATTCGAGAGGGCGGTCTCGGGGGCGATCTTCGCCGCTTCGGTGATGACATTGAGACTGCAATCGGGGTCTTTTTGGACTAGGTTAATTGTCGGATGGACTGTGCCTTCCTTCACCGACATCACGGTAAATGCTGTTTCAAGCGCCGCGGACGCTGCAAGCATATGGCCGGTCATCGATTTGAGCGCACTGACGGGAACTTCAGGGGTTCTTTTCCCCAATACCCCTCCTATCGACTCCGTCTCGCTCCGGTCCCCGAGAGGCGTTGACGTCCCATGGGCGCTTATATAGTCGACATCTTCGGCCGAAAGCCCCGCCCCTTCCATTGCTGCCCGCATGGCCCGGATCTGTCCCCGGCTGTCAGGTTTCGTCTGATGGAACGCATCCGCAGTGTTCCCGTAACCAACGATCTCGGCGTATATATTCGCCTTTCTCGCTAATGCGTTTCCGGCTTCCTCAAGAATCAGGACACATGCCCCTTCGGACAGCACGAAGCCGTCTCTCTTGCGATCAAAAGGTCTGCTCGCCGAGACGTCCGTCATCCGCGACAGGGCCCCCGCCGCTCCATATCCGGCAACGCAAAGGCGGCATAAGGGGGCTTCTGTTCCTCCGGCCATTACCGGCGCCCGATAACCTGACTTTATCAGCCTGTACGCTTCTCCGATTGCGTTTGCGCCTGAGGCGCAAGCGTTCGAGACGCCGAGACAGTACCCTTGGATCCCGAGTTTCTGCGATATATATGAGGAGGCCATGCTGACAGTTGTCGAGGGCATGAGATAGGCGGAAAGGCGCGACTTACGAATCAGGTTCCCGCTGATCGCTTTTTCGATCGTTCCTATGCCACCGCGGCTTGAGCCGATGATCACCCCGCCCGCGGAGAGGGGTGACCGGAGGGATTTATCGTGAATAGGCCAGCCTGCATCTTGCGCGGCCATCATTGCGGCGGCAACCGCATAATGCACGAACGGGTCTGTGCGCAGCACCTCCTTTTGTCCGAGAAACGCGCACGGATCGAACCCCTTGAGTTCGCCGGCAATCTTCCAGGGGATGTCTGTGGCATCGAATCGTGTGATGGGCGCGAGTCCCGAACGTCCTCCGATCGCCGCTTGCCAGGATTCCCTGAAAGTGTTTCCTATCGGCGTGACCGCCCCTATGCCGGTGATGACTACCCTGTACATTGCCAACTATATTAACATGACCGGGCTAGATCAGGAATTTCTCAGACGGGCTGCAGATTAGTTTTGAAAAATGGGAAAAGATGTGTTATGGTAAGGAAACTTTTCCCAAGGGATGGATTTGGCCGGAGAGATCCTAAAAAAAAGGCGCGAAGATTTAGGCCGGGATATCCAGGAAATCGCTGACCTTCTGAAGATCAGGGCGGATTATCTGATGGCGATCGAGGAAGACGCATTTTCAAAACTTCCTGCACCGGTCTACACCAACGGCTATATCAGGTGCTACGCGCGCTATCTCGATATTGACGCGGATTCGATTGTAGAGCATTATACGAAAAATCTGTCCCAGCCCCAACCTTCCACTATCTTTCCCGTCGCATCTTTCCGGAAGAAGAGTCACGGGATTGTGTATGCGGTTCTCCTTCTTGCAGGCGCGGCGGCGATCTTTCTTTATTTCAGGTACGCCCAGGAGAGCCCGTTAGACAGGGCGGCTGTCACTGCGGCGAAGCCTGAGACTTTCGGGCCGGCGCCGCCCATACCGGCGGTGGACACAAAAGAGAGCAGGAAACCGGTGACGGAAAAACACACTCTCGGCGTGTCAGCTGCCGAAACTACATGGATGTACTTAAAATTCGGGGACGGCAGGACCGAAGAGGTGCTTTTGAGGCCTGGCGAGGCAGGGGACTGGAGCTTCTCCGACAGGGTGTATCTTAAGGTCGGCAACGCCGGGGGGATACGGATCAACCTCGACGGGTCAGATCTGGGTGTGCCGGGGAGCCATGGACAGGTTGTCACTCTGACGCTCCCTCCGCAGTAAGAAGGTCGTCTACCTTCCCTTAAAGCCGGGACAGCCTTCGAACCCGAAACATTTCGCCTTTTTCCTAAGTACGCACCCCCCGTTCATGCAGATGGTCGTCTCGCCGCCGTATGCGTGTTCCTGGCGACGAACCGGGGGGCTGCAGGTATTTCTTTTTACTGCAGAAGGCTTTTTTGTTTTCATCATATCGTCCCGATGTCCCTTTTACAGCTTACCGCCCACCGTTTGAATGTATTTACTCTATAATAATATAATTACAGTCTGGAACAACAGAGACCGGAAAGCGTGAGAAAACACATAACAGGAGCAAAAACCGCGTCGTCCCCGCATAAGGGCGGCGCTGCAGGACTAGTCGGCAGAGTGGCCGACGCAATCGGCAGGACCGCACTGCTCGGAGGTGGTGAATCAGTCCTGGTCGGTCTTTCGGGCGGTCCGGATTCGGTCTGCCTGCTTCACCTGCTTCACCGGCTGAAGGACAGATTTGCGCTTACGCTCCATGCAGTCTATGTCGACCATAACCTGAGACCTGACGAGACACCTGCCGAGAGGGGTTTCTGCCGCGACCTCTGCGAAAGACTGAGTGTTAATTTCGCCGTGAAATCGATTGACGTGTCCGCCTTTGCCAAAGAAAAGGGACTCAACAAGCAGGAGGCGGCCAGGGAATTGAGGTATGCCGCATTCGAAGCGGCGGCCTTCGAACTAAAGGCCGGCAAAATCGCACTTGCTCACAACGCGGACGATCAGACAGAGACCGTTCTGATGCGTTTTCTGCGTGGGGCAGGGCCGAGAGGACTCTCCGGGATGCCTGCGAAACGCGGGAAGATCATCCGGCCCCTGATCGGGGTCGAGCGGAGAGAGATAGAGCGCTTTCTCTTCGAAGAAAACATCCCCTTCGTAATCGACTCGTCGAACCTCAGAACCGACTATTTCAGAAACAGGATACGGGCGGAACTCGTACCGGTGATGCGGCAGTTGAACCCCTCACTCGCCGGAACAGTGGCTGATATGGTTTCTATCCTTCAGGAGGAAGAGCGGTACTTCGATCTGATAGTGACAAAGACGCTTATGAAGATGATCAGCAGAAAGACCGCTCAGCGTATCGAATTGTTTCTATCCCCGATGGAGATAATGGACAAGGTGATACTGAGGAGGGTCCTCCGCCGGGCCATTGAGGAGACGGACAGCCTGCGCGGAATGAGTTTTACACATATAGAAGACATCATCTGTCTGGTGAAGCGCAGTCCTTCGGGCGGCAGGCTCTCTCTCCCCAGGGACATACGGGTCATCAAGGAATATGCCCTTCTCGTCATCACCTCTGAAAAGCCGGTCAGGATAGATGAGTATACGCTCTCGCCGCCGTGCGAAGTGGCAGTCAAAGGGGCCGGCCTGGTGATCAAAGCGGATTTCCGGGAGGATGCCGGGGATGGCGGCGACGGCAGATCGTCGGTGCTTCTTGACGCCGGGGCGATGGAGTTCCCTCTTACGGTAAGACCGCGGGCGGCGGGCGACTTCTTTTTCCCGATGGGTTTTGGGAAGAGGAAGAAACTACAGGATTTCTTCGTAGACGCCAAGGTACAGAGAGACGAACGCGACAGGATCCCTGTTATTGTTTCGGGGAGCGACATTGTCTGGATCGCGGGGCACCGGGCGGATGAGAGGTTCAAAGTAAAGGAAGATACTAAAAAAATTCTGCGCTTGTCTGTTATGAAGGGCAATTGTTAAAAGGAGGTCATCTTGACTGATACGGTGAGAGTGCGTTTTGCACCGAGCCCCACGGGCTTTCTGCATATCGGGGGCGCGAGGACTGCGCTGTTCAACTGGCTGTATGCGCGGCACCACGGCGGCACGTTTATATTGAGGATAGAAGACACGGACCGGAGCAGATCCACCGATGAATACATCGACGCGATCATCGAGGGGATGAAGTGGCTCGGCTTCGACTGGGACGAGGGTCCCTTCAGGCAGACCGACCGGTTCGACGTCTACCGCGACTACGTGAAAAAACTCGTCGATGAAGGCAGGGCGTACTACTGTTACTGTTCGCCCGAAGAACTCGAGGCAAGACGGCAAGAGGCGCTCAGTCAGGGCAAGACGCCGAAATATGACGGCAGGTGCAGAAACCTCAGGGAGCCTGTCCCGGGCAGGACACCTGCGGTCAGATTCAGGATGCCCCAGGAAGGCTATACGGTGGTGGACGATATGATCAAAGGGAAGGTGGAGTTCGAAAACGTCCAGCTGGACGACCTGATCATCCTCCGCTCCGACGGGACGCCGACCTATAATCTGACTGTGGTCGTGGATGACGTCGACATGAAGATCACCCATGTCATCAGGGGAGACGACCACCTGAACAACACGCCGAAACAGATGCAGCTTTATCAGGCCTTCGGATATCCCCTCCCGAGATTTGCGCACCTGCCGATGATTCTTGGGGCCGACAAGACGAGGCTTTCGAAGCGGCATGGCGCAACCTCGGTGATGGCTTATCACGATATGGGTTATCTACCGGGCGCGCTCATCAATTATCTTGTGCGTCTTGGATGGTCTTACGGGGACCAGGAAGTCTTTACACAAGAGGAACTGGTTCGTTATTTTTCATTCGAAAATGTGGGCAAGGCGGCGGCTGTGTTCAACCCTGAGAAACTCCTTTGGCTGAACCAGCAGTATATAATTGCGTCTGCCCCCGAAAGGCTTGCCGGACTGGTCGTTCCCTTTCTTCTGAGGGAGAATATCATCGCCGGGGGGCAGCCGGTCGATATGGGCTGGCTTGCCTGTGCGGTCAAGACCCTGCAAGAACGGGCAAAGACGCTCGTAGACCTTGCCAAATCTCTGAGATATTATCTCGTCGGAGATGTGCAGTACGATGCCAAGGCAAAGGACAAATTCCTGAACGAAAAGAGCCTGCCGCTTCTGAAAGACCTGAATGCGGGCCTCGAAGTCCTTTCCGGGTTTAGTCACCAGGAGATCGAGCCGGTCTTCAGGACTATAGTCGAAAAACACGGCATCAAACTCGGCGCCCTTGCCCAGCCGGTCCGGGTCGCAGTGACCGGCGGCACCGAGAGCCCCGGCATCTTTGATGTACTCGAGGTGTTGGGAAAAGAGGAGACGATGAAGCGGATCGGGAGGGCCATAGCGGCGATAGGGGAAAACCCACCGGGGAAGGAGGCGTAGCTATGGCTGCCGACGAGTCTATAAAATCTGCCGATTTTATCCGCGAGATCATAACGGAAGACATTGAGGCGCAAAAATACGACAGCAGGGTCCATACCCGTTTCCCGCCCGAGCCGAACGGATACCTGCATATCGGGCATGCAAAGTCGATTTGCCTCAATTTCGGGATCGCGCGCGACTTCAACGGGCTCTGCAACCTCAGGTTCGACGATACCAACCCGACCAAGGAAGAGGTCGAATATGTCGAGTCGATCAAGGAAGACGTGCGATGGCTCGGGTTCGACTGGGACGATCGTCTTTTTTATGCGTCCGATTATTTCGAGCAGCTATATCAGTATGCCGTGCAGCTTATAAGAAAAGGGAAGGCCTATGTCTGCGACCTTACGCCGGATGAGATAAGGGAATACCGGGGCACGCTGACCGAACCCGGAAAAAACAGCCCTTACCGGGACCGTTCAGTCGAGGAGAACCTCGACCTCCTTATGCGGATGCGTGCCGGGGAGTTTGAAAACGGCTCCCGCACGCTGCGTGCGAAGATCGACATGTCCTCGGGCAACATCAACATGAGGGACCCGGTGATGTTTCGGGTGCTCAGGGCGGAGCACCACAGGACCGGTGACAAATGGTGCATATATCCTATGTACGACTATGCCCACTGCGTCTCGGACTCGCTCGAAAGAATCACGCATTCGATCTGCACGCTCGAATTCGAAGACCACCGTCCGCTGTACGACTGGTTCCTCGATGAACTCGGGATCTATCATCCCCGGCAGATCGAATTTGCGCGGCTGAATCTCAGCAATACCGTGCTCAGCAAAAGGAAACTGATCCAGCTGGTGAGGGACGGCAGTGTTTCCGGCTGGGACGATCCGAGGATGCCGACGATCGCCGGCATCCGGAGGCGGGGGTATACTCCGGAGTCGATTCGGAACTTCTGCGACCGGATCGGGGTGGCAAAGAGGGACAGCACGGTCGACATCGCCCTCCTTGAATATTGCGTCCGTGAAGACCTGAATAAGAAGGTTCCACGTGTCATGGCGGTGCTCAGGCCGCTTAAGGTGGTGATAGACAATTACCCCGAAGACCTGGTGGAGGAGCTCGATGCGGTGAACAACCCGGAGGACCCTTCCATGGGCACGAGAAAGGTCCCTTTTTCGCGCGTCCTGTATATCGAAAAAGACGATTTTCGGGAAGACCCTCCCAAGCAGTTTTTCAGGCTTGCGCCGGGAAGGGAGGTACGTCTCCGGTATGCATACTATATAACATGCGTCGGAGTCATCAGGGACGAGAGTACGGGAGAGGTGACGGAACTGCGCTGCACCTATGATCCGAAGACAAGGGGCGGTGATTCCCCGGACGGAAGGAAGGTGAAGGCCACGCTCCACTGGGTATCGGCAGGACATTCGCGCGAAGCTGAAGTCCGCCTCTATGATCATCTGATCCTGGAGGCGAAGCCGGCAGAGGAAAGGGAGGGCCGTGATTTCAGGGACCTCCTCAACCCGAACTCCCTCGAAATGCTTGGGTCGTGCCGCGTTGAACCCGGTCTCGGAGGCGCCTTGCCGGGGGGCCGCTATCAGTTCGAACGGCTCGGATATTTCTGCGTTGACCCTGATTCGACGCCCGAAAAACTCGTCTTCAACCGTACGGCGACCCTGCGGGACACCTGGGCGAAGATCGAGAAGGGGACGAAGAAATGAGACGGTCTTCATGAATGCGCGAGTACATATGAAAATTTCAGAGGGTTTTTGTTATATTTCTCCATTAAGGTTTTTTGCCGGACAATAAGATGAAGGACAATCCATGAGCTATATCGCGGTCATAGGCGCCGGGAGTTGGGGCACGACACTCGCAAGCCTTCTTGCCGGAAAGGAATACGATGTCTCCCTGTGGTCGCACGAAAAGGAGGTCGCTGAGGAGATACAGGACAAACGGACGAACAGTACATATCTGCCGGATGTGGTGCTGCCGGCCACGCTGAGGGCGACGCATGATATCGAAGAGGCGATGAGAAAGGCCCGTTATATCCTGAACGTGGTCCCGACCCAGTTTACTCGCCCGGTATTCAGCGGTGCGGCGGGGTATATCCACGAAAAGGCGGTCATCGTCAGCGCTTCGAAAGGTATCGAGCACGGATCTCTGCTGACCGTCTCTTCGATTCTCAAAGAAATTACAGGGAGGCAGATCGCTGTGCTTTCCGGGCCGAGCTTCGCCCGTGAGGTGATCAACAAACTTCCGACCGCCGTGACACTGGCTACCAATAACGACGAAACGGCACTCCTTCTGCAGGAGATTTTTAATACGGGCTATTTCAGGGTCTATACCCATACCGATATGCTTGGTGTGGAACTGGGCGGTGCGCTGAAGAATGTCATCGCCATCGCCTCCGGAATATGCGACGGGTTGGGTCTCGGCCACAATGCCAGGGCCGCGCTCATTACGCGGGGTATTGCGGAGATGACGAGGCTCGGCGATCGCATGGGGGCGGACAAGAGGACTTTTTCGGGACTCAGCGGCATAGGAGATCTTGTGCTCACCTGTACCGGTCCGCTCTCGAGAAACTATTCCGTCGGCATCAAGCTCGGACAGGGAATGAAGCTGTCCGAGATACTTTCTTCTACAAAGAGTGTTGCCGAAGGGGTGGCGACGGCCCTGTCGGCCTTCGGGCTCTCGCGGAAATTTGACGTCGAGATGCCGATTGTGGAGCAGGTCTACAAGGTCATCTACAAGGACAAGGGCCCTGCCGAGGCGGTCAGCGTCCTGATGAACCGCGCCCTTCGCCCTGAATTCTGATCCGGCCATGGACAGCGAAACGATCAAAGGGATTCTCGATTCCGTCAGAAAAGGCACGCTACCGGTCCTAGACGCGCTTGCACGCCTCAAGCACCTGCCGTACGAAGACATGCATTTCGCAAGGGTCGATCATCACCGGCACCTCAGACAGGGCATCCCCGAGGTGGTCTTCGCTGCTGGAAAAAACGAGCGGCAGGTTGTTGCCATTGCGAAGGCAATGTACAAGAAGAGCAAGGCCTTTCTCGTCACAAAGGCGACGCAAAGCGTCTATGATGCCCTTGGGATAAAGGGGGCGGTATTTTATCCTGAATCGGGAGTGATATCGGTAGGGGCTGCGAAGAAAAAAAAAGGCAGCGTCCTTGTGCTTACCGCGGGCACATCGGATATCCCCGTTGCCGAGGAGGCGGCGGTCACCGCTACTTTTCTCGGCAGCAGAGTGGCCACTGTCTATGATGTGGGCGTCGCAGGCCTGCACAGGCTTCTCGACAGCGTCGAACGTGTCACGGAGGCGCGTGTGATTGTCGTGGTGGCCGGAATGGAAGGGGCGCTGCCTTCCGTCGTAGGGGGGATGACGGACAAGCCGATAATTGCGGTGCCCACCTCGACCGGATACGGTACGAGCCTTGGCGGACTGACTGCGCTTTTTGCCATGCTGAACTCCTGCGTCCCCGGCATTGCGGTGATGAACGTTGATAACGGCTTCGGCGCGGGGTGCCTTGCGCATAAGATCAATATACGCTAAGTTTTTACCCCTTTCTTGGATGGGGGCCGCCGCGAACGCTCGTTTTTTCAAAAAAACTTGGTGACATGCGGACCAAGTTGTTCCTTCCGTTGTTTGTTGTAGGATTTCTGCCCGATGGATCGGCTTAGTTCCATTTGGGAATATCCATAAGATAACAACTATGTCGCAAATGACATGTCCCTGGCGCCGTCGATGGGACAACATTGCTAATGACTTGTTGTTTATGGTGAAAAGGCGCCGGTTGTCTCCGGCGCTTTTTTTTTGCGCGGACGCGGTGCCTTATCATGCCATGCTTTATTTGACAACGAATCATTTGCTGCTCTATACTTAAGAGACCCTTGGGGGAGGCTTGATGCCTGAGAGTTTCTCGTTTTTGCGGGAGAGACCCCTTGAACCTGATACGGATAATTCCGGCGTAGGGAGTAGGGAAGGAAAGCTGAAGGCGACCGTATCCCGGGAGGGATGCGGTTTTTGTTTTTTATGAGGCTGAAAATAAACGGCGAGACAGTGGAAAACCTGCAGGCGGCCACGGTCGGTGAACTCCTCGACGCACTTCGGATAGAGAGAGGAAAAGTGGCGGTCGAAGTAAATATGTCCGTGATAAAAAAGCAGGACTACGCACATTTCCTGCTAAGTGACGGCGACACTGTCGAAATCGTGAATTTCGTTGGAGGAGGATGAATGGAAGACAAGCTGGTGATCAAGGGCATAGAGTTCCGTTCGAGGCTCTGGGTGGGGACCGGCAAGTATAAGGACTTTGAAGAGACGAAAAAGGCGATCGAGGCGTCATGCGCGGATGTGGTTACTGTCTCCGTCAGGAGGGTGAACATAACGGACAGAAAGTCCGAAAACCTCCTCGATTATATAGACCCTAAAAAATACAAGATCCTGCCGAATACGGCGGGATGCTACACAGTGGAAGACGCACTCAGGTATTCTAGGCTTGCCAGGGAAGCCGGGATTTCCGACTTGGTGAAACTCGAGGTGATCGGAGATGAAAGGACGCTCTTTCCCGATACGATCGGACTTCTGAAGGCTACCGAGATCCTCGCAAAAGAAGGGTTTATCGTGTTGCCCTATACGAACGACGACCCTATCATGGCGAGGCGTCTCGAGGACGCCGGTGCGGCCGCGGTCATGCCGCTCGGCGCGCCGATTGGATCGGGACTCGGTATTCGCAACCCGTACAATATACGGATCATAATCGAGACTGCGGTGAAAGTGCCGGTCGTTGTCGACGCCGGCGTGGGAACGGCATCCGACGCCGCGATCGCGATGGAACTCGGCTGCGATGCGGTCCTGATCAACACCGGGATCGCCGGCGCGAAGGACCCGGTCGCGATGGCCTCCGCGATGAAGCATGCGGTAATTGCGGGGCGGCTTGCATACCGCGCTGGAAGAATAGGGAAAAAGTTGTACGCGACCGCGAGCAGCCCGATAGAGGGGATGCTGTAGCCTGCGGTGATGAGAGAGATAGATTTTCAGTTGTATCTGATAACGGACAGAAGCCTTCTGGCTCCCGGCGTTACGCTGCCGGAGGCGGTGGAGAACGCCCTGAAGGGTGGGGTGAGGGCGGTGCAGCTACGGGAAAAAGACCTGAGGACGAGGGAACTGCTCAATATGGCACACGCTCTCCGGGCGATAACAAGGGAATACAAGGCCAAGCTTTTCGTCAACGGCAGGGTCGACGTGGCCCTTGTGGTCGGTGCGGACGGCGTGCACCTCGGACGTGCCGACATGCCCCCGCCCGCAGCAAGAAGGGCAGCAGGTGAATCTATGCTGATAGGCGTTTCTGCTCACAGCATCCAGGAGGCCCGCAGTGCCGAAGCGGACGGCGCTGATTTTATCACTCTCGGTCCGGTATACGAGACGCCTTCCAAAATGCGTTACGGCAGGCCGATCGGGGTTAGCCCGCTCCGGGAGTTAAGGGAAGAGGTGGCGATACCGGTATTTGCGATCGGAGGCATCACAAGGGAGAGGGTTGAGGAGGTCGTGGAGGCGGGCGCTTCCGGCGTGGCCCTTATATCGGCCATCCTCGCGTCTGGCGACATTAAATCAAGCGCGGAAGGGTTTATGAGGCTATTGAAATGACGAGAATCGAACTGGCAAGAAAAGGCATCGTGACCGAAGAGGTGAAGGAGGCAGCGGCAGCGGAAGGCGTTTCCGCCGAAGCTCTTTCGGCGGATATTGCCCTGGGGGTGAGCGTCATCCCGGTAAACAGGAGCCGCAGGATAAAGCCGATCGGTATCGGCAGAGGAATGCGGACCAAGATCAACGCCAATATCGGCACGTCGAAGGACAGGGTTTCGATAGAGGAAGAGATGGAAAAACTCGATGCCCTCGTCAAATACGGGGCCGATGCGGTGATGGACCTTTCGACCGGGGGCCCGATAAGGGAACTGCGGGCGATGATGCTCAGGAAGTCCCCGATCGTGATCGGCACGGTGCCCATCTACGAGGCGGCGGTCAGGGCCGCTGAAGAAAGGGGCTCGATCGCCAGGATGACGGTCGACGACCTCTTCCGCGTGATCG
>Ga0316624_10000850_pt1 | contig 11307 bp, 9 predicted proteins | sample OWC_Aug_N3_C1_D5_FD_207657 | JGI IMG/M metagenome (GOLD analysis project Ga0316624, IMG submission 207657) | Wetland soil microbial communities from Old Woman Creek delta, Ohio, United States - OWC_Aug_N3_C1_D5_A | ecosystem: Environmental > Terrestrial > Soil > Wetlands | place: USA: Ohio...
GCGCCAGAAGGGCGGCATCGGTTTGCGCGGCCCCGGCGAGACGCAGCTGGAAACCGACCGGCGGCTCATCGGCAAGCGCATACGGACGCTGCGCGCGCGCCTCGAGAAGCTCGCGCGCCAGCGCGATACGGGACGCCGCGTGCGGCGCGAAGTCCCCGTGCCGACCGTCGCGCTCGTCGGCTATACGAACGCCGGGAAATCGACGCTGTTCAACGCGCTCACGGGCTCGTCGACCTACGTCGCGAACCAACTGTTCGCAACCCTGGATCCGACCGTGCGGCGCATGGAACTCGCCGGCATCGGCGAAGTGGTGCTCGCCGACACGGTCGGCTTCGTGCGCGAATTGCCGCATGAACTCATCGCCGCGTTCCGTTCGACGCTGCAGGAAGCCCGCGAGGCCGATTTGCTGCTGCATGTGATCGACGCCGCCGATCCGATGCGCAGCGACCGCATCGCCCAGGTGCGCGAAGTGCTGCGCGGCATCGGTGCCGGCGACGTACGCGAACTCCTGGTGTTCAACAAGACCGACTTGACCGGCGAGGCGCCGCGCGTCGAGGACGGCCCGGACGGAACGCCGGCGGTCGCCTGGGTGTCCGCGTCGGGCGGCGGCGGCTTGGATGAATTGCGCGCGGCGGTTGCGCGTTGCGTGCGCCCCAATCTGGTCAGGCGCACGCTGCGAGTCGGCCTCGAGGCTGCGGCGCTTCGGTCTCTCCTTTATCGGCGCAACGCCGTGCGCGCCGAGCGCCAGCGCGACGACGGCGGCTGGGAGATCGACGTGGAGATGGAGACGGACGAGATAGCGGCGCTCACCGGCGGCCGCGGCGTCGAACTCATCGACGCCGGCGCCGCGCGCAGCGGCTCGAAAGCAGAAAGACGAGTGGCCTAAACGGCTTGTGAGCGGCGCACCGTCTGCCTAAAATGCCGGGCTCTCGCGCAAGTATTCAACCCCACCCAACAGGCATCACGATGGCTTGGAACGACCCCGGAGAAAAGCGCAACCCCTGGAATCGCCAGAAGCCGCCGCGCGATTTGGACGAAATCTTGCGCAATATCCAACGGTGGATCGCGAACCTGTTCGGCCAGAAGGCCGCGGGCGGCGGCGGCCAGCAGAGTCCGGCGGCGATCGGCAAGGGCCTGTCTACCGTGCTCGTGCTGATCGGCGCGCTCTGGATCGGCAGCGGGTTCTATCGAGTCGACGCGCAGGAGCGCGCGGTCATCCTGCGCTTCGGCCAATACACCCAGACGACGGGGCCGGGCTACAACTGGCATTGGCCGTGGCCGATCGAGCGCAAGATCACCGTCAACGTCTCCCATCTGTACAGCGTGACCGACGATGAAAGCATCCTGACCGCCGACACGAATCTCGTCGAGGTCAAGTCGGCGGTGCAATACACGCAGCCGGACCCGTTGAAGGTTCTGTTCAAGGTGCGCAACATCAACGAGACCCTGACCCAGGTCAGCGAGAGTGCGATGCGTGAGGCGGTCGGCCAGGCCTCGCTCGACAAGGCGCTCGCATTCGATCCGGCGATCACCCAGAGGGCCAAGATCCTCCTGCAGCGCACGCTCGACAACTACGACATGGGCATACACATCGTCAGCGTCAATCTGACCGACGTCAACGTGCCGGAGCCCGTGCAGGAAGCCCAGCGGGACGCGATCAAGGCGGACAAGGACCGTCAGCGCTACCAGCAGGAGGCGGAAACCTACCGCAACGACCTCCTGCCGCGCGCGCGCGGCGAAGCGGCGAAGATGCTCCAGGACGCATCGGCCTATCAGGCGAAAGTCGTCGCACTCGCGCAGGGAGACACCGCGCGCTTCGATCAGGTATACGGACAGTACCAGAAGGCGCCCGCGGTCACGCGCGAGCGTATGTACCTCGCGACGATGGAACAGGTGTACAAGAACTCGCGCAAGGTCCTCATCGACACGAAGGGCGGCAACAACGTGATGTACCTGCCGCTCGACAAGCTGATGTCGCCGCCGGCGCCCGCCGCGGCGCCGGCCGACCTCGTGCCGGTCACGCCGCTGCGCACGCCGGATTCCCAGAACGTACCGTCGGATGCCGCCGCCCGCGCGCGCGGAGTACGCTGATGCAGAACAAGATCCTGTACGTCCTGGTGGCCCTGGTGGCGTCCATTTTGATCGTGCGCGCAAGCGTATTCACGGTCGGCGAGGGGCAGCTCGCGATCAAGTCTGTCGGCGGCGAGATCGTCGACTCGAATTACCAGCCGGGACTGCATTTCAAGATTCCGATCGTCAACGAGGTCGCGAAGTTCGATAAGCGCATCATCACGCAGTTCTATCCATCCGAGCGCTTCCTCACGCGCGAGCAGGAACAGCTCAACGTGGATTTCTACGTGAAATGGCGGATCGACGATCTGCGCCGCTATTACGAGGCGACCGGCGGCTCCGAGGACGCGGCGAACTCGCGTCTCGGCGAAACGATCAAGGACAGCATCAAGACGGTCGTCACGCAGCGCACCTTGCAGCAGGTCATCACGGCGGATCGCGCGGAATTCACCAACGCGATGATGAAGAGCGCGCAGCCGGCGGCGCAGCGGCTCGGGGTGCAGCTGGTCGACGTGCGCATCACCAAGATCGATTTGCCGCAGCAGGTGCGCGATTCGGTGTACGACCGCATGCGCGCGTCGTTCAAGGCGCAGGCCGCGAAGCTGCGCGCCGAGGGAGTCGAGACCTCGGAGACCACGCGCGCGGAGGCCAACAAGAACCAGACGGAGATTCTCGCCGACGCCGCGCGCCAGGCGGATCAGACCCGCGGCGCCGGAGACGCGGCCGCGAGCGAGATATACGCGCGCGCCTACTCGAAGGATCCGGAGTTCTACGCGTTCTACCGCAGCATGCAGGCCTACAAGGCCTCGGTGGGCACGCCGGGCGACATGTTGGTCCTGTCGCCCGACAGCGCGTTCTTCAAGTATTTCAAACAGCCGCAATCCGCGCGCTGAATCGGCATCTCCCGACATGCAAATCGGCTGGACCGAATTGACGCGATATCTGCTGGGCGCCTTCGCGCTCTACCTCGTGCTCGAGGGCATGTTGCCGTTCCTGAATCCCGCGGCGGCGCAGCGCCTGATGGCGCGGCTGGCGAGCACGGAGGCGTCGCAGTTGCGCTGGGGCGGTCTCGTCAGCATGGTCGTCGGTCTCGGTCTGCTGTGGATGGCCCGCAATGGGTAAGAACGTCGTCGTTATCGGCTTGCAGTGGGGGGACGAGGGCAAGGGCAAGGTCGTCGACCTGCTCACGGACTCGGCGCACGCCGTGGCCCGCTTTCAAGGCGGGCACAATGCCGGCCATACCTTGGTCATCGGCGGCGAGAAGACGATCCTGTCGCTGATCCCGTCGGGAATTCTCCACGACCGCGTGCAATGCCTGATCGGCAACGGCGTGGTCCTGTCGCTCGAGGCGCTGTTCAGTGAAGCGCAGATGCTGACCGACCGCGGCGTCCCGGTGTTCGAGCGGCTGCGCGTGAGCCCGTCGTGTCCCCTGATATTGGCCTCGCACGTGCTGCTCGACCGGGCGCGGGAAAAGGCGCAAGGGGCGAACGCGATCGGCACGACCGGCAGGGGGATCGGCCCGGCGTACGAGGACAAGGTCGCGCGCCGGGCGCTGCGGGTCTCGGACTTGTATCATCGCGAACGCTTCGCGTCGAAGCTCGGCGAGATCCTCGATTACCACAATTTCATTCTGCAGCGATATTTCAATACGACTCCGGTCGCCTTTCAGGAGGTGCTGGAGTCGAACCTCGCCTTGGGCGAGCGCCTGCGGCCCTTGGTCGCGGACGTCACCGGGATACTCGAGCGCATGAGCGTCGAAGGACGCAATGTGCTGTTCGAGGGCGCGCAGGGCGCGATGTTGGACGTGGATCTCGGCACGTACCCGTTCGTGACCTCGTCCACCACGACCGCCGGCGGCGCGGCGGCGGGCACCGGTATCGGCCCCCTGCGGTTGCACGAGGTCCTCGGAATCGTCAAGGCTTACACGACGCGTGTCGGCGCGGGTCCGTTCCCGACCGAGCTGTTCGACGAATTCGGCGAGCATTTGTCGCGCGTCGGCCACGAGTTCGGTTCGGTCACCGGCCGGCGGCGGCGCTGCGGCTGGTTCGACGCCGTCGCACTGCGCCGCTCGGTCGTGCACAGCAGCTGCTCGTCGCTGTGCGTGACCAAGCTCGACGTGCTCGACGGCCTCGACGTGCTGCGCGTTTGCGTCGGCTATCGCATCGACGGTGAAGTCGTCGATACGCCGCCGATGTTCGCCGGGAGCTTCGGCGAGTGCGCGGCGGTCTACGAGGATTTGCCGGGATGGAAGGAGAGCACGGTCGGCGCCGCGCGCTACGAGGATCTGCCGCGCAATGCGCAGCGGTATCTCGCGCGCCTGCAGGAACTCGTCGGCATTCCGATCACGATCATTTCCACCGGCCCGGACCGCGAACAGACGATAGTTCGGCGACACCCGTTCGGCTGAAGCTGGGATCCGGCCCCCTGTGCGCCTGACGCTCGAGCGGACCTTTGCGCTGCAGGAATGGCGCCGCCGGCTGGTCTTCTGGGGCGGCGCGGTCACGACCGGCGCGGTCGCGGTCCTGTTCGCGAAATGCAGCGACTACGCGATGTTGACGTTCGCACACGCCCGCGGCGCGCTGTGGTGGTTTCCCTATGTGGCGGCCCCGGCCGGGCTCGCCCTATGCGCGTGGTTGACGCGCCGGGTGTTCGTCGGCGCCGAAGGCAGCGGCATACCGCAGACAATCGCGGCGCTCGCGTTGCCGACGGAGCAGGCGCGCAATCGCCTGTTGTCGCTGAAGATCGCCGGCGGCAAGATGCTGCTGACGCTCGTTGCGCTCGCGACCGGCGCATCGATCGGCCGCGAGGGGCCCACCGTCCAAGTCGGCGCCTCGATCATGCATGTCCTGCGGCGTACCGCGCGATTCTCCGCCGCGGAAATCGACCGCGGCCTGATCCTGGCCGGCGGCGCGGCGGGTGTTGCGGCGGCCTTCAACACGCCCCTCGCTGGCGTCGTCTTCGCGATCGAGGAACTGTCGCGCTCGTTCGAAGAGCGCACGAGCGGCACGATCCTGACCGCGGTAATCGTCGCCGGCGTCACCTCGCTCGCGTTTCTCGGCAATTATACCTATTTCGGCATCACGAACGCGGTCATGACCGATCCGAAGACCTGGCTCTCCGTGCCGATCTGCGGCATCGTCGGCGGCCTGTTCGGCGGCTTCTTCTCCTGGGCGACCCTGAGGCTCGGCGCCGCGCTGCCTGCGCCCCTCGAGAAGTTCCGCGGCGCGCGCCCAATCGCGTTCGCGGCCGCGTGCGGTGCGGCGATCGCACTGCTCGGATGGCTGTCCTCGAGTACGACCTACGGCACCGGATACAACGAGGCGAAGGCCTTGGTGCAATTCGACGCCTTGCCGGCCGCGGGATTCGCGGTCTACAAGCTGCTGGCGACGCTCGTGTCGTACGTCAGCGGCATTCCGGGCGGCATATTCGCCCCCTCGCTCGCGGTCGGCGCCGGCATCGGCGCGCAACTGCACGTTTGGTGGCCGCTCGCCCCCGCGGGGGCGATGGTCGTGCTGTCGATGGCCGCGTATTTCGCGGGTGTCGTCCAAGCGCCCCTGACGGCGCTCGTGATCGTCGCGGAAATGACGGGGAATCGCGCGCTCACCTTGCCGCTGATGGCGGTCGTGCTGATCGGCCGCGGCGCGAGCGCGCTGGTCTGCCGTCGCTCGCTCTACCATACGCTCGCGCAGGGGTTCCTCGGGGGAAATGCGCCCGAGCGGGAGTAGCGGGCGGCCCGCGCCGCGCGAGACTCGCTCAGGCGCCCGCTACCGGAACAATTTCAGCGCGTTCTGCAGCGTGCGCTCGATTCCCCAGAGCAAGGGGATGCCGACGACCAGCCACAGGACGATCAAGCGGATTTTCGTCATGTCTTGTACGGCTTCCGGTAATGGTGGCGGGCGTCGACCGCGCGGACCGACAGGTTGCAGACGAGGCCGAGCAGCAGCAGGCCGCACATGATGTACATCGTCGTCGAGTAGGCCTGCGCCTTCGGCAGGCCGCGGTCGATCTGGAACTCGCGGATGTAGTTGACGAGGACAGGGCCCAAGATTCCGGCAACCGACCACGCGGTCAGCAGCCGTCCGTGAATCGCGCCGACGTGCATCGTGCCGAACAGATCCCGCAGGTACGCGGGAATCGTCGAGAAGCCGCCGCCGTATATCGACAGGATGATCGCGAACGCGGCGACGAACATGCTGATCGAACCCAGCCGGCCGATCGTCGGTACGGCGGCGTACAAGGCGATGCCGAGCACGAAAAAGATCGTGTACGTGTTGCGGCGTCCGATGTAGTCCGAGATTGTCGCCCAGAGGAAGCGACCGCCCATGTTGAACAAGCTCAGCAAGCCGACGAAGCCCGCCGCCGCGGCCGCCGTGACGCGGCCGGCGAACATCTCCTGGATCATCGGCGAGGCCTGCGAGATCACGCCGATGCCGGCGGTCACGTTCAGGCACAGCACGCCCCAGATCAGCCAAAACTGCGGAGTCTTCGACGCGGTATCGACATGCACGTTCGCGGTCGTGACCAATTCCTGCGGGTGCGCGGCCGGCTTCCAGCCGGCGGGCAGCCAACCGTCGGCGGGAACCCGCACGACCAGTGCGCCGATCATCATGAACGCGAAATAAATCGCGCCCATCGAGACGAAGGCGCCAACGATGCCGTTCGATGCCGCGGTCTTGAAATGGTTCATCAAGATCAACGACAGCGGCGAGGCGATCAACGCACCGCCGCCGAAGCCCATGATCGCCATTCCGGTGGCCATGCCCGGTCGATCCGGGAACCACTTGATCAAGGTCGATACCGGGGAGATATAGCCGATGCCGAGGCCGCATCCGCCGAGCGCGCCGTAGCCCAAGTACAAGAGCCAGATCCGGTGCATCGAGACGCCGACGGCCGACACGAGGAAGCCGCCCGCGAAGCAGAGCGCGGCGACGCTCATGGCCTTGCGCGGGCCGACGCGCTCGACCCAGCGGCCGAACACGGCCGCCGCCGCGCCGAGAAAGAAGATCGCCGCGGAGAAGATCCAGCCGACCTCGGTCAGCTTCCAGTCCGCGGGCGCGGACTGCGCGCCGCCGAGCAAGCGGGTCAGCGGCAGGTTGAACGTCGAGAACGCATAGACCTGGCCGATCGACAGGTGCACGGCGAGGGCCGCCGGCGGCACGAGGAACCGGTTGAAGCCCGCGGACGCTATCGTTCGCCGCCGGTCCCAGAAGGACAGCGATTGGCCCGGACCGTCGATGTTCGCTTGCAACGACATGATTCTTGTTCTCCGCGCCGCCGCCTCGATTCCCGAGGCCGGCCCATGGGATCCCCGGCAATCCTCGTCTTTATACGCGATCGCCGACGCGTTCGGAAGCGCGCAGCGGTGTCACAATGTTACGGACTTCACGCTGCCGATCGGGAAAACCGTGACGGTGCGGGACGTTTGCGTACGGCGGAACCGGTAGCTTCGGGTTCTCCATGGAGTTTGCGCAATTCACCCGCCGGGCGGCCGCGAGAACGGCCGCGTCCTTGTGCTGGATCGCCCTGTCGGCGGCGGGCGGCCTCATTTCAGGGCGCGCCCGCGCGGACTGTCTTGCGAACCCCGCGCCCGATATTCGGGCCTTGCAGGCGCTGTCCGCGGCCGATTCGGTCGAGGCGGTGCGGCAGGCGGGTCGCCGCTTGAGCGCCGCGCTGCGCGCGAACAGTCCCGATGTCCGGCGGATCGCGTCGCTATACGCCGTTTTGGCGCAGAGCTACAGCCGCCTCGAACTCGATGCCGACGCCCGCGCCGCGGCGCAGAAGGGCCTCGCGCTCGTTGCGGGGGCACAGGATCCCGTGCGCCTCGATCTGCTCGCGGCATACGCCGAGAACGTCTACGACAAGGACCGGATCCAGCGCGCGCTGCAGACGATCGCAGACGCGCGCGCGGCGCAGCCCGAAGGCTCCGTCGCGGCCACCTGCCTGAAGATCACGCAAGGCCTGCTCGAATACCGCATGGACCACTTGGATCGCGCGATCGCGAGCCTGACGCAGGCGTACAGCGCGACCGCGGCGCCGGCGCTCGCCGAGCCGCGGATGTTGGCCGCCGATGCCCTGACCGCGGTCATGCGCGCGATGGGCGATTACACCCAGGCCCTCGCGCTGAACGACGAAGTGATCGCTTGGGATGCGGCGCAGAAAGCGACCCTGAGTTTGTCGGTTTCGCGCTACGTTCGCGGAACGATCCTGAAATTGATGGGCGATTACCGCGCGGCAATCGATGAATTCGCGAAGAGCCGAGAACTCTCCGTGCCCCTGCGCGACGTCCAAGGCATCGCGTTCGCGGACTTGAGAATCTGCGAAACGCGCGTGGAAATAGGCGATTGGAATGCGGCCCGCGGCGAGTGCAACGCCGCGCTGCCCACATTCGTCGGGGCGGGCTCCACCGACGTCGTCAAGGAGACCCGCGCGACGCTCGCGCGGATCGATCTGATGCAGGGCCATGCAGCGCGCGCGCTTGCCGAATTCGACGCGGTGCTCGATCACGAGGGCGAGGATCTGCCGCCGCGCCGCGTCGCCACCATCTATCTTTGGCGCGCGCGCACCAACGCCGCCTTGAACCACTACCGGGACGCCTACGACGATCTCGCGGAGTACGTGCGGCGGTCGCGCGCCGATTACGACGCCGAGCGCATCCGCCAAGCCGCGGCGATGCGCGCGCGGTTCGCGACGAACCGCGAGATCGAACGCAACGACTCGCTGCAGCGCGAACTCGCACGGTCGTTGCAGCGGTCGCGGCGCCAGGCAGTGGAACTGCGGCGCAACGCGGGCATTTTCGCGACCGGATTGCTGCTGATCGCGTTGTTGATCTACATCTCCTTGGCAAACATCCGCCATCGCCGCGAATTGGTACGGCTCGCGACCCAGGATGGGCTGACCGGACTGCCGAATCGGCGCGGTACGGCCGAGCGCGCGACCGCCGCGCTCAACGAGGCGATGGCGGCGCAACGGCCGCTGACGCTCGCGATCATCGACCTCGACCATTTCAAGGCGATCAACGACCGCTGCGGTCACGCGGCCGGCGACCACGTGCTGCGCGAATTCGCGCGAGCGGGCGCCGCCGAATTACGCGCGGGCGATGTACTCGGACGCTGGGGCGGAGAAGAATTCCTGTTGGTGATGCCGGATACGACGCTGGATATCGCCGTCGTGACGCTCGAGCGTTTACGTGCGGCGCTCGGCCGGATCGATCTGCCTGCCGCGGGCGCGGGCTTGCGCCTGAGTCTCAGCGCGGGGCTTGCGACGATGGACGAACGCGCGCAATCGCTCGACGAAATGATCGCGAGCGCCGACGCCGCGCTCTACGAGGCAAAGCACCAAGGCCGAGATCTGGTGCGGGTCGCCGACCACAGCTACCTCGCGGCGTCGACCGGCGTGAGGCGCGCATTGCGCCAGTGATTTCGTCCGCGCGCAGGGACGGCCGAGATCGGTTAATCTAGCGCGCATGAGGGAACAGGTATTCAGGGACCGCAGCGACGCGGGCCGCGCGCTCGTCCCCTTGCTGCGCGACTATGCGGGCCGCGACGACGCGGTCGTCATCGGCTTGCCGCGCGGCGGCGTTCCGGTCGCCGATGTGGTCGCGGCGGCGCTGCGGCTGCCGCTAGATGTGGTTATTGTGCGCAAGCTGGGAGCTCCGGGCGAACCGGAGTTCGCGATCGGCGCGATCGCCGCCGGAGTCGTGGTCGAAAATCCCGAATATGCGAGCTTTTTCGCCGCGGATCCCGCCGGCGTCGAAGCGACCATCGCGCGCGAACGCCGCGAGCTCGAACGGCGCGAGCTCGCCTACCGCGGCGCGGAGCCCGCGCTCGCGATCGCCGGCAGGACCGTGATCCTCGTCGACGACGGCGCCGCGACCGGCGCATCGATGCGCGCGGCCGTGCAGGCGATGCGGCAGATGCAGGCGAGGGAGATCGTCGTCGCGTTGCCGACCGCGTCGGCCGAGGCCTGCGCCGATTTGCGCCGCGAAGCCGATCGCGTGCTGTGCGTCGAGACGCCGCGCATGTTCCGTGCGGTCGGCGAATGGTACGAGAGCTTCGAGCAAATCACGGACCGGGAGGTCGTGGACATGCTCGCGAAGGCGCGCGCCCGCACGAAAGGTGGTAGCCTCACCTGACTCGGCGCCATGGCCGGCGGCGGCCGGTATGCGCCAGGGCTCGCGTCAATTACTCGAAATTAGGTTCAGAATATATTGTAACTTATTGATTTTGGTGCCCAGGAGAGGACTCGAACCTCCACGAATTTCTCCACTGGTACCTGAAACCAGCGCGTCTACCAGTTCCGCCACCTGGGCTTAAGGGGGCCTGCCATGGGCGCAGGCGGCGAAATGTACGCACACACCCAGGCCTTGTCAATCGAGGCGCCATCCCAATTAACCAAGGTCGTGAATCTCCACGATCGGTACATGACAATTCAACAATGACAAACAAGAACGGGAAATTCGGAATGCGCTCGAAGCGCAACGATCGCGCGCAGGAAAATCCCGGCGATGCCGCCGCGCCGCAAGACTGGCGCGCGGCGGACCCGAATTTGGAGCTCGAGAAAACGCGCTATGCCGAGCCGATCGCGAGCCGCGAGCTGTTGCTGAAGATTCTCGGCGAGTCGGCGGAGCCGCTGTCGGCGGCGCGGCTCGCGAAACTCCTGAAGTTGGAGGCGGATCCGCAGCGCGAGGCCCTGGCAAAGCGCCTCGCCGCGATGGTGCGCGACGGGCAGGCGACGCTCGGGCCGGTGGGCTATGCGGCGATCGCGCCTGCCGAGCGCGTCAGCGGCCGTGTGCGCGGCCGCGCGAGCGGCGAGGTGCAGGTCATCCCGGACGACGGTGGCGGGCCGCTGCTGCTCGCTCGTTCCGACACGGCGACGCTCATGCACAACGATCGCGTCGAAGTGCGGGCCGTCGGCGTCAACGAGCGCGGCCGGCGCATGGCGCGCCTGATCCGCAGGGTAGGTGATGCGCCGCCGCGGATCGGCGGCGTGTGGCATACCGGGCCCGGACACGGCCGCGTGGTGCCGGAAGATCCCGCGCATTGGTATGTCGTCGAGGTCCCGCTCCGCGAGCGCCGCGGCGCCAAGGACGACGACAACGTCATCGTCGAAATTACCAAGCGGCCGCAGGGCGAGGCGCCGGCGCAAGGACGCGTCGTCGAGATTCTCGGCGATTTGCGCCCGTCGGACCTGGCGGCGCGCTTCGCGATCCTGAGGCACGACCTGCCGCAAGAGTTCGCG
>Ga0316624_10000851_pt1 | contig 11306 bp, 8 predicted proteins | sample OWC_Aug_N3_C1_D5_FD_207657 | JGI IMG/M metagenome (GOLD analysis project Ga0316624, IMG submission 207657) | Wetland soil microbial communities from Old Woman Creek delta, Ohio, United States - OWC_Aug_N3_C1_D5_A | ecosystem: Environmental > Terrestrial > Soil > Wetlands | place: USA: Ohio...
GGCGATCAGGCTTGCGCCACCGCCATGGCCGCGCCGCGCTTGGGGGTCGCGCAGCAGTAGCGCAAGCGCGAAGAATTTTGGCACGTAGAGCATTCCCATGGCCGTGACGGCGAGGCTGACGAAGGCGACGGTATGCGAGATCGGCCAGGCCAGCACCGGGTAGCGGCCGACATAGGTCACCGGGGCATGCTGCTCGAGTTCGACGGCATGGGCGGAAAACAGCACGATCAAGATCAGCCAAAGCGGCGACGACAGATAGCTCAGGGCGCCCAGCGTCATGTGCAGACGGCTGGGCAGGCGCAGCCCTTGCGCGAACAGCAGCTTGACGTGCTGGAGATTGCCCTGGCACCAGCGCCGGTCGCGCTTTAAATGGTCGATCAGCGTCGGCGGCGAGGTCTCGTAGCTGCCGTCGAGATCGGGCGCCATCCAGACCTCCCAGCCGGCGCGGCGCAGCAACGCCGCCTCGACGAAATCGTGGCTCATGATTTCGCCGCCAAGCGGCGGGCGGCCAGGCAGGATCGGCAGGCCGCAATTTTCCATGAACGGCCGCACCCGGATGATCGCGTTGTGCCCCCAATAATTGCCGTCCGGTCCCTGCAGCTTGGCGAGCCCGGTCGCGTACATGCGCCCATAGGCCCAAGAAGCGAACTGCTGGCTGCGCGCGAACATCGATTCGCCGCCGACCAGCAGCGGCGGCGCCTGGATCAGTGCGGCGCGCGGATTGGCGTCCATCAGCTGGGCCAGCCGCGCGAGCGTGCGCCCGGTCATCAGGCTGTCGGCGTCGAGCACGACCATATAGTCGTAGAGGGTGCCCCAGTTCTGGCAGAAGTCGGCAATGTTGCCGCTCTTGTGACCGACATTGCGGTCGCGGTGCCGGTAGAAGATGCGGGGGCTCGGCGCCTGCCGGCGCGCGCGACGCCACGCCGCTTCCTCGGCGGCACGGCAATCGCGGTCGGTGGAGTCGCTGAGCACGAAAAAATCGAAGGCATTGCCGACGCCCGCTTCGCGGAGGGATTCCTGCATCGTTCGAATGCGCGCGAAGACCTCGGTGGAGTTTTCGTTGTAAATGGGGACGAGCAGCACCGTTCGCGCGCGGCTTGCCTTGACGTCTGCCTCGGCCGGCTCACGCAGCGCCAAATCGGCCGTGCCGCGCCACAGCGCGTGCGCGCCGAGACAGGCGATCCAGAATGACGTCGCGATCAGCGAAAACAGCAGCGCAAAGACGGCGAGCAGGGCGATTTCCAGCAGCGATATCTCATCGACGCGGAAGATCGCCAGCAGCCGCGTGGTGACGGCCGCAGTCGCCGATACTGCGAGCCCGAAGATGAGCCAGCGCTGGACCGCGACATCATCTCGGTTCATCGGCATTCGGCACGGAAATGGTGGCGCGCTGCATGACGCGTAGCGGGCGGCGGAGTTCCATCATGCTGCGCAACGTCGCCGCCAGCAGCAAGCGGGGCGTCCAGAAGACGACGGTTTGGCGCGGCATCGGGGCGGGACATATCGGCGGCGTTGCCTCGTCCAATGCGGGTAGTGGGCCGACGCAGTCCGCTTTCGCGTCTGTTGAATATCCAGTCATTTGACTAAAACGCCTCTCACGAAGGGAACCTTGCACCCCGGCCGGGCGTTCGGACCCCGACAAACGCGCCTACAGGCTGCTGTTCAACGCGCAGCAGGCCGCATGGTTTCGCGGGATAGCGTGACAATTCCGCCCGGATGCATGGCGGGCAACGGGGACATGCGGATCGGACATGGGGAAGAGGACGGTAACCCGCTGCAACAGGCGACCGGCCGTGCTTGGGCTTAATCGTCGACAATTGCTGCTGGCCGGCGCGCCGTTGGCGCTGACAATGGCCGGGCTTGTCACGCCGCGCAGCTGCGCCGCCCAGGCGGCCACCGAGCTCGGCTCACCGCATCCATTCGACTTCGCATGGCTGCGGCAGACCGCCAAAGCTCTGGCCGCGAAATCTTATGCCGCGCCGCAGCCGGCGGCAGCCGACGTCATCGGCAAAATCGATTTCGACGTCGCGCAGAAGATCAAGTTTCGCGCCGACAAGTCGCTCTTTCGCGACCGGTCCGCCGCTTTTCCGGTCCGGCTTTTCCACGTCGACAAGTTCAACCCGCATCCGGTGCAGATCAACATCGTCTCCGGCGGCATGGCCCAGCGGGTCGTCTATTCGGCGCAGCACTTCGATTACGGGGGTACGGGACTCGATAAGAAGCTCCCGGCCAATCTCGGCTTTTCCGGATTCCGCGTGATGAACGGGCCGGACAGCGCAATCGACTGGCTCGCGTTCCAGGGCGCCAGCTATTTCCGCAGCGCCGGCGAGGAAAATCAATACGGCGCCTCGGCGCGCGGCATCGCCGTCAACACCACCGCCTCCACCAAAGAGGAGTTCCCCCGCTTTACCGAGTTCTGGCTGGCGGAACCGGACCCGCACCAGCACTCGATCACCATCCACGCGCTGCTGGACGGGCCGAGCCTGACCGGGGCCTATCAATTCACGGCGAGCAAAAATAACGGCGCCGTCATGAAAATCACGGCCGATCTGTTCATCCGCAACGATATCGCCCAGCTCGGGATCGCGCCGCTCACCAGCATGTACTGGTTCGGCGAGAATGACCGCCAATTCGCCGCCGATTGGCGTCCTGAGATCCACGACAGCGACGGCCTGGCGCTATGGACCGGCAAGGGCGAGCGCATTTGGCGCCCGCTGATCGATCCACCCTCGGTGCGGACCAATTCGTTCCTCGACGACAATCCCAAAGGCTTCGGCTTGATGCAGCGCGACCGCGATTTCGCCGACTACCAGGATGACGGCGCCTTCTACAATCGGCGGCCGAGCATCTGGGTCGAGCCGCTCGGAGACTGGGGCAAGGGAGCCGTGCAGCTCGTCGAGATCCCGACGCAGGACGAGATTCACGACAATATCGTCGCCTATTGGAAGCCGGATCGCCCGGTGAAGGCCGGCGACAATATCAAGATGTCCTACCGCCTCTTTTGGCAGAACCACATGCCGCATCCGCCGACCGACATCGCGCGTGTGATCGCGACCCGCGTCGGCCGCGGCGGCGTGCCGGGAAAGCCCGCGTCCACCGACAAGGACAGCTGGAAATTCGTGATCGATTTTGCCGGCGGACCATTGAGCGGCATGGCGCCGCGTTATGACATCACGCCGGTGGTGAACATCTCGCGCGGCAAGATCATCAACCCTTATGTCATCAAGATCGTCGGCACCGAGTATTGGCGGGCGGCATTCGATGTCTATGCGCCGGGCAAGGAGCAGATCGACTTGCGCTGCTTCCTGCGGCTCGACAACAAGACCCTGACCGAAACCTGGCTCTACCAGTATTTCCCGCCGGCCGGTTCGGCCTGATTGCGGCCGGTCAAGAGCGCCCGCCGCTCGCGCGCCGTGCGGCCGGTCCGCCGTGGCTGGTGGCCGGGCTATAGCCCGCGGCCGGCGCGTGATGGCGCGTGAACGGCCAGAAATGATGCGCGGGTTTCGGAGGCGGCGTGTGGTCGAGCATGGCGCCCATGGGCGTACGGATGAGCGTCAGCACGCGGTTGTGGAAATGCTCCAGCCCCGGGCGGTGGCCGATGCTGACCACCGTCGCGTCGGCGAGCTCGTGGTCGAAGATCGACATCACCCGGCGCTGGCTGACTTCGTCGAGCGCGGAGGTGGCCTCGTCCAGGAATACCCAGGCCGGCTGATGCAGCAGCAGCCGCGCGAAGGCGAGCAGCTGCTGCTGACCAAGCGAGAGATTCTTGTCGAGCCGCGCCTCGAAATCGAGCGCGGGCAGGAATTCGGCCAAACCAGCCCGCTTCACCGCCGCCGCTACTTCGGCGGTGTCGAAGGCATCCGGCGGATCCGGATAGGTGATCGCCGCGCGCATGGTGCCGAGCGGGATATAGGGCCGCTGCGGCATGAACATCATGGTTTCCGGGTCGGGGAGGCGAATGGTGCCGCCGCCCCACGGCCACAGCCCGGCCAGCGCGCGGAACAACGTGCTCTTGCCGGCGCCCGATTCGCCGACGATCAGCACGCGTTCGCCCGGCTGGATCTCCACCGTCGCGTCCGAGATCACCACGCGGCCATCCGACAACAGCACGCTGACGCCGTCGAAGGCGAGCTTGCCTTCCGGATGCCTGATGAGCTTGATCGTATCCATGGCGTCGTCGATGGCGTCGACCTTGTCGACCGCGGCCTTGAAGGCGCTGACGCGGCGCAGCGTCGCGCGCCAGTCGGCGATCGCCGGAAACTGGTCGACGAACCAGCGCAGCGACGCCTGCACCTGGTTGAAGGCGCCGACCACCATCATCAGTCCGCCCATGGTCAGGCCGCCGCTGAAATAGCCGGGCGACGCCACCACGATCGGCACCACGATGGCGATCCAGCCGTAGCCCGAGGTGATCCAGGTGAGCCGCGACAGCGCGCCGGAGAGCCGCCGCATGGTTGCGATCACGCGATCGAGCGTGTCGTTGAGCTGGCGCCGTTCGTCATGTTCGCCGCCGCACAGCGCGATACTCTCGGCGCTCTCGTTGACGCGCACCAGCGCAAAGCGCAGCTCGGCCTCGTGCGCGTAGAGCTCGGCGTTCAGTCCGATCAGCGGGGTGCCCACCCGCCAGGTCAGCAGCGAGCCGATCGCGGCGTAGATGATCGCGCACCACACCATGTAGCCGGGAATCGTGAAGCTGTGGCCGAAGAGGTTGAAGACGAGATGGCTCGACAGCGTCCACAGGATGCTGATGAAGCTGATCAGCAGCAACGCGGCCTGGAACAGCCCGACGCCGAGCCCGGCCGAGAGATCGGTGAGCTTGCGGGTATCCTCCTCGATGCGCTGGTCGGGATTGACGCCGATCTCGCCGGCGAGCCCGAGCCGGTAGGCGCGGCCGGCGACCAGCCACTCGTCGAGCAGATGATGGGTCAGCCATTCGCGCAGACGCACCTTCAGCATCTGCTGCATCCAGGTTTGCCCGACCACGAGCGCGAGCAGCGCGCCGACGATAGCGAGGAAGATCAGCAGTTCATGCGCCAGTTCGCCGAGGTTGCGCTGCGCGAGCGCGTCGAAGAAAGAGCCGTTCCATTGATTGAGCCGGATCTGGCCGACCATATTGGCGATCAGCACAGCGGCGATGCCGGCGCCCAGCAAGGCGATGCGCAGGCGGTGACCCGACCGCCAGAGCAACCGCATCAGGGTGACGCTTTCCGAAGCAGCGCTTTTTCCTTCGTAGGTCGCGGGCGGCGGCTGGAACTCGAACGTTTTGGTCGCGCCGGCCGCAACGGGCCGGCCGGCGGCCTCGACATCGCTGTCGGCCTGCGGGCGCGAATCGGCGTGATTGCCGGAAGTGTCTACGTTATGTTGTTGTTGCACGTTGTTTTCGCTGCTGGCCCCCGAGACCAGCACTGCTGCCATATGCGCGCAGCGGCGGACATGATTCATATCAACGGTAAAAAAATTGCAAGCGAGAATCGCTTTCCGTTCGCCGGAAAATGCGCGCGCGCGACTCGATGGAACTTTTTTTGCGTGCGCGGCGCGCGGACCAAAGTTCCAAAGTGATCGGCGATGATGGAACCGCTCGCCCTCGATGCATGGATCGCGCGCCAGATGTTGCGCAGCGCCGTGGCGATGGAACAGGCGATCTCCGCGACGCATCTTACGCGCCGGCGCGAAGCCTTCGGCCAAATCGTCGCGCCGGCGAAAGGCTCGGTGCTCGCATCGCCGGTGATCGCCGATTGGGATCCCGAGCCCGACTATTTCTTCCACTGGCTGCGCGATTCCGCGCTCGTCATGCGGGCCGTCGCCGAATTGATGCAGGACGCGGTGTCCGACGTCGAGCGCGCGCGCTGGCGCGCGCACTTCGAGGATTTCGTGAAGTTCAGCTTGACGCTCAGTAAACTTGACGGCGCCGCTTTCCTTGCGCGCAGCCAATGCCGCCGGATGACGCGCCGCGGCTCTCGCAAATACCTCCGCGCGGACGCCGAGATGCGGGCGCTCGCCGGCGACAAGTTGCTCGGCGAGCCGCGCTTCAACCCGGACGGCACGCTCGACATCTTCCGCTGGTCGCGCCCACAATTTGACGGTCCGGCGCTGCGCGCCTTGGCGTGCTTGCGCTATCTCGCCGCCGGCGGGCCGCCGGGCGAGGAGCTCACACGGCTGCTGCAGCTCGATCTGGGTTTCACGCTTCGTCACGCCGGCAAGCGCTGCATCGGGCCGTGGGAGGAGCCGGGGCAGAACGTGCATCACTATTATGTCGCGCTGGTGCAGCTCGGCGCGCTGGTGCACGGGCGGGTTTTCGCCGACAAGCGCGACGAATGGGATGCAGCGGAGCAAAAATTGCGCGCCAGCCTGGAACGACACTGGTCGGAGCAGCGCCAGGTCTACGCGGCGATGGTGCCGGCGGCAGCGGACAATGCCGATGACCTGGTCGACGCCGCCGCGTTGCTCGCCGTATTGGATGCCGATTTGCCGAACGGCCCCCATAGCGTGCTGGACGCGCGCGTGCAGAAAACGCAAAGCGCGATCGAGGCCCTGTTCGCGCGCGAGTTTCCGATCAATCGCGCGCGCGAGGCGCCGGCGCTCGGCCGCTATCGCGGCGACCGCTATTTCGGCGGCGGCGCCTGGTACTCGACCACACTGGCGGCGGCTGCACTCTATTATCGTCGGGCGCTACATACCGGGCAGGACCGCGACGCAATGCTCAAACGCGGCGACGCCTTCATGGCGACGGTGCGCGACCTGACGCCGGAAGACGGCGCGCTGTCCGAGCAGGTCGGCCGGGTGACCGGAATGCAGACCTCGGCCCGCCATCTCGCCTGGAGCTACGCGGCGCTTATCGGCGCCGCCAAATTGCGCGCGCGGGCAGTGGACGCGGTCGGCCGCATGGCGGGCAAGGCACCCATCCGGGCCTAAGGCCGGCTACCGGCGGGTCCAGGGCGAACGCCACCGCATTATACTTCACTTCCGCGCCGCGCTTCAGGCCTCGCGGCGGTCGCGCGCGCGGCGGCCTTGTTCAAGCCTTTCCCAAATTCAAGGCCTTGTCCGCTCGGGGCAAGTGGAACATAGTTAGGACCCCAACTATTCGGGGGTTGGCGGCCCGCGCGCGTCTGCGTCGCGGGCCGCCGAAATGCTTGTCACGGGCGCCGGATAAAATAAGACCGTTCGCATAGAAAACGGTCGCTGCTTACAACTTATGCGCCGGCGCGGTAACGGGGCCGACGGCGCATCGAAGGGAGGAAGCCCCAAAATGAACGCTCCAATACCGAAGCTTCTCCTGGAAAGCGCATGGCGCGACCGTGTGTTCGGCGCGGAATGGCGGCCGGCGATCGGCGGCTCATTGGACGTGATCGAGCCGGCGACCGGCGCCGTCTTGACGCGGATCGGCAACGCCTCCGCCGAGGACGTGCGGCGCGCCGCCGCGGAAGCGCGCGCGGCGCAGCCGGGCTGGGCGGCCACGCCCTATGAAAAGCGCGCCGCGATCCTGCGCAAGGCCGCCCGTGTACTGGAAGACAATCAAGAAGAGCTGATCCCCTGGATCGCGCGTGAGACCGGCGGCATTCCGGCCAAGGCCGGATTTGAAATCCACATGGTCACGGAAATTCTTTATCGCTCGTCTGCCATGTGCACGGAGCCGCAAGGCCTGGTGCTGCCGTCCGACCCGGGCCGCATCAGCCTCGCGCGTCGCGTGCCGCGCGGCGTCATCGGCGTCATTTCGCCGTTCAATTTCCCGCTCATCCTGTCGAGCCGCGCGGTCGCGCCGGCGCTGGCAACGGGCAATTCGGTCGTGCTCAAGCCCGATCCGCGCACGCCGCTGACCGGCGGCTTCATCATCGCGCGCATCTTCGAGGAAGCCGAATTGCCCAAGGGCGTGCTGCAGGTGCTGCCCGGCGGCGCCGAGGCAGGCGAAGCGATCTGCACCGACCCCGACATCGCCATGGTGACCTTCACCGGCTCGAGCCATGTCGGCCGCCGCATCGGCGAGCTCGCCGGCAAGCATCTCAAAAAAGTGCAACTCGAACTCGGCGGCAAGAATGCCGTGATTGTGTTGGAGGACGCCAATCTCGACGCGGCGGCCTCGGCGATCGCGTTTGGCGCCTGGTTCCACCAAGGCCAGATCTGTATGACAACCGGCCGCATCCTCGCGAACGACCGCATCGCGGCGCCGTTGACCGAGAAGCTGGTGGCGAAGGCGAAGCACTTACCCGTAGGCGATCCGCTCGGACAAGTCGCGCTTGGTCCCGTCATCAGCCGCGCCCAGGTCGAGCGCATCCACAGCATCGTCAAGGACACGGTGGCGGCGGGCGCCAAGCTCGCGGCCGGCGGCACCTTCGACGGACCGTTCTATCGGCCGACCGTACTGACCGGCGTGAAGCCCGGCATGCGCGCGTTCGAAGAGGAAGTGTTCGGACCGGTGGCGGCGATCACCTCGTTTTCGAGCGACGACGAGGCGGTCGAACTCGCCAACCGCAGCGAATACGGGCTGTCGGCGGGCGTGTTCTCGGCCGATGTCGGGCGCGCGATCGCGGTCGGCAATCGGCTCAATACCGGGCTGCTGCACATCAACGACCAGACGGTTGCCGACGAGCCGCATGTCCCCTTCGGCGGCACCGGCGCCTCGGGCAATGGCACCCGCATCGGCGGGCCTGCCAACTGGGAGGAATTCACGAACTGGCAATGGATGACGATCAAGGACAAGCCGAACCCTTATCCGTTCTGATCGACGAACTGCTCGCGCGGCCATAAGCCTGCGATGGCCGGGCGGGGTGACGGAGCATGCAGCTTGCTCTGTGCTGCGCAGGCGGGGCCCACCAGCAAAAACCTTCGGCCGGGCGGGGCTTCGCAGTGATCGACGAAGCCGGAGGCATGACGAGGGAGGAGACAAAGATGAGGAGACAATCGAACCTATTGGCTTTAACCGCGGCGTTGGCGGTGGCGGGGACGGTTGCGTCGGCCGCAATTGCGGCAGATGCACCAAAGAGCATCCGGATCGGCTACGCCATCTCGCTGTCCGGCGTGAACGCGCAGGGCGCCGGCGTGACGACGCTGCCCGGCTATCAGCTTTGGGTGCATGACGTGAATGCCAAAGGCGGCATCATGGTCAAGGAATTCGGCAAGCGAATCCCGGTCGAGGTGATTCAATACGACGACACCAGCAGCGCCGAGACAATGCTGCGGCTGGAAGAAAAACTGATGAGCCAGGACAAGGTGGACTTCGTGCTGCCGCCCTGGAGCACGGGTTTCAATTTGGCGGCGGCACCGATCTTCGCCAAATACGGCTATCCGCACCTGGCGGTGACCGCCAACGCCAACGACGAGACCGATCTGGTCAAGCGCTACCCGACGCTGTTCTTCTTCCTCAATCAGCCGATTCACTACGGTGAGGCGCTGATCGCGGTGTTGAACAAGGAAAAGGCCGCCGGCAAGCTCAACAACAAGATCGCGATGCTCAGCGTCGGCGACCAGTTCGGCGCCGAAATGTCGGCCGGCTTCGGCGCTGGATTGAAGGCGGCGGGCTATGAGATCGTGCTGCAGAAGAGCTATCCGCTCGGCGCCGCCGATCTAACCAGCGAAATCAAGGAGGCCAAGGCGTCGGGCGCCGACACCTTCATCGCGGCCAGCTATCCGCCAGACACCTTCATGTTGACCGGCACGGCGATCGCGCAAGGCTACAATCCGAAGATCTTCTACACCGCAGTCGGCACCGCCTTCGCCGAATACGGCGGCAACTTCAAGGAGAAGGTCAACGGCGTCATGGGCATCGGCGGCTGGAATCCCAACCTGCCGGGCGCGCAGGACTATTATAAGCGGCAGGTCGCGGTGACCGGCCACGCACCGGACGGCTGGGCGAGCCCGCTCACCTATGCCAGCTTGCAGATCCTCGAGCAGGCCATCGAAAAGGCCGGCACGCTCGACCGCAAGAAGGTGCTCGACACCATCGTCAACGGCGGTCCGTGGCAGACGGTCTCCGGTCCGATCGATCTCAAGACCCACATTCACGAGAAGCAGTGGGGTGCGGGTCAGTGGCAGAAGGGTCAATTCGTCGGCGTCTCGCCGGCCGATATGCCTGGAGCGCAGCCGGTCATATTCCCGAAGCCGGCGTGGTAACATCCGGACGGGTTTAACGTCGGTCGCGAGCCGGCGGCCAGCTAGGCGAGAGCCTGGTTGGCCGCCGGCCGCCAAGTTGCCATCATGTCTTTGATCGAAATCGTTCTCGGCGGCGTGATCCTGGGCGGCCTTTATGCCCTCATCGCGATCGGCTTCAACCTGCAATACGGAGTCGCGCGCATTGTGAACCTCGCCTATGGCGAGTTTCTGATGACCGCGGCTTTCGCCGCTTTCTGGATGTACACGCTTTGGCAAGTCAGCCCCATTCTCGGCATGGTGCTGTCGGTGCCGGCAACCTTCGCCGCCAATTGGCTGATCTACCGGCTCTTGATGCTGCCGCTGGTGCGTCGCGCGCGCACGCGCGAGCAGCTGGAGGGCGAGACGATACTCGCCACTTTCGGTTTGCTGTTCGTGCTGCGCGGGCTGGCCACTTTGGCCTTTTCCGCCAACAACCGCTTTTACGACTATCTCGGCCAGCCAATGGTAATTTTCGGCTTCACCTTCGCCGCCAACCGGGTGCTGGCCTTCGGCGTTGCCTGCGTGCTCGGCGTGGTGATCTGGCTGGTGATAACCCGCACGCGTTACGGCGCGGCGGTGCGCGCCCTGGCGATCGATCCGGTCGGCGCGCAGCTCTCCGGCGTCAACGTCACGCGCCTGTCGGCGCTCGCCTTTGCCGGCGGCGGCGCGCTGGTGGCCGCGGCCGGTACGCTGATCAGCACGTTCCTGTCGTTCAATCCCGCGATCGGTGTCGAATTCACCATGAAAGCGCTCGTGGTGGTGATCATGGGCGGCGTCGGCAACATGATGGGCAGCCTGCTGGCCGGGTTGATGCTGGGCATCGCCGAGGCTCTCTGCACCTATTACATCGACTCCGGCCTCACGCTTGCGGTCGCCTATGCGCTGTTCCTGATCGTGCTGGTGATACGCCCGCGCGGTCTGCTGGGAACGCCCTGACATGCGGCCGCAATTCGCGATTCCCCCGCTGGTCGTCTTGGTCGCCATGCTGGCGGCGGCGCCCTGGCTCACCTCGGACTACGGCCTGTCGCTGATGATCAATCTGATGAGCTACGTCGTGCTCACCATCGCCTGGGCGCTGTTCTCCGGCACCACGCGGCTGGTGTCGCTCGCGACTTCCGCCTTTTACGGCATCGGCATGTACACCGTCGCGGTCTTGGTCAAGGACGTGCCGTTGCACGCCATTT
>Ga0316624_10000852_pt1 | contig 11306 bp, 12 predicted proteins | sample OWC_Aug_N3_C1_D5_FD_207657 | JGI IMG/M metagenome (GOLD analysis project Ga0316624, IMG submission 207657) | Wetland soil microbial communities from Old Woman Creek delta, Ohio, United States - OWC_Aug_N3_C1_D5_A | ecosystem: Environmental > Terrestrial > Soil > Wetlands | place: USA: Ohio...
CTGAAGCGTCGCGTTGCCGTTGATCGAGGCCGCGACGTCTGTAAGGCTGTCGGTGGTGGCGTAATTCACGGTCGTATTGCCGAATATCCCGGAAAAATTCAGCGTGCCGGACAAAGTCAGTGCGCTTGTCGCCGTCGTCTGGGACGACGAGCTGTAGTTGTCATAGTCGGTCCCAGTGGTGAAGAAGTCGTTGAGACCGAAGAACTGATTGAAACCCTGCTGGTTTCCCGCCACGTCCACCGTCGCGTCGCGGATCACGTCAATGCCCTGAATCGCCATCGAGCCCTGGGCGCCGCCCGCGGTCGGATTGTTGAGCGTGGCGGCCCCGAAGGTGATGGTGCCGATGACCGTGTCGGTGGTGCCGTCGCCGTCGGAATCCATGCTGACCTCGACGGTGCCGCCGGCGGCGATGTCGGCCGACGCCGTGGAGACCGGAAGGCCAAGGGAGTTTCCGGCCGCGCCGCCGACCGTCCCGAAGGCGAATTTGGTATTGCCGGCAAGCTGCAAGGCACCGGGCGCGCCGGCGGTCGTCTGCAGCGCCAGATTGAGATTCCCGTTTACGAGCAGCGCCTGAAGCGCCGTGCCCGCGGCGGGCGAAATGCCGCTGGTGGCGAGCTGGATCGTGGGCGCCGGAAAGGTCGTGATGTCGCCGCCTGTGGTGACGCCGGAGGCGTCGATCGAGCCGTTGGTGCCAAGCGATCCGTCGACATTGCTGCTGTCGACGACGACGCCGTAGGCCGGGTTGTTCGCCTTGACCACCAGATTGCCGTTGACCAGGCTGGCGCTGACGCCTTTGACGCCGCCAAATCCGGCGATTACGCCGCCGTTGATCGCGTCGACCACGTTCTGGACGGTCAGCGTCCCGCCGACCGCGGAGGTCAGCGCGGAGAGGTCGATATTGCCGAAATCCGGGCTGCCGGTGCCGTCGTCCACGTATTTGCCGTTGCTGTCGGTCACCGCGATCCGGATGTTGCCTTGCGCGACCAGCGTATCCCCGGCATTGAAAATGTGGCTGCCGGTCAGGCTGTTCGGCGGGGGAAAGGCCGTGCCGTCGTTGTGCAGCGCGTTGACCTGGTCGCGCAGTGTTGCGGTCATGCGGTCCAATTCGGACACCAGATTGGGAACGCGATTGTCGCGCAGGTCGATTAAAGCGCCCATGTTGCCGGAATGGATCTCGTTCGTGATGTCGGCGCCGCCGAGGAAGATGCCGTCCACGCCGCCGTTGGCATGGGTGATGCTGGCGTTCATGCTGGAGGCCGGGCTATGCGACAGAAGCTGCGGCTGCTGATCGAGCAGGGTGCGGCCGCCCTTGGTGAAGATCACGAGTTCGCCATTCGAGCGCTGGAAATAAGTGATGTCTATTTCCTTCGAGATCTTGTCGATCGCGATGTCGCGCTGGTCCTCGAGATCGCCGACGGGAAGGTTCGTCGCCGTGTTGTGGCTGATCTGCTTGTTGAGCTGATCGACGATCTTGAGCTGCGCGTTGACCGTATTGACCGAATCCGAAATCTGGTTGTCGGCTTGGCGGCGCATGTCCTGCAGCTGGCTGCCCATGCTGGCGAGCTGCTGCGTCAAATTCTGGGCGGTATTCACAACGTCGGTGCGCTGCGAGACGCCTTCCGGCGTGATGCCGAGCGCCTGCAGGGCCGATTCGAACTTATTGAGGGCGCTCACATAGGACGAATCGCTGTTGAGCGAGCCGAACATGTTCTGCATCTGCTGGTAATAGTTGTCCAGCGTGTCGTATTGAGAGCCGCCGGCGGCTTGGAGGCGAAGCTGCTGCTGCAGATTGAAGTCGACGTTGCGGACGACGTTGGTCGAGAAGACGCCGGCGCCCAGGCCGTCGAGGATGCGGGTCTCTTGATCGACCGTCTTGCGCGTGTAGCCGGCCGTGTTCGCATTGGCGACGTTGCTCGACGTCACCTGAAGCGCCAACTGGGACGCATTCAGGCTGCTGATCGCCGACTGCATTGCGATGGTGAGGGACATGTCCTCGCGCCTTCTACGATTCGTTCGTCCGCATCGAGCCTAAAACGTGCGGTCCAGGGTCATGCTGACGGGTGTTGCGTTCCGCCCGGTCTTGGCGGCGTCGGGTGCGCCGGATCGGGAATAGGCGGTCCGCTCCTTGCGGCTTTCGGTGACCGCTTCGGCGACCGCCTTCAGCACGCGGTTGTTGACGTCCTTGGCGGCGCGAAGCGCGACCTCGTTTTCCACCAACATCCGTTGGAACGCTTTGGCGATCGCGACCACCTCGTCGCGCAGGGCCGGGGCGATGTTCTTCAACAAGTCCGGGTGTTTGCGCAGCTCGCGGATCAGCGTCTCATAGGCGCGCGCCAGGCCGGATTTTTCGGTTTGCAGCGCCTCGACGCCCTTGATGTCGTGATTGCGGAGCTTGTCCACTTCGGCGCTCATGACGGCGATCAAACGGCTCGTGATGGTGACGAGATCGTTGACCAACTGCGTGTTGTCCATCATCACTTGACCTCCTGAACCTTGAGAATTTCGCGCTGGACCGCGTCGGCGATGCCGATGCCGCCGGCCTTCGCCAGAACTTTTCCGTATTGATCGAACAGCATGGAGCGGAACATCTCCTCGCCGTGGCCGCCGTCGAAAAGGCCGCTGGTGTTTACGCCGGAGAACATTTCTCCGATCATCTGCGACAGGAACTGGGCCTCGAAGTCCTGGGCCGTCTGCTTGGCCTTCGCCGGATCGAGGCCGCGCGGCGGCTGCCGGGCGCCTTGAGCGGCCTGGAGCGAGAGGGTGGGGTCGATGGGAAGGGAATCGAGCGCCATGGCGTTCCCTACATCACCTGGATATCGGCCTGCAGGGCGCCGGCGGCCTTGATCGCCTGCAGGATCGTGATCATGTCGCGCGGGCCGATGCCCAGCGCGTTCAAGCCGTTGACCAGCTCTTGCAGGCTGACGCCGTTCTTCACGACGGCGAGCTTCTTGCCTTCGCCTTGATCGACCTCGATCTGCGTGCGCGGCACGGTCACGGTCGTCCCGGTGTTCGAGAACGGCGACGGCTGCGAGACCTGCGGCGTCTCGGTGACCCGGATAGTGAGATTGCCCTGCGCGATCGCGACCGTCGAAATCCGCACGTTGTCGCCCATGACGATGACGCCGGAGCGCTCGTCGATAATGACGCGGGCGGTCTGGTCGGGATCGATGGTGAGCTGCTCGATTTCGGTCATCAGCCCGGCGACGTCGCCGGCGTGGTCCTGCGGGACCGTGACGGCAATGGTCGTGGGATCGAGGGAGCGCGCGATCGGCGATTTGAAATAGCCGTTGATCGCCTGGGCCACGCGCTGGGAGGTGGTGAAATCCGGATTGCGCAGCGCGATATTGACCGACGTGAGCGAGGCGAGCTCGAAGGGGATCTCGCGCTCGATCACCGCGCCGTTCGAGATGCGGGCGCTGGTCGGAACACCTTGCGTAACGGTCGCGGCGGCGCCGCCCGCGGAGAATCCGCCGACGGCGACGGGACCCTGGGCCACGGCGTAGACTTCGCCGTCGGCGCCGAGGAGCGGCGTCACCAGCAAGGTGCCGCCCAGGAGACTCGTCGCATCGCCCAAAGCGCTTACCGTCACGTCCATGTAGGAACCCTGGCGGGCGAACGGCGGCAGATTGGCGGTCACCATTACCGCGGCGACGTTCTTGGTTTTGAGATTCTGATCGCGGGTGTTGACGCCCATGCGCTCCAGCATGCCGATGAGGCTCTGCAGGGTAAAACCGGCGTTGGTCAGCTTGTCGCCGGTGCCATTGAGGCCGACGATCAGCCCGTAACCGACCAGGGGATTGTCGCGAACCCCCTCGAAATCGGCGATGTCCTTGATGCGCGACGAGGCATGGGCCGGCGCCGCCAGCATCAGCGCGACGAGGGCGAGAGCGATAAAGCGCAGGAACGGGCCGCCGGCGTGGCGCCGCGGCGTGCCGTCAAGAATGGGAAAAAGGCTCACGGTTCTTATCATCTCGCGTCCGAGGTGCTTCTTTTGCGATGCGGAAGGGTGTCTCCCGCATGGATATCCGGCCCTCCTCAAGCGAAAGCCGTGCCAGCGGGGGACGGGGCGTAAACCGCTGAAATGCTTGCGGCGGCCGGCCGACAAGCGCGGCGGAGGCGAATCCGCCGGGCCGCCTTTGCCGCTTACCCGGAAATTCTTGCCGCATCCGGGCGCTTCGATCGGCGTCGCCGGCGAAGCGGCGGGCGCATGAATCGATTCCGCTGCCGCGCAATACCGCCGAAGTGGCCGCGGCTTAGGAATACATGCCGGATTATATTTACCCGTTGTTAAGCGCATTGGCGCGATAGCAGGGGGCCACGATTGGTGGCTCTCGCCCTGCATAGAGGCGACCTCACGAATGAAGATCGACCCGACGGGTCCGCTGGGCGCACGCCCGGCCAAGATGAGAGAGCGGGCCTCGGCCGCCCGCAACGGCGAATTCGCGAAACAGCTCGGCGGCGAGGCCTCGTCTCCCTCCGTCGGCGGCGCCGCGCCGATTTCCGCGGTCGATGCGCTGCTCGTGCTCCAGGAGGTCGAGGATTCCACATCCGAACAGGCCAATTCCCGCGCCCGCGCCCGCGGCCAAGTCTTGCTTGAGCGGTTGGACGAGATCCGGCACGGCCTGCTGACCGGCGCCATTCCGCGCCGCACACTGGATTCGCTGGCGCAAACCGCCCGCGAACAGAAGGATGCGGCCACCGATCCGAAACTCGCGGAAGTCCTGGGTGAGATCGAACTTCGCGCCGAAGTCGAGTTGGCCAAGCTCGATTACTGACCCGGATTTTTCCCCGTTGAGCAAGCGCAAATAGGCTTCGGGATGTCACGAAACTGTGACGCCACGAGGCCCTTGATGCGCCCCGGGGCCATCCTTATACTCCGCGCGCTTTCCGGGGAATGCTTCAGATAAAGGCATGAAAACGAAGCAGAATATTCCACACGGGTACCGCCCATCGGACGACGAACCGTTCATGAATCCGAGGCAGCGCGAGTACTTCCGGCGCCGCCTTCTGGATTGGCGCGATGAGCTTCTCAAAGAATCGGACGCGACCCTCCAGCATCTCCAGGAGGAAAGCCTGCAAGAACCCGACATCGCCGACCGCGCCTCGGCGGAAACCGATCGGGCGCTCGAGCTCCGCACCCGCGACCGGGCCCGCAAGCTGATCGCCAAGATCGACGAAGCGCTGGAGCGCATCGAAGACGGCACATACGGTTATTGCGTCGAAACCCATGAACCGATCTCGCTGCGCCGCCTTGAGGCGCGTCCGATCGCGACGCTGAGCGTCGAGGCGCAGGAGCGCCACGAGCGCATGGAAAAGCTCCACCGCGACGAATAGGGGGCCGCCCCTGGCCGCCGGTGCGGCGAGGCAAGTCCGGCATTTGCCGTAGCAGCGGTCCGCCCCCCGGAAGGCGTCGACAATGCCTTATGACCAATTCCTCGCCGACGTCACAGCCTTCGCGTCGGTTGTCGTCATCGACGTCGTGCTCGCGGGCGACAACGCTCTGGTCGTCGGACTCGTCGCCTCGCGTTTGCCGCCGGAACGGCAGCGGCGGGTGGTGGCGCTCGGCATCGCCGTCGCTCTGATTTGCCGGATCGGCTTCGCCGTCGTTGCCGCCGAGCTCCTTCTCATCACCGGATTGCTGGTCGCGGGGGGAATCCTGCTGCTATGGGTGGCGTGGAAACTTTGGCGCGAGATCGAGGCGGCGCGGCGCAGCGCCGCGGAAACCGAGGCCGGCGGATACGTCCGGCCGCCGGCCAAGAGCTTCGCCGCGGCGATCTGGCAGATCGCCGTGGCCGATATCTCGATGTCCCTCGACAATGTGCTCGGAGTTGCGGGTGCCGCGCGCGATCATGTTTGGATGCTGGTCTTCGGGCTTGCCCTATCGGTCAGTCTGGTCGGCGTCGCGGCGGCGATCATCGCGCGGTTCATGGAACGCCACCACTGGCTCGGCTATATCGGCCTCGCCGTCGTTACTTATGTCGCGGTGACGATGATTTACCGAGGCGCGTTCGACTTGATGCCAGCGTTAAAAATCTATTAAAGCCGCAGTAAAAATCACGCTGTGTCAATTTTCAGACACGGCGATAACGTGGATTCACTTTTCAGTCAGTTTCTCGGACTATCACCGTCGCTGATAATTCGGGACGGTGATGACTCAGTGACTCTGCGGCTTTAGCCTCAACCCGAATGCGGTAGGCGCCACCTGAATCGCTTCGAAGTATTGGAGGGGAATTCGAATTATGAATAAGTATAAGTGGGTTATCCCGGCTCTCTTGGGATTTGTCACATTTTCTTCACCGGCCTGGGCCATCGAGGATCTCTGCCCTTATGCCGGCCAGCATAACGACGAGATCGCGCAGCAGTTGAACATCGATCCGAATACGGCGGAGCAGATCGCCGCGATCCATTGTTCGAATGTCGGCCGGCCGGCCTACAATGCGCTCGGCACGGACCGCATCCGCAGCATCTACCTCGGCCCGATCGAGCGCGTGCTATGGGTCCAGCCGGGCGACATCATCGCCCAGCCGGGGGCGAAGCCGCGCATCGTTCGCCGGCCCGGCGTCATGTATATGATCGGTCCCGGGGGAGTCGCCGATCACATCTTCTATCGTTGGGGCTCGGAAATCGCCGAAGAAGCCAATACCGCCGAGGGAACCCACCTCGCGGAGGTTAAGTAAGCCGTACGGGTTGTCCTCCCCGGACGTGATGCGGGCCGGCCGCGGTTGCGGCCGGCCCGTTCGTTTTCAGGACCGTAATCGTCTCCCGCAAGCCCCGATTCGTGCTTCCGCCTCCTTGACGCAAGCGCGATTTCGCGAAATCAATGAGGCCGTGCGGAATCCTGCGGCCGCGGTGCCGGCGGCGTTGGCTGGCGCGGAGTGCGGGATATTGGAGACGAATCGTATGAGACTTTTCGGGTGGGTGACGGCGGCGGTGGTGCTGATTGCCGCGGCGCCGGCCTGGGCGCTCGACAATCTTTGTCCCTATAGCGGCCAAAATCAGGAAAAAATCGCGCGGATCCTGCGCATGGACTTCAACCAAGTCCCCGAAGTCGCATCCCATTACTGCGCCAACGTTGGCTTGAAGGCCTATAACGCGCTCGGACCCGACAGCGTGCGCGACACCTATCTCGGGCCGATTCAGGCGGTCGCTTGGGTGACGTCGGGCGAGGTCGTCTCCCCGCCGGGCGAGCCGATCCAGATGGCGCGGATCTCCGGCTTCGTCTACGTCATCGGCGCGGGCGGGGTCTCGGATCATGAATTCGTTCGCTGGGCGACCGACATCGTCGGACGCTGACGGGTCCAACCAGATCTATTCGCGAGGTTTGACGCGCCGAATCTATTCGGCGAGGCGGGAAACCGAATACGCGATGTCGCGGGCGACGGCCGCGGTTTGCTTGTCCGCGGGAAAGGCGCCGCCGATCGCGGCGGCAAGATGGGGCAGCACTTTCATCTCGCGCCCGTCGGCACCGGCGTCCCGGTTCTTCAATTTTGTCGCGACCTGGACGAGCGAGCGGCACAGGCCCGAGACATGCCCTTGGTTCGTTTCTGCCAGGCGCCGAGCCAAATCCTCGGCGGTTTCCAGCAGTCGGCCGAGATGGTCTGCGCGCTCCGCCGCCGATCCGGGGGCGACGATTCGTTCGACCAGCCAGCCGATCTGGAAGGCGTCGCGCTCCATCTTGCGCCGATTGATCTCGGCCACCTTGCAACGGATCTCGCGCTTCAAGGCGATGCCGTCACCGCGCCGCATCGCCTTGGCGCGCAAGGTGTTGGGAACTTCGATCAGCGGCGCGCTCGGCCCCGGCCGCGGCGTGTTGCGACGGTCCGGCCCGATGTAATCGCTGGTGACGACGAAAGCCTTGCGGTTGTGGACCAGCCGCGACACGCGGTCGAGTAGGTTTTCGATCGTGACCGGCCGGGCCAGGATATGGTCGGCGCCGGAATCGATCGCCATGCGGATGCGCGGCGGCAACAGCGCGGTCGATACGGCGATGATCGGCACGAAGGGGTCTTGGCCCAGTATTTGATGGCGGATGGCGTGGAACAAGCCGCAGGCGGCGCCATCGAAATCGTCGGCGTCGGCGATCAGGAGATCGGGCGGCGATTCCGCGACCCAGTTGCGGGCGCGATCGACCCGGTGGGTGTCGCGCACCGCCCCGAACCCTTCGTGCGTCAGGCCGGCGCGGATCGAGCTGCGAACGTCGCGATTCGAGTCCAGGAGCACCAGCGAGACGTTTTCGAAGTTATAGTCCGGCATGGTGCCCCTTCGGTCCGCTCCGCGGCTAGAACGGGAACAGGATGTCGTAGATCTGTTCGCCGTAGCGCGGCTGTTGGACGTCGGTGATCTGGCCGCGGCCGCCGTAAGAGATTCTGGCCTCCGCGATCTGGTCGTAACTGATGGTGTTGGTCGAGGTGATGTCCTGCGGACGAATGACGCCGGCGACCTGGATGTCGCGCGCCTCGAAATTCACCCTCGTCTCTTGGCGTCCCGCGACGACGAGATTCCCGTTCGGCAGCACCTGGGTGATCGTGGCCGCGACGCGCAGCGTCACTTGCTCGGAGCGGGTCACGCTGCCCTTGCCGTCGACCGCGCTGTCGCTGGTGGTCTTGACCAGGCTGGTCGGATCGATCGAATCGGGGAAGAATTTGCTGAGCTTGGTTTCGTAGCCGAGGAAGCTGTCGGCGGCGGCATCTTCCTTTTGGCTGCGGCCGCGCGTCGATTCATTGGCGATCTTCGCTTGGTCGTTCAGATTGATGACGACGGTTACGATGTCGCCGACGTTGCTCGCGCGCTGATCCTTGAGGAAGTCGCGTGCGCCCGGCCGCCATAGCGAGCTCGGCTGGCGCTGCGCCACGACCGGGGCCGGCATCGGCATGGTGACCGGCCGGTAATTCGGCTCTGTCGTCGGATTCTGCACCGAAGTGAGTTTCGGCTCGTCGCCGATCTGCGACATGCGATCCAGCATATTGCAGCCGGTGACCGCGAGGGCCGCTGCGGCGACGCCGGCGCGAAGCGCCGCGCCCGAAACCGTCATTTTACGTTGATACGTCATCGTCTCGCTCTCTCGCTACTGTGCTAGCGCCTGTGCGTTGCGCGCGGCCGCCAGGGGCAGTTCCACCACGACGCGCCCGGGGCCTTCTACGGTGGCGTCGACCGTCGTCTTGCTTTGGGTGTTCATCACCTTGATGACCTGGCCCTTGGCGCCATCGTCGATGGCGCGGCCTTGAGCGGTGATTTGCATGTACGGCGTCTGCAGCACCATGCTGACCAGGCTTCCCTTCGGAACGATGACGGGGGCGCGGAAATCGCCGGCGCGGAGTGGAACGTTTTCCGCCATCTGGCGCCGCGGGCTCATGCCGATCAAGGCGTCGGGGTCGGTAATGACGTCGCTTTCGATGCTGTCGTTCTTGACTTCGATGAACCGGATATCCTCGGGACCGATGACGTCGTTTTGGCCGACGCGCCGGGTCAGGACCGGTATTGACGTCACGACATATAGCCGTCCGGACACATTCGTCACCGCGGCGCCGGCATCGGGTCCGGCGGCGACGGTCGCGGTGAAACGCGAGCCTTCGTTGTCGATCCAAATGTCGCGCACTTGCACCGCCGGTCCGTCGTCGGGATTGGCGTAAAGGGCGATGTTCCGGTTATCGAGGCTGACCCGAATCTTGCCGTTGGCACCATTCTTGCCGGCTTTTTCCATCGCCGCCTTCTTCACCGCGTCTTCGATTGCCGAGGCCGGAATCGCGTGGCCCGCGCGTTCGACCGTAACGTGGTCGGTCTGCCCCGCCGGTTGCCAGTCGAGGCCGTTGGCATGGGCGACGTTGACCAGCCACGCGGCGTCGAACACCGCCTGTTTGCCCGGCTTCGGGGCAGGCGCCACCGCCACTTCGGCCTTGTCGCCGGCGTTGGCGAAGATGTCGCCCAAACGGATCATGTTGTCGTCCACCACCACGTCGCTCTGCAGGACGGGGGCGGCCTCCGCCGCAAACGAAAAGAGCGGGGCGGCGACGGCGACGGCGATGAGGAAGCGGCGAATCATCGGCTAAATCCTAGTGGAGCTGCGTCATCGTCTGGAGCATCTGGTCCGACGTCTCGATCACCTTGGAATTCATCTCATAGGCGCGCTGGGCGCGGATCAGATTGGTGATCTCCTGCACGACGTCGACGTTCGAGGTCTCCAGGAAGCCCTGCAACACGGTGCCGAAGCCGGTCGAACCCGGAACGCCGGTGGTGGGATTCCCCGAGGCGGGTGTTTCGGCATAGAGGTTGTCGCCGAGCGCCTGCAATCCGACCTCGTTGGGGAAGGTGGCGAGCTCCAACTGGCCGACGGTCTGCGGCTGAACCTGGCCGGCGAGCGTTACCTCGACCTGGCCGCTCGAATTCACGGTGACATCGATCGCGTCGTTGGGGATCGTGATGCCGGGCAGAACGGTGTAGCCGTTGGCGGTGACGATTTGCCCTTCCGGACTGAGCTGCAAGGAACCGGCGCGGGTATACGCGGTTTCGCCGCTGGGCAGCGTCACCTGGAAATAGCCTTTGCCCTGAATCGCGAGATCCAGACTGTTTTCGGTGGTGATGATCTGGCCCTGACCGGTCATGCGGTACACCGCGGCGGTCCGGACGCCGAGACCGAGCTGAATGCCGGAGGGAACGATCGTTCCCGTATCCGATGAGCTCGAACCCACCCGCCGCTCGTCCTGGTACAGCAGGTCCTGGAACTCGGCGCGCTGCCGCTTGTAGGCGGTGGTGTTCATGTTCGCGATATTGTTGGAAATCACCTCCACGTTCAGCTGTTGGGCCAGCATGCCGGTGGCGGCGATATTGAGAGCTCTCATGGGTCGGTTCCTTGCTCGATCGGTTCGGTTTGAGTGGGCTTAGGTCGTCTGCGTCAGTTTATTGATCGCTTGGGTTTGCATTTCGTCGTCGGCGCGGATGATGTTCTCCGCGTTGTCGTAGGCGCGGTGGGTCGCGATCAAATGGGTGATCTCGCCGATGCCTTGTACGTTCGATTCCTCGACCATGCCTTGAATGACGGAAGAGTCGGCCGCCGGCTGCGGCGTCTGGTCGGTGGAATAGAGGCCGCTTCCGACCTTGTTCAAAGCCTGATCGTTCGCGAACTGCACCAACTTGATCTGTCCGACCGGGGTCGATTCCTTCGGGATCACGTCGGAGCCCGCGCTGACCGTTCCATCCTCGGAAATCTCGATCGAGCTCGCGTTGTCGGGCACCACGATCGGCTGATTCTGGCTGTCCAGAACGGCGTAGCCGTCTGTGGTCACGAGCTTGCCGGTCGAATCGAGGGAAAA
>Ga0316624_10000853_pt1 | contig 11300 bp, 4 predicted proteins | sample OWC_Aug_N3_C1_D5_FD_207657 | JGI IMG/M metagenome (GOLD analysis project Ga0316624, IMG submission 207657) | Wetland soil microbial communities from Old Woman Creek delta, Ohio, United States - OWC_Aug_N3_C1_D5_A | ecosystem: Environmental > Terrestrial > Soil > Wetlands | place: USA: Ohio...
GCATTGCCTTCCGATCGAGCCGGGAGGGCGGCGGGATCTTCGTGATGGGGCGCACGGGCGAGGGGGTGCGGCGCGTCACGCCGACCGGGGTGAGCGCGGCCTTCAATCCCACGTGGTCGCCGGACGGGACCGAGATCGCCTATACGACCGAGAACATCCAGCTGACGCCGCTCAACTGGGAGCGGAAGAGCGAGCTCTGGGTGGTCAACGTGACAACGGGCACGCAGCGCCGGCTCGACGTTCCGGATGCGGTGAACCCGGGCTGGTCGCCGCACGGGCACAGGATTGCGTACGTGTCGCGGCGGCAACAGACGGAATCCGTGCCCGCTGGACGCCCCGTCGCAGGTCGGGTCATGGATATCTACACGGTGCCGGCGGGCGGCGGCGAACCGGTGCCGGCCACCAACGATGGTGCGACCGACTGGAACCCGGTCTGGTCGCCCGACGGTCGATACCTCTACTTCGTCAGCGATCGCGGCGGCAGCATGAATCTCTGGCGCGTTCCCGTCGACGAGATGTCGGGAAGGAGGATTGGCGAGCCGGAGCCCATCACCACGCCGGCCCCGTTCCTCGCGCATCCCAGCATCTCGGCTGACGGCCGGCGGATCGCCTACGTGGCGAAGGTGGAGACAACGAACATTCAGCGCCTCGCACTCGATCCGGCCACGGTGGCCGTGAAAGGCGAGCCGAGCTGGGTCACCACGGGCTCGCGGTTGTGGGCGAACCCCGATCCGACGCCGGACGGCGAGTGGGTCGTCTTCTACTCGCGCGACCAGCCTGAAGGGGACGTGTACGTCTGTCGGTCGGATGGGACCGGCCTCCGGCAGGTGACGAGCGACCAGGCGATCGACCGCGTGCCGCGCTGGTCGCCCGACAAGACGTGGATCGCCTTCTTCTCGAACCGGAGCGGCCCGATTGCGCTCTGGAAGATCCGCGCCGCTGACGGCAGCGACCTCCAGCAGGTGACGGAGACCGGAGGCATCCCTGTGTGGTCGCCCGACAGCGCACGCCTCGTGACCACCAATGTGCTCGACTTCGCCGCCGGGCCTGCGCGGGTGGTCGATGCGAATCGTCCCTGGAAGGACCAGAAGCCGCAGTTGCTGGGGGACCCCGACCCGTCGCTGCACCCCTTCATCCCGAACGCCTGGTCGCCGGACGGCACGAAGCTGGCGGGCCAGATCGGCTTCAGCGACCGCGGGGGCGCCGGCATCGTGGTCTACACGTTTGCCTCCCGCAGCTACGAGCGCCTGACGGACTTCGGCGAGTGGCCCGCGTGGGTCGGCGACAGCCGGCGACTCCTGTTCGTCTTCAAGGGCAAGGAGTTCTGGGCGCTCGACACCCGGACGAGGCAGACGCGGAAGGTCTACTCGACGATCTGGGACGTCCTCGGCCCGCCGCGTCTGACGCGCGACGGGCGCAGCGTGTTCTACTCGCGGCGCGTGACCGAGGGGGACATCTACCTGCTGACGTTCGAGAACTGAGAGCTGAAAGCTGACGGCCATCAGTTATCAGCGATCAGCCATCAGCTCTCAGCTGACAGCTAGAACATCCCGTTCTCGTTGACGATCTCCCCGGGCACAGCCTGGACGATATCCCACAACTCAACGATCCGTCCCTGGTCGAATCGGAAGATGTGAACGACGGCGAACCCGGGATCGTCGACGGCCCGGCGCAGTCGCGAATGCACGGCAACGCAGTCTCCCTCTTGCAGGGCAACCTGAACATCCAGTCTCTTGCCGGGATTCCTCGCCGCGTCTTCTTCCATTCCTTTTCTGAGCGATTCAGCGTCCCCAGGAAAGTGGGGATTGTGGTGGCGGAAGCCATCACTCCGCCCTCAGCGCCACGGCTGGCTCTACCCGCATCGCCCGCCTGGCGGGCAGGACGCTGGCGCCGAGGGCAACGAGGGAGAGCAGCGCCGTTACCGAGATCCACAGCAGCGGGTCGGTGACGGCCAGTTCCGCCATCTCGCGGAAGGCGGCCCGCGTGACCGCGAGCGTTCCGACGACCGACACAATCGTGCCGATGGCGACGATGAGAGTCGCCCGCCCCAGGACGAGCCGAAGGACAACTCGCCGCGAGGCACCGAGGGCGATCCGGATGCCGAACTCCCGCGCGCGCTCGGCCACCGTGTAGCTCGTGACGCTGAAGACGCCCAGCGCGCCCAACGCCAGCGCCAACGCGCCGAAACCACCGAGGATCCCGGTCAGCAGCGAGGTTCCACCCGTCCGTTGCCGAAAGCTCTGGTCCAAACGCTCGAGTCGATCGAGCGGCTGCGTCGGATCCACTCGCCGGACAAGCGCACGGAGGGCACCGGCGAGCACGGCCGGATCCCCTTGCGAGCGGATCAGCAGGCTACGCGGCGGGGCGTCGCCCTGCGGGTAGGGGAGGTACACCGGCTGGGGCGAATCGGGGAGCAGCCTCGTCTTCATGACGTCGGGCACAACCCCGACGATCGTGATCCACGGGGTCTGTGCGCTCCGCCCCTGCCGGAACCGGCGTCCGATCGGATCCTGCCCGGGCCAGCATCGCGCGGCGTACGCCTCGCTGATCACGCCCACCGGAGGCGACCCGGCCGTGTCCTGCGCGGTGAGACCCCGGCCGCGACGGACAGGCAGGCCCAGAGCCGCGAAGTAGTCGGGGCCCACGTTCACCGTTCGGGCAGGACGCCAGCCGCCGGCGCTCGCGCAGCCTTCGAATTCGACGGGGCCTCCACCGCTCGGCCTCGGAAGATCCGGGGGTTCGCCCGCGGCTGCCGCGACGACTCCCGGCAGGTGCCGCGCGCCTTCCACGATCTCCGCGAGGAGGCGCGCATCGCCCGCGTTCCGGTCGGGGCTCCGGCCGAACGAGAGTTCCGCAGCCAGCACCCGGGCCGGATCGAAGCCCCACTCCAGATCGTCGAGCTCGGCGAAGAACCGGGTGAACATGCCCGTCGCGACGACGAGGACGACCGCAAGAGCGATCTCCACGATCACGAGCAGGTCGCGTCCGCCGTAGGGACCGTGTCGAGGGCGCTTCCATCCCGGCGCCTGGTGAAGTGCGCGCGCCGGGTTGGGCTTCGAGACCGCCAGCGCGGGGACGAGTCCGAACACGACCGGGGTGGCGAGGGTGACGAGGATCGCGAACAGCAACGCACGGCCGTCGAGATGGACAGTGTCCGCGACGTGTCGCGCCGATTCGAAGCTCCCGATCCAGAGGCGCAAGAGGTGAACGCCGAGGGACGAGAGTGCCAGGCCGAGCGCGCCGCCGGCGATCCCCGGCCATGCGCTCTCGGCAAGGCGCTCGCTCACCAGGCGGAGGCGGCTCGCCCCGAGTGACACCCGGACCGCCATCTCCCGTTCGCGCCGCGCCGCGCTCGCAAGCAGCAGGTTCGCGACATTGCCGCACGCGATGAGGAGAACCACCAGCGGAGGCCCGAGGAACACAATGACACTGGTGCCCAGCCGTTTATCCGACTCCTCCTTGAGTGTGATCAGCCGCAGGGTGCGCTCGGAGCCGGCCGGGGCGTGCTGAGCCAGGCGTTGCCCGACGAGCCGGACCTGCGACCGTGCGAGCTCGAGCGAAGCGGCCGAGCGCAGGCGTGCGGTGACGGTGACCGACGGCGAGGCCGGCACCCCGCTGGCGCTCATCGACATCGGGAGCCAGACGTCGGTGCCGCCAGCCACGGGGAACCAGCACCGATCGGGCAGGACGCCGACGACCGAGTACTCCTCGCCTCCCAGGCGGGCAACGTGGCCGAGCCCAAGGCCGGGCTGGCGCTGCAGAAGGTCCTCGCTCACAACGGCGACGCGGGCGGAGGCGCCGACCTCCGCCGCCGTGAACAGTCGCCCCGCGCTTGGCCTGCACCCGAACGTTTCGAAGAAGCCCGGGGTGATCTCTTTCGCGGGGACGCTGGGCCCCGCACTGCCGCCGAGCACGAGTCGCCGATCGGCAGACGCGGACAGCGACTCGAACGCCGAGACGCCCGCCGTCAGCTGAGCAAACTCATCCCCCGTCAGCTGGCCGCGGGCGCCGCTCGCCTCCGGATACGTCCAGACGACGCGGCCGACCAGCCGACCGTCCACTCCGGGCGGGATCATGGCCGCCGTGACGGCGTTGATCACCGTGAGCATTGTGGTCGCGCCCGCCACGCCGAGCGCGAGCGTCATCACGGCGACGGCGGACACCCACGGCCGCGACCGGAACTCCCGCCACCCCAGCCGAAGATCACCGCGGATGTTCATGAACACAGCCCGTCCGATGCCGGATCAAGGCTCATCTGGTGTGTCGGCGGCAAGAGAGGTCAGCGGTATCCCCTGGGCCGACACCGCCATCCCAACGCCGGGCAACCCTGAAGGGTCGCGTGGTTCCTGCCGCGATCTCGGCCTTCAGCACCTCGACCGCCTTCTCGAGCTGCGCGTCGCGCCCCTTCACGAAATCCTCAGGGGTGTTGTCGACGACCACGTCCGGCTGGACGCCGAAGTTCTCCATGTTCTCGCCGCTCGCCGTCCAGACACCCGATCCCGGCGTCCGGATCGTCGAGCCGTCCGCCAGCGTGTACGACCCGGTGCCGATGACGGCGCCCATCGTCGCCATGCCGATGGTCCTGCCGAGCTTCAGATCCTTGAAGCCCTGGGGGAACATCTCGGCGTCGGAGGCCGACCGCTCGTTCTGCATCACGACCATCGGGCCGTAGAAGGTCTCGAGCGGACGTGGGACATCGAGGCCGGCGTCGCGGCTTCTCGTGTACTGGTACTTCACGCCCGCCAAAATCGAGAGCAGCTCCTGGTCGATGCCGCCGCCCCCGTTGAAGCGCTGATCGATGACGAGCGCCTTCTTGGTCCGATTCATCGCCAGGTCCAGCGTGAACTGTCGCAGCGAGGCCGCATCCATGGCCCGGATGTGCAGGTAGCCGATCTCGCCGCCGCTCAGCTTGTCGACCATGGCGCGACGGTCCTCGACCCACTTGGCGTACTGCGCGTTGGTGTACGCCTGCCCCGTCATGGGCTCGAGCGTCACGTCCCAGGCGCCGTCCCTGACCGGCTTGCTGTTCACCTGGAAGTGGAACTTCCGGCCCGGCGCGAGCGTGAGGTACTGCCAGTAGTTGTCGGTGGTCTTCAGCTCGTGATCGTCGATCGCGATGATGTAGTCGCCCGTGTGGACCTTCACGTACTCGTGGTCAGCCGGGCCACCCTTCCACACGTGGCCGACCCGGTAGCAGCCGGACGGGTCGGCCTCGAGCTCGAAGCCGGGGTAGCGCGTCTGGACCGCCGGGCGCTCGCCCGGGGGCCCGCCGCTGACGCCGGTGTGCGAGGCGTTCAGCTCGCCGATCATCTGCATCATCACGGTGTGCAGCTCTTCCTCGTCGACGAGACTGTCGAGCAGCGCGCCATACGTCAGCCTGGCCGCGTTCCAGTCGGCACCGTGCATCTTCTGGTCGTAGAAGCGGTTCTTCATGACCCGCCAGCCTTCCTCGAAGACCTCGCGGCGCAGTGCCTTCCGGTCGAGCTCCATGTTGATGGTAAAGGTCACCTGGCGCGCCGTGGCTGCGCTCGGCGTCTCCGCAGCCGGCGCGGCCGCGGGGGCGCCACCCCGTGCGCCTCCGCGCGCACCCGCCCCGGGGGTCGGGGCCGTGCCCGCGCTCACCGGGGCCGCGTAGATGTTGCGGCCGGAGCGGAAGTAGAGCGTGCGGCCGTCGGTCGAGAACACCATGTTGCCGCCCGCGCCGCCGCGCATGCCGCCAGCCCCGCGCTCCCCGCCACCGGTCGTGCTGGGAGGCGCCGGCGGGACGCGCACCGGCGCGCTGTCTTCGGCGACGTTCACGGTGTAGATCGCCGGGGCCGGCTCCTGGCCCGGGCCGGCGGCGGGCGGACCCCCGGCCGGCGTCGAGCTGGCCGTGAACGCCACGACGCTGCCGCTCCGCGCGGCCGTCAACCCGCCAATCATGTTGCCCTGCACCTGGATCCGGCGCGCCCGCGTCAGGAGGCCGTCCCAGTCAATCCGCACCTCGACCGGCTGCTGCTGTCCCGGCGGGCCTGCCCCCGCGCCGCCCGCCCCGCGACCACCCTGGGCGCCTCGCGCTGCCGCCGCGGCTGCGACACCCTGCTCCTCGTTGTCGATGTCACGGTTGAGCGGATCTTTGTCCTGGGCCCTGAGCGGCAGCACCATCAGCTGCATCTCGGTCTGCGCGCGGCCACCCGTCGAAGCCACGCCGCCGCCGGTGCCGGACGAGGTGGTGTAGACGATGAAGCGGCCGTCGGCGGTCCAGACGGCGCTCCCCTCACTGAAGGCGAGGCTGTCGGTGGTGATGTGTCGCTCCTCGCCGCCCCCGACGGGCGCGACGTAGACGTGGCTTCGAAGCGTCGCGTCCTGCTTGACGAAGGTGACCCATTTGCCGTCCGGCGAAAACGCGGGCGACCTCACCTGCGCGATCGTGCTCGACGTCACGACGCTCGTTTTCCCGTCAGCCAGCGTGTAGAGGTACAGCTTCTTGTCGGTCGAACCGTACAGCAGCGACTTCGAGTCGGGTGACCAGAGGATCGGCCCCTTGTCGGTGTCGAGGTCGCTGACCTTCTTCAGGCTCTTCCCGCCGGCGTCGATCACGTAGACCTCCTGCCGGCCGGATCGATCCGAGACGAAGGCAATCGACGTTCCGTCGGGTGACCACTGCGGCGTCTCGTTGCGCGATGCACCCTTGTCGTTCGCCACCAGGGTGATGTCGCCGCGATCCGTGGCGATGGTGAAGATCTCGTTGCGCGACGAGATCGCAGCGCGGCTGCTCGACGGCGAGAGGTCGAAGCTGTCGGCCTCGTTCGTGATCGTGACCATGTCGAGCTGGTTCTCCTTCTCGTCGGCAGCGATGTCTACTTTGATTTCCGAGGCGCGGCCGGTGGCAATGTCGAGCTTCCAGAGGCCGAAGTCGCCCTCGTAGACGATCACCTTCCGGTCGCTCGACATCGACGGGAAGAAGACGTTGCCCTCGGCGTGCTTCGTCACCTGGATCGGCGAAGCGGCGCCGGAGGCTGCAACCTTGTAGATGTTGTTGCGGCTCTGCCGCACCTCCGGGCTGCCCGGCTTGACGGTCTTCTCGTTCGGCAGCGGATCGCCAACGAAGTAGATGTCGCCGTTCGGGCCCCACATCGGCCAGAGTCGGTTGAAGCGCTCGCCGCCCAGGACCTGCCGGTAGGTTCTCGTCTGCAGGTCGGCCACCCAGATGTCAGCCGCGTAGGCCCCGCGGTAGTGTTTGCGCGACCAGACCGCCGGGTGCCGGTTGAACAGGAAGTACCGGCCGTCGGGCGAGAAGCCGCCCCACCAACCCCAGTCCACCGGCAGCGGCGTTTCGGGGCCGCCCCTGGCCGGCACCTTGTACAGCGTCGCGGTGTTGGGAAACACCCCGTCCCCCTGCGTTGCGCGGAAGAGGACGAACTCGGAGTCCGGCGTCCAGGCGACGACCTCCTCGCTGCCCGTGTGGTAGGTCAACCGGTGTGGCGTGCCGCCCGTCGCGGAGATCACGAACGCGTCGTTGTTGCCGTAGCGGTTCGACGAGAACGCGATCCAGCGGCCGTCGGGCGAGAAACGGGGATTGATGTCGCGGGCCGGGTGGTCGGTGATGCGCACGGGGTTCGATCCGTTCTCGTTCACCACCCAGATGTCGCCGAGGTAGCTGAAGGCAATCTTGCCGGCGTGGTAGTCGGGGGTCCGCGCCAGGCGCACCGGGGCCGCCTGCGCGAGAGTGGCGGTCGCCAGCAGCACCGCCGTGGCCAGAGAGAGAGATGTCGTTCTCGTCATCGTGTTCCACCTTGGGGTCTCGGGGCTTGGACCCTGATCGTCGTCATCAACCCGCTGGTGACGTCGCAGTAGGGCTGCCGTCCGGGGCGCGATCACCTGACCCTGATCGGCGCGATTCGTCTCTCGCTCGCGGGGCACCGTCCCTCGTCAGTCGCGGGTCAGAAGGGCAGGTTCATGCCCGCGACCAACGCCCGAAACTCAGGGTGGCCACGAAGGAAGGCAAAGCGCGGGTCCACGGCTACGCAGAGCATCTGAGGCGCGTGCTCGAGTGAGCCCTGAACGAGCCAGTGCAGCGTCTGCTGCGCGTCGCCGAGGCCGGCGTGGACCAACGCGAGATTGAATGCTGCGACATGACGCGCGGCCGCCTCGCGTTCGAAGGCCGCCAGCACCTGCCGCGCGTCCTCTACCTGGCCCGCCCGCGCCAACACGTTCCCGAGGCTTGCACGCTCGGCGGCCGACCCGGAGAGCGCGATGCCCTCACGGAGTGCGGCGACCGCCTCGCCCAGCCGGCCCTGTTCCCCCAGCGCCACACCGAGGAACCAGAACGCCTCGTGGAAGCGCGGGTCGATCTTCAGCGCTTGGCGACATGCCTCGACGGCCGGGTCGTACTGATGGGCATGGACGTGGTGCCATGCCATGTGGACGTGCAACTCCGGGTCCAGCGGATCGAGTTCGAGCGCGCGGTGGCTCACCGTCAGCGATTCGTCCCAGCGCTGGAGGGGCACCAGCAGATGCGAGTAACGGTGGAGCGCGATTGTGAGGTTCGGATTGAGTTCCAGCGCCCGGTGGAACCGGCGGTCCGCGCTCGCCCAGTTCCAGTCGAACGACATCTCGATCTCGCCGAGAGCCAGATGCGCCTCAGCCAGCGTGTCGTCGAGCTCGATGGCGCGGCCAGCAGCTTCGCGCGCCTTCGCGACCTGCTCAACCGGTGACAGGCCGACGACCTCTGATGCAGTCAGCGACGAGTAAAGGTCCGAGAGTCCTGCGTACGCTGGCGCGTAGCCGGGATCGATGCTGAGTGCACGCTTGAAATGCTCAACGGCGCGATGGTACCCGGACGAGGTCCACTGGTTGGCCTCGTAGCGTCCTTTCAGGTACGCCTGGTAGGCATCCGGGCTGGACGTGGCGCGCTTCGCCAATCGTCTGCGCTGCTCGCTCGTCAGTCTCATCTGCAGGCGCTCGGAGATCTCGCGAGCGATGTCTTCTTCCACCTGGAAGATGTCAACCGACTTGCGTTGGTAGCGGCCCCCCCACAGGCTCGATCCGTCACCGACGTCCACGAGTTCCGCGGACACTACCAGCGTGTCGCCCCGCTGCACCACCCGACCCGTCACCACAGCGCGCACGTCGAGCTGACGCCCGACCTCGAGCGGATTGCCGTGGCCCTTGAACCGGAAGACCGCGCTGCGTGCCAGCACCTGGAGCTTCGGAAAGCGGGACAGGTCGTTGATGAGCGTCTCCGTAATGCCGTCGCTCAGGTACTCCATCTCGGCGTCGCCGCTCGCGTTCTCAAAGGGCAGCACGGCGAGGCGCCTTCCTGCCACCTCGCTCTTCTCCTTCGGTCTCCGTCCCGCGGCCACGTGGCGCGCCTCCGCCCTGGCCACCGGCTGGCTTCGCTCGAATGACCCGGACGCGATGTCCCGGCGCAGGCGTTTCAGATCGGCGAGCAGATCCGACGCCGTCTGGTAGCGCATGCCAGCCTCCTTCTCGAGCGCCTTCGCGATGATCCGCTCGAGCTCCGCCGGAACGCGCGGGTTGACCTGACGCGGTGGCACGGGCGTGGTGTGCAGCACCGCGTCGATCGTGGCGGCGGCGGTTGGCCCGTGAAACGGAAGCGCGCCGGCAACCATCTCGTACAACACAACGCCGAAGGAGAACAGATCCGATCGGTTGTCCACGGTCGCGCCCAGCGCCTGCTCCGGCGACATGTAGGCCACGGTCCCCAGCGTCATCCCCGGGCTGGTCAGCCGGCCGTTCGTCGCCATCCTCGTCGCCGTCTGGGTTGCGTCGCTTCCATCGGGTGCCGCGGTCGTTCGTGGGAGCCGTAAGGCCAGGCCGAAGTCCAACACCTTCACCTGGCCGCGCTCGAGCATGAAGATGTTCGCGGGCTTGATGTCACGATGGACGATGCCCCGAGCGTGCGCGACGTCCAGCGCGCCCGCCACCTGGATCGCGATGTCAAGCGCCTGATCGACCGTGAGCGAGGTGCCGGTGAGCCGGGCGGCGAGGGTCTCCCCTTCGAGATATTCCATGACGAGGAACGGCGCTCCATCGGCCTCGTCCACGTCGAACACCGTGCAGATGCCGGGATGGTTGAGGGCGGAGGCCGCGCGGGCCTCGCGTTGAAACCGCTGCAGCGTCTCGCGATCGCGCACGAGCGGCTCGGGGAGGAACTTGAGCGCCACCTGCCGGCCAAGCTTGAGGTCCTCGGCGCGGTACACGACGCCCATGCCACCGCCGCCGAGGGTTTCGAGCACGCGATAGTGGGAGACCGTCCGTCCGACCATGGCACCTCGCCGGAGCAGAACCGGGAGCGACCCCGCGGCAGAAGAGCTGGCAGGCCCGCCTCATTATAGCCTGACGTCACCGCTCGGCAACCTCACCGAGATCACCACGCGATCCCGTAATCCTCCCCGTGGTTGCTCGACCCGCCCCACATCGTCTTGTGGGCCCGGTCGAAGTAGATCGCGTTGATCGGCCCGGAGGTCAGCCTGCGGAACTCCAGCGTGTAGCCCATGGCGGTGAGTTCGTTGCGCACCGATGTGGGCACCGAATCGGCCAGGAGCAGCCGGCCCGGCACCTTTTCGTGCTGGCCGAACGAGCTGTGCATCTGGTAGCTGTTGATGTTCGGCGCCTCGGTCGCCGCCTGCACGTTCATCCCGAACTCCACGACGTCGAGGAAGAACTGAAGGAGATTCTGGTCCTGGGTGTCGCCGCCCTGCACCGCGAACGAGAGGTAGGGCCGGCCGTCCTTGAGCGCGAGGCCTGGCGTCAACGTCGATCGGGGGCGCTGGCCCGGTCGCACCACGTTGAACGGGCACTCGGCCTCGTCGAGGACGAACGCCTGCATCCGCTGGCTCATGCCCATGCCCGTCTTCCCGGCGATGACCGCGGGCACCCACCCGCCGCTCGGCGTCACCGAGACAACCCAGCCTTCCTCGTCGGCCGCCTGGATCGAGGTCGTTCCCGCCTGGAACGCCCGCTCGACATCGTTCCAGTGGCCGGCGCCCCACCCGCGAGGATCGCTCGAGGAGGATCGCGCCCACCTGTCGAGCAGGCTCAGGTACGGGTTCGTCTTCCCCTCGAAGGGATACGGATCGCCGGGCGCCGCCTTGGGATCGTTGCGCTCCCAGTCGACCTGCTTCAGACGAGCCGCCGCGTACTGCTTCGACAGCAATCCCTTGATCGGCTCCTCGGGCGGCACGTACGGGTCGCCGTAATAGAAATCGCGATCCGCATAAGTCAGGTTCATCACCTGGTAGAGCGCGTGAATGTAGCGCGCGGAATTGAAACCCATTGACTTGAGGTCGACGCGT
>Ga0316624_10000854_pt1 | contig 11299 bp, 22 predicted proteins | sample OWC_Aug_N3_C1_D5_FD_207657 | JGI IMG/M metagenome (GOLD analysis project Ga0316624, IMG submission 207657) | Wetland soil microbial communities from Old Woman Creek delta, Ohio, United States - OWC_Aug_N3_C1_D5_A | ecosystem: Environmental > Terrestrial > Soil > Wetlands | place: USA: Ohio...
GCCACGGAAACGGCACCATACGCATACGTCATGCCGAAATCGGTACTACGTTTGACCGGACGTGTAGCAGCTTCCAAGCCAGTCCCGTCAGTAGCGGATTTGATGGAACTAAATCTGGGGGTACAGCATTACCCAGGCGGGACTACTCCGGAAGAAATCTTTTCCCCACAAGGCGCTCTCGGATCTCCTACATCGTACCGGCTACTCAACAATGACATGCTGTCAACATTTATGCCGTTACCGATTGCTTTTAATGACAAGACGGTGTGGTCGCTCATACATGAATTTTTGAACCCAGCCGTCAATGAGATGTACACGACGCTCCGACTCAACGCCGATGGCGATGTAGTTCCCACGTTGATTGTCCGGGCTCTGCCGCTGTCCACACCATACATGACGCAAAACGCTCCGCCAAACATACGCCCTCACATCACAGGGTTCCTTGAGTTGCCGAGGTGGGTGGCGGACCCGATTCTCATCCAAAACATCAAAGTCGGGAAGTCGGACACGCTGCGCACGAATTTCGTACACATTTATGGTAGCAGCCTCGCCGGCAACGTCATGGACAACACCATGGGTCCGGTACGCTTCCACCCCAAGCGTGACGATCAAGACATCAAGCGCAGCGGGTTGAGCACTTACATCCAGACCGTAGCCTCCAGCGTCACCTCAACCATCGAAGAGCCGGGCATGTGGATGGAGATCGCCACGGACTTTTTGATGGGACAGCAATTCACTTTGTCCGGTTCGTGCGTACTGAAGCGCGGTACGGGATTGCCGATTTGTGTCGGCGACAACTTCGAGACCGATGGTGTCGTATACCACATCGAAAGTGTCACGCACACATGCGGACTGACTGGTACAGGAAAGCACTTCGAGACGCGATTGACTTTGACAAACGGTATTCGTAGCGATGTCACGACCACCAAAACATCCGGCGCGACCCGCCGAAATGTCACTGAGACGTGGGTGGCCGGCGACAAGGTTCGAGTCAAAACTCAGTCAGGCGATTACCTTGAGTCCAATCCGGAGCTCATGTTGTATTCTGGTGTAAGGCCAACAGACAACATCGGCTACGCACCCCCGCAAACAGTGGATTCGCGCTACCCGTCCAGCTTAAGCAATTCAGAAGATCCGTACGGAGACGATTCGTCGCACACCGTTTTGAGAAATTCGGAGAACCCTTATGGAATTAAGTGACGGCACTATAATCCCATCTTACCTAGTCCCCGTGCAAGGACAAGTAGTCCGAAGTCAGCAATTTGACAACACGGCTCTACGTGTGGGTGAAATAGAAGAAATCATCTATTCGACCTCGAAGCAGTCCATGTCGAAGACTGCTATTGAATACCGTGTAGCGGTAATGACTCGAGATTCCGGTGGTGCTGTAGCGACGGTGTCATATCCGAATTGTCGTATAGCGAATTTGTTCGGCGGTGGTGCCGATACATTTAGTTACACTTTGCGTGCCAGGGTAGTCGACCCGCAAACCCACAAGATCACCTCCAACGGCTCCAAGGTGCTGATTTTGTGCATCAATGGGCAATCACAGCAAGCTTTCATCATAGGTGGAATCCCAGATTCCCCGCCAGTTGCCAAGGAATCCGATGGACACAACCTGTTCGCCGAGTTCAACGGCACGAGCTGTACAATCGACTCTGAAGGGGCGCTGCAATTCCAGTTTCGCGGGGCTACTGATGCAACTAATAAGTTGTTGGGTAGCGCCAAAGAAGAAAACTCTAACAGTTTCTTGCAAATGCTTTCAGACGGCGGAATCAAGGCTGGCACGAAAGACTCGGCACAATACATCTTCTTGAACCACGCAGACAAGAAATTTGAACTCCAAGCTGATGAAGCGTGGAACGTCAAAGTCAACAAGAAGATGTCGTTCGATGTGGGTGACACCATTGACATACAAGGCCGGTCCAGTGGAAACCTACAAGTATCCGGCGGACTGACGTTGAAGTCTAGCGGGGTCCGCACAGGTTCGGCGACAGATGCCACGATGATGGGTACGACTTACCGCACGGCACAACAGGCCATGCACTCCTCCATGTCTAGCGTGCTTAGCGGCATTTCCACTGCCCTAACGACACTTGCTGGCGCCCTGAGTTCCACTCCAGCTGCAGCAGCGGCACCGTCTGTCACGGCGATTGTGCCGCTGATTATTTCGTTGACTAACGCCATTGCTTCGTTTGAGAGTCAGTCGGCGAGATTCTTGTCGCAGAAGAACTTAAGCGACTAACGCAATCATTGTAGTATGGAACTTTTATCGAATCAACTACGCGAACCCCCGAAGACCATCGGCAAGCTCAAGGGCGTGCCCGTCATCCACATGCGCACCAAGGGTGGATACCATATTATCCGCGTGCAAGGCCAGAGAATCCCATCTGGAGTTGGCCCGAACAAGCGAATTGCTCTGTTCATCGCCCAAAAGACCGAGCCGGATATGGTTTTCACGGAACTGTCGAAGTCGGAGCACGGTGACGTGGCCACTTTCGAGCACCTGTTACCCCGCTACGAAGCAGTAACGGCGCTACTTAGGAAGCATTGACAATATAGGCAACGTCATCAATTGTATCGTCATCCCACTTCAGCTCGCAATTGATGCGGCTAGCCAACTGTCGAGCGCGAGCCTTCGAATGAAGTCCGGCCAAGCTACGATCGGGCGTAGATAGTTTTGAGTCGATGATCCACTCCACGGTTCCGCCTACGTGATGGATTGCTACGTTGTATCTGTCGTTCATTGCTCTGTCTCCTTGTTGCCGCGGACAGCCCCAGCGGGCGACATCGCCGGATAACCCCACGGCGTCGGTCCGTCGGTTACCACCAACAATTCCGTGAGTTCATCATTGGGGAGATATTTGCCGAAGTCCTTGTAGTGGGCGTCATTCGGAATCGTAATGGTGTCGGAGTTATACCACACGCCATCTCCGTGAAAGAGGTTGATTCGAACCCGCATGGTTTTGGTGTCCATGGTCACATTCCTACATCAATCTTTGATTCATGGCAACAAAAATCGACAATTTCGGCATGGACATCCCAGATTATGGAATCGACTTCGACGCAGACGCGTTCGACTACCGTATTCGTGGCGCCGGCGTCAAGCTTGTCCACTACAAGGGCCAACGCTGTCCGGTGGGTATGTCGGTTATAGGGGACGGTCGTAGGCCGCATGACCACCATGTCGGTTGCTCCAACGGATTTATTTACACCCCGTCGGCTTCAATCACGACCCTGATGGTGGGCAACTCCAACACCCCAGGACTGAAGGATCTGGGCTGGATTGCTGGATCTAGCGCGGTGGCCACCTTCCCCCGGTGCTATGACGATTCGGAAGTACCGTTTTCGCTGTGCCCGTTCGACCGGTTTTACGTAGATGAAAACATCGTTGTTCCGACCTGGCAACTCGTGCAGAGCCACGAAACCGGCCTAGAGCGCTTACAGTTCCCTGCCGTGTCAGTAGAAGGCATCATTGACGCCCGAGGCATTACTTACGCGCCTTGCGTAGATTTCCGCGTCACATCCGATGGACAGGTAGAGTGGCTGGGCCAGAAACGTCCAGGAATTGACTTGGACTCTGGCAGTGGAACGATTTGCTCGATTCGGTATTCTTACCGGCCATACTTCGTGTGTTTGCGGTTGATGCACGAAATCCGTTTGTCTCAACAGAATTTATCCGACGGGTCTCGCGGGGTTATGAGAATGCCGCAACAGTGTTTGCTCCAGAGAGAGTACTTGTTCCTCAATGAAGAAGCCGATGACATGTCAAACCCGCGCAGCCCTCGGAGTCAAAAAGCTCCAGAGAGCGGCGGGTTCGGACCGCGCTAAGCCATCGGACACCAAGTCGAGTGAATATTCGACTTACACTTCGCCGCGCCGCACTCACACTTCTTGGTGTGTGGCACGACGACGCCGGTGCCAGTAATACCGCTAGTTGTTCCGAGCGGCAATGTAAGTTGACTGGTAGACGGCTGACTACACAACGTCAGCTCGTCTTCGTCAGCCACGCTTACTAGCGCCCCTCCCTGATAATGAGCCAGGCTCCAGCACGCGGGCGGTCCTTGGAATGCACATCCGATGATGGCGTATGTACCGCCAGCAACCAAAGCGTGCGGTTTGGGGATAGGTGTTCGGGGGTTCCAAATGACCCAATCCCCCACCTGGAAGGCAGAAGCGGGTGTTTGCGATGTAGGCGGCGTAGCTACCCAACCCGGGCCAAACGTGTACAATGAGCAGTCCATCCACACCGAAGTGTATTGTGCCGTGGGAAGGAAAAATTCCGCCAGTTGATCTAGTTGAGTTTGAGGAAGCGTTTTTGTCCACGCAAGCAGATCTGTCAGACTATTGAATGACACTCCGATGGATGGGTAAGCGTTGGTATACCTAGACTTGAAGAGTGCCGCGCCTGGATTGCCGCCGACGTCTCTAACCTCTACATCTTGCTTAGTTCCGAGTACTGTAGCTGGGATAGTGAACATGAGGTTATGCCGCCTTCACCAAGCGAGTAATTCGACTAACGTGGATCCAAAACAGCAACCCGCCCGGGCATCCCACACTGTAATCGCGCGTGCCGCTGGGGTATGTGTGGACGCCAGTCACGGTACCGGTCAAAGTTTCTCCAAAACGGAGTAGTTCCACCACATCGCCGGTTTCAAAAGTCTTCTCCATCACTGCACCTCGGTTTGGGTTTGCTTCAAGAACTCTCGTAGTGTCATACTGTGTTTGTAGTCGGACGTCAACCACAGCTTCATCGCTGGCGGAGTTGATGGATTTTCCGCCACCGCGTTTTGAGCGTCTGAACTTATGTCTTCGGCCAACACTATCAAATCTTCGAGAAGGGTGCTGGTGTTGCCAGCGACACACCATCGAACATCTGGATCTATATCTTTCGCAAGAACCGACAGCCCCTCGGTGGGAGTGTTGGGGTGCCCGGCGACTACTTGGCGCACGCCGTCGTCCTCGTCATTCAACAACCCCATCAAGACGGTTGGTGGCACGCGTTCTGCGGCTACAGCTGACATTCGTACGGATGCGAGTGGATCCTGAGACAACCCAATTACAGTTTGAACGGACACATTAGGATGCTGTGCCACCAAATATCGCACATACCAGTCTACACATTGAGCGGCCTTCGACAGGTCATCTGAAGTTAAATCCGGATCTACAACTAGGCGATTGTACAAGTCTGCACTGTTTAACTGCCCGGCGTTCGCTAGCGCCAACAACTCTTCTAGAGTGTGCATCGGAATCTTTCCAACATGGCATTGAGGTTGGATTTTCTACGCGACGTACTAGGTGTCGAAGGCGCCAAAGCGCTATCGAAAGCGGTGGACCGCGAGCCTGCGTTGGGTGGGGCGTTGGAGCTTAGAGCGATCATCGGGTGGGTTTCCTGTTTGGACGCACACGAAGGTAGCATCCCAGGGACTTCGAGTCAACTGCGCCTGAGTAAATCGGATGAAACGTATTCGGGGAGTGTGGGCGATTACAACTTCACCGGCGAGTCCGTATACCACGTGTCCGCCGCTGTAGCGAACGCCCTGGAACTCGAACCCGGCAAACTCGACAAAACCTTGCGCGACACTGTCTTGATGCGACTAGGTAAGTCGTTGGATTTGTTGATTAAATCTCAATTGTCCAAGAAGAAGACGAAAAGCAAGAAGACCGCGGCTCCCAATGCACGGCCAGTCGACGCCGCCAAACAACAGTTTGGCGTGGCCGCCAAAGCAGAAGCCCTTGGAACCGGCCCAGCAAACCCACCTCTCCCACAGGAGGCCCCTATGGCCGCCGTCCCACCTTCCGTCAAGCAGCCTTCTGTCAAGAAACCCAAAATCCCTTCATTGCCGCTTACGCGCTCAGAAGCCGCAGCCGAGTGCCCGTTGTGTGGTGGCGGTTTCATGGGCGGCAACAAATTCGTTGGGTGCGTGTGTTTTTCAGAGCTCGCCAAGTCCATACGCACCACCGCTTATAGCGATGGTTACGTGTTGGACTTTGGGGTTGATGTGGACGCCGATGACGTCAGATCGTTGATGGCTGCGTTGAAGGGTTAGTCCGCGAAGTGATGTGGTGACTCGGCCGGCTGGTATTCGCACAACATACACGCCTCGCAGTTCATCCAATTCCTAGTGACGGGATTCCGCACCCGGAACACCGGCCCTCCTTGCGGACAAGCATACCAAGTCGTTTTGTCTGGATCTGAGTAGAAGTCATACTTAAACACCGCCTCAACAACGAGTGGGATATTCGGGTAATATACGCTGGCTACAGTCATACCGACTTTGATGTTGTCCATGGGGGCTTTATGTCACTTTCCGACTTCGAAGTCAATCCACTTGGTTTCTTGAACCAGACGCCGCATGCTGTCGTCGAATTTATTTTCACGGTTGCCACGGCGCCGCGCGTACTCATCCTGCGAAATACGGTGCGTGTGTAAAAGACGCAGATCTTTTTGGGCTTCTGTCTCTGTTGTTTTAATCAACTCTCCAACAACCTTCATATCGATGTTTTTCATGGTTCTCTCTGGATGGAAAATAGCTGATTTAGAGGCCCAAGGCAAGGTCTTCGAGTGGAGAGAGATCGAACACAGCGATGACGTGCCAATCCTTGCCGGTCCATCCGATTACGATTGGATCCACCTTGACCGATGGGAAATACTTTGCCCCCCACGACCAATCTGGCGTCTCGGCAAGTAACAGTATTGTATCAAAGACCCCTGTGTCTTCAGCCGTCTTGATGGCCGTTTTAACATCTGTCGGGATCGTACCCGAAAACTCGCACCCCAAAGTAGCCCTGGTATATGTTCTCCAATCAGAACTAGGCGCCTCTTTGCACGCCTTCCTTTTCATAGCTTCGAATACGTCATCGTACTTAAAGCAAGCGTTGCTCTCCCGGCCGTCTTCGTCTACCCAGGAACGGTTAGACATTACCCAGCCATCCATTACAAAATGCAGTTCCGACTGATGTAGGTTGAATGGACTAAGTGCCGGCCAACCTTCCGATGTACGCCAATCGAAGACGGCAGAATTGAGCACCTTAGGATACAGGGCGCACACCTTTTCATGTCTGATGGATGCGCACGCTTGAGCGCGTTTTGATTGCAGCTTTGCCTCCGCAGCCTCAACCTCTTTCTTTGCTGCCAGCTCGCACCCCCACAACTTCGCCTTGGTGTCGGCACACTTGGCCAGTTGAGTGTCGATTAGAGCTAACAATTCTTCATGGGTTGTAGGGTGTTTGATTTCCGGATACTTGTTAGCGAGGGTGGCCGTTAAGACCTCCTCTAGGTACGAAGGAGGTGTGCCGGTGGTGGTCGTCGCTATCGCGTCCTTAAGCGTGTATGACTGAGGGGTGTTAATTGAGGGCTGCATTTTTACATCTCCGTTGTTTGAGTGGTGGTGATCCGCAGGACCTCTTACACCACACTGCGTTTGCGAAGTCAATCTTTGATTCATGGCTACATCGCACAAATGGCAAGACCGAACGATCGCGCACCCAGACGACGCCCACGACTTGGAGCGCCGTGCAGCCGTGCTTGAGATGGTTTACCGACTTCCGAAGCACGACGCCGAACAGCGCGCCCATGACGAATACCGCGTGGAGCAGCACAAAAAGGGCGCGGCCTTTCATTTAGCGGGGTCGCGTGCCGCCGCCTCAGCCGGAGACAGTGAGCAGGCGCGTAAGCATTCTGTATGCTACGCCTTACACTGTAAGGCCTTCGGTCACAACCCCGAAGGTCCTGTGCATCCTGAAGTGCAAGCGTTGGTGGGGCGTCCAGAGAGCCGTTTTTACAAATTCAAACCATCTCGGCACGATCAACTTTTGCTAACTCCCTAAGGTCAGACTTAGTTTCATGATGTGGTATAATATCATCATGGAACTCAAAAGCAACTCCCTGAAAATCAAAGCGCCACATCTAGAGGTCGAGTGGCACAAGGAAAACACCAAGCAATTCTGGGAGGTGTCGTATGCGTCGAACGATAAGCGGCGGTGGGTATGTGCGAAGTGTCTGAGGTCGTGGTGGAATTCGATCTTGGGTAAACTTCTAGTATATACTTCATGGTTCCTCCTAAGGCCTCATCACACCTTAGATCTCAGTCCACAAAATAGTGCGCCGATTCCGGCGCCTTGGCGGTAGGCCAAAGCATTAAATGGTGGTGCGGACGGTGAATCGCGATGCCATTTTTGCGTATCGTGTAAAAAACTCTGGTACCCCGGTCGTCGACATAGACTGAGATGGTGTCTACCCGCCAAACACCTGACTCCTCTTGACATCCCACCAGCGCCCCCAACGGGTAGTGCTTAGCTTCGATGTGAGTTTGCATTTTTAAGGCCGTGTGACAGTGTGGTAAATCCTGCCACTCGGACTGACGGTTTCGCTGGCTTGAACCTGAGCCACCCACATGCTTGACTCAATATCGCATGGGCGCAGCGTAACACGGTAGCACGCATGTGCCTTGAATGCCCACTCGGGGAACTTCTGCCAATACTCGTCGCCAAATCCGTCGTCCACTAGGCGCTGTGCTACGTCGCACAACCACACTGGACTTCCGCTACTCTCGACCATCAAGGTTCTGAGCGTGTTCACGTAGAGCTCGTCGTAGTAATCCTCCTCCATCTCTTTGTATAGGCGAATGAGATCTGCCGTATCTTCTGGGGATGTGTCTATCTCGTTACTGCAAGACGCTTTGGTATTCATTAAGATCTTCCTCATTCCTTCGTTCAGAAATTTACCACATGTTGCCGGCATTAACGGCCTGCTGTAGGTCTGCCATCTCTTCTTGCAACTCCGCTATTCTCTTATCTTTCTCTGCCGACCGTTTTGCCACGACACCGAGCTCGCGTCGATACTTCTCCCGCGTCTCCACTACCTTCACTAGCATGTCTCGTTCATTGCGCAACATCCGCCGCAAGGCGATGATTTCGGTGGTGGCTTGCTCCATGTCCGCCGGCATTGGTGAGTCTCGGTCTTCATCGAAAAGCATGATTAATTCTTCAGTAGCCGTAGATGGCCGGTTCGGGGTGGTGAATACGTCTTCGTGATGCCAGGCTCATCTGGTACCACGGATAGTTTGAACTTAGCGACCTCCGCTGATTGAAAATCGCCGACCGCACGCTTGACAGTGGGTCCATCGGACTCCAGCTCGAACTCAACGCCCTCTTGGGTTACGGGCGACACCATCGCCTTGACAGCCGACCAAGGCACTTCAACACCGAACGGCTTGCCGCCGAAACTCAGTGTCGACCGGATGCCGAAATCATCAATCGTCAAATCGCCCGGAGCAAACCGGTATGAGAAGTTGAGGGAGATAGTGCCATTGAATTCCGGCGGAACCACAACGCCGCTGTAGGCGGCATCAAGAAACACCTGAACGACGCCTTTGCTTGCCAGGAGCTCCATCGGGGTGCGTTTGTTGATCATGGCGGACACCCTTCATCCCATCCGTAAGTGTTGGGTCCGTCTTCTCCATCGCAATGCTGCGCCACCCAAGCCTTGTAGGAGGCCTCGTCTGCGGTCAGAATCCGCACCACCTGATCGAGCACCCAAGTCTTGTGGTGTCCGCCGTCGATGCCTCCGTAGCGCCCGATCATCTTGAGGGCCTCTTCGATCGCAAACGCCTCAATCATGGCGCATCCTCGAATGCCGGAACAAACACTTCGCCGTCGATGATGGTGGGCTTGACAACCTTGCATGTCGGGCCGCGGAAGTAACCCACTTCGAGCAGCTCATCGTTTTGAGTGGCTTCCATGACAAAAATCAAGTCAGGATACATTGCACAGATGTCAGCCATTGCCTGATAGGTGTAGTCGACGTCCTTGTCGTACCCGCCATCGAGGAACGCTGCAATCAAAAACTCTTCGTCGTCGGTGCAATCCAGAGACCTCTGACATCGAGCGAGAAAGACTTCGAAAGAAGCCGCCTGCGAGGGAAACTCAAAGCCATTCTGAACAGCGCATGTAATTGTAGCCATGTTTGTATTACAACTCCGGTTTGGGTTAACTGTGGTATACACTACTTCTTCGACTTGGACAAGCGCTTCTTCGCGGATAGCACCATCAAATGGTCGGTTTCATACTGAGTCAGTTTTCGCCACACACCATCGACTCGCACACAGCGTTCACGATACACCGCAACTCCACGGCCGTATGCGCCTTTGTACCACCCGAACTCCCTCCAACCTTGGACCTCCAATCCCAAGATGGTATCCCACACTCCGATCATCCATGGCGTCGACATCTGAAAAAACGCCATCGCGTTCACCTGTGCCTTCGGGCCGTTGTAACCCATGACGTCTGGGTCAGTCGTAAGACGGCACCCAATAGGGGTGTTTAGATCAATCATTTGATTTTCACTTGGAAGCCATTCGCGATGATGTCGTCGAAGCGCAGGTCGCTAGACACGCTAAATGCCGGAGCAAATTTTCGGCCAGCCCATTCGACAAAGCACATTGCCTGGAGTAGGTCTAGGGCAGATTTTGTGCGCTTGTAGCTCAACTTGCAGCCGCGAGCAATGGTAATGACGTGACTGCCGGGATGCTTTGCGATGTAATTGAAAACTTTTGCTGTTACCGACATGGGTTGTCTTTCCGGAATGATTGGCGTGCGGCGTAGAAGCGCTCGACTCGAGCACGGACGAACTCTTCTCGGGTCATCGGCTGCATCGTAGTGATCATCTTACGCTCTTGCACAACATCATGCAAGGTGTCGGGCCACACAGAGTCGTCTTCGGTGCAGTCTTCCATGGTCCGGAATGACTTCGAGATCGCATACGCGCTCATGGCGTCGATTTCTTCTCGGGTCCACGTTTTACCGCAATTCCCATTACAGCACCCGAGTTCGTCATCCCCGTAGTACACGGCATAACCACACGACTTGCAGAAAATGTGCATACTATGGAATGCCGCGTGAGGCTTAACCGCCGTGAGGGCGATCTCCAAGTCCACGCACTTGGTCTCGAAGTAGAATGGGTCTGGCCTAACGCCATCCACCCATTCGGTTTCTGACATCAATCGAGTCACTTCTTCTTTGATTCGTGTGGCCAGCTTTGGGGCGTCCATGGGGGTGTTGTATCAGACTGTCTGGGGTATAACAAGAACTCAGTTGGCAAGTGATGCTGGATCAATCAACTGCACCTCGACACCGCCGTAATAGTACCCGTTCGAGTCGTTGCGCCACAACACCGAAATCTCCGAAGAGGTCGTCTTGAATACCAAACAGTATACCTGTTGATGTCCGCGGTCATAGAAGGTCTCGTCGTCTGGACGTGGCTCTACGACCCCGGCGTTGGTCTCGACCGACTCGATAG
>Ga0316624_10000855_pt1 | contig 11296 bp, 10 predicted proteins | sample OWC_Aug_N3_C1_D5_FD_207657 | JGI IMG/M metagenome (GOLD analysis project Ga0316624, IMG submission 207657) | Wetland soil microbial communities from Old Woman Creek delta, Ohio, United States - OWC_Aug_N3_C1_D5_A | ecosystem: Environmental > Terrestrial > Soil > Wetlands | place: USA: Ohio...
CAACAATACTTGTGATACTTCCTGGCATAATAATGGAGTATCACAAAGCGTAGCCGTTTGGTATTTCATGACACTAAAGTACAACACTACCTACTATTGGCAGGTCCGGGCACTGAATGGTGAAGGCAATTACACACAGGCGGATGGCGGAGCCTGGTGGTCCTTCGAAATCAGATGGAAACCCAAAGCTGGATTCTGGTTCGATGATTCTACCTGGACCTATTTCTTTGTGACCCCCAATCAAAATATAGTCAGGGAATTCAGTATATATGTGTATATCGAAGGTTGTTATGATGGCTGGATCTCGCGAACAATCCCCGCCGGAGATGCAGTCATTGACGCTAACAAATCCTTCTCCTTCGGCGGATCGTATTATGCCACCGGTACGTTCGATACAGAAACAGTCGCTCATGGGACTCTCGGGCTGAGTCATTACCCACTCTGTGGAACTACCTGGTCTGGCGGCCCTTATCCTTGGAATGCCGTCTGGATCGACGGCAGCCAGCCTACCTCCATGTCTGCGAACGCACAAGCTATCCGGGATGCCTCCAGGCAGAAGCCAGCGATGACCTCTCCGGGTTTGGAATATTTCCCAGCCGAGAAATCTCCAGAAGCAACCCCTATTCGCCGTTAATGACGAATTCGTGCCGTTTTTTTCAGTCCTTCGAGTTCTTGAAGAACTCGGAGGACTGAAGGTTTTACCTCAGCTCCCGTCCTCCATTGACGTCCACCGTCGCCCCGCTCATGAAGCTGTTGGCCGGGCTGGCCAGGAAGACGATCATCCGGGCGATCTCCTCCGGCGAGGCAAAGCGCTCCAGCAACATTTTATTCCTGGCGTAGTCGGGCTCCAGGGCATCGATGGTATCCTGCCCCATCGGCGTGAGGGTCACCCCGGGAGCCACGCAGTTCACCCTCACCCTCGGCGCCAGCGCCCGGGCGGCGCTCTTGGTCAGGTTGACCAGCCCGGCCTTGGCGGCTGCATAATGGGCCTGGTGAGCCACACCTGTTTGGGCCGAGACGCTCGCCACCGCCACCACGCCCGCCCCCTCCCGCAGCAGCGGCGTTAGGGCTTGCAGCACGAAGAACGCCCCGGTCAGGTTGATGCTCAACACCCGATTCCACTCGTCCGGGGTGATCTCCCCAAAGCCGGTGTGCAGGCTGAGTCCGGCGCACAGCACCAGTCCATCCAGTCCTTCGATCTCGCCAGGCAGCAGCCGGATCGCCTCACTGATGCTTTGCGGCTGGGCCAGGTCCATCGGCAGCAGCCAGGCTTGCTGGTCGTTCGCCCGCACCGCTGCTGCCGTGGCTTCCGCGCCGGTCTGGTTGCGCCCGTAAGAGATGACCACGTCCGCGCCTTCCTCGGCGAACAGCTCTGCTGCCGCCGCGCCGATGCCGCTGGAAGCGCCGGTGATGAAGATGGTTTTACCCGCCAGTCCAAGATCCATGAGGCAACCTCGTCCTGTCTGAAATAAAATCTGCGGAAGTATAGCACCATCTTCCCATTTGCTGCAATTTTCACAAAATTTAAGAATGCAAAAATCATAAATCCCTTGACACATCTAGACAAGAATGATATAAACCGCCCCAATATGTCCGCACTCAGTTTGATCTTGAAGTCACCTCGCGCCCGTCGTCCGTCTCCATCTCCCCTCCGGGAAGGATGGTCTGTGGCGCGTGTCTGCAAGTGAAATGAACGACCGCGCGCGTTCGTGAAACAAACCTAGCCCTCCTCCCCGGGAGGGCTTTTTGTTGCCTGTTGCTCGAGATATTCATTTACCAGAGGAGAAAGATATGCCCAAACATAATGTCAAGAAAGTCGTCCTGGCCTATTCCGGCGGGCTGGATACCTCCGTCATCGTCCCGTGGCTGAAGGAAAACTACGGCTGCGAGGTGGTCTGCTTTGCCGCCAACGTCGGCCAGGGAGAGGAGCTCGACGGGCTCGAAGCCAAGGCCTGTGCCAGTGGAGCTAGCCAGCTCATCATCCATGACCTGCGCGAAGAGTTGGCCGAAGATTACATCTTTCGCATGCTGCGCGCCGGGGCGGTCTACGAGCGCAAGTACCTGCTCGGCACCTCCATCGCCAGGCCTCTCATCGCCAAGCACCAGGTGGAGGTGGCCCATGAGGTCGGTGCGGATGCGGTCTCTCATGGCGCGACCGGAAAGGGTAACGACCAGGTCCGCTTCGAGCTGACTTATACGGCTCTCGATCCCCGCCTGAAGGTCATTGCCCCCTGGCGTGAATGGACCATCCGCTCGCGCGAAGATGCCATTGCCTATGCCAAGGCCCACAATGTCCCGGTCAAAGCCACACTTAAATCCATCTACAGCCGCGACGGCAACCTGTGGCATCTGTCTCACGAAGGCGGTCCGCTCGAAGATCCCTGGCAGGAGCCGGAGGAGGCCATGTTCCAGATCTCGGCCGCGCCCGAGAACGCTCCCGACGAACCGGCTTACGTGGAGATCGAGTTCGAGCACGGTAAGCCCCTTTCCGTCAACGGGGAAAAGCTCTCCCCCGCCCGCCTGATCGCTCACCTGAATGCCCTCGGCGGGACCCACGGCGTCGGCCGGGTGGATTTGGTGGAAGGCCGGTTGGTGGGAATGAAGTCCCACGGCGTTTATGAGACTCCGGGCGGCACCATCCTCCTGGCGGCTCACCGCGAGCTGGAATCACTCGTGCTGGATAAGGATACACTCCACTATAAAGACGCGGTCGCGCTGAAGTACGCCGAGCTGGTCTATAACGGTCTGTGGTTCTCGCCCCTGCGCGAGGCTCTGGATGCATTCGTCGATGCCACCCAGGGGCCCGTCACCGGGACCGTACGACTGAAATTGTATAAGGGCAACGTCATCCCGGTGGGACGGAAGAGCCCCTTCAGCCTGTATCGGGAAGATTTCGCCACCTTCGGCCAGGAAAATGTATACGACCAATCCGATGCAGAAGGGTTCATCCACCTTTATGGTTTGGCCCTGAAGGTGCGGGCGTTGAACGGCTTGCCGGTCTCGGGTCTGAATATGCCCCATCCCGATTACAGCCGCTTCAAAAGAGATTAAAAAGTTCATCAGGAGCAGCCGCACATGACACTATGGGGTGGTCGCTTTTCGGGAAAACTGGACCCGCAGGCCTGGGCCCTGAACGCCTCCCTGGCTTTCGATCGCAGGCTGGCGCTGCAGGACGTCCGCGGCAGCGTTGCCTGGGCCACAGCCCTTCAGAAAGCAGGTGTATTGACACAGACGGAATGTTCACAGATCTGTGAAGGCCTGGAGAAAATTCGGAACGAATTCGAAAACGAGGGTTTTGACTTCCAGGAAAGCGATGAGGATATCCATACGGCCGTGGAAAAACGCCTGGGCGAGCTGATCGGACCCGTCGCCGGTAAGTTGCATACGGGCCGCAGCCGCAACGATCAGGTGGCGACCGATTTTCGCTTGTGGGTGATGGAGGCCATCCCTACTTTATCCAGCGCCATCGCCGACCTGCAGGAAATATTGGTCGCCCGCGCCGAGGCGGATCTGGAAACCTTGCTGCCCGGCTATACCCATCTGCAGCGGGCCCAGCCCATCCTGCTGGGACATTGGTGGCTGTCCCATTTCTGGCCGCTCCAGCGGGATCGGGAACGGCTGGCTCAGCTTCGCCGGAGGACGGCGGTCCTGCCGTTGGGCTCCGGTGCACTTGCAGGCACCTCCTTCCCCGTGGATCGGGTAGCCCTGGCCGGGAGCCTGGGATTTGCCGCGGTTTCGCCCAACAGCCTGGATGCGGTCTCAGACCGGGATTTTGCGGCCGAGTTCCTCTTCTGTACCGCCCTGACCGGCATCCACCTGAGCAAACTGGCCGAGCAGGTCATTCTCTTCTGCACAGCCGAGTTCGGCTATTTCGAGCTGGCGGATGAATTCTCGACCGGATCGAGCCTCATGCCGCAGAAGAAGAACCCGGACGTGTTTGAGCTAGCCCGCGGCAAGGCTGGAGTCCTGCTGGGTCACCTGACCGGCCTACTGGCTACCTTGAAGGGCCTGCCGTCCACGTATGACAAGGATTTACAGGAAGACAAGCTGCCGGTCTTCGAGGCCTTCGACACGCTGATGGTCCTCCTGCCGGTTCTCTCGGGCGCGCTCCAGACTCTGACCCTACATCCTGAGCGGATGAATGCGGCCATCGATGCGGCCATGCTCGCCACCGACCTGGCGGATTACCTGGTGGGCAAAGGCCTGCCCTTCCGCCAGGCTCATAAGCTGACCGGTCAGGCCGTCCAGTTGGCTGGCCAGGGTGGCAAAGCCCTCAACGAACTCAGCCTGGCCGAATTCCAATCTATTGATACCCATTTTGATCAAGATGTGTTTTCAATTTTTGACCCTCGTGGCAGCGTCAACCGGCGGAATTCCGTTGGCGGCACCGCGCCTGAGGCCGTTCGAAAACAACTGCAAGCCGCCAAAGAAGTATTGCAGAATGACAAGACCGAGTAATTCATCATTACAAAAAGGAGATCGAATCATGAACGCTGTAGCCTGTCCTGAATGTGGAGCCGATATTTCCCTGGAAGCCAATGTGGAAACGGGTGAGATCATCGTTTGCCCGGATTGCGGCGTGGACCTGGAAGTCACCTCCCTCAACCCGCCGGCCGTGGAGCTGGCTCCGATGGAACAAGAAGATTGGGGCGAGTAAGTTGATGGCCAGGAAACCTCGCATTGGAGTGCTCTTCTCCCGCGTCCGGGTGGAGGAGAAATGGATCTTTGCCTCCCTCGAGCGGCGCGGCCTGGATTACGAACGCCTGGATGACCGGCTGGTCCATTTCGATCTGGACAACCCCGAGCCCTGGCGGACGTATGACGTCATTCTGGAGCGCAGCATCAGCTATACCAACGGCCTGTACGCCTGCCGCATCTTCAACACCTGGGGCATCCCCACGGTCAATACGGCCGCGGTGGCGGAAGCCTGCGGGGATAAGCTCATCACCACCGCCCTGCTGGCCAAAGCCAGTGTGCCTCAACCCCACAGCCGGGTGGCCTTCACACCCGAATCGGCCCTGGAGACCATCGAGGCGATGGGATACCCGGTGGTGCTCAAGCCGGTGGTGGGATCATGGGGCCGGTTGCTCGCCAAGGTCAACGACCGGGATACGGCCGAAGCCATCCTGGAGCATAAAGCCACCCTCGGCTCCGTCCAGCATTCAGTCTTTTACATCCAGGAATACATCAAGAAACCCGGGCGGGATATCCGGGCGGTGGTCGTGGGCGACAAGGTCATCACGGCCATCTACCGCAAATCCGCCCACTGGATCACGAATACCGCCCGCGGCGGCGAAGGCGAGCTTTGTCCCGTCACACCGGAATTGGAAGCCGTCTCTCTGCAGGCAGCCAAAGCTGTGGGGGGAGGCGTGCTGGCGGTGGATGTCATCGAGGACCCCGACCGGGGTATGCTGGTCAATGAGGTCAATCACACTATGGAATTCCACACCGTCCAGCCCCTCAGCGGCATCGACATCGCCGATACCATCGTCGGGTATGCCGTCGATATTGCTCAACAGAAAGTGCCCGAGGCAGCCCTATGATCCGCGCCAGCATCGTCGGCGGCTCGGGTTATGCCGGGGGCGAGTTGCTGCGCCTGCTCACCCTTCACCCGGAAGTGGAAGTAGCCCAGGTCACTTCGCGCAGCCACCTGGGGGAATATGTCTACCAGGTGCATCCCAACCTGCGCAAGCAGTCGGTCCTCAAGTTCAGCGACCCTGACCTGCTCGAGCTGGTGGATGTGCTCTTCCTGGCGCTGCCCCATGGGCAGGCCCAGCACAGGATCGACCAGGTCGCCGCTATCGCTCCGACCATCATTGATCTGGCCGCCGACTTCCGCCTGCACGATCCGCAGGTGTATGAGCACTGGTACGGTTCGCCCCATGCCTCGCCGGCCTGGCTGGAGAAGTTCGTCTACGGCCTGCCGGAGCTGCATCGGCAGGAATTGAAAGGTGCTCATTATGCCAGCGGGGTGGGCTGCAATGCCACCGGCGCCAACCTGGCCCTGCTGCCGTTGGTGAAAGCCGGGCTGCTGGATACGGAAAAGCCGGTCATCGTGGAGCTGAAGGTGGGTTCTTCGGAAGGCGGAGCCGAAGGCAATGCCGGAACACACCATCCCGAACGGGCCAATGTCATCCGCACATTCTCTTCCTTCGGCCACCGGCACACGGCTGAAGTCATGCAGGAGTTAGGGCTGAGCAACGTCTCCCTCACCATGACCTCGGTGGACCTGGTTCGAGGCGTGCTTGCGACTGCTCATGGCACAGTTAAATCGGGCACAACCACCAAGGACCTGTGGAAGGCTTACCGCGCCGTGGCAGCCGAGAATCCGTTCCTGCGGGTGGTCAAGGAACAGCGCGGCATCTATCGCGTGCCAGAGCCGAAGATCCTGGCCGGCTCCAATTACGCCGACCTGGGTTTCGAGCTGGACGAGAGCAACGGTCACGTGGTTTCCATCTGCGCCATCGACAACTTGATGAAGGGTGCCGCCGGCACGGCTGTGCAGTGCATGAACCTGATGCTCGGATTCGACGAAACCCTGGGGCTTGAATTCCCCGGCCTGCATCCCATTTAGGAAGTGAGAACCATGGCTCAAAGTAACTCTGTCATCGTAATCAAACTGGGCGGCACCGAAGGCGTGGATTTCTCGGCCATCTGCCGGGATGCGGCCGGCTTGCTGGCCCAAGGCCAGCGGCTGGTGCTGGTGCACGGCGGTTCGGCTGAAGCCAACCTGTTGGGAGAAGCCCTGAGGTATCCACCGCGTTTCATCACTTCTCCTTCCGGATATACCTCCCGCTACACGGACCGGCGTACACTGGAGATCTTCGCCATGGCCGTGAACGGGAAGGTCAACACCTTGCTGGTGGAGCAGCTTCAGATGCTCGGGGCGAATGCTTTGGGGCTCAGCGGCCTGGATGGGAGGCTGATGGAAGCCGCACGCAAAGATACCATCCAAAGTGTGGAGAACGGCAAGCGCAAGATCATTCGGGACGACTTCACCGGTAAGATCGAGAAGATCAATGCAGCGCTGCTGAATACACTCCTGGATGCCGGCTATACGCCGGTCATCGCACCCATCGCCGTCAGCGCGGCCGGAGAGGCCCTCAACGTGGACGCCGACCGGGCCGCAGCCATGGTGGCTTCCGCCTTGCAGGCCAACACCCTGGTCTTGCTGACGGCCGTCCCCGGGCTGATGCGCTGCTTTCCCGACGAAAGCAGTCTCGTCCACAATTTATCCCGGCAAAAATTGGAAGAGGCTCTCTCGTATGCCGAGGGCCGGATGAAGAAGAAGGTCCTGGGCGCACAGGAAGCCCTGCAGGGCGGGGTGGGTCGGGTCATCATCGCCGATGGGCGCGTCCAGGAGCCGGTTTCGAACGCGATCTCTGGAAATGGGACAATCATAGAATAATGGCTTCTGCCACTCTTGTCCTGCAGGATGGTAGCATCTTCCCCGGCCGCGCCTTTGGAGCCGCGGCGGATCGCATCTTCGAGCTGGTCTTCAATACCAGCATGACCGGATACCAGGAGATCCTGACGGACCCATCCTATCGCGGCCAAGGAGTGCTTTTCACCGCCTCTCACATCGGCAATGTCGGGATCAACATGGAAGATAATGAATCCTCCATGCCCCAGGTCTCTGCAGCCGTGGTGCGTTCCTTGAGCCCGCTGGTGTCCAACTGGCGGGCTTCACAAGACCTTTCCTCCTGGCTGGCAGAGCATGGTGTGCCCGGCATCACCGGCGTGGACACCCGTTACCTGACCCGCAAGCTGCGGGACGGTGGCACCCAGAAAGCCGCCCTCTCCACCTGCGGTACACCCGCCGAGGAGCTACTGCGGATGGCGAACGCCTGGCCCGGGCTGGATGGAATCGATATGGTCAAGGAAGTCACCTGTGCGGAGCTCTACCCCTGGACCGGCGATGCGGGCGAGAAGTGGGTCCGGCGAAGCGAACGATCCAATCAGCAGGATTTGCTCTCCATTATCGCTTATGACTTTGGCATCAAGAAGAATATCCTGCGCCATCTGGCCGCTTATGGCGCCAGGGTCACCGTTGTCCCGGCAGATACACCGGCGCGGGCGGTGCTGGACATGCATCCGGATGGGCTCTTCCTCTCGAACGGCCCTGGCGATCCCGCCGGCCTGCCTTATGCCGTGGAGATCGTCCATGACCTGCTCGACAGCGGTATCCCCATCTTCGGCATCTGCCTGGGCCACCAATTGATCGGCCGTGCCCTGGGGGCAGCCACCCAACGGCTGACCTTTGGACACCATGGCGGAAATCATCCCGTCCAATACCTGCCGGACGGCAGCGTGCTGATCACGGCTCAGAACCACAACTACTGCGTATCCGCGGGAGACCTGGATGCCTCTGAAGTGGAGATCACTTATAAAAGCTTGAATGACGACTCGCTGGAGGGAATGCGTCTCAGGCATAAGCCGGTTCTCAGCGTGCAATTTCATCCGGAGGCCGCCCCCGGGCCTCACGATGCTCAGGCTATCTTCGGCGAGTTCTTTCAACTCGTCTGGGAGAGGCGGCATGATTGATTTCGATGCAAAAGCGCAAGGTTGGGATGAGGTGCCCGGCCGAAAGGAACGGGCGGATGCCGTGGCAAAGGCCATGCGCAAGGAGGTCAGGCTGGCCTCGAATATGACGGCCATGGAATACGGCTGCGGGACCGGACTGCTCAGCTTTGCCCTCCAGCCTTTCCTCGGTCAGATCATATTAGCCGACAGCTCCCCTGGCATGCTGGAGGTGGTCAAGGAGAAGATAGCCGCCAGCAAGGCAAAAAATATGGCGCCGCTGCTGTTGGATCTCAGTGCCGATCCTTTGCCTTCTCAACGCTTCGATCTGATTTACACCTTGATGACTCTCCACCATGTACCGGATACGCTGGGCATCCTGCAAAAATTCCAAGCATTGCTCCGACCCTCCGGGATCCTATGCATCGCCGACCTGGATAAAGAAGATGGGACATTCCACAGGGATGAATTCCACGGGCATCATGGTTTCGACCGGGGCGAGCTCACGGGTTTGATGGTAAGGGCCGGTTTCGAGCACATCCGTTTTTCCACGCCGTACTCGGTGGAAAGAGACTCAAAGGTCTATCCACTCTTTCTGGCCGTAGGGGAGAAGGAATGAGCATGGATTACGACCAATTGGCCGAGGATTATGCTCAACACCGGCGGACCCATCCGGGCGTGTTCATGAGTCTCTTAAGCGCCGCGCCGCGAAATGGCTCTGGTTCGGTATTGGAAGTGGGCTGCGGGACGGGAAATTACATCATCGAGCTGCAGGAGACTCTTGGCTGCGCTTGTATTGGCATCGATCCAGCCAAAGAAATGCTGGCGCACGCCAGCACCCGAAACAGCCAGGTTCAATATAGAACGGGCCGGGCAGAGAGATTGGATTTTCCGGAAGCCGCCTTTAATCTGGTCTTCTCGGTGGATGTCATCCACCATGTGGAAGACCGGGGGGCATATTACCGGGAAGCATTCCGGGTCTTGAAACCAGGCGGACAGGTATGCACGGTCACGGATTCCGAAGACATCATCCGGGCCCGCCAGCCGCAATCGTACTATTTCCCCGAATGCGTTGAACCGGAGGTGAAACGCTATCCTCGCATCGAGGATCTGCGCCAAATGATGGATGCCGCCGGCTTTCAAAACATTCAAGAAACCCGGGTGGAACACCGGACTGCTATTTTTAATATCCAGGCTTACAAGGACAAAGCCTTTTCGAGCCTCTATTTGATTCCTCAGGAAGCCTTCGAGGAGGGCATCCAGCGCATGGAAGCCGACCTGCTGCTGGGGCCCATCCCCGTCATCTCCCGTTATTTGTTACTGTGGGGCACTCGTTAAATGCCCAGGCTGACTGACATCCACACCATTCTTGTTCCCGGCTCCGGGCCGATCGTCATCGGGCAGGCGGCCGAGTTCGACTATTCCGGTACTCAAGCCGTCAAGGCCTTGCGGGCTCAGGGATACCGGGTGGTGCTGGTCAACTCCAACCCCGCCACAATCATGACCGACCCGGAGATCGCCGACGCCACCTATATCGAGCCGCTTACTCCCGAAGCCCTGGAGGCCATCATCGCCCAGGAACGGCCGGATGCCATGCTGCCCACGGTCGGCGGGCAGACTGGCTTGAACCTGGCCCTGGCTCTCAGCGAGAACGGCGTGCTGGAGAAATACGGCGTCCGGCTGATCGGAGCCAGCCTCACTGCCATTCGGGCGGCGGAAGACCGGGCCTTGTTCCGCAAGACCTTGTTGAATGCCGGCCTGCCGGTCCCGAAGGGCGGCCCGGCCCACTCGCTGGCAGAAGCGCAAACGCTGGTGAAAGAAACGGGTTACCCGGTCCTGGTGCGGGCGTCATTCGCCCTGGGCGGGACCGGCGCAGCCTGGGTGCAAGGTCCGGCCGAACTGGCTGAAGCCGTCCGCAATGCCATGGCGGAATCCCCCATCCACCAGGCCTGGCTGGAGCAATCGGTGATGGGCTGGAAGGAATACGAGCTGGAAGTAATGCGCGACCATGCGGATAACTTCGTGGTGGTCTGCTCCATCGAAAACCTTGACCCGATGGGCGTGCATACCGGCGACAGTATCACCGTCGCCCCGGCGCAGACGTTAACCGACCGTGAATATCAGATCCTGCGAGATCTGGCCCGGCGGGTGATGAGTGCAGTGGGCGTCGAAACGGGCGGATCGAACGTCCAGTTCGCGGTCAACCCTGCTACGGGAGAGGCGCTCGTCATCGAGATGAACCCACGAGTGAGTCGGTCCTCCTCCCTGGCCTCCAAGGCGACCGGATTCCCCATTGCCAAGCTGGCTGCCCTCGTGGCGGTGGGTTACAGCCTGGATGAAATTACAAACGACATCACCAGACAGACCAAGGCCGCTTTCGAGCCGAGTTTGGATTACGTCGTGGTCAAGATCCCCCGCTGGGCCTTCGAAAAATTCCCGGGCGTCGACCAGACCCTGGGCCCGCAGATGAAATCGGTGGGTGAAGTGATGGCATTGGGGCGTACCTTTCCCGAAGCCCTGAACAAGGCCGTCCAATCACTGGAAATCGGCGTCGACGCGCTGGACGGTTCAGGACCGAACCGGACGGAGCCAATGGACTTGCCTTCACTGGAGTCGCTCAGGAGACCCACTGCCGAAAGGCTCTTTAGTGTGTATCGCTCGATCGAAGCGGGGACTTCTTTGGAAGAGATCGCCGCGGTGACCGGCTATGACCTGTGGTTCCTGGCAGAGATAAAGGAGATCGCCGCAGTAGAAAAAGAGGTGGTGGAGAACGGCT
>Ga0316624_10000856_pt1 | contig 11293 bp, 11 predicted proteins | sample OWC_Aug_N3_C1_D5_FD_207657 | JGI IMG/M metagenome (GOLD analysis project Ga0316624, IMG submission 207657) | Wetland soil microbial communities from Old Woman Creek delta, Ohio, United States - OWC_Aug_N3_C1_D5_A | ecosystem: Environmental > Terrestrial > Soil > Wetlands | place: USA: Ohio...
GGATCTTCTTCTTGATATGGCCTTCTTCTTTTTCGCGCGGCAGGAGGAAATATCTTATACAGAGGTAGAGGCAGAGGAGCACGATGAGGACCGATATCGCCACCACAACATGCTCCCAGACGCCGGTCGGCGCCGCCATGCGTCCGTGGGGAGACTGCGAAAATTCCCTGGGCATATCAATCCCGCCGACTGCCGCCGACATCAGACAGAAGACCTTACAGCTGCAAAAAAAATTGTAAAAATGGAATCGGGTGCGATGAAAAGCGTCCATAGTCGAGGTGGCATCAGTCACTCCCCTCTTTCCCCTCCTCCCTGATCTTTTCGACATCCTCCGGTGTGACGGTAGGGGCATTGTTCCCCCAGCTTGTCCGCTCATGGTTGATGACCGCTGCGATTTGGGCGTCCGAAAGCAGTGACTTATGGGCCGGCATCGCAACCCCATAACTCACTCCGTTTATCGTCTTGCCCTGGAGCCCGAAGAGGACGATTGCGATATGGCGCGAGGGGTCCGGGGCAGTTACTACGGGATCACCCTTGAGGGGCGGAAAGACGCCTGGAGTTCCTCCACCGTCCTGGCCGTGGCAACTCGCACAGCGGGAGGCATATATCCTCGCCCCCATCCCGGATGCGGCGCCAGCTTCCCCTCCTCGAGGTTGAGCGGTCTCTGTAGTGCTGCCCGACATCGGCACCTGTTTCAGAGACAGGAGATATGCGACGAGGTCCTTCGCCTTTTGCGTCGCAACCACCTTACCACCGGGCGGCGCATAATCAGGGGGGACAGGCACCACAATATCATCAGGTCCGGGGGACGCCTTGACCTCGAACATCCAGGCGTATGCCTGCATTACCGAACCCTTCACTACCGCCCTCGGGTCATAGAGATGGATATAATTCCATGTAGCGCTCGATTGCCGCGCACCGACATCGCTCAGGTCAGGTCCGGTACGCTCGGTGCCGAGAAGTCCCGGTGTCATACGCCAGAGGTCCTGTGGTTTCAGCCGCGCATAGTCTCCCGGAGCCGAAGGCCTTCCGAAAGGACTGTCGACGTCAAGCGGCCGCACCTGCTGGGAGTGACAATAAAGGCATCCTTCAGACACGTATATCTCGAGGCCGCGCTGCTCCTGCTCCGTAAGCGGTCTCGATCCCTGTAACGGCCTGTTATGGTCCTGCACCCACAGAGCCGGACCGATTGCGATGATAACGGTCAGGACAACAAACCCGAAAAAAACAGTCCCGTAGAGAAGACGGTGGTTCTCGTGGAAGTTCAGGTTCATGATCCAGCCCCCTCCGGTCCGGCCGCCGCTTTTTCAGCAGCCTGAGGTCCCATGGCATGGACGTTGTAAGCAAAAATCACATGGGACAAAAGCATAAGACTGCCCCCGATCGCACGCCAGAGCCAGTATGAAGAAAGGACCTTTACCGAATCGATGAAGGGCGCCCCCGAAATCCAGCTTTCCCCCTGCTCTGTGCCGCCTATCATCAGGGAGAAGCCATAGATCAGGATGCCGACGAGGGCAAACCAGAAATGCACCCCTACGAGGACATGCCTCGGCTCCCGACCGGTCAGGCGGGGGAGAAGTCCGTATGTCCCTCCCCAGATCAGGAACGAGACGAATCCGTACATCGTCATATGCGAATGGGCGATAGTGAAATTAGTGAAATGCCAGATCCTGTTCAGGGAACGAAAGGCCTCGAAGGTGCCCTGTCCGGAGGCAAGAAAGTAAAAGATTACGCCGACAAAGATGAAAGGGAGGGAATAGCTCCGGGCGATCGTGCCTTCGCTGCCCCGCATGGTGAGGAGAAAATTTCCGGTGCCTGCAACGAGAGGGATGAACATCCCCACGCTGAAGATGATCGCCACGGTCTGGAGCCACCAGGGGATCGGGCTGAAGACAAAATGGTGCGCCCCGATGAGGGAGTAAAAGACCATCTGCGTCCAGAAGGCCAGGACGCCGAGAGAATAGGAATAGATAGGCTTGTTCAGGAGCTTCGGGAGAAAATAGTACGTGAGGCCGAGCACCATCGGAGTGAACCACATCCCGACCCCCATATGCATATAGTATCCCTGGATCACTGTCTCGCTCAGCCCGTACTGGTACCACGGGAGATAGGCGGTCACGGCAAGCACGATTGTCCAGAGGAAGGCAGCCATGATATACCAGTTCGAAATATAGATCTCCGGGATAATCCTCTTTGCAACGGTCTGGAAGAGGGTGTAGGTCAAGAGCAGGAGAGCGACAACAAAAAGCCCCATCACCGGCCAGATGAACTCACGGTATTCCTGTCCGCCGTTACTTACGCCGTTTAGAAGAAGGACGACTCCTGCGAAGACTGAAATGTTGATCATCCCGAGACTTATCCAGGCAAGACGCTCATTATAAAGCTTTCTCTGGCTCGTCCGGGGGACTACGTAAAGCGCAAGCGCGATCATCCCGAGAGAAGCCCAGCCCCAGAAGACCACGTTCGTGTGGGCGGGTCTCAGTCTCCCGAATGAAAGCCACGGGTGGACCCCGAAATCTGGAAAGGCGAACCGTATGCCGAGGTATTCGCCAAGAATGCTGCCGAAGACCAGCCAGTATGAGGCGCATACCGCATATGCGTAAATGAGCCGTGTAAGGCCGTAGTCCTCGTCAATGATGCGGTCTATGTGCGTTTTCTCTGCCGCCAGGGGTCTATTCACCGGCATGGTCATCTCCTTTATTGCCGACGATCCGGCTTCTTAGTACCCATCTTACCGCAGCAATTGCAGCAGCTCAAGGAATTAACGATTTCAAAATAGCGGGCTAGTAATTATCAGAAAATCCCTCCTAACCTCCCTTTGCCAAAGGGAGGAATATTACCCCTCTTTGGCAAAGAGGGGTATAGGGGAGATTTTCCTGAGATGTGCATTCAATTATTAGACTCTTAGTACGGGGAAGTATATGGTTTATAATACTGAGAAGATGGACAAGGACAAGGAACTCTCGAAGATTGCCGGGGAGATACGGAAATGCCGCCTCTGCAAGCAGTGGGGAACCGGCATGCCTGTGCCCGGAGAAGGCAGTGCCGACGCAAGGCTGGTTTTTATAGGAGAGGCGCCCGGGAAGGAAGAGGCTAAGACGGGGCGTCCTTTCGTAGGAAGGTCGGGACGGTTATTAAGATTGATGATTTCGGAAATCGGCCTGAAAGCAGAAGAGGTATACATTACGAGTCCGGTAAAGTATCTGCCGCTCAGGGGGACGCCCTCCAGGGAGAATATCCTGCACAGCAGGGAACACCTGATGAAACAGCTCTTGATCATCGGCCCGCAGATCGTCGTGCTCCTCGGAAGCGTCGCCTGCCTTGCCCTCCTGGACCGGAAGGTCGAGATTACCAAGACACATGGCACCTCTGTCCGGAAAGACGGCAGGACTTACTTCATCACCTATCATCCGGCGTATGCCCTCCGGTTCCCAAAGGGGAAAGAGGGACTGCGCGAAGATCTCGGGAAACTTGCGCGAAAAATCATGAAGACTTCCCCGCGATAAATGTGCCTGCTCGCCCGCATGCTTTTCACATGCCCCGCAGTCATCGCATTCTTTGGGGTCATGCAAAAAAGGGCTCAGGAAGATTGGGAGGACTGGTCAGCAATCACCTTGCGGAGTGTTTTGCCAAGTTCTGAAATCTGGTACGGCTTGACGACCATGTCGCAAAAGCCGTATTCCCGGAAATTGGTCATGACGGGATCGTTGGAATAGCCGCTCGACAGAATGGCCTTCACCCCGGGGTCGATTGCCCGGAGTCTTCCGATCGCCTCACGTCCGCCCATGTTGCCCGGGACGGTCAAATCCATTATCACCGCGTTAAAAGGCCGGGAAACCTCTTGGGCGGCCCTGTACTTTTCGACCGCTTCAGCCCCGTCTTTCGCAAGTTCCACGTCATACCCGAGCTTCTTCAGGATTCCATATGCTGTATTCCTCACGACCTCCTCATCATCCATAAATAGGACCCTTCCCTCCCCGACTGTTAGATACTCGCCGGTTTCTTCCTTTTCAGGCAAGCCCTTTTCAGAAGCCGGCAGAAATACATGAAAGGAGGTGCCCTTCGTCAATACCGACTTCGCCGTAATGAAGCCGTTATGGTTCCTTACGATGGAGTAGCATATCGCGAGGCCGAGTCCCATCCCTTTCTGCGTTCCGATTTTCTTCGTCGTGAAATACGGATCAAAGATCATGGGAAGATTTTCCTCGGTTATACCCGTCCCCATATCCTCAACCGTGATCCTGATATACCGGTCCTGCGCAAACGGCAGATCGGTCAGCTGAGCGGAGGTCACATTCTCTGCGCGAATCTTGATCACCCCTCCCGCGGGCATCGCTTCACGGGCGTTCAGCACAAGGTTGTGGACCACCTGGCTGATCTGTCCGTCGTCCGCCTCAACCGGCCAGAGCTGATCGGAAATAATGAACTCACAGGTGATATTGGATCCGCTCAGGGCGAAAGAAGTGGAGGATTTTATCGTATCCATAATTATGACTGTCTTCTTTATCGGGGCGCCTCCCCTGGAAAAAGTCAGCAGCTGCCCCGTCAAATCCCTTGCGCGGAACGACGCGTTCTCCGCATTTTTCAGGTGGTCATGGATTTCACTCTGTGTCGGCAGATCGGTCAATGCGATGTCGATATTCCCGAGGATCGCGGTGAGGAGGTTATTGAAATCATGGGCAATCCCGCCGGCCAGGACGCCGAGCGACTCCAGTTTCTGGGATTTGATGAGTTCCTGCTCCATTTTTTTCCGTTCCTTCGTCTCTTCCTGGAGCTTCGTATACCCTTCTTTCAGCGATACGCTCATCGCGTTAAAATTATTGGCAAGTTCGCCGAATTCGGTCTTGTCTTTATACGAGATCGTATATCCGAGGTTGCCCGAAGCGATCATCCTGGTGGCCTGCAAAAGTTCATTCACCGGCCGGGTAAACGACCTTATCATATTTACGACTAGCGCGGTCCCGAAGAGAAGCGTGAGCAGCACCGTCAGGAAAAGGATCGTCTTTGCCCTGTTCACCTTAAGCAGGGCATTTTTGGTAATCGTTCTCAATCTGTTGCTCGCGTCCAACGACATCTCTTCCGTGCTGATGATCAGCGTATTGCCGATGGAGGCGGCCTCGCTTTTCAGTTCATACATCTGCTCGGCGTTTGCGGCGGCGGTAATATAGTAGCTCAACGCGTTTTGATAGGCCGCGATTTGTCGCTGGACCTCGTTGATGCGATTGTTTACTTCAGGAATATGGTGACAACCGAGGCATCCCCTGGAGGCACTCTCGAGTTCGGATACATTGGTAACTATCGAGTCAAGCGTGTGCGCAAGAGGCGTCCGCACGGTATAGAGGTCCGACTGGACCGCCTGGATCCGTATTACGAGATGCTTTCTGAGGTCTTCTATCTGATGGAGCTCGATAAGACGGCTGAATTCCCCGATTGTCCTGTTGATATAGAGGGAGGCGAGTATCGCACCACAAGAAAAGCATACGATCAAGGACATCATGAATAAAGTAATCTTTCTTCTCATGTGCCTGTTTTCTTTTCGTTCGCTGTCATAGTGTAATAGAAATTGCCGAAAAATTGAATAGGGAATTAGGAGCTTCAGGAAAAATGTGATATTTTTTGAAAAGAGAGGCTATGAAAAGATATGATGTGATAGTTATAGGGGCGGGCGACGCAGGACTCGGCATCGCGTTCAGCGCCGCGTCTGACGGGTTGAAGGTTGCCCTTGTCGAAAGGGGGAATGTCGGGGGGACCTGCATCAACAGCGGCTGCGTTCCTTCCAAGACACTGATCGCCGCGGCGGACAGGGTGATCGAGATCAGAGAGGCCGCACGGTTCGGCATCAGCGCAGACATCCGCGGAATCGATTTCAGGGCTGTCATGGAGCGGATGAGGAGCGCTGTCGCCGGCGGACGCAATGCGGTCGCAGACGCGATAACGGGAACTCCGAATATCGACTTTGTGAACGCCGAATGTCATTTTATAGACGACCATACGATCGATGCCGGGGGTGAGAGGAGAAGGGGGAAAAAGATCTTCATCGCCTCGGGCGCCCGGCCCTCGCTCCCTCCCATAAAGGGACTCGACGCAGTCCCTTATCTCACCAACGAGAGTGTGCTGAAGCTCGACAAGAGACCGGAAAGCCTGATCATTATCGGAGGCGGATACGTAGGGATCGAATATGCACATTTCTTCTCCGCGTTCGGCACAAAAGTCACAGTAATAGACAGAAATCATATTCTCCTGCCCTTCGAAGAACCCGAGATCTCCGAAGTGTTGCAGAAGGAGCTTGGGAGGCGCGTCGATCTGCGCCTCGGCGCGGAAACAGAGGAAGTGATACAGAACGGCGGCGGCTATACAGTGCGCCTGAAGAAAGACAGCGGAGGAGAGATCTCTGCGGAGGCGGTCATGGCGGCCGCCGGCAGAAAGCCGAATACGGACCTCCTGCGGGTCGAAAACGCCGCGATCGTAACTGACGCTGCCGGTTTCATAAAAGTCGATGACTTTCTCCGGACGAGCAAGAAACACATCTGGGCGATCGGTGATGCGATCGGCAAGGCGATGTTCACCCACGCGGCAGACAAGGAGGCGGAATTGGCGTGGCATAACGCCACGCAGAGAAAAAAAATCGCGATGGATTTCGGGTCTGTCCCGCATGCGGTGTACACCTGGCCGCAGATCGCTTCGGTTGGCATGACAGAGGCGCAGGCGGCAAAGGGCCACGCCCTGCTCGTCGGCCGGGCAAAGTATTCCGATACCGTGATGGGAGAGGCCCTGGGCGAGCAGGAAGGCCTGGCGAAGGCGGTCGTGGACAAGGCCACGCAGAGAATTCTGGGGTTTCATATCATAGGTCCTCATGCGGCGATGCTGATCCAGGAGATCGTCAATGCCGTAATTCGCAAAGAGGAGGTAAAATCCGTCACCGGCTGCATGCATATATTCCCTGCGCTTTCGAATCTGATAACGGAGACGCTGGGTAATTTGCAGTAGCGGCTCATAGTTTCATGGCAGACGAGGGCGGATATGAAAAAATTATTTACTTATACCCGGCATACAGGAAGGCAGGAGTCCGAAAAACCTTTACCATGGCGACAGGATTCCATATTTGTCATTGTGTCCACTGAGACTCGCATCTGAGGCATCCGGGAAGCTGCCCACATAGTATTCCTGGCGATAATTAAGGTGTCGCATAAAGCTTTTTCAGCCTCATGCCTTCCTGTGGCTGTATCAAGTTTTAGGGCAATGAAAAGACGTCTGAGCAGGCTAATTTTTTAAGCGGGGTCTTTTGTCCCCGGTATGTTTTTCAGGAAGGTGATATACGGCAAGATTTCTTTTGAACAGGAGGATACGATCATGAGATTTAAGGGACAGAGGATTGTGGTCATCGGTGGAAGCTCGGGGATAGGTTTCGCAACAGCAAAGATGGCGGCGGCAGAAGGGGCTGCGGTCGTAATAGCCAGTCGCTCGGAAGAGAGGCTGCAAAAGGCAAAGTCGGGAATCCAGGGAGACGTGGAGATCCTTACCGTGAATGTGGTCGACGAAGGGTCGGTGAAGGCCTTCTTCGATAAAGCAGGAGAGTTCGATCACCTCACCACGCCGGGGAACGAGGCTGCCATGGGAAGATTTCTCGAAATGGACACAAAAACCGCAAGGGCCGCCTTCGACAGCAAGTTCTGGGGCCAATACCACGCGGCGAAATACGGAGCACCGAGGCTGCGCAGCGGCGGGTCGATAACTCTTTTTGCCGGCATCTGGAGTCAACGTCCGGTGGCCGGAGGGACGGTCATCACTGCGATCAACAGCGCGATTGAGGGCCTGGGCAGGGCTTTGGCGATGGAGCTCGCGCCCATAAGGGTCAATACCGTGTCCCCCGGAATCGTGGACACTCCCATCTATTCGATGATGACGCCGGAGGCGAAGGTGTCGATGTTTAAAGAGGCCTCTGCATCGCTGCCGGCGAAGCGGATCGGGAAACCCGAGGAGATTGCCAAGACAGTCCTGTACCTGATGAGCAATGGGTACGCCACGGGAAGCACCCTGTATGTCGACGGAGGTGCGACGCTGAGATAAAGCCCCGAAGAAAAAGAGTGGGCCTTGCAGTTGCGCCTGCAGTCAAAAGACAGGCATGGCGGCAGCGTTAAGTTGAATCCGGGGGCAGGGGAGAGGTCGGGATCAGCGGTCTCCGGGCGGCGTGTTCCTCTCGCAAAACTCCATGTTCAGCAGCACCATATTCTGCTGGATCTTCCGGTAGTCGATGCCGAAGGTATCCCGCAGCACTGCGGCGATCTCCGTGTACCTGCCGAAGACCTCTCCTATGCCGGATGCCGAATACTGGTGCCTGAAATTTTCGCAGAGCCGGTGGGCCGAGTCCGTATCGACGTGGGGTGTACGCTCAAGGGCGGCGGCGACCTGAAGTGCGATCTCCTTTTTCAGTTCCTCTGTTTCCTCACCGTTTGCCCGCCTTTCGAAAAGGCCTCCCACTGCCAAATTTCCGATGTCGAGGCAATCTCCGAAACAAGAGCAGTTCGGGCAGCAGTTTCTCAGCTCGTCCTTCATAGTCTCGACAAGGTAGGTCTCGAGGACCCCCCTGAACGCGGCATCATGCCCGGGGTCCATTATCCCCAGAAGCCTCGCCACAAACTCTTCGCCGTCTTTGATGACCGCCCCAGGAGTCCCCTCGACTCTCTTTGCGTTCTCGGCCCCTATAATGCTGTTGGCCAGTATGACATAATAGCGGAGTTCCTCGGGGAAAAGGCCGAGTTTCTTCCTGAACTCCCTGTTGTTGAGTTCATACATGATCGCATATGACGAGTATTTACTGAGGTCCGGCATTTTCGCTCCATTATAACCTCTCCCGCGGGGCGTTGTCATTCCAGTTATAGGGGCGCGATTAATCACGCCCTTACTGTCCTTACGCACAATTTGTCTTTATTTGCGCTCGAATTGCGGGGAGACCGGAGCGTCAGAGAGCGCTTTCGAAGGCCTTGGCAACGCGCACGATATTGTTGTGCTCTTCCCTCGCCAGTACCGCAAAAACCTTCCGTGCCTCCTCGGTTTTAAGGGCACGTCCGAGCTTCAGATAGAGATCGTACGCGTTGGCGCCGAGGGACATGAGCAGTTCCAGAATGTCCGTGGCGGACTTGCCGTTCGCCCACCGCACCGCCTCCGAGACCTTCACGCATCCGACCATCACGCCCTCTGCGGGCATGTCGAGGACACCCTTAGGAAAGTCGGGGGCCGGACTGCTGCCGGTGATATCCGCGTAGAGGCCCCTCAGCTTTTCTTTGTGCCTTTTTTTGTCTGCCACCAGTTCGCCGATGACGATCTGGCCGATTCCGGGCGGGATACCGGCATGGACATCCCCGAGGAAAGATAGCGTGCCGTCTTCGAGAAACCATGCGACGGCAGCGAGCTGGCCGGGGCTTAGGTTTTCGGGGAAGCAGAACATCCCTGCCTCGGGCGGACCGCTCGCCACGGAGCCGTTATAGCGGACTATGCCGCCGCTCATGTTGAGGACGTTTTTGAAGCCGGCGCCGAGGAGAAGCCCTGCGCCCGATACGCTCCTGCTGCCGGTCCTGCAGTAGACGATATACGTCCTGCCGGGATCGAGTTCCGGGATACGTCTCTGGAGCTCACCGAGCGGAACGAGCCGCGCGCCTGGCAGATGCCCCCGCTCGTATTCGGACTTCTGCCGGACATCGAGAAGGCAGTATTCCTCCGGCGCTTTATGCTCGATATATTCGCGCACCTCCTCAGGCGAGATGGAAAGGGCGCGTTTAAAGAGATTAAAGATATTCATCCCGCTTCCGGCACGGTCTTAGTGTGCGCAGCCTCCCCCGTGGGAGTGTCCCCCGCAGACATGCATCATCCCGAACTCCTGAAGCCCGTTCGAGAGGTAGAGCGCCACGTTCTCCTTCACGTCTTCTGCCGCGGCCCGATATACCCTGATGCCGGCCTGGTTCAGACGGTTCAGTGCTCCTCCGCCGATACCGCCTACCACCACCGCGTCGATGCTCTGGTTATCGAGCGCCAGGATCGGATTGCAGGCGCCGTGCGCGTGGTGCTGGTCCCTGTTGGCAATCGTAGAGACCGCATTCGTAGAGGTGTCGACGACGATAAAAAAGGGCGCCGAGCCGAAATGGTTAAACACCCTGCTCTCCATACCTTCAACCTGCTGTACCGGGAAACATACTTTCATGACAAGCCTCCTATTTGCAAATGATTTCTTCCAAAACAAGGGCCTTGCATTCCGCAAGGGCGGTCGCCGTCTTTCTTCTGGCGTCCGATAGCAGCCTCTGCACGGTGCCCCTCGATATCCCCATCTTCTCTCCCGCCTCTTCCTGCGTGAGTCCGTCCATGTCGCAGAGCTTCAGCGCCTCGAGTTCGTCCCTGTAGAGCGCGATCTTTTCGATCTCCTTCAGGGGCACGCCGGTCGGCTTGAACGCCTTGCCCTTCATCGGGCATCCGCAGATACGCGGTTTCTTATATCTCGGGGACATCGCCCGTCTGCTGCATTACGTGCATATGCACATTATAAACGGTAGGGGGAAAAAATTCAACAGGCAGGCTGAACACCGCTATCCGCAGCGATAATGGGGATTATCCGGAGATCCGCTCCGACACATTCCGAACCTCCCTTTTGAAGGCTGCGGTCTCGCAGCCTTCAAAAGGGATCTTTAAACTACCTAAGACTACCTCTTCATCTTCATCGGCTTTTCGCAACAGATGAGGTGGGCGGTCTCTGCACAACCGCATGCTGTGTCGACAGTAACGGCGAGTCCGCAGACTCCGCAGACGTATCTGCTCCCCTCCTTCATCCCCGCAGCCTTTTTTGCAGGTTTCCTTGCAGCAGTCTTCTTTGTCGTTGTCTTCTTTGCAGCGGTCTTGCCTGCCGCCTTCCTGGTGCCTGTCTTTGCGGTTGTCTTGGACTTTGCCATGTCTTTTCCTCTCATGCTTAAGATTATGTCGCCGACGGCGATCACTCAGTCCTTGACAGAAGTATATCGGGAAATCACCCGTTTTGCTACCGGCGGGAACGAATAACGAGGTTTGTGATTGACCGAATATATATCTGCACTATAATGGAATTAAGGAAGGAAGTGTTGGTTATGTTCACGAACGACAGAGTGCACATGGACCATAAAAGGATCATTGATGACAGAAGAAAGCAGTCGACGCCATTTCTGTCCAGGCAGACAATTTTCGGTGGCCGAAGAAGTACTATCAGGAGAGAAACGGACAAGAGAAGACATATTTTTTTGGACAACTATGATCTGCGGCTGTTCATAACACTTTT
>Ga0316624_10000857_pt1 | contig 11292 bp, 10 predicted proteins | sample OWC_Aug_N3_C1_D5_FD_207657 | JGI IMG/M metagenome (GOLD analysis project Ga0316624, IMG submission 207657) | Wetland soil microbial communities from Old Woman Creek delta, Ohio, United States - OWC_Aug_N3_C1_D5_A | ecosystem: Environmental > Terrestrial > Soil > Wetlands | place: USA: Ohio...
CCGGTATCTCAGGCGCTCCGGCGGTGACCATGATGGCGTCAAAAGGAGCCATTTCCTTCCATCCATAGGTGCCGTCGTAAACCTTGATCGCCACGTTCTGGTATCCCAGCCGGTCAAGCGCGGCCCTGGCCTTTTCCGCGATCGTCTTGATGCGTTCCACGGTATAGACCTTGCTGCACAGCTCGGCGAGGACAGCCGCCTGGTAACCCGACCCTGTGCCGATCTCGAGCACACGGTCGGTACCGGTGAGGTCGAGGAGTTCGGTCATGATCGCCACCATATAAGGCTGGGACATGGTCTGGCCCTCGCCGATGGGAAGGGCGTTATCGGCATAGGCCATGCCGCGGATGGCCTCAGGCAGGAACTCATGACGCGGTACTCGACGCATGGCGTCGAGTACACGTTCGTCTTTGATGCCGCGGCCGACGATCTGATCGTCCACCATGCGGCGGCGTTCCTTCTCCTCGTTCGTCACTCCCCGCTCCCGCGCACCGTCGATAACACGTAGGACATTTTTTCAAGCGGTTTCAGTCTGTCGAAAGATGAATAATCGGTAAAATCGAGGTGGAGAGGCGTGACGGAGATCATCTTGCGGTCAACGGCATCGAGGTCCGTCCCCTCTTCCCGCTCCCAGTCCGGCTCTCCCCCGCCGATCCAGTAGTATTTCTTGCCGCGGGGATCAACGCGCTCCACCGTCATCTGATGGTAAATGCGTTTGCCCAATCGGGTGATGCGCGTTCCCTGTATCTCGGAGAGCGGGAGGTTCGGGACATTGATATTCAGGAGCGTGCCTGCAGGCATCCTTTGTTCAAGGACCTGGACGGCAGTTCGAAAGGCCACTTCGGCAGCTTCGACAAACCTGAAATTCTCGCGCGCCGCGAGCGAAACGGCCAAGGACGGAATGCCGAGCAGTATGCCCTCTATCGCCCCCGCAACGGTCCCCGAATAGGTCACGTCGTCCCCCAGGTTCGGCCCTTTATTGATGCCCGAAACCACGAGTCTCGGCGACTCTTTGAGCAGCCCTTTCACCGCCATGTTCACGCAGTCCGTGGGCGTACCGTTGACGCTGTATACGGATTCTTTTATTTCCTCGATGAGGAGCGGGCGGTGCAGGGTCATGGAATGACCTGCCGCGCTCCGCTCGCGGTCAGGGGCAACGATCACGACCTCATCGAGTTCGCGAAGCCGCTTGGCAAGTATTTGAATACCGGGGGAATAGACCCCGTCGTCATTGGTTACGAGAATCATACGGAATACGCCGTGCAGACCCTATAAAAAGCGCGCGGACGGCCTCTATTTTTTCTTTTTCAGCTCGACATCGATTGCCTGGTCAAGTTCCTGAAGACTCCGAAGTTGCACAAGCTTCCCATTAACGAATATCGTGGGAGTTCCGGGGACCTCTGCGGCGCGTCCCTCATTCACGTCCCGGGAGATGATATTTTGTATGGCCGGGTCGTTCATGTCCCGGTTGAAGGCGTCCATATCGAGCTTCAGGTTTTTAGCAATATCTTGTAGCGTTTCATCATTCAGCCTGCTTTGTGATTCAAACAATTTGCGATGAAACTCTGGAAATTTCCCCTGCCGGTGCGCAGCCATGGCAGCAGCAGCAGCCTTGTGTGCAAAGGGATGCATCGGGAGCGGGAAGTTCTTGAACACCAGCTTTACATCTTTCTTGTATTTTTCCAGCAACTGCTGGAGGGGCGGCTCAAGCCGCGCACAGTATGGTCATTGATAATCGCTGAATACTACTAGCGTGACCGGTGCGTTCTTCGGACCTTCGAAGGGCAATCCTTCAAGAGAAAAATGATGAACAACTGCCAGTTGAATTATTTTCAGGGTTTTCTCCGCGCTGCTTGATACAAGCAGAGTATTGTCCAGCGCGGAATAGGTCAGCCGGTCGAAGGTCTTATCAACAGGGATCCGGTTCACCACTTTGTCGTCAGAGACGGAATAGACGAGGATTTCTCCGGACGTAAGAACGTATATCCATTTGCCGTCTGCCGAGGGCGCGACATCAGTCGGCGCCGCTTCCAGTTTCAACTGTTTCTTGACGGTCCACTCTATTTCGGCAAAAACAGAGCGCGGGGTAAAGACCGTGATTGAAAATAGAACCAGAAGTATTCTTGTAAGCGTTCCTCGTCTCATAAGACGTGCCTCCTTATCATGAAGTTATTTTTTGAAGCCCCAAAAAAAGAGGCCCGGAGGGTGTCCGGGCCTTGTCAAAAATGGTCGGGGCGAGCCGATTTGAACGGCCGACCACTCGCACCCCAAGCGAGTACGCTACCAGGCTGCGCCACGCCCCGATGTGTAACTTATTAAGATAAGAATATAATATAATGAAGATCGGGCATTGAGATAAAAGCAATCCGCATAGCTTCTCATCTTCACCTATTCCCGACTTCGTACGCTACTTCAGTATCTCCAGTATTTCTCTCAGTTCCTTCTTGGCCGACTCTATGACAGTCTCGACATCCCGTTCGGCTTTTCCATTCAGTTTCTTTCGGGCCCCGGAGATTGTATAGCCTTCCTTATAAAGCAGATTTTTTATCTGGAGGACATGCTCTAAATCTTTTATTTTGTAAAGACGCTGTCCTGACCTGCCCTTGTCCGGCCTAAGCTGCGGGAATTCGGTTTCCCAATAGCGGAGCACGTAGGGCTCCAACCCCGTAAGCCGGCTTACTTCACCGATCCGGTAAAAAAGCTTACTCGGTGGCTGTGGGGGTTTCAATGACATGTTCTTTGAAAATCATGCTGGGTCTGAAACTGACAACTTTCCTCGGGGTGATCTCTATCTCCTGGCCCGTCTTGGGATTGCGGCCTTTTCTCGAGTTCTTTTTCCTGACCACAAAGTTTCCAAAACCGGAAAGTTTGACAATTTCACCCTCTCTCAGTGTCTCTTTGATTAAATCCAGAATCATCTCTACGAGCTCTTCTGCATCCTGCTTCGGAAGGCCGACCTTGTCGAAAACTTCCGAGATGATATCTGCTTTAGTCATAGACACCTCCTCTACGGTGCATACTATATGCATAAGCACTTCAAATGTCAAGGCAAATTTCTTCTATGCCCCTGAAATCACGATGATATATATTATCGAGAACCATTGATGATAATCAAAGGACGTATTTGACAACAGCCCGTTTTACGGTTACCATTACGAAGGAATTTTGCATGACCATACGACGAGCGGCTCGGAGAAAAGTTCGTAGTATACCGGTATGATACAAAAACTGATCAAACTGACAATCCTTATCTGTTGGCTCGTGATGCTCGGTCTGCTTGTCGAGCGCACGTACCTCCGGCCCTCAACGGTAATTGCGCTCGACGCGATTACGGAAGAAGGCGTGCGCACCGGGGACGAGTGGGCTGGTATCTACCAGCAAGGCCGGAAGATCGGGTACGCGCATACCAGCGTGATGCGCGAAACCGACACCTACCACCTTCAGGAAGAGTCCGAGCTCGACCTTCTCGTCCTGGGCTCGGTGCAGCATGTCAAGACGGTGACCAACAGCTATACGACTAAAAACTTTTTGCTGAAGTACTTCAATTTCACCATGCAGTCCCCGACGAGTTCCATGGAGATCAAGGGTGTGGTGATCGGCAACAAACTTGTCCTGGATATCCTTACCGCGGGGCAGACGCGAAAGGAGCGCATACGGCTGAAGGAGCCTCCTTATCTTGCGCTAAACATCAAGCCCGCCCTCATCCTGCTCGGTCTGGAGCCGGGCAGGAAATACCGCTTCCCCCTGTTCAATCCCGCGACGATGAGCACGGAAGATGCCTCAATATCCGTGGAAGCAAAGGAACACATCAAGGTGGGCGATTCGGAACAAGCCGTCTATAAATTAAAGGAAACATTTCAGGGCCTGGAGGCCTTTTCCTGGATCACGGAAGACGGGGACACGATCAAGGAAGAAAGCCCCCTCGGCTACGTCCTCTTGAAAGAGACCATGGTTGAGGCCCTGAAGCGCGATAAGCGGGGCCCCTCGGTAGACATCATTTCTCTCGTAATGATCCCGTCAAATACCATTCAAAATTCCGCACAGACAAAGTATGTGAGAGCGAAGCTCACGGGCGCGCCGATGCTGGGATTCGATCTTGACGGTGATCGACAGTCTTATACGGGAAACGTCGTCGAAGTGCGTGTCCCTGAAGACAAGGCCGCATATCGTCTGCCCTATGAAGGAACGGAATGGAAGGGATCGCTCCAGCCCACGGCGCTCATCCAAAGCGATGACAAGCGGATAAAAGATCAAACGGCCGAGATACTTTCAGGAGAAAAAAATGCGCGAGAGGCGGCGAGGAAGTTGAATGAATGGGTGTACAATGCACTCGAAAAGAAGCCGGTCGTGAGCATCCCGAGCGCCCTTGAGGTCCTTAGCCAGCGCGTGGGTGACTGTAACGAACACACCACGCTCTATACGGCGCTTGCGCGTGCTGCCGGCATACCGACGCGCATGGCCGCGGGCATCGTGTACCTGCGGGACGGGTTTTATTACCACGCCTGGCCCGAGGTCTGGCTAGGCCAGTGGACTGCGGTCGACCCCACGTTCAATCAATTCCCGGCCGACGCGACGCACATCCGGTTCGTCACGGGAAATATCGACAGGCAATCTGATATCCTGAAACTCGTTGGGAAGCTGAACGTGGAAGTACTTGAGTACCGGTAATGCGTGAAGTGATCCAAGATACAGGATGCAGGATTTGCTGAATCGTTTTTTATCTTGCATCGTGGATCGTGCATCATGCATCGAGACAAAACAAACGCCATGATCAAACTCATTAACCTCACAAAACGCTATGGCAAGCTTACAGCCGTGAACGGCATCAACCTCGAAGTGGCCCAAGGGGAGGTCTTCGGCTTCCTCGGGCCGAATGGCGCGGGTAAGACCACGACCATCAAGATGATGGCGGGCCTGCTCCAGCCCACGAGCGGCAGCGCACTGATCGGCGGGTATGACGTCCAGCAGGAGCCGCTCAAGGCAAAGTTCATCACCGGTTTCATCCCGGACCGGCCTTTCCTGTACGAAAAGCTCACGGCAGCGGAATTCATGCACTTTGTTGCGAAGCTTTATGATATGAACGATTCGAAGACACGGATCAGCGAACTTCTTGGTCTCTTCGGATTAAGCGAATGGGCCGATGAACTGGTCGAAAACTTTTCTCACGGCATGAAACAGCGGCTCGTCATGGCTTCCTCCCTCCTCCACAAACCGCGCGTGCTTGTCGTGGACGAGCCCATGGTAGGTCTTGATCCACGCGGCGCACGGCTCGTGAAGGACATCTTCAAGGACCTCGCGTCAACCGGCGTGACCATCTTTATGTCCACGCACACCCTCGAGATCGTAGAGCAGATGTGCACGCGTGTTGCCATCATTAACAAAGGCGACATGATCGCCGAGGGCAGCGTCGAAGACCTCGGCCGCATGGCCCGCATGCCGGACAGCCATTTGGAGCCGATATTCCTCAGGCTGACGGGAGGAGACGAAGCCGTACAATAAATACCGGCAGGTCGCTGAAAAAGCCTTTTTGCCGTCTTTGCGAGCGAAGCGAAGCAATCCCGGTTGTAAAAAATCAATGACCGCAAGATTGCCGCGTCGCGAAAAACGCTCCTCGCAAGGACATTTCGAGAGTTTTTCAGCAGCCCTTCTAGAACATTAGCAAAAAACAGGAAACTTCCAGCAAAGACTGTTAATCTTTTTCATAAAAAATCCTATGTTCTTACTTCTTACCCCGCGATATGATGCTATAAAGAACCGACTCACCCGTCTTGCTCCCGGCGATGGCCTGAAGACGGCGGTGCTGGGCCTGCTTGGCCTCGCTTTCTGGGTCTTCCTGTTCGGTATTTCATTCAGAGTCCTCACCTATTTCAGGACCATCGAAGGGCTCGGCGATCTGCTGGCGCTCCGGCTGCTGTCAATGATACTGTTGACCTTTTTTTCCATTCTCGTCTTCAGCAATATCGTCACATCGCTTTCGACATTCTACCTCTCAGGAGAGCTCGAACTCCTCCTTTCCGCGCCGGTTAAGATAGAGAACATATATCGGTCGAAATTTATCGAGACCATTGCAGATTCCTCATGGATGACGCTTATCTACGGCCTCCCGGTGTTCATCGCCTATGGCGCGGCGTTCAAGGCCTCGCCGGGGTACTATCTCGGGCTGATCCTCACGTTCATTCCCTTTTTGATCATCCCGGCCGGCATAGGCATCCTCGTGACCATGCTGCTCGTGAACGCCTTTCCTGCGCGCAAGGCAAAGGATATCCTCGTGCTTCTGGGCCTTCTGTTCTTCGTAGCAATGTATATCTTGTTTCGGATGCTCCGGCCCGAGAAACTCGTAGACCCCGACACGTTCCCTACGCTGGTGCAATATCTAACGGCCCTTCGCAGCCCGGTGTCTCCGCTCCTGCCAAGCTCCTGGGCAACGGAAGCGCTCTCACCCCTCCTGCGTGCGGGAAGGGGAGAGACGCTGTTCTATCTCCTCATGCTCTGGAGCACCGCCGGCGCGGGTATCGTGATCGGAGAATGGGCCTGCGCACGGATTTACTACCCGGGCTGGTCACGTTCGCAGGAAGGCAAAAAATCTCCGATCTCGCGCTCACGCGCTGCGGACATCTTCTTCAGGGCAATCACCCTTCCCTTTCAAGGCAAGCTACGCGCTATCGTGCTGAAGGACGTAAAGCTCTTCTTTCGCGACACGTCCCAGTGGTCCCAGCTCTTTCTTCTGTTTGCGCTTATGGTCGTTTATATCTACAGCTTCAAGCTCCTGCCCTTGGAACGCGCGGCCATGCCGAGCTTTTACCTCCAGAACCTGATCGCCTTTTTGAACCTCGGCATGGTGGGGTTCGTAACGACGGCCATTGCCGTACGGTTCGTGTTCCCGGCCGTAAGTCTCGAGGGAGCATCGTTCTGGATCATCCGGTCCGCGCCGCTTTCGATTCGCGCTTTCCTCTGGGCAAAGTTCTGGAGCAGCCTGCTCCCGCTCCTCCTGCTCTCTGAAGCGCTTATCGTGCTGTCGAACGCTCTCCTGAAGGTAACGCCTTTCATGATGGGACTCGGGATCGCCACGGTCCTTATGATGACGTTCGGCATTACCTCTCTCGGCGTGGGCCTCGGCGCCGTCTTTCCCAAGTTCAAGCACGAGAACGTTGCCCAGATTCCGACGGGCTTCGGAGGCATTGTCTACATGCTCATGGCCATGCTCTTTATCGGCGTTGTGATCATCCTGGAGGCCTGGCCCGCATACCGCATCTTTACAGCCCAGACCTTCGGAGGTCACATATCTTTCTCCGGATGGGTTTTGATAGCGGCCTCTTTCATCCTGGTGATGGCCGTCAATGGTCTGGCACTGTTTTTACCGATGAATATAGGCCTGAAACGCCTCAAACAGCGTGAGATATAGCCATTCAAGACCACAATATATTGTATGCGCTATTAAAATAAATACCTTACCTTGTTATTTTTCACTTTACAAACCCCCTTTCTTATGATATATACTTGCCAGCATTCTCTAGACCGTGCTTAAAGGCCTCAATCCGCGCAACGTCGTCATTTCCATTGTTCACTATTGCACTTGTTGGTTTGCGAATTTGAACTCTTGTTTTCCTACGAGCAAGGAGACCTATGCAGCTTAAAACCCTCGAAATGATCGGCTTTAAATCCTTCTGTGACAAAACAACGGTCGCGTTTCAGCCCGGCGTCACTGCCGTGGTGGGGCCGAACGGGTGCGGCAAGAGCAATATCTCCGACGCCATCCGCTGGGTACTGGGCGAGCAAAGCGCAAAACATCTCCGCGGGGACAAAATGGAAGATGTGATCTTCAACGGGAGCGAAAGCCGCAAGCCTCTGGGCATGGCGGAGGTCACCCTCAGGCTTACGAACATCGGAGCTAATCTTGCATCCGAGTTCGGGCAGTACAGCGAGATCGAGATCACTCGCCGGCTTTACCGTTCCGGGGAGAGCGAATACCTCATCAACAAGATCCCCTGCCGCCTCAAGGACATCCGCGACCTCATGATGGACGCCGGGGTGGGCGCCAAAATTCACGCCATCATCGAACAGGAAAAAGTAGACCACATCCTCTCCTCCAAACCGCAGGACCGCCGGTTTTTGTTCGAAGAAGTGGCCGGTGTGATGAAGTACAAGGCGCGGCGGCAGGAGGCCCTCTCCAAACTCGAATCGACCCAGCAGAACCAGCTCCGCGTGAACGATATCATCACCGAGGTCAAACGCCAGGTCAACTCACTCGACCGCCAGGCAAAAAAGGCGGAACGCTTCCAGAAGCTTCGGGCCGAAATGAAAGACCTCGACTTGAGGCTTGCCTCGGTCGACTATTCCAACCTCGGCATCGAATGGACGACCTCGTCCGAAGAGTTCAAAAAACTGGAAGACGAAGTGACGGAACTGCACGCGTCCCTCGGCAGGATCGAGTCGACCATCGAGGAAACCAGGGCGGACGCCCTGTCGGCCGAGCATGAGCTTTCAACGCTCCAGCACAAGATCCACGAGACCGAGTCCGCGCTCAGCCGCGCTGAGCATCGCGTTGAGATGTCCAAAAGCCAGATCGCATCGCTCACCGAGCAGCGGGGCCGCGACCAGGCTGAACGGGAGTATCTAAAACAGGAAATAACGCGAATGGCCGAGCAGAAGGTGCAGCATGAGGAAGAGTCACGGGTGCTGGCGACCTCGATCAATGAGAAGAACGCCGTACTCAATGATCGGACTGCAGACCTGGAATCCCTCTCGCAGGCGCTCAAGGGAAAGGAAGCTTCGCTCGAGGAAACGCGCGCAGGGATCCTGAACGCAATGACGGCATCGGCGGCGGAGAAGAGCACTCTAGCCAACCTCCGGTCGCGTATCTCGCAGATAGACGAACAAGATGCGCGGGGAATGGCGGAAAAGCAGGACCTGGAACGGAAGCTCCAGGAAAGCACCGCGCTCCTCGCGGCCAAAGAGCGCGAGCTTGAAGAAATAACAGTGCGAACGAACGCGGCACAGGAAGAGCGCATGCAGGTTGCGGAGCGGCTTGAGCAGGCGCTCGCGAAGAAAAAATCGCTCGAAAATGCGACCAATGAAAGCAGAAACAGGCTCGCCGGACAGAATTCGCGCCTGCGTTCCCTGATCGAGCTGGAGCAGAGCCTCGAAGGCTATCAAAAGGGCGTGAGGACCGTCATGTCCGCGCGTAAAGAAGCTTCCGCGGAAGAGCGCCTGGGGACCATTCACGGGCTCGTTGCGGACATGATCGAGACCGAGCCGCGGTACGAGGTTGCGATCGAGGCCGTGCTCGGCGACCGGCTCCAGTACGTGGTCGTGGATTCCCAGCATGATTCTCTCAAAGCCATCGACTATCTCAAGACCAAAAGCGGCGGACGGAGCACCTTCGTGCCGAAGACCCCGCGCGAAATAAAATCCGAGCCCTTTATCAAGAACGGCCATGCCGGCGTCATCGGCTCGGCGCTCAACATCGTGCGCTACAAGGACAGCTACAGCAGCGTGGCCCAATATCTGCTGGGTGATGTGGTCGTTGTGGACACCATGGATACCGCCCTTTACTTGTGGCACAAGGACGGTTTCAACAAGACCGTCGTCACCCTTTCGGGAGAGATCGTCGATCCCTGGGGCGCGGTCACCGGCGGAGCTGTTGAAGCCGTCGGCACCGGCATGCTCACCAAGCGTCGCGAGATCAAAGATCTGGAGCACGAGGTGGCCGACCTTACCGTGGCGATCGCGCGGCTCGAAGCGGAGCTCTCGTCGGCCGATGCCGCCATAGAATCGGACAAAAAGATCGAAGCAGAGCTTGCACAGCAGATCCACCGCATGGAGATCGAGTTCGTAAACAAGGAGAAGGACCGCACGACGGTCGGTGACGAAATCGGCCGCTCTCAGGAAAGAATAAAGGCCCTCAACACTGAGTCGGCAGAACGCGCGTCACAGCGGCAGGAGCTGAATGCCGGGATCGAACACGCTTCGGCAGTGCTTCACGGATTGGAAGCCGGGCACACGACCGCACAGGCAAATATCGAGTCGCTCCAGGTCGAGCTTTCACTCAAAAAGGAAGAACTGGAGACCGCACGCGCTGCGATCACCGAGATCAGGATGGGGATCACTGCACTTCAGGAAAAACAGGCCGCGGCCTCCAGAAACGCCGAGACACTCATCCATGCCGGATCGGAGTTGGGCGAGCGGCTTGCGAAGCGCGAGGCTGAAATCACCGACATTGCGGCAAAACTGACCGAGCTTGAAGCAGCCATCACGGAAGCCGAGACCGAGATCAAGGGTCATATCGAAATACTCGATGCCGAACGCCGCGTCCTCGTCTCGAAGCAGGAGGCGCACGCGGCCAAGGCGCACGTGCTCCATGCTGCCGAGGAACAGGCCAGACTCGTGCACCATGACATTGACGCCTCCCAGAAACGGCTCTCCGCCAATGAGGTCAAGCGCACCGAGCTCCGCATGAAGATCGAACACCTGAAGGACACGGTGTGGACCACCTATCACACGGAGCTCGAGACTGTTGTCCAGGAACTGGGACAATTCGAGATAAACACTCAAGAATCGAAGGTCCGGCAGGACGAGCTGCGCCAGAAGATCGACCAGATGGGGCCGATCAATGTCGATGCACTGCAGGAATACAACGAGCTCAAAGAGCGCTACGACCTCCTCTCGGCGCAGCAAAACGACATTAACGAGTCGATCAACAACCTCAAAGCTACCATCGCCAAGCTTGACGGTGAGACCAAGGAACTATTCACCGAGGCATTTAACGCCATTCAGGAAAAGTTCAAGGAGGTCTTCTCCCTTCTCTTCGAGGGCGGCAGGGCCGAGCTCGTGCTTCTCGACGAATCGAACATTCTTGAATCGGGCATCGAGATCATCGCCCAGCCCCGGGGCAAGAAGTTCCAGAGCATCACGCTCCTGTCCGGCGGCGAGCGAGCGCTCACGGCCATTGCCCTGCTCTTCGCGGCCTTCCTGGTAAAGCCGAGCCCCTTCTGCATGCTCGACGAGGTCGACGCCCCGCTTGACGAGGCAAATGTGACGCGCTTCACCCGGCTCATCCGCGAGATGAGCAACCGCTCGCAGTTCATCACGATCACGCACAACAAACGGACCATGGAGATGGCCGATGCGCTTTACGGCATCACCATGGAAGAGCCCGGGTGTTCCCGCGTGGTATCGGTCAAGCTGCGCGAGCCGGCCATGGCGTGACCTCGATTTCCGCTTTCCCTATGCATGTCTGTGATATCTTGCGGGACATGGTTTCCGCTGTATATCTGGCATGCTGAGAACTATATC
>Ga0316624_10000858_pt1 | contig 11252 bp, 13 predicted proteins | sample OWC_Aug_N3_C1_D5_FD_207657 | JGI IMG/M metagenome (GOLD analysis project Ga0316624, IMG submission 207657) | Wetland soil microbial communities from Old Woman Creek delta, Ohio, United States - OWC_Aug_N3_C1_D5_A | ecosystem: Environmental > Terrestrial > Soil > Wetlands | place: USA: Ohio...
TTCCAGCCTGTTTCCTGCGGCCCTTTCCGCCATTCGACCAGGAGTTGCGGAATCGGTGGTGGCCGGGGAAATAGAGCTGCAGGCGCGGCGTGCAGGCGCGGAGGGTATGTCGTTTGACACGATTGTGGCCGCAGGCGGCCGCTCGGCCCTGCCGCACGGGCGCGCTTCAGCCCAACCCATTCCAGGCGAAGGATTTATAATCCTGGATTACGGTGTTATACTCGCCGGTTACTGCTCTGACATGACCCGGACTGTTCACCTGGGTCCTGTTTCCAAGGCACGCCGAAACATGTACCAGGCAGTTCTGGAGGCCCAGCTCGCTTCCATTGAAGCTGTGCGGCCGGGCGCGGAGGCCGGGGAAGTGGACCGGAAGGGCCGGGAAATCCTGAAAAAGTCCGGATATGGATCATGGTTTACCCACTCTACCGGGCACGGAGTGGGAATTGAAGTGCATGAGCTGCCCAGGTTGGCAAGAGGCCAGAGACAAGAACTGGAGCCTGGCATGGTCGTGACCATTGAACCCGGTATCTACATACCGGAAGAGGGCGGGGTTCGTATAGAAGACATGGTACTGGTCACCGAGTCAGGCCATGAAGTCCTGACGCCCACCACCAAGGAACTGATTACGCTGTAGCTCCGCGAAGCCTGCCAGCGCTCAGGTGCGAGTGGCGGGTAGAGAGCCGGAAAAATATTCATGAATCAAAAAGAGCTGAAAGAGCTTATTGAATTCCTGATCGAAAAGGACATCTCCGAGTTCGAACTGGAGCGAGGAGACGTCAAGGTCAGGATCAAGCGCGGAGCTGAAAACGCAGCCGCTCCGGTCATCTCACACATTGCATCCCTGCCGCCGGTGATACCGGTGCCGCCCATGGCCCAGACCTCCGTCGCGGTTCCCGCAGCCCCAGCGCCGCCGGTGCACACTGCGCCCGCCGCAGCCGCGCCGGAAGAAGAGCTGCACGTGGTCAAGTCACCGATTGTCGGGACATTTTATGAAGCTCCGGCGCCCGGCGCTCCGCCGTTTGTACGTCCGGGCGACTCAGTTCAGGCAGGACAGGTGCTGTGCATCATCGAGGCCATGAAGCTGATGAACGAAATTGAGTCTGACGCTTCCGGCGAAATCGTCAAGGTACTGGCGAGCAACGGCCAGCCTGTGGAGTATGGCCAGCCGTTATTCGCGGTCAGGCCCCGAAAATAGCTGATGATTTTTGATCTCGTGACAACGCGTCCACATTCAGACAAGTATCAGGGCACGAGTTTACTCGGGCCGTGCATGCTCACTCGTAGACCGGCTTTAGCCGGCGCGATCCGCAACTCCTCGAATGTTTAAAAAAATACTCATCGCAAATCGTGGCGAAATCGCACTGCGCGTGATCTGCGCCTGCAAAGAGCTCGGCATCAAGACCGTGGCCGTCTACAGTGACGCCGATCGCAACTCGCTGCACGTGCGTTTTGCCGACGAAGCCGTCTGCATCGGCCCGCCCCGGTCGTCGGAAAGTTACCTGAACATTCCTGCCGTGATCAGCGCCGCGGAAATCACCGGCGTTGATGCCATCCATCCCGGCTACGGCCTTCTCAGCGAAAACGCCAACTTCGCCGAAGTCTGCGAAACCAGCCACATCAAGTTCATCGGCCCGCCGCCTGAAGTCATCCGCCTGATGGGAGAAAAAGAAAAAGCCCGCCAGGCGATGAAGAAGACCAACGTCCCCATCCTTCCCGGATCGGAAGGCGTAATCGCCTCAGCTGACGAAGCGCGGGAGTGGGGGCAGCAGATCGGCTATCCCGTGATCGTCAAGGCCTCGGCCGGTGGCGGCGGACGCGGCATGCGGGTCATCCGCGCGGAAGCCGACCTGGAGAACCTCTTCAACTCCGCCCAGGCGGAAGCCGCAGCCGCTTTCGGCAACGGTAACCTCTACATGGAGAAGTTCATCGAGCGGCCGCGCCACATTGAATTCCAGATCCTGGGCGACTCCCACGGCAAAGTCATCAGCCTGGGTGAGCGCGAATGCTCCATCCAGCGCCGTCACCAGAAGCTGCTGGAAGAATCGCCTTCCACCCAGGTGACTGAAGAGCTGCGCCAGCAGATCGGCAAAAAGCTCTCCGAGTGCCTCTCGCAGATCGGTTACGTCAACGCGGGCACGGTCGAGTTCCTCATGGATGAAGACGGCAGCCTGCACTTCATCGAGATGAACACGCGCATTCAGGTGGAACATCCGGTCACCGAGATGGTCACCGGTATCGACCTGGTGAAATCGCAGATTCTGCTGGCCACCGGCGCCAAAATGGCGGACATCATCCCCCGCCTTGACCGCAAAGGCCAGCGCGGACACGCCATCGAATGCCGCATCAACGCCGAGCACCCGGAGAAATTCACGCCCTCGGCCGGGAAGATCAAGACGTTCCACGTCCCCGGCGGCCTCGGCATCCGCGTGGATACCGCGGCCTACGCCGAAGGCGTGATTCCTCCTTACTACGATTCGCTTATCGCCAAGCTGATCAGCCACGGCCGCGACCGCCAGGAAGCCATCATGCGTATGCGCCGCGCCCTGGAGATGTTCATCGTGGAAGGGATTTACACCACCATCCCGCTGCACCGCCGCATCCTCGCCGACCCCGACTTCCAGGCCGGAAATTTTGATACCAAGTACATGGAGCGCTTCCTCGCCCGCCTCCAGGAAGAACGCGCGGAACAGGAAGCGGAACTGCCTGCCTGAGCCGGTGTGGACTTTGCCTTTCCGTTCCGGCGGGTCGGGGTGTCATCCCGCCAGATTTTCTCCAACCGGCAGGCGTCCGCCTCTTGCCGCCAGAGGTTCCCGCTGCGGCAACGGCTCCCGGCGATAGAGCCGCACCGTGTTGTGGATGGCCGAGATCAACAGCACCAGCATCATCCCGGAGATACCCATCGTCCCCGCCACGCTGAACAGGCGATAGCTGCGGCCCAACAAGTGGCAGGTAGATTTCCATAAAAGGGCCAGGTTGCCCACCGCAAGCAGAAGGCGCAGCTCGGTAGGTCCCATCTTAAAATAAGAGATCTTGAAGTCACCCAGAGTATAGGTGGCAAGATAGACTTCTATAGATAACATCAAGTAAGCCACCAGCAGTCCCAACGCGATCCACGGCGACATGTAGCCGGAAAACGCCAGCCCGCCCAGAAGAAATAAGGCGCTGAACGCGTCCACGATATGGTCAACATAAAAGCCGTAACGCGGGCGCGGACAGTTGCGGAAGCGGGCCAGCGTGCCGTCAAGGCTATCGCCCAGCCAGTTCAGCATCAGGCAGGCGATCACCACCACCAGTCCCATACGGTTGCTGTGCGACCACCAGTAGCCAGCGCCGGCGCCGGCCATGGCCGCGAGGCCCAGCAGAGTCAGGTGGTCAGAGTTGATCCAGGCGGGCGTGCGCTGCGCCAGCCAGAGCAGGGTTTTTTTTTCCAGGCTGGCGAGAAAGCTCTGCTGGATGCGCTTGGCTTCACGAAAGCGAATAGGTGCGTTTGCAGGCATGATTTCCTCCAGTGTTTGGGTGCCTGCGCGTCACTTTGGCGTGTGCCGCGCCCAGAGGCAATGCACTGCGGCTCACCTGCGCATCAACCGTGGTGCACTTGCAAGTGCCTGATTTGTCAGTCGCAAGCGGAAGGTCATCCGCGCAGTTGAGGCCATGATGAGGTGCGGGTGATGTGGGAAGAGGACAAGTTGGATGAAAAACCTCTCATGAACTAGCAGGCTGCTAGTTCATCTGGCAAAGCTATATTCACACGATGCACAGCCCGTGGGGCAGATTAACCACCTTTGCTGATCTTCTTAAGGCAGAAGGACTTCCATACTTGCTCAATTAGAAAGAGATTAAAAATGCTAACCAGGGAATCTTTTCTTGACACCAGCAGCTACAAAGCTGACAATCTTCACGACTTCGAATGGATTGCTCAGAAGCTGCATGTTGCTTCTGTGATTCTCAAGCTCCCGAGCCTATACAGTGGATCCACACGCATTTAAAACAACCAAGCCCGCTGACGGCGAGAAGGCCGAAGAGCGCCGAACCATGGTTGATCGCGCGGTGCGCCATGAGTTGCGCCTTCCCCTGCGTTATCGCCGCGAAGGCCAGCAGGAATGGACGCCTGGGGAGACCATCAACGTCAGCGAGACCGGACTGCTTTTTACCGCTGACGAACTGCTCGAAGTCGATGCCCGCGTTGAGATAACCTTCCAGACCAGCGGTCCTCTGCTGCTGCAGCGCAGCACGCGTGTTGCCACCGTAGTTCGCAGGATCTTGAGTAACTGGCCGGAAACCCGGCTGGTATTTGGCGCCAGATACACCCTCTAATAAGGCCATCAGGCTTGCGCCCATTTACATCCAATCAGGCAAGCGACAGGAGGCATGCTCTTCAGGGACCAAGAGAGTTGATTGACCGCGCGCGCGGCGCAATCCATAATGCAAAAGGGCAAGCTGTACCGTTCACAACCATGGGGAACGATCAACAATATGGATTCGCAAAACGATCCCAACCGCAAAACGAAGTTCGAGGACTTCGGGCGCAAGATGGACTCGGAGTTCGGCGAAGCGGCGCGACGACTGGAGCAGGAGGGGGAGCGCGTCATCTCTTACATCAACAGCGAAGTTGTGCCCGCCATCCGCAACAAATCCAGCAAGGCGCTGCGCATTGCCGCAGAGCAACTGCAAAAGCTGGCGGAATACATGGAGCAAAATCGCTCCCGCTAGCCGCCCTGCTTTTGGGACTGATGGTGCTGGCCGGTTGCGGCCGCCATCAGACGCAGGCGAACAAGGTCCCGCCGGCCCCGCCGATGGAAGTGCCGCCTCCGCGGCCGACGCCCGCGACGGAGGCGCGGACCACACCGCCTCCCCGGCCCAATGTCACTCCTTCCCCGGCGCCGGTTCCGCGCATCAGTGACGAGATTATCGTCCCCAGGGATGCCAAGGTCTTGTACACGCAAACCGGCTGGGCCAGTTGGTACGGCCCCGGCTTTCAGAAGCGGAAGGGCGCCAACGGCGAAGTCTTTGACACGGAAAAGATGACGGCTGCCCACCGCACCCTGCCGCTCAACTCCATTGTGCGCGTGACCGACCTGAAAACCAGCGAGTCCGTGCTGGTGCGTATCACCGATCGCGGGCCGTTCGTGGGCGACCGCATCCTGGATCTTTCCCGCGCTGCCGCGCGCCGGTTGAGCGTCTACCAGCACGGCACAGCCCTGGTGCGCATTGAGGTGCTGGAAACGCCGGCATCCATCCAGAGCGGCGGCCGATGGTGCGTGCAGATTGGCGCCTTTCAGGATTCGCACGAGGCGGCCAGGCTGAAAGAGAGGCTGATACGCCGCTACCACTCGGCCAAAGTCCTTCAGTTCTCCAGCCCGCAAGGCGGCGACTGGCTGCGCATCCTGGTGGCCAATGACGATAAGAGAAGGGCTGAATCACTCATCCACGAGACGCACACGGACGCCAGCATGTTTCTGGTGAGGCTGGATTGAAGGCGAGAACACTCAGCAGTCAGCAATCAGCCCTTCGGCTCCGATCATGCCCAGTGGCAAATTCTGCAGGCGAAGAACTACTTCAACACGTTGGAAAAGATGAAGTCGTGCGGCCAGTCCTGCTTGTAGCCCTGTTGCCGCAAATAAGTGGAAAGCTGCGCCCAGTGGCGGACTCCGTGCAGCATCGCGTGGATGAAGATCTTGCGCCGGCTGGCGGTGAGCGTGCCCCCGGTGCGCGTTGGGAAGGTTAGCTGGCCATCCCAGTCCGGATCATTGGCAGCGACGGCAAAGCTGCGAAAATCCTCAAAGCTCTTATGCGCCAGGGCAAACAGGGCATCGGCGCTTTTGGAGCCGAGGGCTTCGTATTCCGTGATGGGCAGGTTCAAGAGCCGTTCGACATAGCGCATCTGCACGGCGGCGATGTGCAGAACCACCTCGCGCACGTTTTTTGTGCCTGCAATGTCAGTGGGCAGATCGAGCGCGGCGGGGTTCTTCTTGAACCAGTCACCCCAGCGCTGGGTTTCTTCCGCACAGTAGTCCAGCAGTTCGCCAAAACTCAGTCCTCGCATCGCAACTCCTCGCTCGGCGGTGATGCATCCATCTACAGGCCAGTGCTATTTGCTGGTTGCCAATTGCTGTTTCCTATCGCGTTCCCACGATTTTCTCCACCAGCTGCGAGTAATCCTTCTTCTCCACCCCGTAAACCTGCTTGTTGAATTCATCGACTTTCTGCGAGTAGTTCATGGAGCAGAACTTGGGGCCGCACATAGAGCAGAACTTGGCTTCTTTGTAGTAATCGTCAGAGAGGGTTTCATCGTGCATGGAGCGCGCGGTTTCGGGATCGAGCGAGAGCGCGAATTGCTTTTCCCAGTCGAAGGTATAGCGGGCGTAGCTGAGCGCGTTGTCGCGGTCCTGTGCGCCGGGGCGGTGGCGGGCAAGGTCCGCGGCGTGGGCGGCGATCTTGTAGGCGATAATGCCGTCCTTGACGTCTTTCTCGTTGGGCAGTCCCAGATGTTCCTTGGGCGTGACATAGCACAGCATGGCAGCGCCGTGCCAGCCGATCATGGCCGCGCCGATGGCGGAAGTGATGTGGTCATAGCCGGGAGCAATGTCGGTGACCAGCGGGCCCAGCGTATAGAACGGCGCGCCGTAGCACCACTCGACTTCCTTATCCACCTGCTCCTTGATCTTGTCCAGCGGGACGTGTCCCGGACCTTCGATCATCGTCTGGACGTCATACTCCCAGGCTTTCTTCGTAAGCTCGCCCAGGGTGCGCAGCTCGGCGAACTGGGCTTCGTCGCTGGCGTCGGCGATGCAGCCTGGCCGCAGGCCGTCGCCCAGCGAGTAGGAGACGTCATACTTCTTCATGATTTTGGTGATGTCGTCAAAGCGCTCGTAGAGGAAATTCTGCTTGTGGTGGTGGGCCATCCACTGCGCCAGAATCGCGCCGCCGCGGCTGACGATTCCGGTGATGCGTTTTGACACCAGCGGCAGATATTGCACCAGAACGCCGGCATGGATGGTCATGTAGTCGACGCCCTGCTGGGCCTGTTCTTCAATGACCTCAAGCATCAGGTCGGCGGTCAGGTCTTCAATGCGCTTGACGCGGGACACTGCTTCATAGATGGGCACGGTGCCGATGGGCACCGGGGAGTGGCGCAGAATGGCCTCGCGAATCTCATGGATGCCGCCGCCGGTGGAGAGGTCCATCACCGTATCCGCCCCAAAGTGCACCGCGGTGTGCAGCTTGCGCAGCTCTTCGTCCACATTGGACGTGATCGACGAATTGCCGATATTGGCGTTGATCTTGCACAGCGAAGCCACGCCGATGGCCATCGGCTCCAACTCGGGATGGTTGACGTTGGCCGGGATGATCATGCGTCCCGCCGCAACTTCGGCGCGGATGGTCTCCGGGGAGAGCTTCTCGCGCTCGGCGACGTACACCATCTCCTCAGTGACCAGGCCTTTGCGGGCGAAGTGCATTTGCGACATGTTGTCATCGCCGCTGCTTGCGGCCTGGGCCTTCCGCCTGGAAAGCCATTCTTCCCTTACTTTGCCGTTGCTCTGAGACGTGCCGTGACCGTTGGTTCCGCTCATGGATTCACCCTCTAAGTGTCTGAAACCTTTCATTATACGCGCTGTCCGGAGTGGAAGATTGTACCCCCTGACCGAAATAGGCCGGCGGAAGCCTCAAGGGGGCAATGCGGCCGGCTTAAAGGCCGCCCGTGACGTAAGTCACACATGTGGCCCGGCCCCCTTGACCGGGTTTGCTGCCGGGGATACCCTTTGAACAGCTATGTCGCAGTCAAATCGCAAGTACCTCAAGTTTGGCGCTGCTGTCGCCGTTATCGTGCTCTCGCTCGGATACCTGGCTTACACCGGGGTGCAGGAGAGCAAGAGCTACTACGTCACCATTAAAGAGCTGCACGGGATGGGTGACTCGGCTTACACCAAGCATCTGCGCGTGGCCGGCAACGTGGTGCCCGGCTCCATCCGACGGGTTGGGACCAATGCGGATTTCGTGCTGGTAGAGCAGGATCCGCAGACCAAAGAAAGTCAGGAGCTGCGCGTCAGCTATAAAGGCTCCGAACCGCCGCCGGATACCTTCAAGGACAACGCACAGGCGTTGGCCATCGGGGACCTCGGCAAGGACGGTGTCTTCCGCGCCAACCAGCTCCAGGCCAAGTGCGCTTCAAAGTACGCGCCGCAACAGGACGGAGCCGCCGCCCCGCCTCAGCAAAAAGGCTACTGAGGTCGCCGCTGAACAGCCAAGCTTCTCCCGTCCGCGTTGAAAACGTCTCCAAGGTTTATGGCCGCACCGCGGCCGTGCGCGGTCTCTCGCTCGAATTGGAGCAAGGGCGATTCTACGTCCTGCGCGGAGAAAACGGCGCCGGCAAGTCAACGCTGCTGCGCATGATCGCCGGCCTGAACGAGCCGACGGAAGGCCATATCTTCATTTACGGAATCAAGAACAAAGAGGCGCTGGAGCACATCGGCTATATGGCGCACGCTCCGCTGCTCTATGAAGAGTTTTCCGCCATGGAAAACCTGCGCTTCTTTGCCCAGCTTTACGGCATCAGCTCTGACCAGCCGCTGATCCAGGCCCTGGAGCGCGTCGGCCTGGATCCCAAACTGGAGCGCCGCGTAGGACAGTATTCGCAAGGGATGCGCCAGCGCCTTTCCCTGGCCCGCGCCATCTTTCATTCTCCGCGGCTGCTGCTGCTGGATGAACCCTTTTCCAACGTCGATCCGGATTCTGCCGCGGCCATCGCAAAGTTGTTGGCCGGGATGCGTGACGAAGGCAAGACCATTGTGCTGGTGACGCATCAGATCGGCTTGCTCTCCAGCGTGGCCGATGAGTACATCCTGCTCTCCCACGGGCAACTGGTGGAGCGTGGGGCCATGCAGCGGGTGACTGCATGAACCACTCCATCGCCAGACTCACCTGGGTCAACGTGCGCAAGGACCTGCGCCTGGAGTGGCGCTCGCGCGACGTGCTCAACTCCATGTTGTTCTTCGCCCTGCTGGTGGTGGTGATTTTCAGTTTTGCTTTTGATCCGTCCGTGGAAGAGTCCCGCCGCATGGCAGGAGGGCTTTTCTGGACGGCATTCCTGTTCTCCACCGTGATGGCCCTGAACCAGTCCTGGGCGCGCGAACTGCGCAACGGCGTGCTGGACGCTTATCGCGTCTCCCCTTCGCCTTCAGAGGCCCTGTTTCTGGGCAAGGTGATAGGGAATTTCCTTCTCGTCCTGCTGCTGGAATGCCTGATGGCCCCGCTCTTCGTGATCTTTTACAATTTGAGTTCGGTTGGGCCGGTGTGGCAGCTTGGCGTGGTGTTCCTGCTGGGGACGTGGGCGCTGGTGGTCAACGGAACATTTTTCGCCGCCATGTCCATCCGCACGCGCAACCGAGAGCTCATGTTGCCCTTGCTGCTGTTGCCGATTTCCATCCCGGCGGTGGCGAGCATGGTGCTGGCCACAACTAACGTGCTCACCGGCGAATCATCGCCCGTGCTGCAGATGAAATTTCTGGCAGTGTACTGCGTGGTCTTTACGACCGCCTGTTTCCTGCTATTTGATACGGTGCTGAACGCAGAATGAAATCCAAACTTTTTTTCCTCTGGTCTTTGATCACCGTGGGGCTGCTGGCCTATGCAGTTTATGAGGCGGCATTTGTGGCGCCTATGGAAGCCACCATGTTCGACGCGCAGCGGATCTTTTATTACCACGTTCCCGCCGCCGCCACGGCTTTTTCGCTGTTCATCGTGAACTGCATCGCGTCCATCATTTATCTGGCCACCCGCAGCCAGTGGGCGGACGCGCTGGCGGTCACCGGCGCCGAAGTCGGCGTGGTGTTTTGCGGGGTGGTTTTGATTACCGGGCCCATCTGGGCGCGTTATGCCTGGGGCACATTCTGGGTCTGGGACGCACGGCTCACCACGACATTGCTGCTGTGGCTGCTGTATGTCAGTTATCTGATCCTGCGGCGGAGTTCGGAAGCCGGATCAACCTCCGTGCTGGCCGCCTCGCTGGCCATCTTCGCCTCGCTCGATATCCCGATCGTTTACATGTCCAACCGATGGTTCCGCACCAACCATCCCCAGCCTGTCATCTTTAACGATGGGCTCGATCCCAAGATGAAGCTCATCCTCATGTGGAACGTCTTTGCCTTTATGGCGCTGGGAATCCTGATTGCTTGGTTCCGCTATGATCTGGAGCGGCTGGCCCAGAGCATCAACGCCGCCCACATCAGAAAAGCGGCGCGCGGCGGTTTCGCGGCTCTTCTTCCTGGCATGTTCCTCTTCCAGGTCTCCGGCCACTGGCCGCCCATCCGCTATTTCCATGCCGGCGCCATCGCCGCGTGGGCAATTTACCTGGGTTATATTCTGATCCTGTTCCGCAAGTTCGCCGGACTGAAGAAGGAAGAGGCGGAGTTGAGAGGATAGCCGGGCCCACACTGGCAGTTGACTTTCATATCCCACAATTGGGATAATACAGTTGGCGCGATCAACCAGAGTACCTGGAGAGAAACCGCTGTTCTGGGTAGGGTCAGCAAGAGCTGATCTGCTTGCGTTCCCCGATCAGGTCAAAGACGAAATCGGAATCGCGCTCAGCGTCGCCCAGTTTGGCGGAAAACACCCGAGCGCCAAGCCGTGGAAGGGGGAGGGCCCTGGCGTCCTGGAGATCGTTGAAGACCACCGTGGAGATACTTACCGGACAGTTTATACGGTACGGTTCGAAACAGCGGTGTATGTATTACATGCGTTTCAGAAGAAATCACCTCGGGCATCGAAAACCGCCAAGGCTGACGTTGAACTGATTGGCAGACGCCTTAAGGCCGCACAGGAGCATTATGAGGCGCGATTCGGCAAAAACAAGAAGTAAGAACGCGGTGGTTCGTAGTTCAGGCAACGTCTTTGCCGATCTCAGCTTGCCCGATGCGGAAGAAAAACAGACTAAAGTGCGACTGGCGGTGACCATTAACAAGGTCGTTGAGCAGCAGCACTTGTCGCAAGCGGCCGCGGCCCAGCTTCTGCAGGTGAACCAGCCGAAGATTTCAGCGTTGTCGAATTACCGGCTGGACGGATTTTCGGTGGAGCGCCTCATGCACTTCCTCAATGCACTTGGCCAGGACGTGGAGATCGTGATTCGCAAGGCTCCCCCGAAGCGTGCTGCAAAAATTCGCGTAACCGCAGCCTGAACCGGAGCCTGCCTCTCACCCATTTTCCATCTCCGGCGGCGGCAAATACGCTCCCCGGCGCCGCATCTCCGCCAGCCA
>Ga0316624_10000859_pt1 | contig 11251 bp, 9 predicted proteins | sample OWC_Aug_N3_C1_D5_FD_207657 | JGI IMG/M metagenome (GOLD analysis project Ga0316624, IMG submission 207657) | Wetland soil microbial communities from Old Woman Creek delta, Ohio, United States - OWC_Aug_N3_C1_D5_A | ecosystem: Environmental > Terrestrial > Soil > Wetlands | place: USA: Ohio...
CACCAAGGAATCTACACGGGTGACCTACTGGGAGGGAAGCGTTAAGGTGGAGGGAAAATATCAGGGCGGTCCGATCAACGGATTGGGGTATGCAGAGTTGACGGGATATGCGAAGCCATTCTCCGAAGGAATTTGATAGGTTGCTGAAAAATGGCCATCTGCGGCGTTATCCTCATCCTTCATCATTGCAGCGTACTCCCAAGTACGCCTCATTCTTCAGGGTTTCGGATGCCTTGCATCTAGCCATTTTTGAGCAACCTGAGTAAACATTCAGTCAGCTCCGCTCATTTTCTTTCCTGAACTTTTTAATGATCTTTGGGATGAAAAAGGAAAAAACAAAGAGGCCTACGGAGAAGAAAACCTTGAAGGAAAGCAATTGACCCCATTGACCGCTGGCCCAAACCTCTTTAAGCGTGCCGATGAAAAAAGTAAAAATGAAAGTCCCAACAAGAATACCCAGGCCCGTCCCCGCAAAATAATCCCGGAACCACACCTTCGTGAGACCCATGCCGAAGTTCATGGGGGTGAAAGGAAAATAGACCAGGCGTAAATAGAGCACCGTAGCAAACCCATTCCGTGCGATGGCATCATCGTATTTTCTGAGGCGATCGCCGATCATGGAAGCCGCAAATTCTCTGCCCAGGGTTCGTCCGATCCAGAAAGCAGCACTCGACCCGACCATGGCTCCTATCCAGACATACAAAAATCCCCAATAAGCGCCGAAGATAGCCGCCCCCAGAGCAGTGAGCAATGTCCCCGGCACGAACAAACACACCCCGACGGCATAGACAAGTATGAAAAATAGGGGGGCCCACATGCCTGCAGACTCTACGAGATGACTCAATGCCTCCCGGGTGAGAAAATCTTTGACCGGTGTGAACCGGATGACGTAAATGGCTGCGACGATGAAGACGACGAACACGAGAGCTTTAATCAGTGCTCCTCTTCGGCTCTTGGCAGGTTTTGAAGAGATGGCTTTCAATTGATTAGACATATTCTTCCGAAAATCTCCCCCTAACCCCTCTTTGCTAAAGAGGGGGAACCCCTCCCCTCTTGGAGACTGTGTCGCAATTCTCGTCTGTCGTTGCGAGCGACCGGAGGGAGCGTGGCGATCTCTCTATTTTCGAAGCCTCATGAGATTGCTTCGGTCATTTCACTCCCTCGCAATGACATTATGACACAACCTCTTAGGTGAGGAGGACAAAGAAACGTGATCATGCACCCTCATCCCAATCCTCTCCCCTCAAGGAGAGGGGGAGATTTTGTGAATGCTTCATTGGGTTATCGCGTCCAGGCGAGCCATCGAGTAAAAAGCTTTTTAATGAAAGGAGTCAATCGGGTGCGGTTATAGGCATCGGCTGCCTGTTTGATGGCCTCGGCCTGAGTGGGATAGGGATGGATCACCTTCGACAATGTTCCCAGCCCAATCTCGCCCACGATCGCCAGAGTGATCTCATTCAGCATCTCTCCGGCGTGACGGGCGACGATTGTCGCCCCGAGGATTTCATCCGTCCCCTTCCTGACGTGGATCTTAACAAAACCTTCTTCCTCTCCATCGGCGATAGCACGGTCGACGTCATTCAGCGATCTGACAAAGGTATCCACAGCGATTCCTTTTTCCTGGGCGTCTCTTTCATACATACCGACATGGGCGATCTCAGGGTCCGTGTAAGTACACCAGGGAATCGTCAAGGCACTTTGTTTCTTTCGGCCCAGAAACAGTGCATTCTGGATGACCATCCTGGCCGTCGCGTCGGCGGTGTGTGTAAACTTATACTTCAGGCAGATATCGCCGGCAGCATAGATCCTGGGATTCGTCGTCTGCAAATATTCATTCGCTTCGACTCCCTCTCTTTTATCGTATTTCACTCCTACGGCCTCCAAGTTCAGGCCCTTCACATTCGGAGCTCGCCCGGCCCCCGCCAGGATCTCGTCCACTGCGATCTCGTCCTCTTTTCCCCCGCAGTCAATATGGATGACTTTGCTCCCATTCTTCTTTTCAACCCGTTTGGTCTTACAGTTAAGGACCAATCGGATTCCATCGCGAATGAAGGATTTCTGGAGAATTTCTGCCGCATCGCTGTCCTCGCGGTTTAGGATATGGGAGGCATTGTGAAAGAGGATCACCTCAGAACCCAACCGCCGAAACGCCTGAGCCAACTCGCAACCAATCGGCCCCCCGCCAATGACCGCCAGGCGTCGTGGTCTCTCTGTAAGGGAGAATACGGTTTCGTTCGTGAGAAAACCAGTGTCGGTGATACCGTCAATGGCAGGGTGTACGGGCCTGGTGCCTGTCGCGATGACAGCCTTCTTAAATCTTAAAGTCTTCCCTCCAACCTCTACCGTATCAGGACCTGAGAATCGTCCCTCTCCCAGAAAGACATCGACCCCCAGATCCTTAAAGCGCCTGGCCGAGTCATGGTCGCTAATCCGGGCTCGAAGCTTTCTCATGCGCTCCATCACGGCGGAGAAATCCGCCACCACGCCCTCGGGGACGCGGATACCGAACTGATCAGCCTCGCGAGTATCCATCGCGAGTCGTGAAGATCGGATAATGCATTTCGAAGGGACACAACCCACATTGAGACAATCGCCCCCGAGAAGGTGCCGCTCTACAAGGGCGACCTTTGCCCCCAGTCCGGCTGCGCCCGCAGCGGTTACCAACCCTGCCGTACCGGCTCCGATGATTACCAGGTTGTAGCGCGGAGCAGGCTCAGGATTCTGCCAATCTGCCGGGCGGACGTTGGAAATGAGAGCTTCATTGTGAATGTCATGAGGCAGGACTTCCGGAATCTCAGACATGGTTACCTCCCGGGAGTAATACAAACGCGTTCAATGAGATTCTGAAACAAGTTCAGCGTCGATCGAATTTTGTCTAGCGATTTCGGAATCTCGAATCCGGAAAGAACAAAGAATTGCTAATAAGACCTACTGGATTCCAGCAGGAGTCTATCCCGATGGAAATCGGGGCCGGAATGACGAAAAGGGACGACGGCGTTGTGCGTTTCCATTCATACCAGTGCTCCGCCGCAGGAGGACCCTGATCCGGCCGTGCATCCGAAGCAGTGATCTCCCGTGACGATCCGCCGCTTCATCAGGTCTCCCGGCTTAAAGTTTTTGATATGATCAGGAGCCCCGTGGTTCACGGGAAGGCCAAGGGCCACGTTGAAGTCGCAGTCATAGAGGGTCCCGTCCCACCCTACGCTCAACTGGTTGCGGCACATTAACCCGGACACGGTTTGAAGATTAAATGAATCCCGGAGCAGTCGCAGATAGGTCTCCCGTCGGCCCTGTCGGTCCAGCTCATTTCGAAACCGCCCCAAAGGCATATTCGCGATGGTGAGAAGGTGATTAAAGACGATACCGTAGCGCTGGCCCAGTTCGCGCCTGTAGTCTTCCTCAAGCGCCGACTGTGCAGGCGGCAGAAACAGTCCCCCGGGATTGTACACAAGGTTGAGGGGCAATTCCGGGTCAGAACCATACCCCAACGCGTTTAGTATTCTGATGGCAGCAATGCTTTTCTCATAGGTCCCCGGACCGCGTTGGGCACGAACATTCTCTTCCAAGTAACATGGCATGGATGCCACGAGCCGTACCCGGTGCTTCCTGAAGAATTCCGGCATGCCTTCCATATAAGGTTCAAGGAGCACGGTCAGGTTGGTTCTCACCTGCACAGAGGCGCCTTCCCGACGAAGAGCCGCTACAAATTGCCGAAAATGGGGGTTGAGCTCAGGGGCTCCTCCGGTCAGATCGACCAGTTGACACCCGGAACTTTTGATCGCCTTCAACACCATCTCCATGACACCCCATCCCATGGTTTCGTCTCTTTGGGGAGAGGCTTCAAGGTGACAGTGAGCGCACTGTTGGTTACACCGGAGCCCGAGATTCACCTGTAGGGTTTCAATGCTGACACTATGCAATCCTTCACCGTTAATCCCTCCAATCTGTCTTTCAAAATTATTCACGGTTACTCCTCCTGATGAAGATTGTTGGGTGTTCTTAAGATTCCTTATCAAGAAATCCCTAAATGAGTAGTCATATCGTTCTGAAAATCTCCCCTAACCCCTCTTTGCCAAATCCCGCGAAAGGCGGGACCTTTTGCAAGGGGGGAAACGGAGTGAATAATAAAATCATAACCTTCCCAATTTCACTGCTGCCTCCTGATCGATCAACCATGTGATGGTTCCGTGGACAGGGCGGACCAATCCTGCAGGAGACCCTTTCTTCCCTCCCCCGTTTCCTAAGATCTCGGACAGAACAGCAGCTTTGGAAGAGCCCGCCACGAGAAACAGTATCTGATCGGCATTGTTCAAAACAGGAAGGGTGAGGGTGATTCTATTCTTACTAGGCTCCTCCAAATAGACCGGGAGAACGGACCTGACCGTTTCCTCAAGTAACTTCGAGCCTGGAAAGAGTGAGGCCGTATGGCCATCTTCTCCCACTCCAAGAATAACGAGATCAAACCCGGGCCTTTCCGATTCTCCGAAAAATCTTCTGATCTCTTCTTCGTAATCCATGGCAGCTTTGTCAGGGGCTTCCTCCCCTTTGATTCGATGGATGTTTTTTTCAGGCAAGGCTACTCTTGATAAGAGGGTATCGAAAGCGGTCCTGAAATTGCTTGCCTCATCCTCCTTGGGGACACAGCGTTCATCCGCCCAGAAGAAATGGGCGCGCTGCCAGTCGACCTGATCGCGATAGGTCTCAGAACCCAAAAGCGTGTACAATCTTCTCGGAGTCGACCCCCCTGAAATCGCCGCCGCAAAACGTTTCTTCGTCGCAATCGAAATCCTGGAGGTGTTTACAAAGATCGCGGCGGCGCGATGGCTGAGGGCTTCCAGGTCAGGGAGCACCTCGACTTTCCGATTCGACTTTTCAACTACAAAGGTCTCCATGCCCGACCGTCTCTTTGGATCAATAAGTCCGCCTCTTTCGGCCCGGAGGAGCCCGCGGCATAATTTGGAAATTGATCGACTGCCGTTGTCGATTCAAGACGCTCGCTTACAGGGGTGAGCAAAGACCAAATCTGTTCTACCCCATCTTCTCTCACGAACAACAATTGGTCATCGTGCATGCAATTCAGTAATACCCATTCATAGGCATCCATCAAGACATCCTTCGGATAACGAAAATCCATCGAAATCGGATTGAGGCAGACTTCCGAGCCGGGGTTCTTCGTCTGAAGGATGAGACTCATTCCTTCGTCCGGGTGAACCCGGAGGACCAATCGATTCGGTTCGATAGGCTCGTTTAAGGTATTTGAAAACATCAAGTGTGGAACGGGCTTGAAGTGAATGGAAATCTCCGTCCTTCGGCGGGAGAGTCTTTTCCCGGACCGGAGATAGAACGGCACCCCGTTCCATCGCCAGTTATCAATCAGCACTTTCATGGCCGCAAACGTGGGGGTAACCGATTTTTTCGAAACCCCCTTCTCTTCCCGATACCCGATCACCAGGGTCTGATCGATCTTCCCTTTTCCGTACTGTCCGATCGCGACGTAGTCGCTCAAACGATCCATTGGAAATGGTTTAATGGAGTTAACAACCTTCACTTTTTCGTCTCTGACGGGCTCCGCCCCAAAGCTGACCGGAGGTTCCATGGCGGTTAGGGCGAGGAGTTGAAACATGTGATTCTGGAACATATCCCTTATGACGCCGGCTTCCTCGTAATATCCTGCTCGCTGCTCAACGCCCAATGTTTCGGAAGCCGTGATCTGGACATGGTCGATATACCCCCGGTTCCATAGAGGCTCGAAGATAGAGTTTGCAAATCGCAGCATCAAAATATTCTGAACGGTCTCCAAAGCCAGAAAATGGTCAATCCGGTAGACCTGTTTTTCTTCAAAAGAATTTCTAACAATACGGTTGAGCCTTCTGGCTGAATCGAGGTCTCTTCCGAAGGGTTTTTCGATGACCACATGAGTATAACCCCCTTCTTCCCGTGAAAGGCCCGTCGTTCCCAGGTTTGAAATAACGTCCTCATAGAGAGTGGGGGGGATGGCCAAATAAAAAATTCGATTCCCTCCGGTCTGGTGTTTCTTTTCGAGCTGAAGAAGTTTCTCTTTGAGAGATTGAGCGTAGGTTTTCTGATCAATATAATTAATCGGGCAGTAATCCATTCTACTGACGAGTTCTTTCCAGGAGGATTCATCGAAATCCTCCGGGAATGCATTTTTCACCGCAGAGATCGTCTCTCCACGGAACTGATCCGCACTCATCTCTGTCCGTGCCGTACCCAGGATGAAAAATTTTTCCGGAAGCAAACGATTTTTTTGGAGCCGGTAAAGGGAAGGGAGTATCTTCCTTTTCGTGAGGTCTCCCGAAGCGCCAAAAATGACCAGGCCACACGGCCCTGGAATATCGACCGCGCAAAAGGTCGCTGTTCGGGGAATGGAAGGCTTCTTCACTTGAACCGCGGGTTTTTCAGCAACTTCATTCTCTTGTAAGTCCATTCTCTCACCTTACCTTGGTTTCTTCTGACCCGCTTTAAAAACAGCATGGCCGCCGAATTCTTGCCTAAGGGCTGCAAGAACTTTATCCGAAAACGCATCTGTTTTCCGGGAACGGAATCGTTGGAAAAGGGAGGAGGCGATCACAGGGGCAGGAACCGCCGTATCGATGGCCTGCTGAACAGTCCACCGTCCTTCGCCGGAATCTTCAACATAACCTGAGATGGACGACAGATTGTCGTCCTTTTCAAATGCGGCCTCTGCAAGCTCCAGAAGCCAGGACCTGACCACACTGCCCTGGTTCCAAAGATGGGCAACCTCTGAAAAATCGAGGTCCTTTCCATAGGGTGAAGCCTTCAGGATGTCAAAACCCTCTCCGTAAGCAGCCATCATGCCGTACTCAATCCCGTTATGAATCATCTTTACAAAGTGCCCTGAACCTGTTTTCCCGCAGTAAAGATATCCGTCCTTGGGGGCAAGGGTCTTGAAGATGGGTTCGAGGTGTTTATAAACATCCCGGTCTCCTCCAACCATTAAACAGTAGCCAATCTTAAGCCCCCAGATGCCTCCACTCACGCCGACATCCATATAATGGATCCCGAAAGGCGTAAGCTGTCGTTCATGGCGGATATCGTCTTTGTAATAGCTATTGCCCCCGTCGACGAGAATATCGCCTTGGCCCAGCAGGTTCTGGAGGTCCTTGACGTGCTCATCCACGGGCCCGCCTGCAGGGAGCATGAGCCAGGTAAGACGGGGGGGCTTTAGTTTTTCAACCAATTCGTCGAGAGAATAAGCCCCATCCGCTCCCTCTTTGACGATTTCTTTGACGCGGTCAGGTGTGCGGTTATAGGCGACGACCTTATGTCTCCCTTTGAGCAGTCTCCTAACCATGTTCATTCCCATCCGTCCGAGTCCGACCATCCCGATCTGCATAGTTTCTCCTTTACTTTTTAGAAAAAGACGAGATTGCCGCGCCCCTTGGGCTCGCAATGACAAGACGTTTAATGCTTTGGTACCTGTTGGCCTATTTTTTCGATAGAAATGAATCTCTCTTCTTAGCGATCTCCTTCAACAGGGCGAAGAAAGAGTCGGAAAAGAGCTGAACCCCTTCTTTTTCCAGCCGGTCCGTCACTTCACGGATGTCTACTCCCATCGACTTCAGCTCAGGAAACAGCTTTTCAGCGTCTCCAAGATCATTGTGAATAGTTATCTTCACTTGACCATGGTCCCTAAAGGCCTTGATGGTTGCTTCTGGAAGCGTGTTGATGCTGTCGGGAGCAATTAACTCCTCCACATACTTGATATCGCTATACTTGGGATTTTTTGTTCCCGTACTTCCCCATAATATTCGTTGGATGTGGCCGCCTTTTGCCTTTAAGGCAAGAAAGCGCTTTTGCGAGAAGATGTCCCTGTATTTTTTATAGGCGACCTTTGCATTCGCCACGGCTGCCTTTCCAAAAAGGTTCGCGATTTTATCTTTGTCGGCCTTCGAGGCGGCCGAGGAAAGCCGGGCTTCGAGAAGTTTGTCCGTGAGCGTGTCCACCCGGCTGACAAAGAAGCTGGCCACAGAAGCGATTTCATCGATCGGCTGCCCTTTGCTTGCCCTTCTTTCGAGCCCCTTGAGATAAGCCTCCGCGATCTCTTCATATCGGTCCGTCGAAAAGAGAAGGGTTACATTGACATTGACCCCTTCACTCGTCAGTTCCTCAATCGCCGGGACCCCTTGTTTCGTCCCTGGGACCTTCACCAGTATGTTTTTTTTCCCGATCGTTGAAAACAGACGCCTCGCTTCTGAAATCGTCGCATCCGTTTCGTAAGCAAGGTCAGGAGACACTTCGATGCTCACAAATCCATCCTGCCCTTCCGCTGACTTGTAATTTGGCCACAAGAAATCTGCCGCCTCGGAGACATCTTCCATGGCCAGCCCGAGAAAAAGTTCTTTCTCGTCCTTTACTCCTTTGTCGATCATCCTTCGCAGGGTAGAATCATAATCGGTGCTCCCTGAAATCGCCTTCTGGAAAATGGTCGGATTGGAGGTGATCCCGCTCAACCCGTCTTCATCGATCAGGCGCTTCAATTCGCCCGAGTAGATCAATTTTCTGCTTAGATTGTCGAGCCAGACACTCTGCCCGATCTCTTTAAGGCTGATTAACGCGTTTTTATTCATCCTTCACCTCCCCACGTCTCCCCGCGCTTCCCTTGAGGAATTCTTTTTCTATCTGATCAATCTTGGCCAGTCTCCGGCGATGCCTTTCAGCCCCCGAAAAAACAGCTGAGAGCCAAACACGGACGATCTCTTTCGCGAGCTCAGGTCCGATTACCCTTGCGCCAAGGCAGAGGACATTGAGATTATCATCCTCGACACCCTGGTGGGCCGAGAAGGTATCATGGCAGATGGCCGCCCGTATGCCGGGAAACTTGTTGACCGCCGCACAGGCTCCCACCCCGCTTCCGCAGATCAGGATGCCTCTCTCCACTCTCCGGCTCAGGATCTCCTGCGCTACCGCCCGGGCGTAATCGGGATAATCCACGGGTTCTTCGCTTTGAGTCCCGAGGTCCACCGTCTGGTGTCCAAGTTTTTTTAAAAACTCCACCACAAGCACCTTCAAATGAAATCCGGCGTGGTCTCCGGCGATGGCTATCAGCATCCTCATCTCCCTTTCTTTCGTGCCAAAAGAATCTTTATCCGATTCAGTACATTGCCGGAGGTAAACCCAAACTCTTTCAGGACCACGCTGCCCGGAGCCGAGGCCCCGAAGTGATCGATGCCGATGATTTCTCCATCCTTTCCTGTATATCGATGCCAACCCAGGGTCGCTCCTGCTTCGATAGACACCCGTTGGGTGACGTCCGGCGGCAGAACTTCCTGGCGATACGCTTCCGGCTGTTGTTCGAAAAGCTCCCACGAAGGCATGCTTACGACGCGGGCTTTTACACCCTCTGCCCGGAGCTTCTCCTGTGCTTCCAGAACGAGATGAACTTCTGAACCTGTCGCGATCAGGATCACATCCGGTTTGCCGGGAGAGGAATCAGATAAAATGTAAGCCCCTTTTCTAAGTCCGGCCGCAGGGCTGAGTTTTCCCCTGTCTATCACCGGGACATTCTGTCGGGTCAGGATGATGGCAGTCGGTCCATTCTCATTTTCAACGGCGATTCTCCACGCCTCAGCCACTTCATTCGCATCTGCGGGCCGGATCACGGTCAGGCCCGGGATGGCCCTGAGACTGAAGAGTTGTTCCACAGGCTGATGGGTTGGGCCGTCTTCACCAACAGCAAGAGAGTCATGGGTGAAGATATAGATTACGTGCAGTTTCATCAACGCGGCAAGCCTGATCGCAGGCCTCATATAGTCTGAGAAGACGAAGAAGGTGCTCCCATAGGGAAGCAATCCCCCGTGAAGGGCCATCCCGCTCAGGATGCCTCCCATGCCGTGCTCTCTTACCCCAAAGGCGATGTTGGCCCCTTCATATCCCCAGGGACCGGATATGGCACCCTGAAGGGTCTCATGGCCAATCCCGGGGGCTTGATAATTTCCTCTCCCCTTCAATGCCGTATTGGTTGAAGGATTCAGGTCGGCCGAGCCTCCTATCAAAAAATTGAGACGGGAAGCGATAGCATTCATCACCTGCCCTCCTGCAGCGCGCGTGGCGATTCCCTTAGGGTCAGGAGGAAAGACAGGAATGTCTTTGTCCCAGCCCTCCGGCAGGACGGTGCTCATCCATTGATTCCACTCCTTCCGAAGCTCCGGAAAAGCCTTTCCGTAGGACCCCAGCCCGGCCTTCCATTTTTCTTCAAGCTGCGCTCCTTTCGGAATGGCGCTTCTGAAATGGGCCAGAGCTTCCTCCGGTACATAGAACGTTGGCTCAACGGGCCATCCGAGGTTTTTCTTTGTTGCAACGACTTCGTCAGGGCCTAGAGGAGATCCGTGGGCCTCAAACGTATCTTGCTTGCGAGGGCTGCCGTAACCGATGTGGGTCCGAATCGAGATCAGGGAGGGGCGAACCATTTCGTTTCGAGCCGCCAAGATTGCTTTTGAAATAGTCTCAACGTCATTACCGTCATCGACTCTCTGGACATGCCAGCCATAGGCCTCAAAACGTTTGCCCACGTCTTCTGTAAAGGTCAGCTTCGCCTCTCCGGCGAGGGTGATGGCGTTATTGTCGTAAAGATAGATCAACTTGCCCAATCTCAAGTGCCCCGCTAAGGAAGCCGCCTCGGAAGCGACCCCTTCCATCAGATCTCCGTCGCTTACGATGGCATAGGTGTAGTGATTGACGATCTCGTGCCCCGGACGATTAAACCTGGCAGCGAGAAAACGCTCGGCGATCGCCATGCCCACACCGTTTCCGAAGCCCTGTCCCAGAGGACCCGTCGTGGATTCAACCCCTGGAGTCAGTCCATGCTCAGGGTGCCCGGGGGTCCTGCTCCCCCATTGTCGGAATCGTTTCAATTCCTCGATGGGCAAATCGTATCCCGTGAGATACAACAGGGAGTAAAGCAGGGCGGAGCCGTGCCCGGCCGAGAGGACAAAACGGTCCCGATCGGGCCACTTGGGATTCTTCGGATGGTGTTTCAGGAATTCGGTCCATAAGACATACGCCATAGGGGCCGCCCCCATCGGCATTCCCGGATGTCCTGAGTTGGCCTGCTGGACCATATCCACGGACAACATCCGGATCGTGTTGATACAGAGTTCGTCAAGATTCTTCATTTCGCTATTCTCCTGCTCCTTCAATGCAATAGTAAAAATCGGTCAAATCGTATTTGTCCCAGATATCACACGTACCGCAATTACACCCTGATTTC
>Ga0316624_10000860_pt1 | contig 11249 bp, 13 predicted proteins | sample OWC_Aug_N3_C1_D5_FD_207657 | JGI IMG/M metagenome (GOLD analysis project Ga0316624, IMG submission 207657) | Wetland soil microbial communities from Old Woman Creek delta, Ohio, United States - OWC_Aug_N3_C1_D5_A | ecosystem: Environmental > Terrestrial > Soil > Wetlands | place: USA: Ohio...
ATCGCCGACAGCGATACGGGCGCCGTCGCGGCGAACGACATCGAAGTCACGGTATTTTATAAGTGACCATGTTTTAACAGGTCGATGCCGTGGCTAGCAGCATCACGTTTAAACCTTTCTATCCATTCGAAACTATTTTGATCTGCCTGTCGCAGAAGGTTTGGGAGGTCGACGACGGCGCGTGGATTATTAGGGAATCCGAGAAAAGTAGAAATCCCTGTCAGAGACTCAGCCGGATGCTCCAAATAATCCTCGTAAACTACGACATGAGGCATAAGCCGAGACCCGCGAAAAAAAGCACGCCTCTGATCGAGATCGGCCAAAAGGCGACGGTATATCCGCAGTATCTTCTGGAAATTGTATTCTGGTTCCGCGACCGCTCTGTCGAAACTATGGTACTGGCTGGTCTGCATTGCCTTGGCATGAGACACGCATTGCGCGATAAGATTGCGCCGCTCAATGGCGATCCATTTCGGTGTGCGGAATCTATAAATTAGATCGGAGATTAAAAGTAGCTGGAGCTGATCCCAATGGACTTTGACACCGAACACACCGTTCGGTGAGGTCCGCACATCGAACAATCGCGTCAGGTAGTCGTTTATCGACTCCACTCCAAACCGTTGTGCCATGTGAAACATGGTGCCATGAAGATTAAAATACTCAGATGGCGCGCCCAGCACGCCGGTTTTCCAAAGTTCGTTGCAGATGAACGTTCCGCCAGACCGCCAAGTCGACGAAACGATGTAGAAATGCGCCGGACTGGCCGGCGGAAAATCGAAGGCAGCATCATCGGTGTTCGGTACAGACGAAGTGTCCACCGTGCATCTCCCTGAGCGGACAAGAGGCCAAATTTGAGCGCACGTCAATTCTACTATGCCGAAGGGGTTGCGGAACAGACAGCAACCACGTCTTCGGCAATCGACGTTGCGACGCTAAATTTCACGCCAGACCAAAATTCCGACTATTTGCTGGTTTGGACAGCCATGGTCGGGTGCACGGTTGTCGCGGGACAAACAACTATCCGCCTCTGGGACAGTGTCGGCTCTGCCGAGCTGATTGGGACCGAACAGAGTATGAAAGATTCGACGGATTTCGTGGCAGCCTACGGTTTGCACAAGGCGAACTTCGGGGCGTCGCCCGTGCCGCAGATGTACAAGGTTCAGGTGGTCGATTTCAGCACCGGCAACTCTCTGTGTAAGGAAGCGCGGATATGTGCGCTCAAGCTGACGACTAACGATCAGTTTGCTGCCTCGGACGGCGATTCTTCGACCGCATCCACAACATTACAAGACAAGACGACGTTAAACTTCACGCCTGCATCGCCCGGCGACTACCTAATCGTCGCAACCGCTTATTGGCGTCTTGCTGGAGTATCGAGTCAGGCGGAGATCGCGCTTAATATTGACGGCACGCTATTTGGGGACGCCAACATACGCGAGATTCTGAACTCGTCTTTTCAAAAAAACGTCTGGGCGACAGTGGTCAAAGTTGCGCTTAGCGCTGCGGCGCATACGATCAAAATTCAATTCGCATCGACCGACGGAGCGACCGCCGCCCATATTCAATTGGCCAGGATTGCCGCGCTTCGTCTAAGCGACTTCGACAACGCGTACTACGCCGAGAGCCGCGGCGATTCGAATACCACAAGCTCTTCGCCCCAGGACAAGGCGACGCTGACCGTGACGCCAAACCCGGTCAACCATCTGGTTTTGGCCTGCGCCCAACGCATGCATAGTTCGACCGCCAATTCGGCGCTGACCAAGCTGATCGAGGACGGCGGCGACCTGATCGCCGAGGCTTCGGCCGAGGGCCGCGTTTCAAGCACGACGATCCAGGGCGTCGACCCGTGGCTGCAGATCATCAAGCGCAGCGGATCCGGCGCTTCCACGACGTGGAAAACGCAATACCGCACCGAAGCCTCGACGCGCACCGACATCGTGGAATCCGCGATCGCGGTGCTGCAGCTCGACGCGACCCCGGCGATGGGCTCGATGCCGCAAGGCCTGCCGTTAATGGGGGCCGGCTGATGCTGCTTCTTTTCTGGCCCAATGCGGTTTGGCGCGCCGCGTCGCCTGGGATAGGTGCATGGACCGGGACGAACCCGGCCGGCGGTGCGTGGGAGAAGGGGAATCCGGTATCGAGCACGTGGTCGGCGGATCACCAAGCCGGCGGCATCTGGAACCAAGTTGGCCCGGCGGAGGGCGATTGGTCATGATTCCCTTCGGCGAATGGCTCCCCGATCTCCCCGATTTCGGGAACGCGGGCGCGACCGAGGCCAAGAATGTGATCCCCGCCGCGCGCGGCTATCGTCCGCTTCGGAGTCTCAATACGTTTTCGGGCCCGCTCGACGGGCGTTGCCGCGGCGCCGTCTCGGCCTCGGACAAGAATGCGGCGAATTTCACCTACGCCGGAACCGGGGACAAGCTCTATCGCCTGGTCGATACGGTCATGACCGATGCGTCGAATGCCGGCGGTTATTCGCTCGGCGTATCGGCCGGCTGGGAATTCGCTATCTGGGGAGAAACGGTCATCGCCGTTTCGATTGACGCGCCGACGCAAACCATCGTCATGGGCGGTACCGCGTTCGCCGATCTCATCGCGTCCACCCGCAAGCCGAAAGCCCATCACATCGGCGTCGTGCGCGATTTCGTCGTTCTTGGCAACACGGTCGATTCCATCGACGGCGCGGTACCCTACCGCGTGTGGTGGTCTGCGATCGACGATGCGTCGAATTTCGACCCCAACGCGACGACCCAATGCGATTTCCAGAATCTCCTCGGCGGCGGCGGTCCGGTGCAAAAAATCATCGGCGGAGAGTACGGGGTCGTCGTTCAGCGGCGGGCCATCGTGCGCATGAGCTACGAGGGTTCTCCGACGGTGTTCCGCTTCGACGAGGTGGATCGGAACCGCGGGGCGATCTCGGCAGGCGCCGTCGCGTCCTTGGGCTCGGCGGTGTATTTCGTCGCCGACGACGGATTTTACGCCTTCGACGGGTCGAGCTCGACCCCGATCGGGAAAGGAAAGGTGGATTCGACCTTTTTGGCCGATCTCGACCCGGGCCATCTCGACCGCATTTCCGCCACGGTAGACCCCATCAATGCCGTGGTGTTCTGGGCGTACCCGGGGGCGGGAAACAACAGCGGCACGCCGAACAAGCTCATTATCTTCCACTGGCCGAGCGGCAAATGGGCGCGGGCTGAGATCGAGACCGAATTTCTTTTGCGGGGCATCGCGGCCGGGTATTCGCTCGAAGGGCTGGATTCGGTATCGGGGAGTCTCGATGCCCTGCCGGCGTCCCTCGATGACCCTTTGTGGAAGGGCGGAGCTCTCTTACCGGCGGCATTCACGTCGGCGCATATGCTGGCGTATTTCACCGGCGACCCGATGGATGCCACCGTCGAGACGGGCGAGGTGCAGATGTTCGAGGGCAAACGCGCCTTCGTTCGGGCGCTGCGTCCCTTCGTCGACGGGGCTGGTACCATCGCGATTCGGATCGGAAGCCGGGAAAAGGAAACCGATCCGGTTTCGTGGGGCCCGGAAACCGGCCTCAACGCGTTGGGAAATGCGGAGATGCGGGCAAGCGCGCGCTACCAACGGGCCCGAGTCGTCATTTCCGGCGGATTCGATCACGCCATCGGCGTCGATGCCGAGGCGCGGCCGGAGGGAGTGCGTTGACGGGCTTTCCCGGAGTCACGCCGGCCGGTCTCAGCGACGCCAATACCCGCGCACTGTACGAGGCCGTCAATAGGGCCGGGGCGGGAAAGATCAACGCGACCCTCGACGTGACGCTGACCCCCAACCAATCGACCACGGCGGTGAGCGACTCAAGGCTGGGAAGCAACAGCTTCATCGGGTTCTGCCCGTTGACCGCGAACGCCGCGGCGGAGATCGGGGCGGGGAGCCTGTACGTCTCGTCGCAAGGAAAGAAAACGGCGACGCTGACCCATGCCAACAACGCCCAGGCGGACAGAACATTTCGCCTCCTCATCATTGGCTGAGCTTTCCTGGTTCGGCGTGGCCAAAGATAGCCTCGCGAGTTGGTGGCCGCTGGCGCGCGGTTATGTCGAAGCCGCGCTGGCGGAAGGCCCGGGCGACATGGCGATCGACGATGTCTATCGTTTCCTGCAATCCGAACACATGCAGCTTTGGCTGCTGTGGTTCGAGGGCGTGCGCGGCGCCGTGATCACCGAAATCGCGGTCTATCCGCGGCAAAAGACCTGCATCGTCCGACTCTTCGCGGCGGCGGACGGGCTTCGAAGCGCCTGGCTTCCGATGCTCGGCGTCATCGAGGCCTGGGCGAAGGAACAAGCCTGTTGCGCGGTGGAAGTCATCGGCCGCGGCGGTTGGAGGAGACTCTTGCCCGATTACCGGCAAACGCATGTGGTTTTGAGAAGGGAACTCTAGGATGAGCAGCGGCGGCGGCACTTCAACGACAACGACAACCCAGCAGACCGGACCTTGGTTGCCTCAGCAGCCGTATCTGCTGGACGCGTTCGCACAGGCTAAAAATCAATATTACGGGGCCAATCCCATCGCCGGCCCAAACGGAATCCAAATGCCGGATCCGAACGCGACACCACAATATTTTCCAGGCTCTACGGTGGCGCCACTCTCCCCGGAAACGCAGCAGGCGTTGCAACTTCAAACCGACCGAGCCCGCGCCGGTTCGCCGCTTTTGGGCGCCGCACAATCGGAAACCGGAAAGACGCTCGCCGGCGACTATCTTTCGGCGGGCAATCCGTATCTCAGCCAGCTAATGCAAAGCATCAACGACACGGTTCGCCCACAGGTCGACTCGCGTTTCGCGGCGTCCGGCCGCTACGGTTCGCCCGCCTATTCAGAAGCAACGGCCCGTGCGCTCGCCGATGCGGTAGCGCCCTACGTCTTCCAGAATTATACGAGCGAACGGGCGAATATGGCGCGGGCGGCAGGCAATGCGCCGGCGCTGGCCCAAGCCGATTACGGCGACATCGCCGCCCTCGCCAACGTCGGCTCCCAACGCGATGCGCAGGCGCAGGCGCAGCTGCAGGACCAGGTCAACCGTTGGAATTTCAATCAGAACAAGGACGCCGCGCGGCTCGCGCAATACCTGTCCATGATCCAGGGCAACTATGGATCGACAGGCACGAATACGCAGATCGCGCGGACGCCGGGCACCGATCCATTGTCCCTGGCGCTCGGCGCGATTTTCGGAGGCGCGGATGCCGCGTCGAGGCTCGGTGCGAAGCCGTTCGGTTAAGTTGGCGTCAGAAGCAGCGATGCGCCGCAACGGCATCGGGATTCCACGACGAGAATTGCGATCGTTTCCGGCCAGTATGGCCGATGTTCCCCGGCAATTTGACCAGGACATTCCATGAGCGATATCAAAACATGGTTCACGGCGGCTGCGTCCAACGATGCGGCATCGCCCAATGGATTCCCCGAAGGAATGCCGCCCAGCGGCGTCAATGACTCTGCCCGCGAGGTGATGGCGGCAGTCCGTCGCTGGTACGAGAACGCGCAATGGATCGATCTTGGCGATCCACCCGTCTATGCGAGCGCAACCACCTTCACTTTCGCTAGCGACAAAACGGCGACATACACCATAGGCCGACGCCTGAAACTCACCGACGCTTCGACTCTTTATGGAACCATCTCGGCTTGCGCCTACAGCGCGCCGAATACGACCGTGACAGTCGCGCTCGACTCCGGATCGCTTTCGAACGCGCTCAGCGCTGTCGCGCTCGGGGTTCTGACGCCGTCAAATTCCTCGATCCCGACGGTGCCGGTAGCGAGCGGCGGCACGGGTGCGACGACGGCCGCCGGCGCGCGCGTCGGCCTTTCCGCGCAACAGGACGTGATTACCACGCGAGGCGACTTGGTGCGCGGCAGCGCAACGAATCTCGCCGAACGTGTGGCGCTCGGCGTCAAGGGACAAACCGTCGTGTCCGACGGTACGGATGCAAAATGGGGGATGCTGATACGGTCGCACCTGGCCGGCCTGCAACTTGCGAACAATACCGGCGCACCGACGACCAAAATCGACGTTTCCGCCGGAGCATGCGCCGACGACACCAACGCCGTGGTGGTCAGCCAAGCGGTATCAATCACAATCGACTGCACGACAACCGGGGCATTGGGTCTCGATACCGGCATTCTCGTTACTAACACATGGTATCACGTCTTCAAGATCATGAAGGCGGACGGAACCGACAGCTTGGTGGCTTCGACCAGCGTGTCGTCCCCGACCATGCCGAGCGGCTACATTTACAAACGCCGCATCGGCAGCTTCAAGACGGACGGCTCGGCGCATATCGTCGGCTTCATTCAGGTCGGCGATAGGTTCCTCCTTAAGACGCCCGCCCTCGACTATTCGAATACACCGTCGGACACAAATGCTTTCCTTTTGACGCTGACGACGCCGGGCGGCGTCAGGACGGTCGCGCTTCTGAACGTCTTGGTCCAGTGCGCCGCCAATGGCGGCGAACTCAATTTATATCTGAGCAGCGCCGATTGCGACGACCTCGCACCAGGTGGGGTGAGCAACCTGGTCAGTCCGCTAGCGACGATTGAGACCTACGATGGCAGCAACGGAAATGCCAACGGAAGCCAGGCACAAATTGTTACCAACACTAGCAGCCAAATACGCGCCCGGGTCGGGATCGCCCGGCAGTTCGGAATCGCGACCCTCGGCTGGATCGACCGGCGGGGAAAGGACGACTGAATATGCGGGTCGCAATATCCCGCCACGGCCTCGTTGTCGCCGCCATTTGGGCGGCGTTTCTCTATCTTCTTTTTCTCGCTCTTGCCGTCGCGCCCAAATCCGGAATAGCCGGCGAGCCGCCACAGGCGCTCGTGGCTTGGCTCGTGCGCACCGACGATCCAACGATCGAAACCTGGCAGGTGCTGACCGATCTGGGTGCGCCGCTCGATTCCGAGGCCGGCCCAACCACGAGTCCCAATTGCACCATTCAAGCCATGATCCGCGTTCCCCTGTGGCTGCGCGAACACATGCCGGGCTGGGAAATCCGAGAGTGGCGATGCATACCGGTAACCGAAGTCCGCCAGTTTCTCAGTGAGCATCGCGCGGCAAATATCTGAAGGGCCGGGTCATGAGCGAGCTAACCGAGGGCGTCGCGAGCCGGGCGCCGGCAATTCGCGTTTCCCGGGTAATTACCTATGGAAACATTTTGAACGCGCTGGCAATTGCGGCAACCGTGCTTGTGTTCGTCGTGCGGCAGGATGGCAGAAATGATGTGCAAGACGTGCGGCTCGCGGATCTACAGCAGCGCTTTGACCGGGATATCGGCGATGTTCGCGCCGCCCTCGCGCGTATCGAAACGAAGCTCGACCAAAAGGCGGACAAGAGATGACCAAAATTCGCGAGCTCCGGTTGATCTGAAACAAGCGATGTGAGGGACGCCGATCGCTGCGACTGGCGGCCTTCTTTTGATCCAACGACGCAGCATGAAAGGAAAAGGCCATGACCAATACCGACTCGACCGGCACTGACAGCAAGAAATTCTGGGAGAGCAAGACCTTTTGGACCAATGTCCTCGGAATCGGAGCAATGATCGCGCAAGCGGTCAATGGATCGTTCGTGCTGCCGCCCGAATGGCAGGCGGCGGCGCTTGGCGTCATCAACATCGTGCTCCGACTCGTTACTCATTCCGAGATCGTCTGGTAGCGACCGGCATGACGGAAATTTACGTCATTCTGGGCGCCCTCGGGTTGATCGGCGGACTCGTCGCGATCGCGGTGTCGATGGCGCGCCAGGAGGGAAAACTCGCCGAGCGGGACCAAACGTCCGACTATCTTCAAAGCGAGACGGAGGAGGCCAAAAATGCGCGCGATGCGGTGGCTGCTATGCCTGCTGACGATCGCCGCCGGTGGTTGCAGGGCTGGACCCGCCGATAGCTTTTGCCTCATTGCCGAACCGATCCGTCCGTCTGAATCGGACGTGCTCTCGGACGGCACCGTGGCGCAGATCGCTGCCCACAATGCAGTGGGGCAGAAGCTTTGCGGCTGGCAAGCCTAGCTCACTCATATATAAGAGAGCATTCGGGCCGCCAATCGGGATTAGGCTCGGGCAGTCGCTAAAATCCGGCGTGACCGCATTATGACTGATTTTCGTAGTCGCCCGCGCGATCCGAACCGCTTAACTCGCCCGCGTGAGCGGTCCCCAGCCCGATCTGGGCGGTTGCGCCAAGTGGCAGCCATCCTTCTCGCCGTCGTCGTCCTAATGCCCTGCGCCTTGATACTCGTCTATCGCTTCGTCCGGCCGCCGATTACGCCCTTAATGGTCATCCGCTTGGGGGAAGGGGAGGGAATAGCGAAGCGCTGGGTCCCTTTGGAGCGGATAGCGCGCTATATGCCCGACGCCGTCATTGCAGCCGAGGACAACCGCTTCTGCATTCACCATGGATTCGATTTCGGCGCGATCCGCGAAGCTCTCGAGGAACGCGAGGAAGGGGGCGATTTGCGCGGGGCAAGTACGATTTCGATGCAAACCGCTCGAAACCTCTTTCTTTGGCCGGCTCGGACCTGGCTGCGCAAGGGGATCGAGGCTTATTTGACCGTGTTACTCGAATTCCTGTTGCCGAAGCAGCGGATCATGGAGCTCTACCTGAACATCGTGGAATGGGGCCACGGCATATACGGGGTCGGCAGTGCGTCGCAGAAATACTTCGGCAAGGATCCATCGAAGCTGACGCGCCACGAGGCGGCCTTGCTCGCCGCCATTTTACCGGCGCCCCGGGAATGGTCGGCCAATCCGCCGGGACCCTATGTGGCCCAAAGAGCGGACGTTATTTCGGGGCGCATATCCCAATTGGGTGAGCTACTGGATTGCGCGCACTGAGACGCGCCGAAATTCCTCGGTACGCGATTCGGGATCGAGCGTCCGGATGGTCACATCGTATAGACGATGCGGAAACCGCCCCAGTGCTTGCCGTTGACGTAGATCGGGGCGGATGCATCCTTGGTCATCATGAACTTGCCGCCACCCATGTTGCGCCGGTAGATCTGGACCAAAAACGGCTTCGTGCTCCGTCCGACATTGAGGCCGACGCGGTCGTTGTACATCCAGCGGTTCCGCGAATGCAGCATGTTCCAGGCGATGTCGCCCGGGCGCGGCGGATTCGAGAATTTTTTGTTATGGGTGGGCATATACCCGTTGTCGTCGAGCGCCGCTGCGAAAGCCACGCGCTTGTCCCATTCGAGGATGGGCTCGAGAATGGCAGGAAGTACCCGGTCGCAGAATTCGGTGAAACGCGTCAGGAATTTTTTTGGATCCGTGCCATCGATCCATTTGTAATCACGATCAAATAGGTCGCCTTCCGAAATCTGCCGATTGGCAATCGCGTCTTCGAACAGCTTCCCGACAACTCTTGCCGTTTCCACCGCACGCTCGATGAACGGCGTATCGAGCGTGGTTTCCCCGCCCTCCGCCGTCGCGCCCAGCAGCCGCTCGGTCATCTGGATCAGGTGATTGATGCGCTGATTGGTCTGCTCCAACGTGTCGCTCGATTTCGCGACCCCCTCCGCCAATCCCGTCACCGTCTCCAGAAAGCCGCGGCAACGCGTTTCGATGCCGCCCGCCGCCGCGGTGATGCGTCCCGCCTCGCTTTCCATTTCCGACGTCGCCTTTCCGACCACGTCCATGGCCTCACTGATGGCCTTGGCGCCCGTTTGGACATTTTGCGCCTGGCGCATCGACGTGCTCCCCTGCGCGATCAGGCGTTCGGCCTGCTCCGTCAACATGCGGAGCGTTGCGTCGATTTCCGACGTCGCCTCGCTGGTCTGTCCCGCCAACGCCTTCACTTCGCCAGCAACAACTGCAAACCCGCGGCCGGCGTCGCCGGCACGGGCCGCCTCGATGGTTGCATTGAGCGCCAAAAGATTCGTCTGCTTTGCAATGGCGTCGATCGACTCGGCTACCTTGGCCACCTGGGCTAGGGGCTTCTTGAGATCGGCGAGTTGCGCCGCGATGCCTTCGACGGCAGCGATCAGTCCGTTGATATCCTTGATCGATGAACCGATCTGATCACGCGAGGAATCGATCTCAGCCGCGGCTTGGCCGGCAAAATCGCGAGTGGACTGCGCGGCAGTGGCGATCTCGCTGTTGCAGGTCGCCATTTCACCGGCGCTTTGGCGCAGATCTTTGAAGGCCTCGGCCTGACCCCGCACGCGCTCGCTCAATTCGTCGACAGCCCCGGCCACATCGACAATCTCGATGCCGAGCCCGCCGGTCTCTTCGGCGAGCCGGTTCATAAGATTGGCGGAGACAGTATCGGCGTCGGACATGAACGTCCCTCGCAGTTTCATCCGAACGCGCCATTTGGCGGTATTCGTGACTGATGGCTGGCAAGACCATAGAACTGGATCGGTTAACCCTCGGTAAAACAAATGAAGGGATCGGGTCTGCCGAGGATCAAAGCAAGTGCTGGAAACGGCTCAAAAATGGCTGAAATCCGCCGTTTCTCGTGGGATGAATAAGCCCCGGACCGCTCGTCGCCCCGCGGGGATTATGAAAACGCCACCCATCGTAACCACCACGAGCGGAGCCGGTCGAACCGGTGTTCGATGGCGAAAGCCGGATCCTGCGGCTCTGTGCCGCGCTACGGCCCGGTTTGCACAGGCCCAAGATCATGCTATGGAATCGCCCGCCCGCGAGCCGAAAGCGCGGGAAAACAGGGACGGAAAACCGGGAGCCGGACAAGAAGCCAGGCGTTAGACCCAGGCGACGGACTCGGATGACGAAGATATCCCGCCGCAATGGGCGGCATGTTCCGGGAAATACCGCGGCAGCGTGAGCTATGGACGAGATGATCTCTCTGACCGCCCTGACCAAGAGATTCGGCCATTTGACGGCCGTTGACGGAATCTCTTTGAAAGTCAGCCGCGGCGAGGTTCTGGGTTTCCTGGGGCCGAACGGGGCGGGGAAGTCGACCACCATGAAGATGGTGACTGGCTTTCTCTTACCGACGTCCGGGAAGGCGTATGTCTGCGGCTATGACGTCGAAGAGTTTCCGATCGAAGCCAAAAAGAAGATCGGCTATTTGCCCGAGGGGGCGCCGCTGTATGGCGACATGACGGCGGCCGCCTTCCTCGAATTCATCGCAGAAATTCGCGGTCTCTCGGGGGATGAAAAGAAGAAACACATCGACCGGGCCGTCGAACGCGTCGAAATTGCTGACGTACTTTACCAGCCGATCGAGACGCTCTCCAAAGGCTATAAGCGCCGTGTCGGGCTCGCCCAGGCGATTCTG
>Ga0316624_10000861_pt1 | contig 11247 bp, 12 predicted proteins | sample OWC_Aug_N3_C1_D5_FD_207657 | JGI IMG/M metagenome (GOLD analysis project Ga0316624, IMG submission 207657) | Wetland soil microbial communities from Old Woman Creek delta, Ohio, United States - OWC_Aug_N3_C1_D5_A | ecosystem: Environmental > Terrestrial > Soil > Wetlands | place: USA: Ohio...
CTGTCGCGCAATGTGAAGACAAGCGACATGCTCTCGGGAAGCTTCTTGGGCTGGCTTCCACTGAACGGCTTCGTCACTCTGATACTAGCACCGATAGTGATCTCGCCCTTCATGATGATTCTCGAGGTTTCACTCCTCGGACAGGTGCTTGTGTACTTGGTCGTTACAGTCACTGTGATAGCTGTACTCTGGTTGTCTTCCTTCACCACGGCAGCCCTACAGTCAAAGCTTGGCAACTCATCGAGGGGTAATGACATAGCCAAGGCCCTAGCCATGGTGATGGGACTGGGTGCAGTGCTGCCGATGTATCTGATCATGTACGCGGCACCGCTGGCCTCTGCTGTGCTAGGGAGCGACATATTCATGCTCATGCCGTTCACCTGGACCGGCGATGCTGTCAGCTGGCTCGTGCTCACGTTCAACGGCGTAGGCCTGACAAGCGAGCAGATAGCGGCATTCTCCGGGACTATGCCTCTAAGTCTGTTTGCGACTGTTGCACTCGTCGCCGGCTTCGCACTGCTCACCGTCGGGGGCACATTGCGAGCGGCTGATAGGGCATTCACAATATCTGCCGGAGCACGGTCTGAAAGGACAACGACAGTCGGAAGAGACAACCTGATCCTCCGTGGAATCAGGAGAATCGCAGCAGGCTCATTCGGAGCGCTCGTTGTCGTCAACATGAAGGACTATTTCAGGAAGGCCCAGAACCTCTCCAAGATGGCATACGGCGTTATCCTAGCGGTGGTACTACCTTTGATGATGTCCCAGTTCTCTGACTTCGGGGAGGTCTTCTCATGGGAGAGGATCATCATGATGATGTCATTTGTGTTCGTGATGATTGGCGCGATGCCCTTCACAGGAGTTGGATTCCTGGAGAGTAAGTCGCAGCTCTGGATAATCCAAGGTGCACCAAAGGGTCCAAGACGATACGTGAAGGCCAGACTCCTGATGGCCGCGATTACCGGCATGGTCCTGACGACTCTCCCGGTAATCGTCATAGCAATGGTCACGAGACTGCAAGGCTTTGACATAGTCATGCTCTGGGGCTTCGGTTGCATAATGACGGTAGGATCATCGATGGTCGGCATAGGAGCAACGGCCAGAAATCCGGACTACGAGGACACGAAGTCCCCCGCCCACCAAGCAAACCTGATGATGGCCGTCATGATTCCTGTCTTCACGCTCATAGGTTCCACCATACTGCTTCTAGTGATGTCTTCCCTCGGTACGTTCCAAGTCGTAGTCAATCTCTTCGGCCCCGGTGCCGTAGGTGTAATCGCCGCTCTCACCGGTCCACTGGCTGTGTTGGCAATCGGCAGCATGTTCGTCGTTTCGGGTGTAAGGAATCTCTCCAGCCCGGACTAGATACAGAGTCGCACCACGGAGCAGGCCCTATCCTGGGCCGCTCCTCTTCTATTTCTAATACGAATCGGAGTTCTGGCGGTGTCCACGATTCTCACGAGAACAATGCATGTCGCCCTAGCCGCCACCAGTGGGAGGAAAGATTACTACCAAATCACCGTCCTCGAGTGCATGATTCAGGTCGACCACACGGATTCCGTTGACCATGATGATCTTCGTCTGCTCCACTTTGAATCGAAGTGCCCTGATTATCTCCGAAACGAATCCCTTGGTGAGCTCAACTGGAAATGCCTGCCCGATCTCCAGACCCTTGGGGCCGTACTCCCTGAGGGTTCCATAGAGCTTGACATTGACCTTCACTGGTATCACCGACAGCGGTCCACTTCGACATCGTCGAGCCTGTGTACGTGGCGCGACAGCACGCTTCGTGAAGCATGTGCAATTAACGCTAGCGGTACTGGTTCCCGTGGCCAACGAACGATGCAAGTGAAGGAGAAGTGTCCTCGGTACAAGCTCTCGATTCTCGCGCCGAATACTTCGGCCGCGCGTGGCAGTCATTCTCCAGCCACTAGACAGCCGATGATTCGGAGCTCCATAGGAGTCACGTCTTTATGGGCACGACCGTCCGTGAAGACCAGTGAAAGCGACTTGAACTACCACATCGTCCTCACAAGGCGATGCAATCTGAACTGCATCTACTGCCATGGTGGAGAGGAAACGGGCCCCAACACTGAGATGGTGTACTCAACAGATGACCTCGTGAGATTCCTGCACAACGATAGCAGTCCCGTTCTTCTCTTCTATGGAGGCGAGCCGACTCTTAGGGTGCGGCTGATGACAGATATCATGGACAGACTGCCTCACGCAATGTGTATGCTTCAGACCAACGCAACTCTGCTCGACAGGATACCTGTCCAGTACGTGAAGCGATTCCACTCCATTCTAGTTTCAATCGATGGCTCAAGAGAACTGACAGATGGATACAGGTCCCCGGGTACTTACGACCGTGTGCTGACAAATGCACGATGGCTCGAGGACATTGGCTATGGTGGCGATGTAGTGGCAAGAATGGCCGTTTCTGAACAGTCAGACATCCACAGTGCGGTCAGACATCTACTTGACCTGCGTCAACCCACATTCAATCACGTCCACTGGCAGCTCAACGTTGTCTGGGACGCCGAGGGCAACTGGCATGATTTCGACAGATGGGTTACAGACTCGTACAATCCCGGCATCTCAAGGCTGTCTGATGAGTGGGTCGAAAAAATGAGCGAAGGGGTCGTAGAGGGAATAGTGCCATTCATGCCGGTCATGTACTCACTACTGACAGGCGAAGGAAGCACTCTGAGGTGTGGGTCTGGGATCGACACATTCGCAATCCATGTTGACGGTTCGATAGGGGTCTGTCCGATTGCTCCGGACTGGGAATTCTCGATTATTGGACACATCAACAAGACGCGGCCGGCGGACCTGAAGAACTCCATGCTTGTAGAGAACCCCTGCCCCTCATGCGAGGAATTCATGATATGCGGCGGACGGTGCCTGTTCGCCAACAGGGAGCGGCTCTGGGGCGAGGCGGGCTTCTCGAAGGTCTGTTTCACAGTGAAGCATCTCATCAGCAGTCTGAGAAGACATGTGCCAGTTGTGAGAGGGCTTATTGCAGATGGCGCGATATCTCTGGAGGACTTCAAGTACCCCGAGTACAACAACGGGTGCGAGATAATCCCATAATCCTAGAAGTCCTCGTCTTCTTCCTCAGCCTGAACGTCGCAGAGGCTTTTCCTCATTAGGATTATCTCCTCGCCCTCGCGTACAGTGCGGCCAGTTTCTGCGTAACCGCGTTTCTGGTAGAACTTGATCTGGTCCTCGACAGCTCCGTAGACTTCAATCTCTATGCAGGTCGCGCTTTTGTGTTTTAGAGTGTTCTCGGCATAGTCCATCAAGACAGTGCCGATTCGCCTGCCTCTAAACGAGTTGCGTACCGCGAGGCGCGCAATCACTCCGACCTGACCCCTCAGAGAGACTCTCATGGTCCCAACAACCAAGTCACCCACAATAGCCACGTAGATGTTCCCCATCTGGATGTGCCGAGATATCTTGTCCAAGCCCTCTTGAAGGGCGCCGGGAAGTCGCGAGAGCTTCTTCTTCAGGGGAGCGTAGGCCTCAATGATGATCTCCCTGACTACGTCTGCCTCAGACAAATCAGCCCGTCGAATCAGGACTTCGGCATAGTTATAGATTGGGCTTGCCCCCTATGTGGCTACGAGTCATTTCAGGTATGTACGACTTCAGACATAAACCATTTCATACGGCGACAATCGGGGATGTACCGTGAGGAATGCACCAAACATCCGGCCCATCGAGGACAGTGACAGATACTGGGTCAGACACCTTCTCGAAGAGAGATGGGGTTCATCGCGCGTGGTGACCTTGGGCACAATCCACGATGCTGCCGCTTTACCGGCAATTGTGGCACTCCTCGGACAGAAACGCGTGGGACTCCTAACGTACAGTATCGACAAAAGAAGCTGCGAGGTCGTGAGCCTGAATAGCCTCGTGAGCAACGCTGGAGTCGGGACGCAGCTATTGCAGAGCCTACAATTGATCGCGTCGGACAAGGGTTGCGACAGAGTCTGGCTCTGTACCACGAACGACAACACCCATGCACTGAAGTTCTACCAGAAGCGGGGTTTCACAATAGCCAGAGTGAATGTGGACGTGATTGCTGAGTACAGGAAGATCAAACCGGAGATTCCGGAGTCTGGTGAAGACGACATTCCGATAAGGGATGAGATAGTACTCGAGAAGAAGCTCACGTGGCAGGCCGAGGTTGAATCCAAGTAAGTGGAAGCAAGTAACAGTTTATTAGAGTCTGGTACCGACTGTGAAACGGAGGCTAGCACGTGACAAAGGCCAAGAAAGAAGAAGAAACGCAAGAATCTCAGAAGTTGAGCCCTCGAGACAAGAAGGAGATCGGTGAAGGTGCCTGTGTGAACTGTGCAGTTGCCTCTCTGCTCGTCCTGATAGTCACTCTTGCAGCTGCAGTTCTATGAGATGTCGGGGTGGACCCTCTGACCTTCCTGATTGACCCGTTCCTGCTGATTCTCTTCGGAGCAGTTTCCTTCCTCGTAGGGGAGAAGCTTCAGGGCAGGACGCGCCTTCCGATAGGCGGAATCCTTGCCGTCTTCAGCCTGTCGGTGATCCTCTTCATGAGCACGGCGCTCTACCTTAACATGCCCATCATGGACTGGTTCTGGACGCCGTTGCAGCCAGCAGTGTCATCCGGGAGAGACCTCATGATCAACTCGGCCATCTTCTCTTTTGAGTCGGTGGACACGGCGGGCTTGATCGATGCTCTGGCATTCGTCCAGATTCTGTTGTACCCGATCTGGCTATATGTTGGCATTCGGTTGTTCTTTCGACTGAGGAAGTGAAGAGAACATTTGGATGCACGAATAGTCTTTCGTGCTCTCGTGATTCAATATCCATATATGCTGCATTCTCTTCTGGCGCAGTCCACCGTAATGCGTGCGATTCCCGCTATTAGGACGGAGATCTCATTTGACTGGCGATTGCCCGTGTCCAGACGAACCACTGGTCAGACTCTTCGAGAAGCTCTCCAAGTGGGTAGGACTCTCTGACAGTTGCGCCCCTGCGTTGGCGACGCTCTATGCAGAGAAGTACCGGACGAACAGGACCCTCTGTTCTGGTGACATCTGCGAAGCAACTGGATACTCTCGTGCCAATGCGGGGCTCGTCATATCGCAGTTGGAGGCTGTGGGCATAGTGACCGGGCAGAGAGACCTGACACAGACAGGTCGTGGCCGGAAACGGGTCCTTTACAGTGTCACGCCCGGATTGGACGAGTTCTTCGCCATGGGCGTCAAGAGCGTGGCTTCCAGGATGCAGGCGATGCTGAAGGACGTGGGCATTCTCGAAGAGCGGTACATTGGCGGCGATACAAGGATACTGGACATGCTTGGAGATCTGCGAAATCAGGTCGAAACGAACCTAAAAGCGCTCAAGGAACTCCCTGCAATCGAAACCGACTCGCCAAGCTGAAACAAGAGCGGGAGAACGGAAACCAGCTCTGCAGAAAAGAGGAAACAGGGACCAGATAGGCCCCTGCTCGGTTCACTTGTCTTCCTTTTCCTCTTCTTCTTCGCCCAGCCGCTTCACTTTTCCAAGACGTCTGCTGTCGTCTACGACCAAGCGCTTGGAGTCAGGAGTTGACACTTCATGACCGGGCTTGCCCGGCTTGATACCTTCCGTGCGCTCAGTTGGCCATGGCTGACCCGGCGCAGGTGCCTTCTCGGCAAGGTCCTTGTCAACCTCTCCGGGCTGGAAGGTCGTGCCCGCCTCCTTTGCCTTCGATAGTATCCTCTCTGTCCGCTGTACTTTCAGATAGTAGAGACTGGTGAGGATCGCAGCGACAGGGAAGGCCATCAGCTTCGCAATGTCTCTGAACAGGAATGTTGCGTAGTTCACGTCGGCGGTGTAGTCCAGAAAGGACCAAGTCGAGAGTATCGTGCCGCTTGTAGCAGACACAGCTATGATGCTATCCACATAGAAGAAACCGCTCGCAAGGAAGAATGTCAGAAGAGGACCAAAGTCCCGAAGTCTCACTCGAGATTCCTCGACGGACTCGGTCACAGTACGTCCGATTCCGCTCATTGCGTAGACCAAGAAGAACAGTGAGATTACGATGTCCGCCGGCCCAATCTCGGGCGCTCCGGTCCTTCTGAGCACGTTGAACAAGAAGTAGCCAGAGTAGATCCCTATGAACACCGTCAACAGCGCTATGTTCAGAGCAGCTCCTCGACCAGCGTACCTGAAGAAGGTGACAAGCGAAACCAGGGCGAATAGGCCCAGCAGTCCCATGGCGGCGACAAGGAAAGGCCAGTGCAGCGCGATGTTTGTGACATACATTGGGAATATTGGGCCAATCAGGTCACCAACGCCAAAGAGGTTGTTCGGTATGATGACAAGAGCGGCCAATGCATCGGCTGCGATGATGCCCAAGCCGATAATCAGAACTAGGAAGCTCCCGATCCCAATAGCTATGCCACCCTTCTTCGGTTCAGCAATGGTGGCCAGCCGGAGACTTGTTCGTGTGGACAAGAAAGCCTGGAAGGCAATCCAGCCCACCCAGCAGAACATGGAGAAGAACAGAAGTGCCCCTTGGCCGACTGCGATGGAAAGGAATACCCCTAGAGCGAATGATATAGCAAACCATACTAGGCCCTTGAGCTCAGTCACGCGTCCTCGTCCCCTCCTCGTTATCCATAGCCTGTCAATGCCAAGACCTGTGAATAGCGCACCCAGTCCGAAGTAGATTGTACCAGTTGCACCCACGTAGACAAAGAACTGGACAATCAACTCTTCGTAGGGGGACGTACGCAAATTCACCATCAAGATTGACATGAACAGTGCGAGAAACGTCGTGAGAACGAAGACCGCGAGATAAGCTACGTATCTCCTGGTTTTGAAGAAAACACCGAGACCGCCGAAGAACATGTCTAGAATCAACGAGTTGTCCTCCTTTGGCCTTACGTGACCGCCCATCGTTTTAAGCTTTGCAGGTACGAGCACGATGTGAGCAACCACGGAGAGCACCATATCTCGGTGCACGCCAAAGTGTGATGTAGATGGAGCAAACTCGAAGCGCAACAACAGGTAAGGTTAAATCGAAGCGCGAGATAGACCTTTTCGTGGTCAGGTAACTGAGAAGGGCCTAGTTTTCGTAACATGCCCTCATTACACAACTCCCCCCCTCCTACCACGAAGCCCTCTTGGGTACCTGATCACACCTTTGCTATGGGTGACATTCTGCTCCTGGATTGGTCTCTGTTCACGATGTTCGCAACCGCTCGGAGCCGCAAGAACTGCTACTCTTGTCCGGATGCTCCGTCCATAACCATTGACACCAATTCGCGCATTCGGACCATCTGACTTCTTATGCGTTGGGCGCCTTCTTTCGTCAAGACAGCGAAGGTTGTTGGTCTCAGATCCACGAATCTCTTAGATATTCGGATCAGACCCAGCTCTTCCAACTTCCTAAGATGACTTGACAGATTCCCCGATGTGAGGCCAAGTTTCTTCTGGAGGACAGGAAATGTCGCATTCTGCGTGAAATAGAGATAGACCAAAATGGAAAGCCGTGCGGGGACCATGGTTTCACTGTCTTCGTCCATGAGTCCTATCAATGCTGACAGGCGGTCCCCATCAAGACTCAACTCTATCCCTGTCCTTTGGTCTCCAATAGAAGTCTTTCAGCCGTTATCAGCATGTGTACGCCAATGAGAAAGATTCCACCCATGTCCACTACAATCAGGATCATGTATGCAGCGGCAGGTATGAGAAACGTCGGGATTGCACTTAGAAGGATTGCAGTCGCGAAGTAGAAGTGATCCACGGTGTAGAAATTGGAGCTGCCAGTTCTCTTTGCCAAAACATAGGTGACCATGAAACCACAACCCATTATGAGTTGGAGGGTCGGCGGGAATAGCCCAGCCGATCCCGACTGGAAAATCGCAAGTGCCGATAGCACTATCGAGACTGCAAGCACCCCCCAAAGCAGAGAGACCGCTCTCCCACCTTGGGATGCACTAGTCGCCGCTTGGTACGAACCTGTAAGCGGAACGATTAGCCTGACGCTTATGACCCACGAAAAGACAAGGCTCAGGACGACGAGTCCTAGGGCCGTCAGGAATGGATCTCCGGGTCCAAGCAAGTCCTGAAGCGACATGAAGACCAAAGTAGCGAATGAGATCCCACCACCAATCAGGATGTGGACTAGACCTGCCACTCTGCGTGATACTACCTGCGGGTACTTGTCAACTAGGTCTGCGAGTAGAAGAAGCTGTCTTGCTTTCTCGCTCCTATCGTTGTCATTCCCAGCCTCTTTGGGGTTCATTGGCTCACCTCGAATCCGTTCGGATGTGATGATGGTTGCCTCCTAATAACTCTAGTAGAGAAAGAAAGGCTCCCACTGGGGAGTCCTAGTGAGAACCGTATCTCTCAAACAAGATGATTCCAACTGCAATGAGCAAGAATCCAACAATTGATACAATGGCTAGATCAATCCAGATAGCAGGCGTTGTTATCGGAGCGCCTCTCAGGAACAGGGTCGTTATTGCATCAGTGACATACTTGCTTGGAACGAACTTGGAGATCATCTCCGTTGTTCCCCCCAGTGGCATGAATGTACCGAAGAACATCTGCGGCATGATGAACGTGAAGCTAATGCCGCTGGCCGTCTGAGCAGACTTGGAGAGTGTTGCAGAGATAAGACCGAATCCAACTGAAACCAGTGAGAATGCCAGAGAGATCACAAATGCGAACACTACTCCGACAATCCCAGTTGCTGGTCGATAACCTATCAAGAAGGATGTTGCCAGAACTAGCGCGACCTGCAGTAGGGCAATGATCATGTAAGACAGGGTTTGGCTAATCATGTAGTCGGCCGATGAAGCTGGAGTTGCTCTTAGTCTTTGTAGAAGCCCTTGATCCCTCTCACCAGTGACCGATTGAGCCACAATCATTGTCATGAATATGCCAGCGAAGGCAAAGACTCCCGGAGCCATGTAGTCCCATTGGGTGAGTGTGCTAGACTCCACAAGACCGGGACTACCAATCTCGACAGGTAGACCAATCGTTCTTGTTTCGTTTCCAAGGAGGGCCGTCATCAACGCCTCCTGCACGAGAGGAGGAATCGCCGATACGGCGATCAGGGATCCGCTGTCGACATGGAGCTCAACAGTCGAGTTTGCCCATGAACTGGGGTCGAATGGCGCTTCATAGTAGGAAGCGACACTCTCACCAAATCCCTCTGGAATGATGATGAAAGCATCGAGATTGCCCTGAAGAAGTGCTGAGTACCCAGAGTTGTTGTCACCATATTCATGAATCACAAGGACGCCAGATGAAGTCAGATTGTCAACAAATGCTAGACTCCAAACCGCCTGGGTACTTGTAGCATCAAGATTCAGGAGCCCCACATCGAAGCTTGTTGTGTTTCTGCCTCCAATCCCACTAAATGAGAAACCAAACACGAATGTGATCATGACTGGAAATACGATCAGAAGAAAGAGGACTGCTGGCTCTCTTGTAGTCTTTTTCATTTCCTTCTTTGTCAGTGCTAGTGTTCGTTGTAGATTCATCTCTAGACAACCTCCCTCATTTTCTACCCAGATGGGTTCAGGAAGACTCAGCCTCGGGTCCGCGCGATGTGGCTTCCGTGGCCGATCAGCCACGCGAGAATTGGATAGATGGCCCATCGTTCCATCGAACCTTTTGCCATTCCGAGGAATGTTTCAGTTGAGCCGACTGGAAGACCCAGATAGGGAATGAAGACGACCGATGAAACCAGTGAGAGTGATCCCAGAATCACCGACACATAGGAGATAGGCGCTTCTTGTACTTGATAGGATGATACTGCCGCAAGGGCACCAAACAAGATAGCTAATAGAGTGAAGATGCTGTGCAAAGGTTGGATAGAATAGGGAAACACTCCCACTCCCATGGCTCCAACCCCTGAAATGGCAAGGAGAGCTGTATGGACTCTGTTCTCGAAGGATTTCATCATGAGAAGAGCCCCCAGACACATGCAGAGTCCCAACAGAAAGACCGACACATTGTATATGAGCGCTACAGGCCCGACTCCGAGATCACTTACGTAATCTATCCTGCTACTATAGCCGGGATACCATGACTCAGCAAGAAGTATGCCTAGCAGCCATTGAATGCCGCCCACGTAGAGAAGAGTGCCGGCCAATGTTGTCCTAGCGAGTTTCATTGAAGCGAACCTTCTTGTCAGACTAGATGCCGTGATGCGAGATTCTGTCATCGTGAATCACGGGTTGAGAATGCACGGAGTGAATATAAGAAGTGGACAATCTTTGGGACACATCGTGGTCTGCGGGACAAACCAAGTTGTGACACAGAATCTCGGTGGATGTTCAAAGGAATGAATTCGTGCACAACAATTCTCGAATCGACATCTCAATTCCGTGGAGGCGGGGACTAGGAGTCTCCTACCACGGAGTCCCCTTGGCTTCCTAGCAGCACGTTGGAAAAGCAGTCGTCAATACACTGATGACGGCGCTCTCCGACTATGCCGAGCAAAAGAGGACATAAGCACCTTCGGGTAAGAACAGGACCCTGAGGAAGGCCGAGCAGAGCTCGTTACTCTGCAGACTCATGCTGAGGTCGTACCGCTTGAACCGAGATATCAGTTCAATAAACGTCAAGGAGGGACGCCTCTACTTCAGAGGACATGACGCCACGACTCTGGCGCGACAAGGGAGCTATGAGGGCGTCTTACACCTTCTGGTTAAGGGCAGACTGCCCAGCGCTGCGCAGCTGACGACAGTTCGGAATGAGATGCAGAGAGTCAAGAACTCGAAGGGCGGGAACGCAGCTGCACTTGGTGCAGGTGCTGCTACCGGGACCGAGGGGCTCAAGGCTCTGGCCGCCGGTCTCGAAGATGATGGCGACCGACTATACCATAGTCTGCTGTCATTCATCACTCTGGCACCTGCTATCGTATGCAACAGCTGGAGAGGGAAGAATGGACTCGCACCCGTACCCCCAATCCCGGAGCTAGGCCACGCGGCGAGTCTTCTCAGGATGATGGACATCAAGCCTATGCAGGGAGTTGACAGGCAGTTCGAGACGTGCCTGATTCTGCATATGGACGACCCAGACAATCCATCCCTCACAGCTCTCCGAGAGGCAATCGCAAGTGGTCGAAGCTGCTCAGAGGTGATACAGTCTGCTCTCGAGGAACATGCGAAGCCTCTGCACCATGGAGCTGGATTCGAGGCCTATAGAATGCTGGTCGACCTGATGAACTCAGGCGATGTGCCTGCAGGAATGAAGGCT
>Ga0316624_10000862_pt1 | contig 11241 bp, 7 predicted proteins | sample OWC_Aug_N3_C1_D5_FD_207657 | JGI IMG/M metagenome (GOLD analysis project Ga0316624, IMG submission 207657) | Wetland soil microbial communities from Old Woman Creek delta, Ohio, United States - OWC_Aug_N3_C1_D5_A | ecosystem: Environmental > Terrestrial > Soil > Wetlands | place: USA: Ohio...
TGGCACACCACGCGCATCAGCGCGTTCCGCCGTGCTCCGGGCGGGGATCTGTCCTCTCACCGCTCCAAGGCCTGGTCCGGACCAACGTTGACGGCCGCCGCAACGTCTAACACCGCAGGACCGGAATCCGGGTAGGGCATTTATCTGCCGGCCGGAGGCATCTCGATGCGCGGCGTTCTTCAAGACATCTCCTACTTCTCCCGGACGCTCGCAAGGTCGCCGGGGTTCTTCGCGGTCGCCGTGCTGACGCTGGCTCTCGGCATCGGCGCCAACACCGCCATTTTCTCGGTGATCAACTCGGTCCTGCTGCGCCCGCTGCCCTTCCACGACCCGGACCGCCTGGTCCGCCTCTTCGAAACCGAGGTGGCCCCGGGAAAGTACCCGTTCGCCGGGCCCGATTACATCGACTGGCGAGCGCAGAACCAGACGCTGGAAGCGACCGCCCTGTTCACCTGGTTCCGGCGCTCGAACGTCAGCGGCGGCGGCCAGCCTGAGTCGGCGGTGTCGGTGCAGACCGAGGCGAGCTTCTTCGCTGTCTTGGGCGTCCCTCCCCTGTTCGGGCGGACCTTGGCGCACGAGGAGGATTCGGCGGGCAGCGGGCGCGTGGCGGTCGTCAGCTACGGGTTCTGGCAACGGCACTTCGGTGGAGACCGCGCGATTGTGAACAGGTCGATCGAGCTGAACTCCGAGACCTACACGGTGGTCGGCGTCATGCCCTCCTGGTTCAACTATCCGAGGGGCACGGAGATCTGGACGCCGCTCGACATGTCGCCGCAGAACCTGGGGCGGCGCGGGTCGCACAGCTACCTGGCCATCGGTCGTCTGAAGCCGGGCGTGACCATTCACCAGGCACAGGCTGACCTGACCATCATCGCGAGGCGGCTCGAGGAACGGTACCCCGACACCAACGGGAAGGTCGGGGCGTCGGTCGTCTCCATGCGCGAGCAGCTCACGGGATCGTCACGCGAGCCGCTGTTGATCCTTCTGGGCGCGGTCGCGCTGGTGCTGCTCGTGGCCTGCGCGAACGTGGCCAACCTGCTGCTGATCCGGGCCAACGGGCGCCGGCGCGAGCTGGCCGTCCGCTCGGCGCTCGGAGCGGGACGCTGGCGCGTAGTCCGTCAGTTGCTGACCGAGAGCGTGCTGCTGGCCTTTGCCGGGGGAGCGGCGGGGCTGGCCGCAGCGTGGTGGGGCGTGAGGCTGCTGCAGTCGGCCAAGTCCCTGCCCATCCCACAGGTGAACCCGGTTCGGATCGACCTCTCGGTCCTGCTGTTCACACTGACGACGGCCGTTCTCACCGGCTTGTTGTTCGGGATCCTTCCGGCCCTCCAGGCCTTGCCGGCCCGGTTGAGCGAGGAACTCAAGTCGAGCAGCCAGACGGCCGGCGGTGCAGGTGGCCGCGCGCGCCGGTTGCGGGACGCCATCGCGGTGGCCGAGATCGCCGTGTCGCTGGCCCTGCTGGTCGGCGCCGGCCTGCTGCTCCGCACCTTCGCCAACCTGCGGCACGCCGAGATCGGCGTGGACTCGCGCAACGTCCTCACCCTTGGGATCGACCTGCCGCCCGTCCGATACGACACGATCGTCGCCCGGCGGGCGTTCTTCGACCGGCTCCTCGATCGCGTCCGCTCGTCCCCGGGCATCCGGGCAGTTGCGTTCTCGACCGAGATCCCGATCGAAGGCGGGAGCAACGGCTACATCACCGTGCCCGGGCGGGACGATCGCGCGCTCAGCAACCAGCTCTTCGAGTGGAACTGGGTCACCCCTGACTACTTTCGCGCGTTTGGGATTCCCCTGCTCGAGGGGCGCAACTTCGCGGCGCGCGATGAGGATCAGGCGGGGGACGTTGCCCTGACGGTCAGCCAGGTCTTCTCCTCGCCCAACCCGAAGCTGGACCTGCTGAAACGTCTCTCGGTCGCCGCCGTCATCAATCGCTCGATGGCACGCCTCGTGTGGCCCAAGCAGGACCCAATCGGAAGGACCTTCATCATGGGCGGCGCGCTCAGCGTTCAAGTGATCGGGGTGGTGGGGGATGTCAAGGTGTGGGGGATCCGGAGCGAGGTCATGCCGCAAGCCTACTTCCCCTTCACAGGCGCACTCGACGGTCCGGGCAGTCGGCACGTGATGGTCAAGACTGTGACTCCCCCGATGACCGTGCTGGGTTCCATTCGCTCCAATATCAACGCGCTGGACCCGACGCTTGCCGTGATCGAACCGCGCACCATGGAGGAGGTCATCTCGGACGGCATGCAGGACACCAGCCTGCAGACCTGGTTGCTGGGGACGTTCGCCGCGCTCGCGGTCGTGCTCGCCGCGGTCGGCCTGTACAGCGTGATGGCGTCTCTCGTCGCCGAGCGGAGGCAGGAGATCGGCATCCGGATGGCCCTGGGCGCAGGGCGGCGCGATCTCCTGGGGCTCGTCGTGGGACACGCGACGAAGCTCGTGACCGTCGGCGTCATCGCCGGCCTCGCCGCGGCGCTGTGGCTGACTCGCCTGATCCGGAGTCTCCTGTTCGGCGTGCCCCCGAACGATCTCTCGACATTCGCGGCGGTCGCGTGCCTGCTCGTGCTCGTCGCGCTCGCCGCCTGTGCGATCCCCGCGCGGCGGGCGATGCGTGTTGATCCGATCATCGCGCTGCGGTACGAATAGCGGGCTCCGCCGTACCCGCCCGGGGACGCGAGGCTCCGAGATGACCCGCCCAATTGATTAGAGGTCATGCCTGCTTCCTTGAACCCACGCTGGAGATCCTCGCCGTTCATCACAGGCGTGACATAAACGGATGCGCCAAGGTTCTGGAACAGCGGCTCGACCGTCGCCGGCAGCTGCCACCAGCCCTTCCTCGGCAGGCCTCCGGCGTGAGGTATGGGGCGTTCACGAAGAGTCCGGGCTAGACGGCGCGCAACGTCACTGCAGGATCCGCGCGAGCGGCACGGCGTGATGGGAGATAGCCCGCCAGGAGAGCGACGACGGCCAGTCCGATCGACACCGCGACGTAGGTCGTGGGGTCTGTGGAGCGCACGCCGAAGAGCATCGACGCCATCAGCCGCGACAGCGCCATCGCCATGACAACGCCAAGGCTGATGCCCAGGCCGGCCAACAGCAAGCCATGTCGGACGAACAGCCGCGTGACGTCGCCGGGCTGTGCACCGAGGGCCAGTCGAATCCCAATCTCGCGCGACCGTCGTGCCGTGATGTAGGCGATGACGCCGTAGATCCCGACGACGCCCAGCGACAGCGACACGCCAGCCGCAATGGCGAGCATCACGAGCGCGAACGAGGTCTGCGCCATCGACTTGGCAGTCATCTGCTCCAGCGTCCGCACCTCGGCCAGAGGGACGTTCCGGTCGACCGACGAGACCGCCCGCTGGATTTCCTTCACGAACGTCGGAGAGCCGGTGCGCGTCGATCGAATTGCGTAGACCATCCACCGTTGCCCCACCATCTTCTGGCCGAAGAAGTTCTCCACTAGGTTCGGGTAGTACACGATCGGCGGCGCCTCCTGTGCGAGGCCGTTCAGATGCTCGTTCGCCACGATGCCGATGACCTCGCGCCAGGGGCTCCTCGTGCTTTCCCTCACGAGCTTGCCGAGCGCCGCCGCCGGCGTGCCCCACAACTCGCGCGCCAGGCGCTCGTTGATCACGACGACCGGCGCATACCTGAGGACGTCGTCCCAGGTCATCTGGCGCCCCGCCACCAGCCGGGTGCCCACCGTCTCGAAGTAGCGGGGCGAAATCCACTTCATCTTGCGTAACGGCGGAGGCTGCCCGTCTGCCTGCGGGAGGTCCTTCACCAGCATTGGATTACCCTGGCCGCGGCCGTCGAGCGAGATCCAGGACCCCAGGCCAACGGACTGGACGCCGGGCACCCGCTCAATGCTGCGGATGAACTCCCGATGCTGGCGCAGCACCTGCTCACCGCCCGCGACACTGGGCGGGATCCACAGGCCCGCGGTGAGCACCTCCTCACCGCGCGTGAAGCCAGGGTCCACCCGCCGAAGCGCCTGGAACGTCTGGACCATCAGCGCCGACGAGATCAGCAGCACCAGCGCCAGCGCGATCTCCGACACGACCAGCGCGTCGCGCGTTCGGTGACCTTCGCGGCTGTTGCCGGCGGTGCGCCCACCGTCCTGGAGCGCCGCCAGGCGCGGCGACGCGAATTTCAGGACGGGGACGAGACCGAAGAGCAGGCCGGCCACCACCGACAGCAGCGCCGCGAAGGCGACCACGGTGGGATTGAGACCGATCTCGGTCAGCCGCGGCAGGGCAGCGGGAGCCGTTGCCCGCACGACGCGGATGGCGGCAGCCGCCAAGGCGACGCCTACCACGCCCCCCGCGAGGCCGAGCATCAGACTCTCCGCGAGCAGCGTGCGTGCGAGCCGACCGCGCCCGGCGCCGAGCGCGGCGCGAACGGCCAGTTCCTGGCGACGGCCCTCCGCGCGGACCAGGAAGAGGTTCGCGACGTTGGCCCACGCAATAAGGAGCACGATGCCGATGGTCCCCATCAGCACCCATAGCGCGTCCCCGACGTTGCCAGTCGCGTCCTGCGACAACGAGTGCACGTCGGGCCCGAACTTCGCGTCGCGGAACCAAGACGGCCTCAAGAACTCCGCCACGGCGAACTTCTGCGGAACCAGCGGGATCATCCTCGCCACATCGCGGTTGGCCTGGTCCAGCGTCACCCCGGGCTTCAGGCGCGCCAGCCCGCGGTAGCTGAAGTCCTGGATGCGGGTGGCCGCGCGGTCGAACCCGAGCGGGACGAGCACCTCCGGCGTGGTCTCCATGAACTTGAAGTGCTGTGGCAGGACGCCGATGATCTCCCGCTGCGTACCGTCGATGGTCACGTAACGACCGACCACGCGCATGTCGCCGCCGAATCGCTGCTGCCAGCACCCGTACGCAAGCATCACCCGCGCTGGACTGCCTGGCTGGTCGTCTGCCCGACTGAACCGACGACCGAGGACGGGCTGGACGCGCAGGATCGAGAGGAAGCCGTCGGTCACCATCAGCGTCGGAACGTCCGCCGGGTCTTCGGCCCCGGTGAGCGTGGCCGACCGATCGATCCAGGCTGCCACGTCCTGGAAGACGCGATTGTCCTCGCGATAGGTGAAGTACTGCGCAGGCGCGAGCACCATGCGACTCATGCCGATGCCCGGCGCCGTGCTCCAGACGCTGACCAGGCGATCGGGCTGGTCGAAGGGGAGCGGCTTCAGCAGGACGCCGTACAGGACGCTGAACATCGCGGCATTGGCGCCGATGCCGAGCGCGAGTGTCGCGACTGCGGCAGCGACGAACCCGGGAGACCGCCGAAGCTGCCGTCCCCCGAACCGGATGTCCTGCCACACCGAGCCGAGCGCCAACGCCATGCGAAGGTCCCTCTCGCGTCTTGGACGAGAGCTCGTGAGGAAGCGTTCCCTGCGCCAGGAAGAGCCGGTCAGCCCCGCCGGGCAGGGGTCTGATCTTCAAACTACTCGCAGCCCAGCGCCGTCAGCGGATTGAGTCGTGCGGCGCGGCAGGCTGGCCAGAAGGCGGAGGCGACGGCCACTACCGCCAGTGTCGCCGACGAGGCGGCGATCGTCGCCGGGTCGATGGGATCGAGGCCGAAGAGCAGCGCCGACACGAGCCGGCCGAGCGCCAGGCTCGCCGCCAGGCCGATGGCGCTACCGACGCCGACCCAGGCCAGCGCCTGCTTCAGCACCATCCAGAGAACCTGCGGGATGGGACCAGTTCCGTCGCCAGCTTGGCGATCGCCGTCTTCGTATCGGGCGTGACCTTCCCGCCGGCCTCCTCGGTGACGAGCCGGCGGAACAACTCGTTGGTGCGCGTCAGGGCCAGCGCTCGCGTCACGTCCGGCCGAAGGCGCCCGATGAGTCGCAGCCACATCGTGTTCCGGTCGCCAAGGATGGAGGCCTCCCGCATCAGCCGCGGCTGCAGGGCCATCCGAGGCGAGGGTGAGGTTGCCGAACGCGCGGCGGGCGGCCAGGCGGGCCTCGGCCTCCGCCATGCCCGCTGGACACGTCCCACTTCATCTCCGAGGTCACCGGGGAGAAGGTCCCGTTGGCGAATGCATAGAGCCTGCGGAAGTTGCCCGACTTCGGGGTGAGCATCGGTGGGTATTGCGCGATGACGTCGGCGGGCACGCTGCCGAGGCCATGCCCCGTGTAGACCGTCTGGCCGGCACCGAGAGCAGGTGCCCCCAGTGCCAGCACGAACGCAAGAGCGCGGACTCGAGACATGGCTCCTCCGAACAGGAAACAGGCCGACTCCTGGGCGATGAGCGCCCGTACCCGCTTGCGATCTGCACGTGCAGCGCATCATGATGACAGAGCTTGATGATGTGGTCCAGAGCGAGGCGACGGCATGGATGGGTTCCGGGTTGTCTGCCTCGGGGAGAGATCTCATGCGGTTTCCATACGTTCATCCCGTCCTGACGGCAGTCACGCTGCTCCCGGGTGTTTGCGCCGCGGTCGCCCAGCCGGCAGTCCAGTCGGCCGGAGCTCAGGAGTTGACCAGCCGCGTTGTCGAGTTCGAGCAACGCGCCAACGCGGGTCAGCCTCCGGACAAGGTCATGGACGCGATTGGCGTGAAGCCAGGGATGGTGATTGGCGAACTGGGCGCGGGCCGCGGTCGCTACACGGTGCATCTCGCCCGCCGCGTGGGTCCCACGGGGAAGGTCTACGCCAACGACATCGACGCCGGTGCGCTGGCTTTTCTGCGCGAGCGCTGCGAGAGGGAGAAGATCACCAACATCGAGACCATTCTCGGCAAGGTGGATGATCCCCTGTTCCCAAAGGCCGGCCTCGACATGGTGTTCATGGTCTGGGTGTACCACATGCTCGAAAGCCCTGCCGCGCTGCTGAAGAACATCGTCCCGGGGCTCAAGCCCGGGGCCACGATTGTCATGGTCGAGCCCGTTCCGGCCGAGATCGAGGCAGAGATCAGCGAAGTCACCGCGAGGACGAAGAAGAAGCCTGACGATATCCGCGTCGTCACGCGCGCAAGTGTGGAGGCGGACGCTGGCCAGGCCGGCCTGGAGCTGGCCAAGGTGATGGAGGGCTTTCTGGCGAAGGACAACATCTTCGTTCTCCGGAAGAAGTGACGGCGTGTGGGACACGTCGGCCGCCCTTGATCCGGCACCGCGCAGCCGGTCAACCGGGATGTTGGGATCCCACGCCGCCACGAGCTTCTGGATGGCCCTGGCCAGCCCCTCCGGCGCCAGGCGGCTCCGCACCAGCACGTTGACGTCCATCAGCCCGACCTGATCGCTGGACAGGTACATCATGAGGTAGGCCTCCTGGCCGACGACTTCGTAGTCCAGTGGCGCCGGGTCGCTGGCCACCTTGACGCGCTTGCCGAGCGGGTTCTCGCCCGGGAAGAGCATCCGCGCCATCACCTCATTGATGACCATCACGCGAGGCGCGTTGATGCGATCGGCTTGGGACAGGTCTCGACCGGCCCGAAGCGGATTCCCGGCAACTTCCCGGCCCCCGTTCCCGTCCAACTAGGGAGCGCCGACGGTCCGGCGTGCCGGCCGGCCATGCGCACTGAAACCGCGCCGGCGCCGGCGGTCGGCGGGTGTGGGGCGGTTCCTGGCGGCAGACCTGCCGCAAAGATGCGCCGTCCTTGGCGTGCACTTTGGCGGCTCGGGGCGCGGCTTCGCTGGTAGAACCGAGGTGGATCATGAGAGCGGGACTGTTGGGGGAGTTCGGTCTGGCGCTCCGGACTGTCGCCCGGCGGCCGGCGTTCGGAGCGGCAACCGTCGTGGTGCTCGCCGTCGGTATCGCCACCGTGAGCACCATGTTCAGCACGCTTAACAGCGTCGTGCTGCGCCCGCTGCCCTTCGATCGTCCGCACCAGCTGGTTTGGCTCTACTCGAGCAGCCAGGCCAGCCCTCGCAACACGACCTCGGCCCTCGACTACTTCGACTACCGGCAGCAGTTCAAGGCGTTCGAATCGGTGGCGGCGTATCTCGTGTTCAGACCTACAACCTACCTGTCGGGCCAGGGCGAGTTCGAGCCCGAACCACTCACGTACACCGAGGTCTCGTACAACTTCTTCACAACACTCAGCGTGAGGCCGGCGCTCGGCCGCGCGTTCGTCGGCCCGGAGGAGGAGGCCGGAGCCGCCAACGTGGTCATCGTCAGTCACGGTGTATGGCAGCGGCGCCTCGGCGGGCGGCCAGAAGGGGTGGGGCAGCAGCTCATCCTGGATGGGAAGAGCTACGAGGTGGTCGGCGTGATGCCGGCCGACTTCGCGTTTCCGGCCGAGGTTGACCTGTGGCGGCCCATGCGCCGCGGCGAGCTGACGACTGACGGCCGAGGCAACAACAACTTCAACATGTTCGGGCGTCTTCGGCCGGGCGTCAGTCTCGAGACGGCACGGGCCGAGGGTGCGGTGCTGGCCCGCCAGATCGAGAGGGCGTACCCGGACACGAAGAAGGGCTGGGGACTGCTCCTCATGCCGATGCACGAGGTATTCTTCGGCGACTACCGGCCGGCGATGTCGATGCTGATGACCGCCGTCCTCCTGCTGCTGCTCGTGACCTGCGCGAACGTCTCCTCCCTGTTCCTTGCCCGCGGCGTTAGCCGCCAGGCAGAACTCGCGCTGCGGTCGGCACTGGGCGCGTCCCGCAGGCGCGTGGCATGGCACGTGCTGGCCGAGAGCCTGGTGATCGCCGCCGCTGGCGGCACCGTAGGTCTCGGGCTGGCGTGGCTCGGCATCCGGGGCGTGCGGGCACTGGCGCCGGCGGGCATCCCGCGCGTGGACCAGATCGCCATCGACTCGACCGTGACGGTCTTTACGGCCGGCGTCTGCATCCTGGCCGGCCTGGCGGCGGGCGTCGCGCCCGCCCTGCAGGCCTTCCGGCTCGTCGCCGCCGACGCGCTCCGGCGCGAGACGCGGGTTGTGGACGGCCGGTCGAGCATCGTGCTCCGGAGCGGCCTCGTGGTGGCCCAGGTCGCCCTGTCGCTGGTGCTGCTGATCGGTTCGGGGCTGCTCGTGAAAGGCTTCCTGAGACTCCAAGGCGCTGACGTCGGCTTCGTGTCGTCCAACCTCCTGCTGGCAGAAATCAGGCCGCCCGCCGCGGCGTTCGACGCCCCCGACAAGCTGGCGGGTTTCTACTGGCAACTTGCCGAGCGATTGAAGGCCACCCCCGGCGTCAGCGACGTGGCCCTGGGGGAACAGTTGCCGTTCCTGCCGGGCGGGACGTGGAACTATGTCTTCGCCGGCGACCGCCCGGCACCGACGCCCCAGGATCGTGTGGGCGCCCAGCGACGACGCGTAAGCGACGGGTTCTTCCGAGCGCTCGGCATCAGGATCGTGCAGGGTCGTTCGCTCGCGTCCACCGACACGCTGGGGAGGCCACCGGTCGTGGTGATCAACCAGGCGCTGGCGGAGCGCATGTGGCCGGGCGAATCCGCGATCGGCAAGACGCTCGTACTCCCCTGGGACCCGGAGATCCGGATGGAGGTCGTCGGCGTGGCGGCGAACATCAGGGAATTCGGCCCAGCGTCGGACCATCGCGCGACCTTCTACATCCCGCTCGCACAACTCCCCGCTCGTTCGGTGCAACTCGGCGTCCGCACCACTGGTGACCCGACCGCGGTCGTGAGCCTGGTCAAAGAGGCCGCAGCAGCAGTCGACCCATCGGTGGCCATCTCGGCGTTCCAGACCATGGAGTCGAGGCTGACGAGCCGTACGGCGGCGCCCCGCTTCCGCACGGTGCTGCTCAGCGTGTTTGGAGTGCTCTCGCTGGTAATGGCCGCCACCGGGCTCTACGGGCTGTTGGCCTATCTCATAGCTCAGCGATCGCACGAACTGGGCATCAGGCTTGCCCTGGGCGCGAGCCCGCGCGAGGTGGTCTGGATCGTCGTTCGCCGGGGCGCCTGCCTCACGGGGCTCGGCATCGTGTGCGGCCTCGCCGGCGCACTGGCACTCTCGGGCGCGATGCGAGGCCTGTTGTACCAGGTCTCGCCGACTGACCTGCCGACCTTCGCCGGTGCGTCGCTCGGTCTCGGTTTGGTCGCCATCATCGCGTGCGTGATGCCCGCCTGGCGCGCGGCGTCGCTCGACCCCGTGGCGGTCTTGCGGCAGGACTGAACGGCAGACCGCAATCCCGAATCGCGGGCCCGTCCAGGCTAGTGAGGTCAGGTCGATCTGTCACCTTGGTGCCAGGTCGTGAAGAACGCGCGGATTCAAGACCTGACCCCGTGACCCCCCACTGCCCGCGCTACTCCCCACGCAGTGCTTGCACCGGATCGATGCGCGCCGCACGCAAGGCCGGCCACACGCTGGAGGCGAGCGCGACAAGGGCGAGGCAGACGCTCAGTGTGGCAAACGTCAGCGGGTCGGTCGGCTCCACCTGATAGAGAAACCTCGCAATCAGCCGCGTGCCGGCCACCGACGCCAGCAGACCGAGCACGAGGCCCGGAACCACCATCAGCGCGCTGCGCGACAACACGTGCCCCAGCACGATCCGGGTCCCGGCGCCCAGCGCCATGCGCACGCCGATCTCGTGGGTGCGTTGGGTGACGTAGTAGGCGAGCACGCCGTAGAGGCCGAGCGAGGCGAGCAGCAGGGCGATGATCGAGAAGGCCGTCAAGGTGATGGCGGTCACCCACCGGGAGAGGAGCGAGTCGCCGAGGATCGAGTCCATGCTGACCAGCGCACCGACCGCGATGTTGGGATCCCGCGCCGCCACGAGCTTCTGGATGGCCCTGGTCAGCGCCTCCGGCGCCAGGCGGCTCCGCACCAGCAGGTTGAAGTCCATCATCCCGGCCTGATCGCTGGACATGTACATCGTGAGGTAGGCCTCCTGGCCGACGGCGCCGACGCGCGCGTCGCCGACGACGCCGACGACCTCGAAGTCCAGTGGCGCCGGGTCGTTGGCCACCATGACGCGCTTGCCGAGCGGGTTCTCGCCCGGGAAGAGAGTCCGGGCCATCACTTCATTGATGACCATCACGCGAGGCGTGTTCATGCGATCGGCCTGCGACAGATCCCGACCGGCCCGAAGCGGAATGCCAAGCGCCTTGAAGTAGCCCGGCGGAACGACGCGGGCGAGCGCGGTGCGCTCCTGGGACGAGTCCGCGGGCGGGTGATCCGCGGCCCACATCGGCGGGTCACCCCATGGGTCCCGGACGGGCACGTGGCTCGCGATCGTCACGGCCCTCACCCCGGGAATCGCCGCCAGATCTTCGCGCAGGCCGACCTGGAACTGGATGCGTGTGGTGGCGTCCGGATAGGGCAGATC
>Ga0316624_10000863_pt1 | contig 11231 bp, 7 predicted proteins | sample OWC_Aug_N3_C1_D5_FD_207657 | JGI IMG/M metagenome (GOLD analysis project Ga0316624, IMG submission 207657) | Wetland soil microbial communities from Old Woman Creek delta, Ohio, United States - OWC_Aug_N3_C1_D5_A | ecosystem: Environmental > Terrestrial > Soil > Wetlands | place: USA: Ohio...
GTCGTGGAGCAGGCCTTCAGCCCTGAAACCCTGTGCCACAAGTGATCGGCCACCACGCTCCGCCGCCGGTGGACACCGTTTGTGACAAGCGGTGACATTCAGCCGTGGAGCAGGGCTTCAGCCCTGCTCTGACCTCCGCTCGGCAAAGGGCAGGCCAGGTGCTGAAGTCAAGAGCCGGTCTCGGTCCTGTCCTCAACGTCCGGGGCACGCTGCTCGCACCTTGCCGATGAACTCCTGCGATGACGCCGCCTTGATGAACGGATCGAGCCCGTCGCGGGTGAACGAGAGCCCAGGCACCTCGCGGCCTATCTGATCGATGATGGCGCGCGCCCTGTCGCACTGGCCCTGCGAGGCCAGCGCCTGGGCGCGGCGCAGCCGCACCTCCACCCAGACCCCGCGGACGTTCACGCCACCCTCTTCGCGCGGGAAGAACCGGCCCGAGAACTGCTTCTCAGCTTCGTCGAAGCGACCCGCCTCGGCCAGCGCGAGCGCAAGGTTGTAGACGAGCGACACGGGCAGCGCGCTCTGGTCGGGGAACGACAGGACCGCGCGCGCACGCTCGTCGGCCGGCCGCCCCGCCAGGCGCATCGCCCGCTCGAGCCCGACGTAGACGCCCACGTTGCCCGGGTCGTACTTCGTGCCTTCGAGGAAGACCTCCACGGCTTTCTCCGGCGGGGCGCCGGTCGCGAGCAGCGTGTAGCCCATGTTCCGGTGCAAGACGGGGATCTTCGGGTTCAATCGCCGCGTGGTTTCCCACTCGCGCATGGCCTGGTCGGCCATCCCGCCCGACAGCAGCAGCGACCCGAGCAGGAAGTGCGCTGTCGCATCGTCCGGATTGACGGCGATCGCGCGGCGGAGCACCGGCAGCGAGTCAGCGCGGTTGGGGAAGACGTACGTCGTGGGCATCTTCGAGGCCGCGTCGAAGTCCGCCTTTGCGGGCTGGCCCAGCTGGTCGCGGCAGTAGCCGCGGTAGTAGGCCATGAGCGGGTACGTCTCCGGACGCGGCATTCCCGGCTCGCTCACCACCTTCCCGGTCGCCGGGTAGGCGTGGCCAAGCAGGTCGATCGCGTCCTCGTAGAGGCCGAACCGCACGTAATCGGCGGCAATCGCCAGGATCCGTTCCGGGTCCCCCGAGAGGTGCTCCCACAGTTCCTCGTCCGTGATGCCGAGGCGCGTGGCCTCGTAGCGCAGAAACGAGCTCGTCGGATCCAGCGCCTGCCACCTGGCGCATTGCCGCTTGGCGTCGTCTGTCCGGCCGAGCGACCGGAGGAGGGCCACCTCCACGCTGCCCATCCGCAGCGGGAAGGCCGACTCCGAAACCGCGCGTTCCAGGAACAACAGCCCCCCGGCGCGGTTGCCCGCGCGAGACGTCACGGCGGCCAGGGCAAACAAGGACGCCGGCCGGAACGTGCCGTAGCTTTGGCCCGCCTCGAGGGCCAGCCGCACCCGCCGGCCCTCCTTCTCGGCGTCCAGCGCGAGTCCTAGGTAGTAGTCCGCCTCGCGATCGTTGCTGACGCGGTCCAGCGTCTTCGACAGGTGCGCGACCGCCTGCTCATATTGCTTGAGACCGACCTCCAGCCGGCCGGCCGCGCGGTTGAGCTCGATGCTGTCGGGGAACCGCTGGAGGCCCTCGCGGTAGGTCGCCAGGGCCGTGAGCTTGGCGCCGTCGAGTTCCTGCCGGGTGCCGAGCGCGAAGAAGTCGTCGCTGCTTCTTCGGGCCGGCGGGGGATACGTATAGGCTGGCTGAGGCCCGGTCTTGATCTCGGACCTTGGCGCAAAGTCGTAGGTGTTCTCCGTGTGCTCCAGCACGACCGCGCCGCCCTGGTCGCGAAGCGTGAAGGTGCACGGCCGACCGGCCGGCGCACCCGGGTACGACCTGGTGAATGTCTGCTCGGGCGACAGGGACGCCTTCTCGCTGGACACGACGCGGGTCCCGTCCGCGATGGTGATCGTGGCGTCCGGGAGGGCGCGGGTGACGTTCACGGCGAGGTCGAGCGACTCGCCGCCGGCGGCCCGGCGCCGCGCCATGTTGACGGCTGCATCAGGGTTGGCGCGAGAGAGGCCCCCGATCTCCCGAATCGGAATCCAGTACTCGGCGAACTTGATCGACTCCTGCGGCTCCAGGAAGCCGTAGGTTTCCTGGTCGCGGAAGAGGCCGGCCTGGATCTCGACGTAGGCGCTGTTGTCGTCCGAGAGGGCCCGCCGCCAGTCCAGAGCGTCCGCGTTGCCGCCCCAGGACCAGATCTTCTTTGCCGGCAGGTTCCACGGCGAGGAGTAGTGCACGACGCCTGCGTTGGTATGGGGGTGATAGACGGCCATGTACGGCTCGCGGCTGCCGTAGCTGAACCGCGAGACCGGGCCGGACTTGTGGTTGCCGACGATGCTCAGATCGACCCCGGTGCGGTCGACCGGCCAGGTGTCGATGTCCGCGAAGCCATGAGAGGCGGTGAACTCCATCGGGTAAATGATGCGCGAGTCATCCCGGACTTCGACGCCGGCATTGGTCCACCAGTAGAACCGTTGCCGCGTATCGGCGCGGTTGTAGAGCGTCGTGCGCTGCTCGAGGACGGCCCGGCCCGGCCTGAGCGTCAGCTCGACGAGCCACTGCATGCCGTACGCGCGGTCGATGTTGCCGATCCACACGGACGCGCTCCCGTCGCTGTACCTGGTCATCCCGAAGTCGACGGGAGAGACGGTCACCCAGTTGTGTGAGACCGGGAAGTTGAACTCGATCCCGAACGCGGCCCACGCGCCGCGGTACGCAATCTGCGCGAACTTGATCGACGGGTTCGCGTAGAACACCTGGGCATCATTGAGCTTGTCCGTGCAGCTGTAGAGGTGGCCGCCGAGGTCCGGCAGCACCGTGCACTTCAAGTACTCGTTCTCCAGGTTCAGCGCGCGCCAGCTGTGCAGCGATCGCTCTGCGCTCAGGTTGGTGCGCAGCGTGTAGGGGTAGTTGAACCGGGTCGGAGCGAACAGGTCGAACGGCGGGTTCGGATCGGGAAGCCCCTCCCCATAGGTCGGCAGCAGGAGCGTGTTCTCCCAGACGCGCACCCCCAGCGGAGGCGCCTGCGCGCGGACGCCGGCCGGCGGCACCCAGACCAGGGTGCCAACGAGAGCGAACGCCAGCGCCAGCCACGAGTGGCGGCGCAGCAGGCGCAAGGGCAAGGTCTTCGTCATGACGGCAATCTCTCCTCATTGACGCCGACGGCTCGGTGCCTGGCAGAGTCTACCCAGAATCAGGGTGAACGGGGGTGGAGAAAAGAAGGCAATCTGAGCTACCGTAGTGACCCGAGTCCAGCCAGGAGGGTTCCAAGGTGGGCAGTTTGCGGGGCCGCTTCGTGAGGGCAATGGTCGGCGCGGCACTCCTCGCCTCCGTCATGACGTTCGGCGAGACGGCGGCCACCCAGGAGATCACGATAGCGGGCCGCGTGGACAGGGTGTTCGAGCGGTGGAACACGCGCGCCAGCCCGGGCTGCGCCGTCGCCATCGGCCAGAATGGCCGAATCGTCCTCAAGCGCGCCTACGGCATGGCGAACCTCGAAGACGAGACTCCGATCAGGACCGACACGATCTTCGAGGCCGGGTCCGTGTCCAAGCAGTTCACTGCGGCCGCCATCTCGCTCCTCGTGCAGGAAGGCAAGGTCGGGCTCGACGACCCTGTGAGGAAGTACCTGCCCGAAGTGCCGGACTTCGGCACGCCCGTTCTCATCCGCCACCTGCTGAGCCACACGAGCGGCCTGCGGAGCCAGTGGCCGCTCTTGACGCTCGCCGGGCGCCCGCCCGGGCGTGTCGTGCACACCATTGACGAGATCCTCGACCTGGTCAGCCGCCAGAGGCGGCTCAATTTCCCGCCCGGCGAGGAGTTTCTCTACAACAACACCGCCTTCACGCTGCTCGGCGTCATCGTCCAGAGGGTCTCGGGGCAGCCGCTTCCCTCATTCACGGAGGCGCGGCTCTTCAAGCCGCTGGGGATGACCCGCACCGCGTGGCGCGTCGATCACACCACCATTGTCAAGGGCCGCGCCACCGCCTACGGTCCGGGCTTGGACCGCGCGTTCCACACCGAGATGCCCTTCACCGACGTCGTCGGGAACGGCGGGTTGTTGACAACCGTCGAGGACCTGTTTCTCTGGAACGAGAACCTGGACAAGCCGAAGGTCGGCGGACGCGAGATGGTGGAGTTCCTGCAGACACGGGCGGCGCTCAACGACGGCTTCGTGACCCGGTATGGGAGAGGCCTCTACGTCGGTGAGTACCGCGGTCTTCGGGAGGTCTACCACGGGGGCTCGACGGCGGGGTATCGGGCGTTCGTCACGCGTTTCCCCGATCATCGTCTGTCGATCTCGATCCTGTGCAACGCCGGCAACGCGCCGGAGCGCCTGGGTCACGAGGTGGCTGACGTTTTTCTCGAAGGTGAGTTCAAAGACCCGCCTCCGAAGCCGGCGGTCGCCCTTCCAGCCGACCAGCTCAAGTCGAGGGCCGGGCTGTTCCGGAACCCGGACACCGACGCCGTGCTACGGATCGACTTCGATGGGCGCACGTTGAGGATCGGCGATTCCGGGCTCGTCGCGATCGGTGCGGACCGCTTTCGGAACACGGCGGGTGACATCCAGTACGTGTTCGAAGCGTCCGGCAACGCCGGGCCACTCCGCCTGCAGATCACGTCCTCCGGCGCGAAGCCTACAAGCTGGGTCGCCGCGCCGCCCGCTTCCCCGACGCCTGCGGAGCTCGCTGACTACGCGGGGACCTACTCCAGCGACGAGCTCGACGTGAAGTACGAGGTCTGGGTGAGCGACGCGAAGCTCAGGCTGCGCCATCGTCCGGAGCCGGCCGTCGCCCTCGGCCCCGCGTACGCCGATGCCTTCGATTTCGGGGAGGGCCGCGTCATCCGTTTCACCCGCGACGAGCGGGGCAGGGTGGACGGCCTCGAGATCTTCGCCGGCCGGGTGCGGCACCTCCGGTTCGCTCGGCTCACCGCTCCGGCTGGGGGCAGCGGGCGATGAGCACCCGCGGTACGGCCAGGGAGCTCGAGATCGCGGCCGGTTCCGCGCGGCCGCCCCGCCATCGGGCGCCCGCCCCGAAGGGCGAGGCGCTGTCGATGCTGGTTCGGCGCGGCCTCGAGCCGAGGACCACTCCTCTTGACCTGCCGTTTCCGTCAGGTCTCGAGGAAGCCGCCGCCGGGCGGTTGGCCGAGCGGCTCCGCCACTACGCGTTCCGCCTGTTCCTCCGGGGTGCGCTCAAGCCCGCCGGGGACTTCGCTCCCGACGACGTCACCGACTACGTGTCCGCACCCCAGCGCCGCGCCATGGCCGAGGCCTTGGTGGATCTCGACCTGGCCGTCCGCACGTCGCGGGGAAGATACCGGCTCCTGCGGCGGGTCAGCAGCTTCGGCCCGACGCTCGAGTGGTACGTGGCGCGCGAGCTCGAGCGGCAGTACGGGTTCGATGTCGCCGTCGGCGTCAAGTTCCACGCGCGCGGCGTCGGCGGAGACCTGGACGTGGTTGCGGCCGCCGAGGGAAGGCTGGTCTACCTGGAGGTGAAGTCGTCGCCGCCGAAGCACCTCTCCGAGGGGGAGATCGCCTCGTTCTTCGATCGCGTGCGGCTGCTGCACCCGGACCTCACGCTCTTCGCGGTCGACACCGCGCTCCGGCTCTCCGACAAGGTCGTGCCGATGCTGGCCGCCGAGCTGTCACGCCGGCGCGACGGCGAGCTTTGTCCGCCGCGGCACGTTGAGCGCGAACTGTGGGCGCTCACGCCGCACCTCTACGCCGTCAACAGCAAGCCGGATCTCATCACCAATATCGGACGGGCGGTAGCCCAGGGGCTCTTTGCGCTCGCGCCACCGCTGTGAGTGTCATCTGCCAGCCGGGGGGTCATCCATGCGCACGACCATTGTGCTCGTCATCCTGCTTGCCGCTGCCGCACCGCTCGCCGCGCAGACGAAGGCCGAGTTCGACGTGGCGGCCGCCTCCCGCTTCGCGACGCTCGCGCTCGACTGCGTCCACAAGGAGTACCCGAACAAGATCGCGCACGTGCTGAACTCGGACCAGGACGTCAAGCCGCCCCGCGAGCTGACGCCGGCGTTCTTCGGGTGCTACGACTGGCACTCGTCGGTGCACGGCCACTGGCTGCTCGTGCGGCTCGCTCGGACGTTCCCGGATGCCGCCTTCACGCCGCGCGCCAGGACGGCAATCGCCGCGAGCCTGACCCCCGCGCACATCGCCGAGGAAGTGCGCTACATGCAGGGAGCGGGACGCTCCACGTTCGAGCGCCCCTACGGGCTGGCGTGGCTGCTGCAGCTCACCGCGGAGCTCCGGGAGTGGGGCGATCCCCAGGCCAGACAGTGGTCCGCCGCGCTCAAGCCGCTCGAAGACGCGGCGGTCGCGCGGCTCAAGGAGTGGCTGCCCAAGCTCACGAGGCCCATCCGCATCGGCGAGCACGACCAGACCGCGTTCTCCATTTCGTTGATCCTCGACTGGGCCCGCATCGCCGGGGACGAAGACACTGCAACCCTGCTGAGATCGCGGGTCGAGTCGTTCTACCTGAAGGACCGCGCGTGCCCGTTGTCGTACGAGCCGTCTGGCCAGGATTTCCTGTCGCCATGCATCGCGGAAGCCGACCTGGTCCGTCGTGTGCTCGGGCCGGCCGAGTACGCGGCGTGGCTGAGCCGCTTCCTGCCGGAAATCCCGCGGGACGGATCGACCGGCTGGCTCGAGCCGGGAGTGGTGACCGACCCCGGCGACCCGAAACTGGCCCATCTCGACGGACTCAACCTCAGTCGCGCGTGGATGCTCGAGGGCATCGCTGCCGGGTTGCCCCCGAACGACCCGCGCCGGCCGTCACTCAGGGCCGCCGCCGGGCGCCACCGGGACGCTGGCTTGAGATCGGTCACCGGCGAGCACTACGAGGGTGGCCACTGGCTGGGCAGCTTCGCCGTGTACCTGGTCACCGGGCGAGGTCTCGAGTAGGCGGACTTCGGGAGCTCATCATGAGGTTCGAGGAACTTGCGGCGTGGACTCCACCGCGTGACTGGGTTACCGTGACCTCCATCGATGCGCACGCGGGCGGCGAGCCGCTCCGGGTCATCGTCGCCGGCTTTCCGCCGCCGGAGGGTGACACGATTCTGGCTCGCCGCCGGTATGCGAAGGAGCATCATGACCGCCTGCGGACCACCCTGATGTGGGAGCCGCGCGGCCACCGCGAGATGTACGGCTGCATCCTGACGCCGGCCGTGACGCCGGGTGCCGACTTCGGCGTGCTGTTCACCCACAACGAGGGCTACAGCACCATGTGCGGCCACGGGATCATCGCGGTCACGAAGGTCGCGCTCGAAGCGGGCCTCGTGGCGGGAAGGGAGCCGGAATCCCTGGTCCGGATCGACACGCCGGCCGGGCTCGTGACCGCGCGGGCCCGGATCTCGGGGGGTCGCGTGGGCAGCGTGGCGTTCCGCAACGTGCCGTCCTTCGTGGTCGGGCTAAACCAGGCCGTCGAGGTTCCCGGCCTCGGCACGGTCGGCTACGATCTCGCGTTCGGCGGCGCGTTCTACGCCTACGTCCAGGCCGAGTCCGTCGGCCTGAGCTGCGCCAGCGGCGAGTACCCGGCGCTCATCGAGCGCGGCATGGCGATCAAGGAGGCAGTGATGGCCTCGCGGCCGATCCCGCACCCGCTCGAGCCCGACCTCGGCTTCCTGTACGGCACGATCTTCATCGCGCCGCCCGTCGGACCCGGCGCCGACAGCCGCAACGTCTGCGTCTTCGCCAATGGCGAGGTCGATCGATCACCGACCGGGACCGGCGTGAGCGGCAGGATGGCCATCCATTACGAGCGCGGTGAGGTCGGGATCGGCGATCCGATGATCATCGAGAGCATCGTCGGCAGCCGCTTCACCGGGCGCGTGGTCGAGACGACGAGCTTCGGGGGCCGTGCCGCCGTGATTCCCGAGGTGGAGGGCGACGCTTACATCACGGGCATTCATCGCTTTGTCCTCGACCCGGACGATCCGCTGCGAGACGGGTTCTTGCCGTATTAGTGGGCAGTGGGCGGTGGGCAGTGCATCCGCTGCTCACGACGCAGGCAGCTCGCTGTAGGCACTGGTCGGTGATCAGCGGCCAGGGTCCAGTGGCCAGGGTCCAGTGACTCGCTATCCACCATCCACTGCCCACTACCCACTGCTGTCTCTTCCCTTCGATTCCCCCAATCACCTCGTCGGCTGCCCACTGAACGCGCCGGCCACGGATTTCGGGTATCATCAGTGCGGGCGACAGTTTCCCACATCAGCGCCAGGGCGTTTTTGGCCGCGGGTCAGCGCGCGCTGCACCCGCTTAATGGTGTTCGCGGCTTGCTGAAAGACCGGAGCCAACCGGCGCCGCGGCACGGAGGGACACCATGGCACGCGACGGCAGCGAGCCTATCAAGGATCACCCGGTCGTTTCGCGCGAGGCGTGGCTGGCCGCTCGGACGGACCTGCTCGCCAGGGAGAAGGAGTTCACGCGGCTTCGGGACGAATTGAGCCGGCGGCGTCGGGAGCTCCCGTGGGTGAAGGTCGACAAGGTGTACGTCTTCGACGGGCCGAACGGCCACGAGACGCTGGCCGAGCTCTTCGACCACAGGAGCCAGCTCGTGGTCTATCACTTCATGTTCAATCCTGCCTGGGACCAGGGGTGCAAGCACTGTTCGTTCTGGGCGGACCACTTCGACGCCACCCGTGTCCACCTGAAGCACCGTGACGTGTCCCTGGTCGCCGTCTCCAGGGCCCCGCTCGCGAAGATCGAGGCGTTCAGGAAGAGGATGGGATGGACCTTCAAGTGGGTCTCCTCGTTTCAGAGCGACTTCAACTACGACTATCACGTGTCGTTCACTCCGGATGAGATCCGAAGAGGTCCCGTCTTCTACAACTACGCGAACACGAAGATGGACGGAGAAGACCGCGAGGGGGTGAGCGTGTTCTACAAGGACGAGCACGGTACCGTGTTCCACACCTACTCATCCTATGCGCGGGGGATCGACATGCTGAACGGCACCTATCAGTTTCTCGACTTGGCCCCCAAGGGCCGGGACGAGGGAACGTCGCCCCAAGCCTGGGTCCAGTATCACGATCGCTACAAGGACTGAGAATGGAGCGGTCTGTGAGCAGAGCTCAGACCCTGGTCGACGCCAGCCGTCGGGCTCCGCGGGCGCTGCAGCGTGATCAGGTGTTCCTCGCCACCAGCGGCCTGCTGTTCGCCGCGAGCGCCGGGGGAACCATCTACTGGTGCCGATCGATGCCCGGGGGGATGCCGATGCCCGGCGGCTGGACCATGTCGATGGCGTGGATGAGGATGCCGGAGCAGACCTGGATCGGCGCCGCAGCCTCGTTCATGGGCATGTGGGTCCCGATGATGGCGGCCATGATGCTGCCGTCTCTGGTGCCTATGCTGTCGAGCTACCGTCGCTCCCTCCGAGGGGCAGGCGGGGCTCGCCTGGGCCGGCTGACCGCGCTCGCAGGGACAGCCTACTTCCTCGTCTGGGCCGCCGTCGGGGCGGCTGCGTATCCAGTCGGCATCGCAGCGGCGCAGGCGGAGATGCGTTGGGAGGCGCTCGCGCGGTCCGTCCCCCTCACGACTGGCATCGTCCTGCTGTTCGCGGGATGCGTTCAGCTCAGCCGCTGGAAGGCGCGTCAGCTCGAACACTGCCGAGGCCTGCCGGTCTGCGGGCCTGTTCTCCTTCCCGATGCCGGCAGTGCCTGGCAGCACGGCTTGCGTCTGGGCCTCCGCTGCAGTCTGTGCTGCTCCGGTTACATGCTGATCCTCCTCGTGATCGGCGTGATGGATGTTCGCGCCATGGCTGTCGTAGGTGCAGCCATCACGCTCGAGCGACTCGCGCCATGGCCAAGGCCCGCAATCAAGGCCGCCGGGGTCGTCGCCGTTGCAGCGGGGGTCCTCCAGATCGTCCGCGTCCTCGGCGTGGCGTGAGCGGGTGGGAGACAGCCCGGCGCCGCCACGTATTGACCCTCCGGGACCCGCAGCGTATAGTCCGAACCCGATTCCGATCCGCGCTCTCTCCGCCCGGAGATCGCTCTCATGCCGACCGACCTCGCGCACCTGCTGCCGCCGGAGGGCACCAAGATCGTCATCGTGCTCTTCCTCTCGTTCCTGGTGGGGCTCGAAAGGGAGGAGCACAAGGCCGGGGCCGACCACTACAGCTTCGGCGGCGTGCGCACGTACCCGCTGATCGGGCTGCTCGGCTACGGGGCGGCGCTCCTGTCGGGCCCGCAACTGTGGCTCGTGACGGCGGGGCTCCTCGTGGTGGGCGCGTTCATGCTGGTCGCCTACCGCCACAAGATCACCTCGTCCGACACGGCGGGCGTCACCTCCGAGATGTCGGCCCTGGTCACCTACCTGGTCGGGGCGCTCGTCTTCTACGACCACTTCTGGGTCGCGACGACGCTGGCAGTCGCGAGCCTGCTGCTGCTGGAGTTGAAGGTCGGGCTCGAGCGCCTCGCCACGCGGACGGCGCCGGACGAGATCCTGACCTTCACGAAGTTCCTGCTGCTCACGGCCGTGATCCTGCCGGTGCTGCCGGACCGGGCACTTGGCCCGTTCGAGATCAACCCTTTCCGGGTGTGGCTCGTCGTCGTGGCGGTGTGCGGGGTGTCCTACGGCAGCTACGTCATCCAGCGGGTCACCGGGCAGGCGGGGGGGATCCTCCTCGTGGCCCTGCTCGGCGGGATCTACTCGTCGACGGTGACCACCGTCGTGCTCGCCCGTCGAGCCCGCCAGGAGGAACGCCCGCACCTGTTTGCGGGCGGCATCATCATCTCGTCGGGCATCATGTATCTCCGGCTGGCGGTGTTGCTCGCCATCTTCGGCCGGCCGCTGCTGGCCGTGCTGGGCCCGTGGTTCGTCGGCTTCGCGCTCGCCGCGGCGCTCGCAGGCTGGCTGTGGTCGCGCATTCCGGACGCGCGGTCACAGGAAGTCAAACGTCAGTACCAGCCCAAGAACCCGCTGGAGCTCGGGACCGCGTTTCTGTTTGCGGCGCTGTTCATCACGATGGTCGTTGCCACCCGCCTGGCAGTCGACTACCTGGGCCGCGCCGGGATCTTCAGCCTGGCGACCGTGATGGGGATCGTCGACGTGGACCCGTTCGTCCTGGGCATCGCCCAGTCGGCGGGGACGACCACCGAGTTGACCCTGGCCGCCTCCGCGATCCTCATCACCGCCGCCAGCAATAACATCGTCAAGGGAATCTAC
>Ga0316624_10000864_pt1 | contig 11231 bp, 12 predicted proteins | sample OWC_Aug_N3_C1_D5_FD_207657 | JGI IMG/M metagenome (GOLD analysis project Ga0316624, IMG submission 207657) | Wetland soil microbial communities from Old Woman Creek delta, Ohio, United States - OWC_Aug_N3_C1_D5_A | ecosystem: Environmental > Terrestrial > Soil > Wetlands | place: USA: Ohio...
GGGCTTCGCCTGCATGGCGATGGTTGTGGCCACGGAGAACGCGGCCACCGCGTGCCCGGATGGTAGAGACCAATGCTCATCCTTAAGGGAAAACGGGTGGAAGCTGCCGCTCGATTCCCCGGTATAGGGGCGGGCCCGGCCGAAAACAAATTTGCCCGTCCAGGCAATGAAACTGGCCGCGGCCAGGCTTTCGAGGCTAAGGAGGGCGGTTTTTCTCAGGCCGTCATCGTGCCCGATCTCACCGGCTCCGTACATGACGGCGGAAAGCCCGATAAGGAAGGCTCCGTCGCCGAGGGCGGTAAAGACCGGGGAGGCCTTATCCAAAGACTCCGTGCGCCGGCTCTGGGTCCACTCCTGGATGTCCCCATCGAAGGCCATGAGAAGGAGCCCGCCGCCCGAGACTGCGGCCAGCGTCAGCACGTCGGCCCCGTCCCAACGGGAAGGCGAGGTCAGGACCGACGCAAAATCGCGTCCGAACCGGCTCAGGAAAGCTGTCCCAAAACGGTTGGCGGGAACTTCTCCCTCCTCCCCCGGTCCCGCGAGCCCGCTTGAAACGCCAAAGAAAAAAACCGCCACGGCCAAGACCACCGCTTCCCGCCCCTTCATCCTGGCCCCCCGCTGAAGCCGTTTCATAGGCCCGCGCCCTCGCCGAACCGGGACTCAATGACCTGAAGGGTCCTGGCGGTGGCCCCTTGAAGCGAGCGGAGAAGGTCTATGGCCCTCTGGCCCATGTCTTCGAGATCATCTTCGTTTTCCAGCAGGAAAAATGACTCCAGGCCACCCGGGCCCCGGACGACCCGGGCCGCTCCGGCAGCGACGAAGACCTCTGCCAGGGCGGCGAAGTTTTCCATGTGCTCCCCGAAGCACAGGGGTTTCCCGTAGTAGGCCGGCTCCAGCAGGTTTTGTCCCCCGTGGGGAACGAGGCTTCCCCCCACGAAGGCGAGGTCGCCCAAAGCATAGAATTTGCTCAGTTCACCGATCGTATCCAGGACAAGGACTTCCCAGGGAGTGTCCGGACCGGCCTCAGTCCGTTTCACCGCTCTCAGACCGGCCGCGGCGGCGGCCTTCGCCACTTCTTTCGACCTTTCCGGATGGCGGGGCGCAATAACCATTTTGAGGTCCGGCCGCTGCCCTCTGGCTTCCCGGAGCGCTCTGAGCAGGGGTGCCTCCTCGCCCGGATGCGTGCTGCCTGCGACGATGACCCTGTTTTCCGGACTCAGCCCGAATTCGGCCCTCAGGGTTTGCCGCTGTTCCGGCCCTATCTCGGGAAGAACGATGTCCGCCTTGAGGTTGCCGGCCACTTCGAGTTTCGACCTCGGGATCCCGATCCGGTTCAAGCGCTCCAAATCCTTGTCCGTCTGGACAAGGAAGGTATCGATGTTCCGCAGCACAGGCAGAAAAAGCCTTCTGAGGCGGAAGTATCGCTCCGCTGAGCCGGCGGATATCCGGCCGTTAATCAGGATCACCGACCGGCAGCTTCGCCTGGCCTCGCGGAGAAGGTTCGGCCAGAACTCCGATTCGGCGAGCACAAAGATCCGCGGCTGAAGGGCAGCCATGAACCGGCGGACGACCCAACCAAAGTCCAGGGGGACGAAAAGCACCTCCTCCAATCCCTGGAGCTTCTGTTGGGCGATCCTGAACCCGGTGTTGGTCAGAGTGGAAAAATAGACGGTCCATGACGGATGCCTGGCCCGCAGCTCAGAGACCAGCCGGCGCAAGCTGAGGACCTCACCCACGGAAACGGCGTGGATCCAGAGCGACGGCGCGTCGGGCCGGGTTGCCGGAAGCCTCATCCCCAGCCGCTCGCGGAGATGCAGCTTTTCTTTTCTGCCGAGTCTCATCCGGACGAAATAGCCCGGGAAATACAGCAGGAAAGCCAGGAACAACAAAAAAGAATAGACGCCGTACACGGTTGATGACTATACTCGAATCCTCCCAGGGGCGCAAGCAAACTTGCGGAGGAGCCCGGATTCTGCTATCTTATGGGCTTCAAGCGTGGGGCTGACCCTGTCCCACAGGAAGAAAGGACAAGCGCATGGCCGAAGAAAAACCGGAACAGGTCCAAGAAAAGCCGAAGCGGGGCAAGAAGATTAATAAAATGACCATCGCCGATGTCGAAAAGGCCTTGGAAACGGCCAAGGCATCCCAGGGCGGAGAGGCCTCCCGGTACGTCCGCGAGCTTCTCCGGCGACGGGATATTCTCAAGACCGGCAAGAACTAGGCCGGGCGCTTTCGCCGCCGTTTACCGTTGAAAATACGCGATTTACATTCGGGTCCGATTCTGCTAACATGGGAACCCGAAGAGGAGTATATAGAGTGCTAAGTAAAGAAACAAAGTCCCAGATCATCGGGGACAACCGGGTCAAAGCCGAAGACACCGGCTCTCCCGAGGTCCAGATCGCCCTGTTGAGCGAGCGGATCAGCCTGCTCACCAATCATCTCACCAACCATAGGAAGGACTTCACCTCCCGAGTCGGACTGATGCGTCTGGTCGGAAAAAGGAAGAGGCTTCTGACCTACCTGAAGAGGGAGGATCCCGCCCGCTACGAGCAGTTGATCAAGAAGCTGAACCTGCGCAAGTAGGCCCGGCCTGGATACACCCATGTCTCACACCATCGTCTTGGAAATCGGCAGTCGTCCCCTGTCCATCGAGATCGGCAAAATCGGCCGTCAGGCCGACGGCTCGGCCCTCGTCCGTCTGGGCGAGACGATCATGTTTTGCACCGCCACCTCGAAGAAAGAGGTCAAGGAACCGAAGCCCTTCCTTCCCCTGATCGTCGATTACAGGGAAAATACCTACGCGGCCGGAAAGATCCCCGGCGGCTTCTTCAAACGGGAAGGCCGCCCTTCGGAGAGGGAGATCCTGGTCAGCCGCCTGATCGACCGGCCTATCCGGCCCCTCTTTCCGGAAGGGTACTTTTTTGACACTCAGATCGTCGCCCTTCTCCTCTCGGCCGACCTGGAGAATGAACCCGACACCCTGGGTGTGATCGGGGCCTCGGCCGCCCTCTATTTTTCCGAGATCCCCTTTACGACACCGCTCGGAGCCGTCAAGATCGGCCTGGTCGACGGGCAGTTCGTGATCAACCCGACCGTTGCCCAATTGGAAAAGAGTCCCTTGAACATGGCCGTCGTCGGCACCGAACAGGGGATCATCATGATCGAGGCGGGGGCCTGCGAGATCGAGGAGCAGAAGATCGTCGAGGCCGTTTCCCTGGCCCAAGGACCGATCCTCCAGATCATCGAAGCGCAAAAAGAACTCTACCAGAAGCTCGGCCTCAAGAAGCGCGAATTCACCGTCAAGACCGTGGACCCCACCCTGGCGGGAGAGGTCGAAAAGCGGATCTCCGACGATCTCCTTCGCGCCGTCCAGATCTATAAGAAAAAGGAAAGCGAGGCCGAATCCGAGCGCCTTCTCAAATCCCTCCTCGACGAGATCCCTCCCGAGGACGAAGAGAAGATCAACGCCGTCAAGCATATCTTCCACGACCTGGAGAAGAAGCTGGTCCGGGACCTTATCTTGAGTCAAGGGAAACGGGCCGACGGACGGGCCTTCGACGAGATCCGGCCGATCTCGATCGAGGTGGGGCTGCTTCCCCGGACGCACGGGTCCGCGCTGTTCACGCGCGGCGAAACGCAGGCCCTGGCCACCGTGACGCTGGGGACCTTCGAGGACGTCCAGCGGCTCGACGGGCTCGGAGAAGAGGCCGAAAAGCGGTTCATGCTCCACTACAATTTCCCGCCGTTTTCCGTGGGCGAGGTCTCGTTCCTCCGCGGTCCGGGCCGGCGCGAGATCGGCCACGGCGCCCTGGCCGAGAAATCCATCCTGCCCTCCATGCCCGCGGCCGAAGTCTTTCCCTACACCGTCCGGATCGTCTCTGACATCCTGGAGTCCAATGGGTCCTCTTCCATGGCCACGGTCTGCGGCGGAGTGCTCGCGCTCATGGATGCCGGAGTGCCGTTGTCCATGACGGTGGCGGGAATCGCCATGGGACTGGTCAGCGACGGCACCCGTCACGCGCTGTTGACCGATATCGCCGGCCTGGAGGACCACCTGGGCGACATGGACCTCAAGGTCACCGGCACGGAAAAAGGGATCACGGCGATCCAAATGGACCTCAAGATCCCCTCCATCGGTTTGGCCGTTTTCCAGGAAGGTCTGGTCAAGGCCCGCGCAGCCAGGCTCAAGGTCCTGGCCCGGATGAAGGAAGCCCTGGCCTCTCCCCGCGCGGAGATCTCCCCTTACGCCCCCCGCATCATCACGCTATTCATCAACCCAGAGAAAGTCGCCGATGTGATCGGACCGGCCGGGAAGGTCATCAAGAAGATCATCGCCACGACCAAAGCTAAGATCGATATCGAAGAGGGCGGCAAGATCGTCATCGCCTCCACGGACATGCAGGCCGCTGAGCGAGCCAAAGAGATGATCCGCGAGATCACGGTAGAGGCTGAAGTCGGGAAGGTTTATAATGGGAAGGTGGTGCGCATTGAAGAATACGGCGCCTTCCTGGAGATCCTGCCCAACATCATCGGCCTTCTCCACGTCTCCGAGATCGCCCACCAGCGGGTCCGGAGCGTCCGGGATGTGGTCAAGATGGGCCAGATGCTCGAAGTCAAAGTCATCAGCATAGACGAGGACAACAAGGTCCGCGTCAGCCGCAAGGCCCTTGAAGAAGGACCGGCGTCAGCCCCGGAGTCCGAGCGGGAACGGGAAGGTTATCCGCCGCGTAAGCCTTACCATCGCGAAGACCGCCGGCCCGGAGGCCGTCGAAGATACTGAGGCCCAAGAACGGAGGCAGCCATGGCCAGCCTCTGGCGTAAGAAAAAGGGGTTTACCCTTGTCGAGATGCTGGTCACCCTGACCATCCTGGCCATTCTGGCTGCGGCCATTGTGCCCATCGCCAAGACAGCCGTCAAGCGCGAAAAGGAGATCGAGTTGCGGCGCGACCTTCGCCTCATCCGCGAAGCCATCGACGCTTATAAGAAGATGGCCGATGAGAAGCAGATTGAGGTGGAGGAGGATTCGGAAGGTTACCCGCCGGACCTCGAAAGCCTGGTCAAGGGCGTTGAGATCAAGGCCGACCAGGCCGCTGTCCAAATCCCGGGAAGAAAGCCTGCGGCCAAGTCCAGCTCGGAGAAGAAGATCATCAAGTTCCTCCGGCGGATCCCGCGCGACCCCATGACCGGCACCACGGAATGGGGGTTGCGGTCCTATCAGGACGAGCCGGATTCGTCCGACTGGGGAGGAGAAAATGTCTACGACATCTATTCCACGAGCCCGGGCACGGCGTTGGACGGGACCAAGTACAAGGATTGGTGAGATGAAATCGAGACAAAGCCTCGGGCGGGGCCGCGGGTTCACGCTGATCGAGATGATGATCGTCTTCGCCCTGATCGGCATCCTCGTAGGTCTGGCCCTGCCCCGCTATCAGCATGCCCGCCACCGGGCTCAAGAATCCGTCCTCAAAGAGAACCTTTTCGTCATGAGAAAACTGATCCATGAATATTACACCGACAAGGGAAAATATCCGGCCTCCCTCCGCACCTTGGTCGAGGAGAACTACATCCGCTCTGTGCCGATCGATCCCATGACCGGGTCGGCCGAAACCTGGCAGGAAGTCAAGGACGAGCCCTCCTACGAAGAGATGGTGCCGGGAGTCGAGTTCGGGATCGTGGATGTCCATTCCGGGTCCACGGCCAAGGCCCTGGATGGGACGACCTATGACACGTGGTAGTCGCCGATGCAAAAGCGACCCAGCGGTTACGTCCTGATCATGCTCTTGTTCGTCATGACCGTAATGGCGATCGGTCTGATGGTCGCCGTCCCCCTATGGGACACGGAAATCCGCCGGGAAAGAGAAGAAGAGCTCATCTTCAGGGGCAATCAGTATGTCCAGGCGATCCGGATCTTCCAGCTGAAGAAGCCGGGAACCTTCCCCAAGACGCTCGAGGAGCTGGTCGAAGAAAAGTGCCTCCGCCGCCTCTACAGGGACCCGATGAACCCGCAAGGGGATTGGAATATCATCCTTCTCCCCGAGCCCGGACTCCAGGGGGGCGGCATGCCACGGCGCCCGCAGGCCCCGCCGTTGCGCCCCGGTGATATCTCCTCCCGCGGACAGAGCCAGGCCTTTTCCGCTCAGAGCGTCATGGTGGCGCCGAAAAGCGCCCTACCCTCCATACGCAACGCCCAGATCATCGGCGTGGTCAGCTCTTCGACCCTGAAGTCCTTCCGGATCTACAATGACCAGGAGAGCTACGACAAGTGGCTCTTTTTTTACGGGCAGGACCCCAAGCAACAACCGGAGATCATCTACTACGGCCAGTCGTCGAAATGAAGTCCATCCTGATCGTCGCCGGAGAGAGTTCCGGGGACCGGCATGGAGCCGAGGTCGTCCGCGAGTTCAAAAGACAACATCCTGACTTTGCCTTCTTCGGGGTCGGCGGAGAGAGGCTGGCCGAGGAAGGAGTGGAGCTCTGCAGCTCGATCCAAGAGCTGAGCGCCGTCGGCATCTTTGAGGTCGTCTGCCGGCTGCCTCAGATCCGCCGGGTCTTCACCCGTCTCGGCAAGGAAATCCAGGCCAGAAACCCGGTCGCGGCCGTGCTCATCGACGCGCCGGATTTCAACCTCCGCCTGGCCAAAAGGCTCCATCAAACCGGAATCCCCGTACTCTACTACATCAGCCCCACGGTTTGGGCCTGGCGGAGGGGCCGCCTGAAGACCATACGAAAAGTGGTCACGCGGATGTGCCTCATCTTTCCTTTTGAAAAAGACATCTATGCCGCCAGCGGTATTCCGGCCGCGTTCGTCGGCCACCCCCTCAGCGACCGGGTTAAGACGGGTCTCGGCCGCGACAATTTTCTGGCTAAGTACTCGCTTCCCCGCGACGGCCGCCTGGTTGCTCTCCTCCCCGGCAGCCGGAGGACGGAGGTCAAGAACCACCTGCCGGTGTTGATCGCCGCGGCCCGAAAACTGAGAGCCGAATTCCCGGTCCACTTTCTCCTCGTCCTCGCCGAGAACATTGACCGGGCTTCTATCGAGCCCTATCTGGCGTCGGGAGAAAAAGGGGTTGACGTGCTCACGGCCGACCGGTACGAGGCCATCGCTCACTCCGACCTGGTCCTTGCGGCGTGCGGAACAGCCAACTTGGAGGCGGCCCTGCTGGGGACCCCGCTCATCGCCTTTTACCGGCTCTCCCCGTTTACCTATTATCCGTTCCGGAAGCTGGTCCGCATCCGGGCCTACAGCATCGTCAACATCCTCGCGGCCAAGGCCGTCGTTCCCGAACTCATCCAAGGCCGTTTCTCCGCCGGACGCCTCGCGGAGGAGGCGAAGGGGATTCTCTTCTCGGAAGAGCGGCGCGCCCGGATGAAAGAAGAATTCCGCCGGATCGCCGCCGGGCTCGGCCGGGAAAAGACCTCCACGAGCGTCGCCCAGGAGCTGGAGAGGATCCTCTTCCCCGCGCGCTCCTGAACATCCCGACCTCTGTTTGCATTTCCCCTCTGCCGCCCGTTATAATCCAGGGCTGTTCCGCGATCCGGACCAAAAGGAGCAAAAATGAGGAAGATCCTAGGGTCGGTTTGCCTTGTGGGGCTGGCCGTGCTGGTTGCCGTTGCCCAGGACAGCGAAATCCTGAAGCTAAAGGAAAAGATCATCGAGATCCAGAACAGGGGTGAGCTGGGCTTCCGGAATTTTGCCTTTTGCTCAGCCATCGCCGGCTACGGTTCTTACGTGCCGCTGACCAGCCCGGTTCTCGACAAGAACGGCGAGCTTCTTGTCTACTACGAGCCGGTCAACGTCTTCACTGCCAAAAAGGAAGGGCTTTACGAGATCTGGTATACCCAGGATATGGTCCTTCTCGACGAAAAAGGGACGCTGCTTCAGGAGTGGCCGAACGCCCTGGCCTTCCACTATACGACCCGGACGCCTTTGCTGGATTTTTGGGCCCAGAACAGCCTCACGCTGGGGGGGCAGGTCCCGGTCGGGAAATACCAGTTCAAGGCCGTCCTTAAGGACAAGCTCAGCGGCAAGAGTTCCATCAAGGTGCTGGCTTTCGAAGTCCGCTGAGCTTCGGCAGGACGAAATCGAGGCGGTCGTACTGCCGCAGGCCGTGCTTTTGGACGAACCCGGCCTGAACCTCGAGGACGAAAGCCGCGGGCGCAGAGGGCATATAGGACGGGCACGGGTCTTTGGCGCAGGGAGGGACGCTGTTCTCGATATGGACGATCCGCCTTTGGCTGTCGAGCCAGAGGATATCGATGGCGAAGTGCATGTTCTTCATCCAGAAGGAATGAACGTCCTCTTCCTCGAAGACGAAAAGCATCGCCTGGTCCTCGTTGATCTTCTCCCGGAACATCAGACCCTGGGCCCGTTCCTCGTCGGTCACGGCGAGCTCGGCGGTGGCCGAGAAGCCATCCGGGAAATAGACTTTGACAAACCTGTCTTTCCCCGACTGTCCGGAGCAATGGAGAGTCAGGAATATCAGGACGAGGATGATCCGTTTAGGCATGTCCGGCCTCCCTTTGATCCAGTCCCCTGCTATCGTAGCTTCTTCCCGGCGGCCCGTCAATGCGTCGACACCAGGGGGACGAAGCGGACGGGCAGCAACCGTTTCTTGGCAAAGCCCTTTCGCTCCCTCGTTATGAGGTAGAGTTCCTGAAAGCCCTCGCCCACGGGAATGACCAATCGTCCCTTCAGGCCCAGCTGCTCTTCGAGCTTTTTCGGGACGGCCGGCGCCGCCGCCGTGACCATGATGGCATCGTAGGGGGCGTTTTCTTCCCAACCGAGGGTTCCATCGCCGGTCCTGGCGCTGATGTTGGTGTAACCCTGTGATTCGAGAAGCGTCCGGGCCTTCTCCGAGAGGGTCCCGACGAGCTCCACTGTGAAGACGTGCCGGACGATCTCGGCCAGAACGGCCGCCTGATAGCCGCTCCCTGTTCCCACCTCGAGGACTTTTTCCTCGCCCGAGAGCCGAAGGGCCTGGGTCATGTAGGCAACGATATACGGCTGCGAGATCGTCTGCCCCTCGCCGATGGGAAGGGGTTCGTCACCGTAAGCGAAGGGCCTCAACTCCTCCGGGACAAAGAGATGGCGGGGCACTTTGCGCATGGCAGCGAGCACCTTCTGGTCATCGATCCCCCGCGCCACGATCTGGGCTTCGATCATGGCGTTCCTTTGCGCGGCGAAATCGTCCGCTATCTCTGCCAAGGCCCCCTCTTATTTCCCGCGTCCCATCACGGACCGGCTCCTCTTTCAGACCGGACCGAAGAAAGCGTCTGCGTCCAGAAGCCGCTCAGTAGGCTCGGGCGAAATAAGCCAGCTCACGGCCCTTTTTCCCGCAGGTGATACAGGCACCCGGGCTCTCTTTAGCCTCCAACTTTAAAGGGATCACCCGGATGGTGGTCATCGTCTCCTCTTTGATCCGGTCCTCGCATGCTTCATCGCCGCACCACCAGGCCACGACGAACCCGCGCTTCGACTCGATGACTTCCTTGAATTCTGCGTAATCCGCGACCCGGCGCGTGTTCTCCCGCTGGAACTTGAGCGCCTGGTCGAAGAGAGAGGACTGGACTTCCTGGAGCGTTTTCCGGACCTGCTCCTTAAGCCCGGTCAGAGCGGCGAACTCCTTTTTGGAAGTGTCCCGGCGAACCAACACCGCCCGGCCCGCTTTGACGTCCTTCGGTCCGACCTCGAGCCGTAACGGGACTCCCCGCATCTCCCATTCAGAGAACTTCCAGCCGGGAGTAAATTCCTCGCGGGCGTCGATCTTGACGCGCAGTCCGGCTTGAAGAAGCTCATTCTCCAGGCCCAGGGCGACCGGAAGGACGCTCTCTTTCCAGTTGCCCAGGGAGATGGGTATGATGACCGCCTGGATGGGCGCCACCTGGGGCGGGATCCTCAGCCCGGAGTCGTCGCCATGGGCCATGACAAGGGCTCCGATCAGGCGCGTCGAGACCCCCCATGACGTCTGCCAGGCGTATTGCTGCTTCTGCTCTCTGTCCTCGAACCGGATGTCGAAGACCTTGGAGAAATGCTGTCCGAGGTTGTGCGACGTACCCATCTGGAGCGCCTTGCCGTCGGACATCAGCGCCTCGATGGCATACGTCTCCTTGGCTCCGGGGAACCTCTGCCGCGGGGACTTCCGGCCCTCGATCACGGGGATCGCCAGTTCCGTTTCGACAAACTCCTTGTACATGGAAAGGACCCTGATTGTCTCAGCCTGCGCCTCTTCCTCCGTCTCGTGGGCCGTATGCCCTTCCTGCCACAAGAATTCGGTAGTCCGGAGAAAAGGCCGCGTGACCTTCTCCCAGCGGACGATGTTGGCCCATTGATTGATTAGGACCGGCAGGTCCCGATAGGATTGGATCCACTTGGCATACATAGAGCCGATGATGGCCTCGGAGGTGGGCCGAACGGCCAGCCGCTCCTCGAGCTGCTCCTGACCGCCCTGGGTGACCCAGGCGACCTCTGGAGCAAACCCTTCCAGGTGCTCCATCTCCTTCTGGAGGAAGCTCTCCGGGATGAAGAGGGGGAAATAAGCATTGACGTGCCCGGCCTCTTTGATCCGGTTATCCAGGAGGCGCTGGATATTCTCCCAGATCGCGTAGCCATAGGGGCGGATGACCATGATGCCCTTCATCGGGGCATAGTCGGCCATCTCCGTCTTGCGGATGATCTCCAGATACCAGCGGGAGAAATCCTCGCTTTTGGGCGTGATTTGCTTGACGAACCGTTCTTCCTTATCCACGGGTGACTCCAGGCATGCGGCGATTGGCCCATTCTATTAGGCACCCCTTCCTTTGTCAAGAAACGCCGGGACGCCTCCGCCGGCGCACGGAAGGGGGTGAGGAGTGGAATCAATGGGCGGCGAAAGGAATTTCACCCCTGATTTCATCCAAAGGGGTGATTGACCCCTCTGCCTGGGCATGTCATCGTAGCTTCGAAAAAGGAAAAGGAAGCGGACATGCTTGAGAAATCTTCGTTGCCATCAGGCAGGAGCGAGGGAAAGGACCAGATCTTCAACCTGCCCCTTCCGACCGTCGTTGAGGGACGCGACGCCACCGGTCGGAGCTTCCAGGAGAAGACCGTTCTCTTCTACATCAGTCACCACGGCGCCTCGTTCAACTTGGGCAGCGCCGTTACGCTGGGCGCCAAACTTAAGCTCATCATCGACCTTCCCCCCTCCCTCTCCGAAGACCAGAACTTGAAGCTCGTCATCAACGGCCGGGTTGCG
>Ga0316624_10000865_pt1 | contig 11230 bp, 11 predicted proteins | sample OWC_Aug_N3_C1_D5_FD_207657 | JGI IMG/M metagenome (GOLD analysis project Ga0316624, IMG submission 207657) | Wetland soil microbial communities from Old Woman Creek delta, Ohio, United States - OWC_Aug_N3_C1_D5_A | ecosystem: Environmental > Terrestrial > Soil > Wetlands | place: USA: Ohio...
GTCCGCATTGTCTTGCCAGCTTGTACCCGTCGCCGGAAGATCCGGTCTTCGGATACGACATGCCGCCCGCAGCAACAATTACTTTTCCGGCATTCAACACGCCGTGGTCGCGGCATCTCACACCGCCAGCGCATAAGCTTTCTCCAGGCTGGAAGATAATATTTGTGACGACGGTATTGTGAAGGATACGAACTCGGTTATCATTTATATATTGACGCAATACGGCAAGCACGCTTTCAGCGCGATCATCGGCGGGGAAGACCTTCCCGTCAGGATCAACCCTCATTTCCAGTCCGCGGGAACTGAAAAAATGGATCAAATCGCGGTTCGAAAATACGGTGAATGCCCGATAGAGAAATCTGCCATTCTTCCCAAAGGCATCAACGAATTCCTTTAAGCCAGCCTTGTTGGTGATGTTGCACCGGCCACCGCCCGTCAGGAGTAATTTGTTCCCCAGACGGTGTGTCTTTTCAACGAGGATTACTTTCGCGCCCCGCTCCGCTGCGCGCCCCGCTGCCATCATGCCGGCAGCACCTCCCCCGACAACAATAATGTCCGGGGGTGCCTGATTCTTTTTAGGGATCATCTTATTTCTATGGTTGGCTTATTGGTCAGTGCAACATGCGGGACACAGGGTGAGCGCTGGAGTCATCGGAGACAGGTAACTCCATTCCCCCTACAGTGCATCATCAAGCTTGATGTCCATATTGATTCTTGACCTATTTCTCTCCCTATCACCCCACCTCCCTATCTCGCTATCTTTCTCTTGGAGACCCCTTCCTCTTTTCTTACATTATTTTCTTAACCCGACCCACCTCGCCACTTTCTAAGCGGACTTTAATACCATGGGGGTGAGTAAGAGATTTCGTCAGAATGTCTTTCACTCTGCCTTCGGTTAGTTTTCCGGAACGCTGGTCTTTCTTTAATACAATCAAAACCTGTAAGCCCGCTTTTATATTTGCACGATTTGTACCGTCCACGCTTCACCTTCCCCAATGCCTTCTCGAATGCCTTCACAAATTGTGACCTCAGATGAGTTCTTCAATGCGGTCACAATTTGCGACCAGCTAGACTTTGTGTTTGACGTCGCAATCTGCGATGTCATTTATCTTACCCAAAGCAAAAAGCCCATTCCTTTTGAGAACAGGCTCACATTTAACCCAGAATTCTTATGCAACATTTGAATGCAGCTCCCGCCCCTTTACGGTTGCCTCACTATATCAAAAAAGAAAAGGAAATTCAAATGTCGAGAATCATTGATTTCTCATTCCAGCCCGCTCCTGCACCAGGAGGCCATTTGGTTGAAACCCTGAAGCGTTCGGGTTACGCTTCTGAGGAGCTGAAGACCTTAGGGAAAAACGGGACAACTTAACAAACATTTCATTATATTAGAATATTGCATGGCACAGGCATCTCATTCGACGAAGTCCTTTCTAATACTATTTATCTTCTCCGCGCTCCTGGTCGTTTCCATGTTCTACCGTGTCTCCAATGCCGTGATCGCACCAAGGCTTGTCGAGGATCTGGGCCTCGATGCCGAAACCCTCGGCATCATTGGCGGGGCTTTTTTCTATTCCTTTGCCTTGCTTCAGATCCCGATGGGCCCGATGCTCGACCGAATAGGCCCTCGGTATGTCGTAGCCTTTTTTGCGTTGATGGGAGGATTGGGGGCTTTTCTCTTTGCTCTTGGAGAATCTTTTATTATTGCCTTCCTGGGGAGGGCTCTGATCGGAGCCGGAATGGCCTCCGTCATGATGGGTTCTTTAAAAGTCCTTACCCTTCGGTTTCCGCCAGAGAAGTTCGCCACTCTTATGGGCATCATCCTCACCATCGGTGCATTGGGTAATATTCTGGCTACTTCTCCTCTCGCTTACCTCACATCTACTATTGGATGGAGAATGACATTTGTCCTTGCCGGCACGGTAACGAGCATCCTTGCCTTTTTAGTTTTCGGGGTCCTGGGAGCAAAATCGGGCGAAGATTTGCACTCCCCGATTTCTTCCTCGTCTGAGCCGAAGATAAGGGTTTTTGAGTCATTACGAATGGTATTAGGATCTCTCGTTTTCTGGCAGGTTGGAGCATTCTGTTTTTTCAGATATGGAACCCTGATTGCGCTTCAAGGTTTGTGGTTAGGACCTTATCTCATGGACATCAAGGGATACGCTCCTATTCTGACAGGCAACATCCTCATTCTGCTCGCGGTTGGAACGACGTTGGGATATATCATATCAGGTATGATATCAGATAAAATCTTTCAATCCAGGAAGAGCGTGGTTCTTTGGGGGACAGGTTTTTACACACTTGCCATTTTTCCTTTGGTCGGAGTTGTCGAAATCCGGAACCCCTCCTGGTATGCTTTCATCTTTTTCTTCATCGGGTTTTTCTCGAGCTTTGGCATGCTGGTCTATTCCCATATTAAAGAACTCTTTCCGATCACCATTTCAGGCACGGTCATGGCTTGGGTCAATTTCTTCACCATGGCTGGAGTGGCCATCTTCATGCCGGCCTTGGGAAGAGTAATTCAAGCCTTCCGTCTTCCAGATCACTCTTATCCGGCCGGGGCTTACCACCTCTCGTTCTTTATCTGTTTTTTCTGCATGACGATGAGTCTGATCTTCTACGCATTTTCCAGGACAGACAAATAGAAGTTTTCAGAGGATAGTCCCCACCCCGCCCAGACTTGGACATCGCAATTTGCAATGTCCAAGATGGCCGCTTCATCACGGGTAAGTCACATTTTAAGCTTGACACACCACTCCGTAGTGAAATAAGCTGAGGCGAATCGGTCAAGGGGAAGTATCGATCAAACGGAAGGAGACTTCTATGAAGGGAAAACTTCTTTTCACCACGATCTCATCGGTTCTGTTGATGACAATGCTTGTTGGTTTTTCGGATGCTCAGGTCGATTTCCCGACCAAGTCCATCCAAATCGTTGTCGCCCAACCCCCTGGCGGCAGTACGGATATTCTCATCCGTGCGCTGGCTCAGGATGCAAAGAATTATTTAAAGCAAGATGTTGTCCCCATGAACAAGGCGGGAGCTGCCGGAACGGTAGGGGCGATGCAGGTCGCTGCCGCTAAACCGGATGGATATACCCTGGGAGGCAATCCCACGGCGGCCTTCACCATCGGCCCGTATCTTCAAGATCTCAGTGTCGACCTGGTAAAAGAAACGACCCCCCTCCTTTCCTTTGCAAAATTCTATGGCGGGGTTTTTGTGAAATCGGACAGCCCTTTCAAGAGCCTTAAAGACCTATTGGAGTTTGCCAAGAAAAACCCCGGCAAGTTGACCTATGGACATCCCGGCGTTGGGACGAGATCGCATCTGATCATGGAGATGATTGCCGCCCACGAAGGTATCAAAATGAATTTCGTCGCCTTTGCTGGAGATGCCCCGGAAGTGGCAGCGATCCTTGGGGGACATGTCATGGCCGGAGGCGCCTCCGCAGGCACGATTTGGACCTCCCAGATCCAGGCGGGCGCGCTAAAGTTCCTTGCCGCCGAAGAACGAATGTACATGTTTCCAGAAATCCCGACCCTGGGCGAATTAGGTTATCCATTTTCACTACCGATTGTCCTTTTCGTTTTTGGTCCGAAGAACCTTCCTGAGCCCGTGGTGAGTAAATTGGTGGATGCGTTTGGCAAGGCGGCTGAAAGCCCTGCCTTCAAGGATCTAGCCAAAAAAAATATGGTATATGCCGAGAAGAATATTTACCGGGAAGAACTTGCGAAGTTTTTGCAGACGGAGAAAGCAAGAACAGGCGAATTCATTAAGAAGGTTGGATTGGGCAAAAAATAGGCAGAGAAGTCATTCAGCAGAGGAGAATTCCAGGCCGGTAGGGTTTCTAAGCATCGCTTCATTTATTGGGACGTTCTGCTCCATAGCTTTTTCAGCCCACGTGCTTATTTTCTTCCGACGATTTCTTGCGACGCTAGGGATCAAACTATGCACGGAATTCATCCCGGTCAGGATAAAGTTATGGAGTTCTTTTCTCCGAGCATGATCCATGGCCGGATGCCGAGGAGAATTCATTGAAAATTTATGATGTCTACTCAGCTTTATTTCTGACGATACTCAGCATGGGTGCCTGCATCTTGGCTTATCGCCTGAGGCTTGGAAGTATCCATAATCCGGGGGCCGGCCTCATTCCTTTCGGGGTGGCAGGCCTCCTGGGTTTCATGTCTATCGGTTTGCTCCTTAGAGGTTTATTTGGATCGACAGTGGGATCTCAAAGGGAGGGGATGTTTCAGGGGGTTCAGTGGAGAGGAGTGACGCTGACCCTGTGCGGCCTTCTGGGGTATGGTGCGGCTTTTCCTATTTTAGGTTTCCGTCTTTCTACATTTTTCCTCATGCTGTTGTTCATCGGAGGGGTTGGCCGTCAAAAGTGGTGGTTAACGTTTACGGTTTCTCTTTTCACCGTTGTATGTGCGTACTTCATCTTTGTGGTCTGGTTGGGCTGTCCATTCCCAGTCGGTCCTTTTGGAATCTAATTTCAGTCTGAGACGAAGATGCTAGAGTATTTCACTCTCGGAATCCAGGTCGCCTTACAACCCGTAAACCTATTTTATTGTTTTGCAGGGGTCTTTATTGGAACTCTGATTGGAGTTCTCCCCGGCATTGGCCCTGTGGGGGCGATGTCCCTTTTGCTTCCGGCGACCTTCAGTGTTTCGCCCGTCGGTGCCATTATTATGATGTCAGGGATATTTTATGGGGCCCAGTATGGTGGGTCAACGACCTCCATCCTGGTCAATATTCCAGGCGAAGCGTCGTCTGTCATTACTTGCCTGGATGGATACCAGATGGCCAGGAAGGGGAGGGCAGGACCCGCTCTCGGAATGGCAGCGATTGGGTCTTTCATTGCAGGAACGATTTCAATTGTGGGTCTCATGGTCCTGGCCTATCCTCTGGCTAAAGCTGCTTTGAGCTTCGGGCCTCCTGAATACTTTGCACTCATGTGCTTGGGGTTGGTCGTTTTAACCTTTCTGACCCAGGGGTCCATGTACAAGGCTCTCATGATGGCTCTTTTGGGGATTCTGCTCGGCTTCGTCGGTCTGGATATGTTTACAGCAACTTCCCGGTTCACCTTTGGAGTCAATGAGCTGATGGATGGAATAGGGATTGTCCCTCTCATGATGGGACTTTTCGGTGTCTCCGAGATTCTGACTAATATCGAACAGCCGATGAAGAGGAAGATCTACGAAACCAAAATTAAAGGGCTGCTTCCAAACTTACAGGATTGGGTTGTGTGTAAATGGGCTATTCTCCGCGGAACCGTCATTGGATTTTTCCTGGGGATTCTCCCCGGAGGAGGAGCGGTTCTTGCTTCTTTCGTCTCTTATGCGATTGAAAAGAAGGTTTCTAAATATCCCGAAAAATTTGGCACCGGTGTGATCGAAGGCGTGGCGGCTCCTGAATCCGCCAATAATGCTGCGGCCCAGTCCTCCTTTATCCCGCTCCTTTCTTTAGGAATTCCCCCCAACGTGGTCATGGCGGTCCTGTTCGGCGGGCTGCTGATCCATGGAATACAACCCGGCCCGCTTTTAATACGAAGTCATCCTGAAATCTTCTGGGGGGTGGTGATGAGCATGTATATCGGCAATGTGATGCTGTTGGCGCTCAACCTTCCCTTGATCGGCATGTGGGTAAGAATTTTGAAAGTGCCCTACGCCATTCTCTTCCCTTTGATCCTGCTGTTTTGCCTGATCGGGGTTTACAGCGTTAACAATTCCGTCCTGGACATCTACTTAATGATTCTTTTTGGCGTGGTCGGATATCTTATGCGAAAATTTGATTTTGAACCCGCGCCATTGGCCCTTGCTTATGTTCTCAGTCCCCTGCTGGAGACTTCTTTGCGTCAATCTCTCAATATCTCCGGCGGAAGTTTCTTGATCTTTTTTTCTCGTCCGATTTCGCTGGTCTGCATGGTATTCGTGATAGGCCTGCTGGTCTTTCAAATAACCTCTTATGCCAAAAGGAAAAGATCCATCCTTCCGGTAGAATGAAAAAGAGAGGGCTTATGATCTTAAAAATGAGGAGGTAACGAAGATGACAAAGAAACCATCGGTAATCGATATGCAGGCGCATTATATCCCCCCGGAGGCGTTACGTCTGGTCAAAAAGACGAGAGAATATGATTACACGATCGGGTTGAAGAGGCTTGCGAAGTCCTACGAGATGATCAAGGACATCCGGACACACCTGAAATGGATGGATGCGTCGGGGATCGATATGGCCATTCTGAGCACAGCCGCTTTCTCCGCCAACGGGTTCCGTTTTTGTAAAGTGTGCAATAACGGGTATTCGAAGGTCATCAAAGAGCATCCCGATCGGTTTAGGGGGATGATTCACGTTTATCCGTACGCGAAGGATAAGAACAAGGACGAAATCAAACGAGGGTTTGAGGAGCTTGGCTTGTGGGGCATCGCGGTTGTGTCTTCCTACCAAAACATGACGATCGATTCGCCCCTCATGGATCCGATTTATGAGGCGGCAATCCAATATCGCATGCCCGTTTATGTCCACCCCACCATAAGAATTAAACTCTGGGGAGGAGAGCGTCACGATCTTTTCATGAGGTTGACGAGGGAATATGACATTGCGAAATCCTTTGTCGAATTCATCTACGGTGTCCTTCCGAGATTTCCTGAATTAACAGCCATCTTTGCCCATTTCGGAGGGGGCCTGCCGGCGCTCAAGGGGAGGTTGTTGGCCTGGCATCAATCCAAAGAGATTCCTTTGCCGGCAGAGGATCGTGGTCATGGGTTCGCGGTCGATCAAGCCAGAGAATTGGGGTTGGTCGATGATTTTGAGTCGAAACTCAGAAAGATCTATTTCGACTCCGCAGGCTTGGGAGGATGGTTGCCGGTGATGAAATCGGCTTTTGAAGGATTGGGAGCGGACCACATCTGCTTTGGGTCAGATTATCCCTATGAACTGATGGAGCCTAAATACGTCAAGAAGATCATTCATGATATCAGCCGGTTTGATGTCTCCCGGAAGGATAAGGAAAAATTTTTCTGCGGTAATCTGAAAAAACTTTTTCTGATCAAATGATCAATCGTTACACGAAAATATTGCCGAACGGCCGAAGAGGCGAAGATCAAGAGATGGGGTCGGATCATTTAGGCGCTGCGGAACCTCTCTTCTTGTTATTGGGTTATTAGGTCAATAAGTCATTGAGAGCAAGGGTTAGCTCAAAGCTGAAAGCAAATTGGCAAGACTAAAAAGATAATTCTCACAATTAGTTTTTTGAATTGACAAACATAGTGCTCGTGGTACATTTTAATCAATATTCCGGCTTATAGAACGGGGAAATAGAAGGGCTCGAAAGGCGGTGTTTATGTCGACGGACATTTATGAAAGATTGGCTGAACATCTGGATAATCTGCCCGGAGGTTTTCCACGGACTGAAAGTGGCGTGGAAATGCGAATTGTACGCCGGCTCTTTACCCCTGAAGACGCCAAGCTTGCGGTCCACCTGACACTGATCCCCGAGGAACCAAGGGTGGTTGCTCGCCGGGCCAGGATCCCGGTCGGGGAAGCGTCCGGACGATTGGAGGGGATGGTTAAGGCTGGCCTGATCATCGGAGTCTATCCGAAGAACAAATCACCTTTGTACATGGCCGAGCAGTTCCTCGTCGGCGTCTGGGAAAGCCAGGTGAATCGGCTGAGTCGAGAGCTGATCCAGGAGTTCGAAGAGTACCTGCCGTTTTACACCGAACAAACCATCAGACCCGGAGTGCCCCAGCTAAGAACGATCCCCGTAGGGAAAAGTATCAGCACGCAAACGGAGGTGATGCTCTATGAGCGGGCGGAGGAACTGGTGCGAACCCACAAAACATTTGCCGTGGCCAATTGCATTTGCCGGCAGGAAATGCGCATCATGGGTAAAGGCTGTGAGAAGCCCGAAGAGAGCTGCCTGAGTTTTGGAATGGCAGCGAAAATCGTGGTGCGCACGGGGAGGGGCAGGCCCATCGACATGGAGGAGGCCCTGGCGATCCTCCGGCGTGCCGAGGAAGTCGGACTTGTCCTGCAACCATCCAATTCCAAGAAAGCCCCCTTCATCTGAACCTGCTGCGGCTGTTGCTGCGGCGTGCTCCGCGGCATTAAGCGCTACCCCAATCCGGCCAGCCTCGTATCCAGCCCTTTTGCGGCGAGCCTCGCGACCGAAACATGCAAAGGTTGTGGAACCTGTGTCAAGCGCTGCCAGATGGAAGCCCTTTCCATCGACAGTAAGAAAACGATACTGGATTCGAATCGATGCATCGGCTGCGGTTTGTGCGTCGGCACGTGTCCTACCGGTTCGCTTTCTCTCGTACGCAAGCCCAAAGCGAAACAGCCCTATGTTCCCAGGGATATCGTAGAAACCCATAACAAGCTCGGGAAGGCTCGAGGCAAGCTGGGTGTCGGCAAGATGGTGGGGATGAAGGTCAGGTCGAAGCTGGACCGGCTGTTAGCGGCTAAATAGATAAGGGGTGGTGACCAAGTCTCCCACCGGAATGATCGAAACGATTTGCCCCTCTTCCAGACGACTCGTCACCTTAATTGTTTTTTGGAAGGGTGAGTTACCCTCGGGACTTAATTTCTGCCGTGATTGACCTCGCGGTTCGCACCTTGCACCTCCATGTATATTTTTCTGAGTTCAGAATAGCAGAATTCAGAAAAAATAAGCCATGGCTCCGGGGATGAACGGTTCTTCCTGCTTTAAGCAGGGAACGATCGGCTCATCAACAGGTCGCTCTCTCTCCAAGGTTCACAATCCTCTTCGCCCCCTTAAGGTCCGGGAATGGGATAGATCGGTCTTTTAATAATAAAAATTTGACAAGAAAGTTATTAAATTTTACAAATCGACAACTCAATTGTTCCGGAGGTTTCCATGTCCAAGATGAAAATAGATATTCCCGGCTGGGGGAGCCTTGATGTTGAAAATATTGTCATTGACCTGGACGGAACCCTTGCAACCGACGGGAAGATTCCCCCCGAAGTAAAAGAAAAGATTGGCGCCCTCTCTCCTCTGGTGAAAATCTACATTTTGACCGCCAATGCCCAGGGGCCTGCCCATGAAGAGATCTCGGGTATGAAGGTAGAGATGATCAAGGTTTCGAATGAAGATAGCAACCGAGGGAAATTCGATTTTTTAAAAGCCCTCAACCTTGAAACGACCGTCGCCGTAGGCAATGGGAGCAACGATCAGCTCATCCTAAAAGAAGCGGCCCTCGGGATCGCAGTTTTAGGGGACGAAGGGCTGTCGGTGTCAGCAATGAAGATCGCGGATATCGTGGTAAAGAACGTTCAGAGTGCTCTTGACCTCTTTTTGAAACCCAAGAGACTCATCACCACGCTCGGAGAGTGACTTCCTAATACGGATTGTGGATTGCGGAATTTGGAAATGCTCAAAGCTCAAGGCTCAAAGCTGAAAGCAATGAGATAAACCCAGCAGGCAGATAAAGCCTGAGACGGACAACCTTTATTTCTGCGCGCCTATTTTCTGAGCAAGAGACATGGCCGTCTCGAAGCCCTCGATCATGATCTTCTTGTGCTCTGCGGGGGATTTGTAATCCACGACAAATCCCATCCTGTCGATTCTTGCTTTCAATTCCGGGTTCCTGGCTATTTTTTCAAAGGCCGGCACTAAAACCGCCTTCACCTCCTCCGGCACTCCCGCCGGGGCGTAAAATGCGAACCACCCCGAGTCCAATTCCTTTTTGTATCCCAGCTCGGTGATGGTTGGAACATCGGGAAGCTCAGACCATTTCCGGGTGATCAGGAGAGCTCTTATTTTTCCTTCTTTCACATGAGGCCATCCCAAACCGACGCCGATAAAGGAGGACTCCACATGCCCTCCCAGGATTGCTCCTAAGGCTTCCGCGGGGCCTTTGAAAGGGACCAGGTTGAACTGCGCGTCCGTCAAAGATTTTACGATCTCCATGTTGAAGCGCTCGATGGCTAACGCGCCGAAGATACTCATGGTCACTTTTCCCGGATTTTTCTTGGCATGGTCCAAGAATTCAGGGAAGGTTTTCCAGGGTGCATCTTCTTTCACGACCAGGATCATGGGATTCCATGCATGCACACCCAACGGTTCCAGATCCTTGACCGGGTCGTAGGGGACGAGATTGGGGTTCGGAACCCGGGCATAGATAATCGCCGTACTCGGGGTATAGAGAAGCGTATACCCGTCCTTTTTGCTCCTCACCACTGCGTCTGTCCCTGTGGTAAAGGATGCGCCCGGCTTGTTGATGGGCACAATTTGGATTTTAAGGATTTTCCCCAATTCTTCGGCCACAAGTCTGCCCACGATATCCACACCGGCCCCGGGGGTGGTGGGAATAACCAATTGGATAGGGTGACTGGGGTAAGGCTGGGCATGAAGCGTGGTGACGAGACCGGGGGCAAAAAAAACCAAAACACATCCCCAAATACATCCCCAAACACATCCACTGAACAGAACGAAACGGCTCATGTCTTCCTCCTTTGCGTCGGTTCAACGATTGTTCCTTCTCTCTCCCTGTCTTCCTTCCGCCGACCACACCACCCGCCGGCCAATACTCCAATGATCCCTGTGGATTTTGAGTTTTGCTGCCAAAAGTGAACCTGTTCCCCCTATCCTAGTTTAAAGAGCCTCTCTGCATTCAAATGGCAGACTTTTTCCTTGTCGCCGTCGCTTATCGGAAGCCCTTCCATGAATTGCACGGCTTCCCGATTCGACTCCAGCGGGGAGTCCACGGCAAACAATATCCGATCGGCCCCCAATTCAAGATGGGCGCAGAGAAATGCGGGCACCGAAAAATTACCGGCCGTGGTGATGAAGAAATTATTCTTGACATAATAGCTCGGTCTCTTTTTAATGATCATCCCCTGTGGCATCTTGAGCCAGCGGTTGTCCAGTCGCCATAACCAAAAAGGCAAACCCTCCCCAAGATGCCCGAGGATGATCTTTACTCCGGGATGCTCGTCAAACAGGCCGCTGAGGATGAGACGGAGCGCGTGCAAGCTGACTTCAGCGGCGAACCCATTCATGGCGGTCGCCAACGCCGGATAGGTCAGATACGGCTTGACCATCGCGGGTGACGGCATCCTCGGATGGATGTAGATCGGCACCCCCAACCGTTCTGCTCTTTCGAAGATGACCCGGTACTTCTTGTCATCAAGATATTCTCCTCGGGTGTGCGAGTTGATGGAGGCCCCCTTCATCCCTAAGTCCTTCACAGCTCTTTCGAGTTCGTCAGCA
>Ga0316624_10000867_pt1 | contig 11220 bp, 12 predicted proteins | sample OWC_Aug_N3_C1_D5_FD_207657 | JGI IMG/M metagenome (GOLD analysis project Ga0316624, IMG submission 207657) | Wetland soil microbial communities from Old Woman Creek delta, Ohio, United States - OWC_Aug_N3_C1_D5_A | ecosystem: Environmental > Terrestrial > Soil > Wetlands | place: USA: Ohio...
ATGAAGCCGGAACTTCTCCTTTTAGATGAACCAGCCTCCGGGCTGACCCTTGGAGAAATCGAGCAGCTCTCGCAACACATCTCACAGGTCAGACAGGAGGGGGTTACGGTCTTTATCGTAGAGCATCACATGGGTATGGTGATGGAGATCGCGGACGAGATTGCGGTCCTTCATAGTGGTAGGCTCATCGCCGAAGGAAGTCCGGAGGCCGTAAAAAAGAATCCGCGGGTGATTGAGGCATATTTAACCCGGCGCAGCCGGAATGGATCCGGTAGTAATTGATACAACCCGAGCTCTCAATGTCGATGCCAAACTCTAAACTCGAAACCCTAAACTCTAAACAAACCCAAAAACCAAAACACAAAACAAATATTTTGAGTGGGGTTTATTTAGAATTTAGAGTTTAGGGTTTGGAGTTTTGACGAATTAAGAAAGTGATCGACAGGTAGCGTGATGCTTCAAATAAAAAAGCTGACCGTCCAATACGGACCTCTAGCCGCATTATATGAAATTTCCTTGGAGGTCAAAAAGGGAGAGGCCGTCTCCCTCTTAGGTCCCAATGGGGCGGGAAAGACGACCCTCTTGCTCACCCTCTCTGGAATTCTGAAGACCACCGAGGGGAGAATCCTCTTCGAAGGGGAGGACATCACCAATCTGCGTCCCCATAGGATCGTCTCCAAAGGGATCGGCCACGTCCCGCAAGGACGTCATATCTTCCCTACCCTTTCCGTCATCGACAATCTGATGATGGGTGCCTACCGACACCGGAGGAAAAAGAAGGACATAGAAAAAGATTTGGAATGGATTTATCAGCTTCTGCCCGTCCTGCAAGAGAGAACTCACCAACGGGCGGGGACCCTCAGCGGAGGCGAGCAACAGATGCTCTCCATCGGAAGGGCCATGATGGGCCGTCCCAAGCTTCTCCTGCTGGATGAACCTTCTTTAGGATTGGCCCCTCGTCTGATGGATGAAATCTTCACGCTCTTCGGGGAAATGAACCGGACCGGACTTACACTCTTCATCGTGGAGCAGGAAGTCCTTCTCTCCCTCAGTATTTCCAGCCGGGGATATCTCCTGAGAAATGGTCGAGTGATCAAAGAGGGGTCAGCATCGGCATTGACGGAGAGCCGGGAGGTGAAGGCCCTGGGTCTGGGTGAGGAATCAGACAATCCATCGTCCTTTTCTACCCAATCAAGTGAGAACTGACATCGGAGGAGGCTCAGATGAAAGAACCTTTTTCACCGAAACCGAATTCAGTGATGGTTTTATCCGCGGCTGCAACCACGGGTTCGATACGCTCCTGGTCGATCATGGGCGGTTGTCAAGAATGCAGCAGGCTGTAGAGCGAATGGTGCGACCGGATGCTGCATCCGAAGTCGTTTCCACTGTACTCAGATCGAAGGTCTGAATGAATCTCTACTACCCACTTCAATTTGAATTTGGTATAATTTATACAGGGTCTTTCGTCAGTCCACATGGCGGGATGGATATTTGATGTCCTTTCTGATAGAAAAAAACAAACCAAAGGGATTTCGTTATGATGGACAGAATATTGAGCCTGTTCTCGATCTCGGTCTTAGTTTCGTTTTTTCTGTTTATTCCTGAAATGGTTAGCGCCGAAGGGAAAGTTACGATTGGAACAGTAGAGGATGTCATTCTCTTGCCCTGGAAGGTGAAACTTCCGGCCCGTATTGACACCGGAGCGGCAAAATCCTCACTTGATGCGCGGGAACTTAAGATCCATGAGGATAGGGCTGAATTCAAGTTGCCCCGAAAGTATGGTAGTCTGCACTTGCGCCTGCCGGTCGTCGAGTGGCGACATGTTCGAACCCCTGAGGGGCTCGAACGGAGACCCATCGTGGAGTTAGAAATTTGTCTCGGTTCCAAGCGAATCCGCACCTTGGTGAACCTTGCGGACCGCTCTATGGTTAAATACCCCTTGATTTTGGGCCGCAATTTCTTAAAGGAGGACTTTGTTGTCGATGTGAAGCGACGGAGGACTTCAAAACCGAATTGTCCCGATATTCCTTGAACGTGGAAACCTGGGTGGAAAATTTCAGTCACTTCTACTGATGAAAATGGCGAGCAGACAGAATAAATTTTACAAACGTCCTGCATGGCTGTCCGTGGGCCTGATCTTTCTCCTCGTGTTGATTGCCCCTCTTCTCCCGGTAGGGGAACCGAGCGCCGGAGAGAAGATGACCATTGGAGAAGTGGAGGAAGTCGCCCTGATGCCGTGGGGTGTGAGGATGCCGGCGCGCATTGACACGGGCGCAGCTACCTCTTCCCTTGACGCAAGGGAACTCAACGTGAAGAATAACATGGCTGAGTTCAGGTTGCCGAAAAAGTACGGTGGCCTCCAGCTGCGCTTGCCGGTAATAGAGTGGCAGAAGATTCGAAGCGCTGATTTCAGGGAACGGAGACCAGTCGTAGAGATCACCTTCTGCATGGGTCCAACATTAATACGCACCCAGGTCACCCTGAACAACCGGTCAACCGTCAGCTACCCGTTAATCATCGGGCGGAACGTTCTAAAAGATAAATTTGTGGTTGACTGTATGCGTTCGAACTGCCTTCCCCCGAGCTGTCCGGAGGTTCCCTCACCATGAAGCGCCCTGCCCTCCTTCTGGCGGTGGCGCTCCTGATTCTTTCATTCGCTCTCATCAGCTACCGTATCCTCTGGCTCGAATACCCCATCCTTCCCGCCGCCCCCGCGAAGGTATGGCAGCTCTCCATGGACGCGTCCATTAAGGGTGGCGAAAAGGAAACGACAGTGTTGATCGGGCTTCCCTCTACCCAGAGAGGGCAACTGGTCGTCGATGAACACTTTCACCCTGGAACACTCAGTTTCAACCTCCTTCGTGAGGGACCAAACCAGGTCGGCGTCTGGTCAGGGCATATCAGCCCGAGAGGTGAAGCCATTGGATACAGTTCAACCATCCAGGTTCAACCACCCCGTCTCCTCAAAACCAAACCACCGAAACTCGGGCCTTACCCGGAAAATATTGGGGAAACGGAACAGAAACTGGCAATGCGTTTGGAGGAAAAATGGGACTCCCTTCCGCCGACGGATCGACTTCGAAGAATAGCAGCGGCAGTGAATGGATTTTGGGGAGATCCACTCCCGGATGCGCAGGACCTCCAGGCGTGGTCAGCTCTTCAGGATAAATTTGGCCGAGTGACAGCCTCTCTTGTCTTGTTGCGGGCGGCTGGTCTAACGGCTCAAGTGGTTGAGGGCTTGCCGCTTGCTGAGAGCATCACAAATTCAACCGTAACCGGGATTGAGGTATGGACGGGCCAAGAGTGGGAGCACCTTCAGCCAGAGAAAGGAGAAATTTATCAAAAACCTGTTCCACTCCTTCCTTTAACCACAGGGGGATTACCGGCCGTACGGACACTTAACGGAGAACTTTCAGAGATCCGTTGGACATTGCATCGCGAGATTATTAACCAATGGCGCATTAAGTTTGAACGCATTAGGCGCTCAAATCGATGGCTCGACCGCTGGTCGCTGTTTCGCCTCCCAGAAGAGTTCCAGAGAACTTTTCGCATTCTCATGTTGGTCCCAATTGGCGCCCTGATGATTTGCCTCTTGCGTAATATCGTTGGCTTTCCAACCTTCGGGATTTTTCTGCCCGTCCTGATGGCCCTCGCTTTTCGAAATACAGGCCTGGCTTACGGGCTTGGGATCTTTTGGGGTGTTGTCCTGATTGGATATGTGGTCCGCCGCTGGATAGACAGGCTTCGTCTCCTCCTTGTCCCGCGGCTATCGGTGATCCTGACACTTGTCATCGTCTGTATTACCATTTTTGCTCTGATCGGAAATAAGTTCGACTTACGGGCATTCATGGCGGTTGGATTATTACCCTTTGTCATTCTCACGATGACGATTGAGCGTTTCTTTGTCATCATAGAGGAGGCGGGCGTTCGAGAAGGACTCTGGACGGCTGTGGGGAGTGCTGGGGTTGCCGTGGTCACCTACGGGATTCTTGAAATAGAACCCCTTCAGCTCACCTTCTTCGTTTATCCGGAGCTTCTGTTTGCTGTCGCTGCGGTTCAGGTGCTTCTCGGTCGTTATACCGGCTATCGGCTTCTGGAGCTCTTCCGCTTCCGGAGGTCTGGGGGCGCATGACGATCTTGGAAACCATCCACCGGCTCCGAGAGACCGGGGTGCTCGGCATGAATCGCCGAAATGCCGAGTACATCATGCGTTCCAACCCCCGAGCTTTCTTCCCTCTTGTGGACGACAAACTCAAAACAAAGCAACTCGCCGAGGCACATCAGATCCCAACGCCACCCTTATACCATGTGATTGAGCATCATGGGGATATTCCAGTGCTCGAGAAAGTGCTCAGTGGTCACCAGGACTTCGTCATCAAACCCGCCCGAGGCGCTGGTGGGAGTGGTATCGTCCTTGTCAAGGACCACACCCTAGGAGGTTTCATCAAGCAAAACGGTGAGATCATCCTGATGAAAGACCTTACTTACCACATCTCCGACATCCTGTCGGGAATCTATTCTCTCGAAGGGCTCGAGGACCGGGCCTTCATCGAAGGACTCGTTCATCCCGATACGATCTTTGATGCGGTAACCTATTGCGGCGTCCCGGACATAAGAATCATCGTCTATCGCGGCGTGCCGGCGATGAGTATGGTTCGCCTTCCGACACAAGCTTCCGACGGGAAGGCAAATCTTCATCGCGGGGCGATCGGCGTTGGAATCGATATGGCGGGGGGGACCACCCTGGCTGGCGTTCATCGATCCGGCGTTGTGACTCACCACCCCGATACCCATAAGCCCGTGACGGGGATACAGGTGCCTCACTGGGAGAGGATGCTCGTCATCGCGGCAAAAGCGGTCGATATGACCGGTCTTCATTACCTGGGTGTGGATCTGGTGATTGATCAGGAGCAAGGGCCCCTTCTGCTCGAGATGAATGCACGGCCAGGGCTCCAGATTCAGATTGCAAACCAGACGGGGCTCCTCAGGCGCCTCGATCTCATCGATAAAGCACGTCCCGGAGTTTTTGCGACACCGGAGACGAGAGTGGCCTGGGCCCTGGAAACTTTTTCCGCCAGCACCCCGGTTTGATGCTATTTCTTTTTTAAAGACCTGATGTAGGCAACGATATTTGCCATCTCAGCGGATTTCGGATCGATTCCCTTCCCTTTGAGCGCATTCTTGATACAGGCATTGACCTGCTTCTCGAGGTCCTTCCTGTCAGCAGCTTTTTCCACTCCTTTTCCATCCTGATGGCACGCGTTGCATGACAACCCGGCGGTGCCTCCACCGAGTTTCGGATCGTTGAAAAGTGTCTTTCCCTTCTCCGCATTACCGGCTGCAAAGGCAAGTGCAAACATAAGGCCGAAACAAACCAGACCAAACACAGCTATTCTTAATCCCTTCATTTGAAATCGCCTCCTTTCTTAACTTATACAAATGCATTAAATGAGATGCTGAAACCAGTTCCCGAACTCATTTCGGAATCTCGAATTTGGGAATCACAATGAGTTAATTGCATTTGTAATAATATGTTTATTTTCTCATTGGAGCCTTTCTTTTTCAATAACTTTTTTTCAAAGGCGTATGGCCAATATAAGAAAAAAAAGGCAGCGACAATGAGGAAGGAGGCAAGGACGATCAGAGAGGTGGCTGCCCTTTTGGCTTGATTCCCTTTACGCAGTCTCGTATCCCTGATCACTCTCATGCCGGGAGGGGGATATTGGCCTGATCTCAAGGTTCTCCTTGCCAGGAGGATGAGATAAGCTCCCACGCCCAAGAGGGAGAAAAAGACGATTCGCAGACTCCATTTGAGCACGAGCATCGTTTTCTCAAGTGCTCGTTCGGGATCTTTCTTAGACAATTGATCGATTTGGTGCATATAAGCTTTGAAATGAGGTTCAAGGACAATGGAGGCAAGTATGACAATTACAAGGATGAGGATAAATTTTTTTCTTAATACTTTATCTGCCGGAAGGAGACCTGTGTCCATAACGAAATTTTATATCCTGCGAGGTGTCGATTGCAAGAAATGAAGCTCCCTGCCTACAAGGCGGGGTTTGCGGGGCACGTTCCGGTCAAATCCTCAAACTATTTGACACTTAATGCGTTTGGGTATCATAATGGTTCATTCATCATTGAAAGAGGTCAAAGAAAGATCAAGATGTATGAGAAAAGAACCTACCGGGATTTGGTGAAAACCTATGATCTTATTAAGTTTGAGGTTGTTGTCAAGGAAACCGACCTCCTCGTCCGGGCAGAGCGCGACCTTTCCAAAGAGACGAGAGAGTCCGTATTAAAATATCGTCACCAGCTCGAAACGTACGTCGCGGTGAACCCCGGATTTCAACAAAGCCTCGTTCCTCTTCCAGGAGACCCTTATGCTCCGGAAATCGTCAAAGAGATGTTCCGGGCCTCTCAACGGGCCGGTGTGGGTCCGATGGCTACTGTTGCCGGAGCCATGGCCGATCTGGTTTCAAAAGATCTGTCGAATCTCTCTAACGAGGTAATCGTTGAAAATGGCGGGGATATCTATCTCTCCAGCTCCAAGGAGCGAACCATCGGGATCTATGCGGGAGATTCTCCCCTCAGTCTTAAAATAGGGATTGTGATCTCGCCCGATGAGACTCCCCTCGGTGTCTGCACCTCTTCAGGAACGGTAGGCCCTTCTCTCAGCTTTGGAAAGGCGAATGCGGTTTGCATTCTCTCGAAATCTTCCGCCCTTGCCGATGCAGCAGCAACAGCGGTCGGAAACATCGTAAAGGGAAAAAAGGATATTTCCTCGGGTCTGGGGAGAGCAAGAGAGATCGAAGGGGTATTGGGGACGCTCATCATCGTTGAGGAAAAGATGGGGGTCTGGGGAAAGATTAGGCTGACCCGGATTTAACAACATTAGAATTCAGGAGCCAGTAGTCAGCGTCCAGAATGGACCAACAACATTATAGAATTCAATAGGAGCTTTTCTTATTCTGGATTCTGGATTTTTGATCCTGACTTCTGAATGCTGTATTCTGCATCTAAAAATAATGACTACTGTTTCTGTTGCCACGCTCGGATGTAAAGTGAATCAGTTCGAGTCCGAGGCTCTGATCGATGCCCTCGTACAGAGAGCGTATACGGTCGTGCCCTTCGAGGAAGGCGCGGACATCACCCTTATCAATACGTGCACCGTCACCCACCGGGCCGATTTTCAATCGAGGCAGCTGGTGCGGAGGGCCTCCCGAACCAATCCGAACTCTTTGATCCTTGTCACCGGATGTTACCCCCAGGTGGAGACGGATGCTTTTTTGAACATGACGGGCGTGCATTACCTGGTGGGAAACGGAGAAAAGGGCCGGATTCCGGAACTTCTTCCCTTGATGCAAGAAGGTGAATTCCCAAGGGTGCACGTGGATGATATTCAGAAAGAGAGGCTCTTTTCGGAGACCCCTCTTCATTCCTTCCATCTCCACACCCGGGCCTTTCTAAAAATCCAAGATGGCTGTAATGCCCGCTGTTCTTATTGTATAGTTCCTCATGCCAGGGGCCGGTCGAGAAGCCTCCCGCCGGAAAGAGTGACTGAAAACCTGAGGATATTGAAAGCGAGGGGATTTAAAGAAGTTGTCCTCACCGGCATCCACCTGGGCGCGTACGGATTGGACCTCCACCCTCCCTTCCCTTTGGAAAAGTTGATCGCGCAGATCGAGAAAGAAGAGACTCCTGATCGAATCCGATTCAGTTCGATCGAGCCGGGAGACTTCTCTCCAGAATTGATCTCCGCTCTTTCGGAATCCAGGAAGATCTGCCCTCACCTCCACATCCCCATTCAGAGCGGAGACGACGACGTATTGAAAAGGATGTATAGAGACTATGACCGTTCTTTCCTTTCGGATCTCGCCCGGGAACTTCACCTGAGAATCTCAAAGATCTCGATCGGAGCGGATGTGATCGTAGGATTTCCCGGAGAGACAGAGGAGAAATTTAAGCACACCTACGATCTGGTTGACTCTCTGCCCTTCTCCTATCTTCACGTCTTCCCCTTTTCCAGGAGAAAGGGAACCCCTGCATTCGAATTTCCCCAGAGGGTAAATGAGAAAGAGATCAAAAGGAGGGCTGAAGCGATGCGGGGGTTGGGGAGAGGGAAACGCCAGACCTTCTATCGCCAGTTTCTCAATCAAGAGTTGAGTGTCCTGGTGGAAAACCGTGAAGAAAAAGAAACCGGGAGAGGAAAGGGGCTTTCCAGGAATTACATCCCTGTTCTGCTCGACAATGGAAACGGAGCCGGAAAACATTGGGAGGGGGGGGACGGGGGTAATCAGGAATTCACCGTTCGGGTGACCGGACTGTCTGAAAAAGGTGTGATCGGAAAAGTTTTGGAGAGATAACGTGGACGAAGAAAGGTTGGCAACCCTTAAAGCGTTGGAGGACTGCCTGGGCTATCGGTTCAAAGAAATCAAATGGCTCGATCAGGCGCTGACTCATAAGTCGTTTATCTATGAGACCAATCACCCCGAAAAAACGGCCAATGAGGTTTTGGAATTTCTCGGGGATTCGGTTCTCAATCTCGCGGTCAGCTACCTCCTCTTTCTCAAATCTCCTGAGGCTCAGGAAGGAACACTCTCCATGCTCAGATCTCAATTGGTCAAGAGGAGTTCCCTCGCGTCTCTCTCCAGGGAACTTCAGCTGGAAGGCTACCTTCTCCTCGGGAAAAGCCAACAGTTGAACGGAGGGACGCAAAAATCCTCCATCCTGGCCAATACCTACGAAGCCCTGGTCGGAGCCATCTTCATGGATTCAGGTTTCGATCAGGCGTTAGACATCGTCAAAGGACATTTCGAGACTTACCTTCAAACCAACACTCCCTCCGAACTGTTCGATGATTTCAAAAGCCTTCTGCAGATATATTCCCAGCAGTTTCATGGAGTGTCTCCCCAGTATCGGGTGATGAATGAGTCCGGACCGGATCACGATAAGAGATTCCAGGCATCCGTTTCGATCGGCGATGAGGTGAAAGGACTGGGATGGGGAAAAAGCAAGAAAGAGGCGGAGCAGGAAGCCGCCAAAGACGCAATGAGAAAATTCGAAACTCTAAGCACGAAATCCGAAACAAATTCGAATGTCCGAAATACCAATCATCCAAACGAATAGAGAATTTCGAGATTGGTTATTTGGATTTGGTAATTGTTTCGGGTTTCGGTATTCGGATTTAGGATTTGAAAAGTAGCGATGCCGCCTTTGATTATCCCTATTTTTCTTCCCGCGATGGGTTGTCGTGAGCGCTGTCTTTTCTGCAATCAGAAGGCTTCGAGCGAACGGCTTTTTTCCCCCTCTTCCGTTCGAGACTTTATAGAGACTTATCTGGTCCAAATCCCTCCCAATAAGAAAAATAGAGAAAAACAGGTTGCCTTCTATGGCGGAAGTTTCACGGCCATCGATCGGGATGATCAGATTTGTTATCTGGCAGAAGTTCAGCCTTTCATCACTTCTGGTCTGGTCGATTCCATTCGGATCTCAACCCGACCCGATGCCCTGGATGAAGAGACCCTCTTCCTGCTCAAGGAATATGGAGTCAAGACGATTGAAGTCGGGGTGCAGTCCATGATTGATGAAGTCCTTTCCCTTGCCCTTCGGGGCCATCGCGCAGAAGACACGGCTTCTGTTACGTTACGGCTAAAGGAATGGAAATTCCAGGTAGGGCATCAGTTAATGATTGGTTTACCGGGTGACACTTGCGATCGCTTCCTCCAAACCCTTGACCGGGTTATCGAGCTCAAATCCGATTTTGTGAGAATCCATCCCACTTTGGTCCTCCGGGGGGCTCCCCTTGAAAACCTCTGGAGGGAGGGCGGATATACTCCTCTTTCAATTGAGGAAACGATCGATTGGCTGAAGAGAGGACTAGCGAGGCTTGAAAATTCATCCCTCTCAGTCGCCCGCATGGGTCTTCAGCCCACCGAGGAGTTAGAGAGGGATTTTCTTGCTGGCCCCTATCACCCAGCTCTGCGCCAGCTTGTTGATGGGGCTATCTTTTTTGACATGGCGGCATCTCTGCTTCAATCCTCTCAAAAAAAGGATCAGGCCCTGTTCTTTTGCCATCCCAAGGAGATTTCAAATCTCAGGGGCCAGAAGAACGAGAATATTCTAAAATTGAAGAAACGCTTCAACCTCAGTGATATCTTCATCCATGGGAGGCAGGAATTACCGAGAGGTCACCTCGGGCTTCAAATTCAAGGAGAAGAACTTTCAATCCACAGGAAGTCCGTTGGCTTCTAAGAAACGAGGCGCCAGGTTTCTACATTTCTAAATTCATTCAACAACGACTTGTTAGAGGCCGTTTCCATTGGGTGTCAAAAGGAGGCTATGGCTTAGGCGTATTTTCGGCATATCTTTTAGGATGAAACCGATTTCATTCGCGGTTTGCACGGTCCGAAGAAAACTCTTCTTGGGCACGTGGAAAATGGGTTCCACGAGTAGGAAGAGTCCCTCGGGTTTTAGAAACCCAAATATCTCTGTAAGAAATGTTCGTTGATCCGGAACCTCGTGGACCATCCAAAAGGCCATAACAAAGTCGGCCTTCGGATGATTACCAAGGGAATCCGGGGATGCGAGATGGGGCTGTATTCTATCTGAAACTCCACATCTTCGGGCTCTGCTGGCGAGGGCTTCGAGCATTTTAGCCTGAACGTCAATCGCAATCACACGGCCTGTTGGCCCGACCAATCTCGCAAGGGGAATGGAGAAATAACCCATGCCGGGACCGATATCGATAACGGTGCTCCCGGGGCGGACATAGGGACTTAACATGGCCTCAGGATGATGAATAAGCTTGCGCAAGGGATTGTCAAATGTGAAACAGAACCACCACGGGCAAACCATCTTTTGTCCAGTCATCTTATCCAGCACTTTGTTTATGACCTCTAACGACGAGTTGAGCCGCCATGAGGCGGCTCGAACGATTTGGTTTGGTGACGGCCTTCCGTCTCCGCATCCTGACTAGCTCCGTAATCTTAAGATGGCCATACACACCTGCCCAGTATAGCGGGGTCCTTCCATTCTTGTCCTTTACTCTTGTGTCAGCTCCATATTTTAGAAGTAATTTGACACCTCGTAGGTATCCATAAGCACATGCCGTGTGCAATGGCGTGGACTGGGTATCATGACTGAACGCATTTAGGTCGGCTCCACTCTTTATCAGCAGTAAAGCGACGCGACTATGTTGTTCTCCGATAGCTTTATGAAGAA
>Ga0316624_10000868_pt1 | contig 11206 bp, 8 predicted proteins | sample OWC_Aug_N3_C1_D5_FD_207657 | JGI IMG/M metagenome (GOLD analysis project Ga0316624, IMG submission 207657) | Wetland soil microbial communities from Old Woman Creek delta, Ohio, United States - OWC_Aug_N3_C1_D5_A | ecosystem: Environmental > Terrestrial > Soil > Wetlands | place: USA: Ohio...
TGAAGAAGATCGAAGCCATCGTCAAACCGTTCAAACTCGATGAAGTGCGCGAGGCGCTTTCGGAGGTCGGGGTCACGGGTTTGACCGTCACCGAGGTCAAGGGATTCGGACGCCAGAAGGGGCACACGGAGCTCTACCGAGGGGCCGAATACGTCGTCGACTTCCTGCCCAAAGTGAAAATCGAGGTTGTCGTGGCCGACAATCAGGTCGAACCGGCGATAGACGCCATCGTCCGGGCGGCGCGCACCGGCAAGATCGGCGACGGGAAGATCTTCGTCACCGGCGTCGAGCACGTGGTTCGCATTCGCACCGGCGAAACGAACGAAGCCGCGGTCTAGCCATGCGGTCTAGCGCCGGGGCTTGAGCAGCAGCAGCACCGCGCCGCTACCGCCGTGCGCCGAGGGTGCTTGACAGAAAGCGAGTACCTCGTCGCGCAGCACGAGCCAATTTCTGAGCTTGTTTTTCAGCACCGGTTCGCGTCCGGGCGAGCCGAGTCCTTTGCCGTGAACGATGCGCACGCAGCGCCGCCCGTGCGCGCTGCAGCGACGCAGAAAATCGGCCACGCTGAGCGCCGCCTGTGCGCGGTTCATGCCATGAAGGTCCAGCTCGTCCTGCACGACCCAGTGTCCGCGGCGCAGGCGACGCAGCACCTGGCGCGAAAGACCGTCGCGCAGGAAGCTCAGCTCCTCGCCCGTCTCGAGCGCATCGTCGACCGAAAGGGGCCCTGAGAGCGCTTCGGCCAGGGCTGCGCGTTCGTCCTTGCGCGTCTGGTGCGGGATGGGGGCCGGCGCAGGCGGGGCAAGCGCCACCCGGCGCGCCGGCGCCAACGGCTTGACGTCGGCTACCGCGCGACGGAAATCGCTCCCTTCATCGTCGGGCGGCTTGTCCGTCGACATGGCGCGCTCACGCCCGGGCGGCCAGATCGTCGAGGTACTTCTCCGCATCGAGCGCCGCCATGCAGCCGCTGCCGGCGCTGGTTACGGCCTGTCGGTAAATGTGGTCCTGGACGTCGCCCGCCGCGAACACGCCGGGCACGCTGGTCGCCGTCGAATCGCCATTGCGGCCGCCGCGAGTGACGATATAGCCGTTCTCCATCTCGACCTGCCCGGCGAAAATGCCGGTGTTCGGCAAATGGCCGATGGCGACGAACACGCCCTTGACCGGCAGATCCTTCGACGCGTTGCTCGAGACGTCGCGAATGCTTATGCCCGTGACGCCGCTGTTGTCGCCGAGCACCTGCCCGAGGACGTGGTTCCATTCGATCGACACGTTGCCATCCTTGGCCTTCTTCATCAGCTTGTCGATCATGATCTTCTCGGCGCGCAGCCGGTCGCGCCTGTGCACGAGGACGACGCGGCGGGCGATGTTCGAGAGGTACAGCGCCTCCTCGACCGCGGTATTGCCGCCGCCGATCACCGCCACGTCCTGGCCCTTGAAGAAAAAGCCGTCGCAGGTCGCGCAGGCGGACACGCCGCGGCCCATGAATTTCTTCTCCGACTCGATTCCCAGGTACTTAGCCGACGCACCCGTCGCGATGATGAGCGCGTCGCAGGTGTAGGTGGCGGAGTCCCCCTGAAGCGCGAACGGGCGCTCCCCGAGCCGGGCGGTGTGGATCTGGTCGAATACGAGCTCGGTCTCGAAGCGCTCGGCGTGCTTCTGGAACCGTTCCATGAGCTCCGGTCCCTGGACGCCGCCCGCGTCGGCCGGCCAGTTGTCGACGTCGGTGGTGGTCATCAGCTGGCCGCCCTGCGCAAGGCCGGTGACGACAACCGGACGCAAGTTGGCGCGCGCCGCGTAGATGGCTGCCGTGTAGCCGGCGGGCCCGGAGCCGAGGATTAGCAGGCGGATATGGCGGGAGGTCATGATTTGCGTGGATTCGCTAGAGGATATACTTCAAACCCGCGCCGAATTATAAATGACCGGTCGTAGCGGACCGTGCTTGCTGAGGGGGGAGAATTGCCTCTGAGGGGGACCTGCCTGCAACGCCTGGTTTTGGCATTTAATCCCCGAAAATCGAGATCCGGCGGTCCCTCTTTGGGGCTGTCGCTGAACGTGCCCGGCGGCAACGTCGGCACGGACGCGGTCTCGTGCGGCTCGCGCAACAACGGCATCGGTGACTGCGCGAGCGCGGGCTACACCATGGGGCGCTTGGGCGCGACTGGTAGATAAGGTTCGCGATAAACGGCCCGTACAAGCGCGACATGCTGCGGGGATTCACCGCGCGCGAAATCATCAGCGAGGCCGTCGGGCCGGGGGCGGGGCGGACTCCGGCCGCCGGGGCGCAAGATTCTGCTAACATGCTGTCCTGCAACTAAAAGTACGAGCGCGAGGAGAACTATGTCGGGGATATCAACGACGGTCTCGACGGCAGTGCTGAGAGCCGTGCCACTCTTCTCGAGTTTTCCTGAGGATCAGTTGCGCACGCTTGCGACGATGGTCAATCGCAAGAGCCTGCCGCGCGGCGCAATGGTCATGGCGGCGGGCGACCCGACGGATTCCTTGTATATCGTTCTGTCGGGGCGGCTCAAGGTCATGATGAGCGACGCCGATGGAAAGGAAGTGATCCTGAGCATACTCGGACCCGGTGAGTTCTTCGGCGAGATGGGCCTGATCGATGAAAGCCCGCGCTCGGCAAGCGTCATCGGTATCGAGCCCTGCGAACTGCTGTCGATCTCGAAACGCGACTTCAACAAGTGCCTTGCGGACAGCTTCGACATGACGATGGCGGTGATGCGCGGACTGGTCCAGCGCCTGCGCGAAGCCGACCGCAAGATCGGCAGCCTTGCGCTGCTTGACGTGTACGGGCGCGTGGCGCGGCTGCTGCTCGACATGGCCGAGAACGTCGACGGCCAGAAGATCGTCACCAAGCGCTTGCCGAAGCAGGACATCGCCAAGATGATCGGCGCTTCTCGCGAGATGGTCAGCCGCGTCATGAAGGACCTCCAGATGGGCGGCTATATCGAGATGCGCGGGTCCAACATCGTCCTGCATGACTCGATCATGCTGCCCGACTGACCTCGAGTGCATGGTGCGCCGCTAGAATCGATCTCATGATCCGTTGCTAAGCCCCCGCCTAAGCGGGGGTTTTCGTTTTCTGGGGCGCGATCCACGCGCGCGTGTGCGGTACAATTGCGCACTCCACAGCGGGTCGCAATGGCAGCAGCACAGAAATCGTCCGTCGCTCCACTCCCTGCAAAGCTCGCGAGCTTGCTGCGCGAGGCGAAGTGGCTGGTGCTCGTCGCCCTGGCGGCCTACCTGATCCTGATACTGGCGACGTATCACAGGACCGATCCCGGGTGGTCACACAGCGCCACGGAAGCCGTCACGCAGAATGCCGGCGGACGACTCGGTGCATGGGTCGCGGACGTCCTGCTCTACCTGTTCGGCCTTTCCGCCTATTGGTGGGCTGCCCTGTGCGCTTACGTCGTCGTCTGGGGGTACCGCCGCCTCGACGGTACGCCGCTCATCGACCGCCGTCCGCTGGCGATCGCAGTATTGGGCTTTGCGCTGCTGCTCGTCGCGAGCGCATCGCTCGAGGCATTGCGCCTGCACACCCTGGCGGCCGAGCTTCCCCATGTACCCGGTGGGCTGTTGGGCGAAGCAGTCGGCAGATCTGCGGCCAGCGTGTTCGGCTTCACCGGCGCGACCCTCGCGCTCGTGACGCTTGCCGCTGTGGGATTCAGCCTGTTCACCGGCATGTCCTGGCTCGCCGTTTCCGAGCTCACCGGGTTTCTGCTCGAGACGCTCTACGCCCTCGCGCAGCGTACCTGGGAGAGACGCAAGGATCGCAAGCTGGGGGACATCGCGCGTGAAGAGCGGGAGTTCATCGTCGAGACGGAGCGCCGGCGCGAGGAGGAGCATCCGCCGCTGCGCATCGAGCCGGCAATCGTCGAGATCAAGCAGTCAGAACGCGTGCAGAGGGAGCGGCAGGCTCCCTTGTTCGAATACCTGCCGGACACGCCGCTTCCCCCGCTAAAGCTCCTGGACGAGGCGAAACACGATGGCGAGCTGGTGACGCCGGATACGCTCGAATTCACGTCACGCCTGATCGAGAAGAAGCTCTCGGACTTCGGCGTGTCGGTAAAGGTGCTTGCTGCGTATCCGGGCCCGGTGATCACACGCTACGAAGTGGAGCCGGCCGTAGGCGTCAAGGGCAGCCAGGTCGTGAACCTCGTGAAGGACCTCGCGCGGGCGCTGTCGGTCGTCTCGATTCGCGTGGTGGAGACGATCCCCGGCAAGTCGTGCATGGGCCTCGAGATCCCCAACCCGCATCGCCAGACGGTGCGCCTGTCGGAGATCCTCGGCTCGGAGGTTTACCACGACGCACATTCACCGCTGGCGCTTGCCCTGGGCAAGGACATCGCCGGCAATCCGGTGGTCGCCGACCTGGCGAAGATGCCGCACCTTCTGGTCGCGGGCACGACCGGCTCGGGCAAATCGGTCGCCATCAACGCCATGATCCTGTCGCTGCTGTACAAGTCCGAGCCACGCACCGTGCGGTTGATCCTGGTCGACCCCAAGATGCTCGAGCTGTCGGTGTACCAGGACATTCCGCACCTGCTGGCGCCCGTGGTCACGGACATGAAGCAGGCGGCGAACGCGCTTCACTGGTGCGTCGCCGAGATGGAGCGTCGCTACAAGCTGATGTCCTGGGTCGGGGTGCGCAACCTTTCGGGATACAACCACAAGGTCGCCGAGGCGGAGAAGACGGGAAAGCCGCTGGAGGACCCCGCGTCGATCGAATCTGGCAACCCGCAACCGCTTACGGTGCTGCCGCACATCGTCGTGGTGATCGACGAGCTAGCCGACCTGATGATGGTGGTCGGCAAGAAGGTCGAGGAGCTGATCGCAAGACTTGCGCAGAAGGCGCGCGCGTCCGGAATCCACCTTATCCTTGCGACCCAGCGACCGTCGGTGGACGTCATCACCGGCCTGATCAAGGCCAATATCCCGACCCGGATCGCGTTTCAGGTTGCGAGCCGCGTCGATTCGCGCACGATTCTCGACCACTCGGGGGCCGAAGCGCTGCTCGGCGCGGGCGATATGCTCTACCAGCCGTCGGGAACCGGGCTGCCGCAACGGGTGCACGGCGCCTTCGTCGCGGATCACGAGGTGCACAGGGTCGTGGACCATCTCAGAAGCCTTGCCTCGCCGGAATACCTGGGCAGTGTGCTCGAGCCGGGGGAGGGTCCGGATGCGATGAACGCCGGCAATGGCGAGCCGCTCGGCGAAAAGGACCCGCTCTACGACCAGGCAGTGGAAATCGTGCTGCGCACGCGCCGTCCTTCGATCTCGCTGGTGCAGCGGCACCTGCGCATCGGCTACAACCGCGCGGCGCGGCTGATCGAGGACATGGAGCGTGCGGGGCTGGTGTCGCCGATGCAGTCCAATGGCAATCGCGAGGTGCTGGTGCCGGCGAAGGTGGAGTAGATGCGCAACCTAGCTTGCCGCGCGATTCTCGCCTGCACGTTGTCGCTGGCAGCGCCGCTCGCGCACGCCTCCGGCCTGGAGCGCTTTCGCGCGTTCGTGCGGAGCACGCCGGCCGCGAGCGCAAACTTCGTGCAGAAAGTCTACGATCGAAATCGCAAGCTGGTGCAGGAGTCGAAAGGCAGCTTTGTCTTCCTGCGCCCCGGGCGGTTTCGCTGGTCCTATACCTCGCCCATGCCGCAGCTCATCGTCGGTGACGGCGCACGCGTCTGGATCTACGACCAGGATCTCAGCCAGGTTACCGTCCGGCCGATGGCGCGCGCTCTCGGATCGACGCCTGCGGCGCTGCTTGCCGGCAGCGCGGAAGTCGAGCAGGCGTTCCAGCTGAGCGAGGCCGGCGAGCGCGACGGGCTGGTATGGCTCGAGGCCAGGCCGCGCGAGCGCGAAGCCGGCTTCGATCGCATCCAGCTCGGCCTCGGACCCGCGGGCGTGGAGGCCATGGAGCTGTTTGATCATTTCGGTCAGACGACTGTGCTGCGCTTCTCGGACATGGTGCGCAACCCCAAGATCGACCCGGAGGCCTTCCGCTTCACGCCGCCGAAGGGCGTGGACGTGCTCGGCGCATCCTGACCCCGCGTATGGCCGACCTATTCGGCACTCCGGTTGCGGCGGCTCCGCTCGCCGAAGCGCTGCGCCCGAAATCGATCGATGAAGTAGTGGGCCAGCGTCACCTGCTCGGCCCGGGCAAGCCGTTGCGTATCGCATTCGAGTCCGGCAAGCCGCACTCGATGATCCTGTGGGGGCCGCCGGGAGTCGGCAAGACGACGCTGGCGCGCCTCATGGCGAAGGCTTTCGACGCCGAGTTTATTGCGCTGTCGGCCGTGTTTTCCGGAGTCAAGGATATCCGCGAAGCGGTTCAAGCCGCGGAGACCGAGCTTGCCCGCTCGGGCCGTCACACGATCCTGTTCGTCGATGAGGTGCATCGCTTCAACAAGGCGCAGCAGGACGCATTTCTCCCCTACGTCGAACGCGGCCTGGTGACGTTCATCGGAGCGACTACGGAGAATCCGTCGTTCGAAGTGAACAGCGCGCTGCTGTCGCGCGCGACCGTTTACGTGCTCGAGAGCCTGTCCGCCGAAGACCTGGGCCGCCTGCTCGAGCGCGCCGCCGCAGCGGCGTTGCCCGGAGTCGCTATCGACGAGCAGGCGCGCGAGCGCCTGATCGGCTTCGCGGACGGCGATGCGCGCCGCCTGCTCAATGCTCTCGAGATTGTCGCCACCGCATCGAATGCGTCCGGGGCCGGGCAGGTCGATGGCGCGTTCGTCGAGCAGACGCTTGCCAAGAGCCTGCGGCGCTTCGACAAGGGCGGCGAGCAGTTCTACGACCAGATCTCGGCGCTGCACAAGGCGGTGCGCGGCTCGGACCCCGATGCCGCGCTCTACTGGCTGGTGCGCATGCTCGACGGCGGCGCCGATCCGCTCTATCTCGGGCGCCGGATCGTGCGCATGGCGACCGAGGATATCGGCCTTGCCGACCCGCGTGCGTTGCGCCTCGCGCTCGACGCCTGCGAGACTTACGAGCGCCTGGGCACCCCCGAAGGCGAGCTCGCGCTCGCCGAGGCGGTGCTCTACCTGGCCTGCGCACCGAAGTCGAACGCGGCGTACACCGCCTATAATGCGGCGCGCGATTTCGTCGCCCGGGACGGCACGCGGCCGGTTCCGCTGCACATCCGCAACGCGCCCACGCGGCTGATGAAGGACCTCGGCTACGGCAAGGACTACCGCTACGCGCACGACGAGGAAGGCGCGTATGCAGCGGGCGAGAGCTACTTCCCCGAGGGCATGCCCGAGGTCGAATGGTACCGGCCGACCGACCGGGGCCTGGAGGCGAAAATCCGCGAGAAGCTCGAGCATCTGCGCGCGCTGGACGTCGCAGCCGGAGGAAAGAGAAAGAAATGATCGATATTCAGCTGCTCAGGACGAACCTCGAAGCCGTTGCCGAGCGCCTGGCCGCGCGCGGCTACGCGTTTCCGCGCGAGGAGTTCCTCGCGCTCGAAGCGGAGAGGAGGGACATCCAGACCCGCACGCAGGAGCTGCAGGCGGCGAGGAACGCGCAGGCGAAAAAAATCGGCCAGGCTAAGGCGAAGGGCGAGGACGTGGCCGCGCTGATGGCCGAGTCGGGAGCGATCAACGCGCAGCTCGGAGACCTGGAGAAGACCCTCGCGCGGACGCAGGAGAGGATGAGGCAGTTTCTCGAGGTCATCCCCAACCTGCCGCACGAGAGCGTGCCGCGGGGCGCGAGCGCCGAGGACAACGTCGAGCAGCGGCGCTGGGGCACGCCGCGCGCATTCGACTTTCCGGCGAAGGACCACGTCGACGTCGGCGCGGCGCTCGGGATGCTCGACTTCGAGACGGCCGCGAAGCTCGCCGGCGCGCGCTTCGTCGTGATGCGGGCGGGCGTCGCGCGTCTGCACCGGGCGATCGCGCAGTTCATGCTCGACGTGCACACCGGCGAGCATGGCTACACCGAGGTGTACGTGCCCTACATGGTGAGCGGCGAGTGCGCCAACGGCGTCTCGAGCCTCGCCAAGTTCAAGGACGACCTGTTCAAGCTCGAGGGCCGCGACCTCTATCTCATCCCGACCGCCGAGTATCCGGTCACCAACTTCGTGCGAGACGAGATCGTGCCGCTCGAGCGCCTGCCGCTCAAGTTCGTGTGCCACTCGCCGTGCTTCCGCTCGGAGGCCGGCGCCTCCGGCAAGGACACGCGCGGCATGATCCGCCAGCACCAGTTCGACAAGGTCGAGCTCGTCCAGGTCGTGCGCCCGGAGACTTCGTACCGCGCCCACGAGGAGCTGACCGCGCACGCCGAGGCGATCCTGAAGAAGCTGGAGCTCCCGTACCGCACGGTGGTGCTGTGCACCGGCGACATGGGCTTCGCTTCGGCCAAGACCTACGACATCGAGGTGTGGCTCCCCGGGCAGAACGCCTACCGCGAGATCTCCTCGTGCTCGAACTTCGAGGCGTTCCAGGCGCGCCGCATGCAGGCGCGCTTTCGAAACGACAAGGGCAAGCCCGAGCTCGCGCATACGCTCAATGGGTCGGGCCTCGCCGTGGGCCGCACGCTGGTCGCGGTGCTGGAGAACTACCAGAACGCCGACGGCTCGGTGACGATCCCGTCCCCGCTGCGCCCCTACATGGGCGGGGCGGAGAGAATCGCTCGACCCTGATAGAATCCCCGGTTCGCGTCGACCGATCGCGAAGCGGAGAGATGGCAGAGTGGTCGAATGCGGCAGACTCGAAATCTGTTGTACCCATCGGGTACCGGGGGTTCGAATCCCTCTCTCTCCGCCAGATATTTGATACGGCCCTCAGGGGCCGTTCCAGTTTCTAGGAGACCATGGAGAACGCGCCCGCAGTTCAGTTCGACCCCAAAGCCGCACGCTTCGGCGCCTCGCGCACCCAGAAGCGCATAGAGGACGACCGGCTGCTCCTGGGCAAGGGTCTCTACAGCGACGACCGGGGATTTCCCAATCTGGCCTGGCTGGTGCTCGTGCGCGCGCCGCACGCGCACGCCCGCATCGTTTCGATGGAGCTCGCGGCGGTGCGCGAAGCGCCGGGCGTGCTGGCCGCCTGGACCATGCAGGACCTGCGCAAGGACGGCGTCGGGCACATCCCGTTTCCGCCGTTGTTCAAGCGCGCCGATGGCTCGCCGATGGCCGCGCCACCGCGCACCCCGCTCGCCGAAGGCACCGTGTACTATGCGGGCCAGCCGGTGGCGGCGATCGTGGCCGAGACGCGCGAGCAGGCGCAGGACGCCGCCGAGCTCGTGGTGGTCGAATACGAGGAGCTGCCCTGCGTGGTGGATCCGAGGCGCGCAGTGCAGCCGGATGCGCCGCTCATCTGGCCCGAAGCGTCGGGCAATGTCTCGGCGGAAGCGCGCTACGGCGACGCCAAGGCGGTTGACGCGGCATTGGCCCGCGCGGCGCACGTCACGGAGCTCGAGCTCCACAACCAGCGCCTGATCGCCAACGCGCTCGAGCCACGCTGCGCGATCGGGGTGTTTCAAGGCGGGCGCACGACGCTCTACACGCAGAACCAGACACCGACCGGCGCGCGCGAGCTGCTCGGCGCGGTGTTCGGCGCCAAGCCGGAGGATTTCCGCATCATCGTCGGCGATATCGGCGGCGGCTTCGGCATGAAGACCGGGCTGGCGCCGGAGGACGCGCTGGTGTGCTACGCCGCCAAGAAATTCGGCCGGCCGGTGAAATGGCGTGCCGAGCGCAGCGAGGAGTTTCTCGCGGCGCACATGGGGCGAGACCAGCATTTCAAGGCGCGCCTCGCGCTCGACAAGGACGGCCGCATTCTCGCGCTGCGCATGCAGATGCTCGGCAACGTCGGCGCGGTGCCGGTCGGCTCTTCGGCCATCATTCCTCTGGTGCTCGGGCCGAAGGTGCAGACCACGGTGTACCGCGTGCCGGTGGTCGACTACCACGTCAGGGCGGTGCTCACCAACACCATGGCGACCGGCGCCTACCGCGGCGCCGGCCGCCCCGAAGCGAACTACCTGATGGAGCGCCTGATCGAGAAGGCGGGGCGCGAGATGAAGCTCGATGCGGCCGAGATCCGCCGTCGCAACCTGCTGCAACCGCAGGATTTTCCGCATCGCACGCACCTCGGCGAGGTGTACGACGTGGGCGATTTCGCGCGCGTGCTGGACGGCGTGCTCGCGCGTGCCGACTGGGACGGTTTCGCCGCACGCCGCGAGGACTCGAAGCGGCGGGGCAGGTTGCGCGGGCGCGGGCTGTCGATGTACCTCGAGTGGACCGGCGCGCTGCCCACCGAGACGGTGGACATCCAGGTGGATGCCGACGGCGCGGTGACCGTGTTCTCGGGCACGCAGGCGATGGGGCAGGGACTGGAGACGACCTATACGCAGCTCATCACCGAAGTACTGCAGATCCCCGCGGCGAGCATCCGCATCGTGCAGGGCGACACCGACCGCGCCAACGGCGTGGGCAGCGTCGGCTCGCGCTCGGCCTTCGTCGGTGGTTCGGCGGTCGTGGCCGCAGGCCACAAGACGGTCGCGCGCGGCAAGGAGCTCGCGGCCGACGCGCTCGAGGCGGCGCCTGCGGACATCGAGTACCGCGACGGCCGATTCCGCATCGCCGGCACCGACCGGACCATCAGGCTCGACGAGCTGGCTGCGCGCCAGGCCGAGCGCTTCATCCGCGTGTCCGCCACCGAGACGCCGTCGACGCCCTCGTGGCCGAACGGGGCCCAGGTGTGCGAGGTCGAGATCGATCCGGAGACCGGCGAAGTCGAGCTCGCCCGCATCACGAGCGTCGACGACATCGGGCGCGTCATCAATTACGCGATCGTCGAGGGGCAGATCCAGGGCGGCATCGCGCAGGGCGTCGGCCAGGCGCTCTACGAGCAGGCGGTCTACGATCCCGAGAGCGGCCAGCTGCTCACCGGCTCGCTGATGGACTACGGGATGCCGCGCGCCGACCAGTTCCCGCCGATGACGAACGCGTTCGATGAGAGCGTTCCCTGCACCACCAATCTGCTCGGCGTGAAAGGCTGCGGCGAACTCGGCACCATCGGCGCAGTGCCTGCGGTCGTGCACGCGGTGCTCGATGCGCTCGCGGGGCACGGCGTGTTGCACCTCGAGATGCCGCTCACCGCAGAGAAGATCTGGCGGGCTTTGCGCGCCGGCGGCTGAGCGCGGGTGCGCCGCACGGCCGGTGTATAGTGGCCCGCTCGGCAAGGTGAGCACG
>Ga0316624_10000869_pt1 | contig 11205 bp, 12 predicted proteins | sample OWC_Aug_N3_C1_D5_FD_207657 | JGI IMG/M metagenome (GOLD analysis project Ga0316624, IMG submission 207657) | Wetland soil microbial communities from Old Woman Creek delta, Ohio, United States - OWC_Aug_N3_C1_D5_A | ecosystem: Environmental > Terrestrial > Soil > Wetlands | place: USA: Ohio...
CGACTGCATTTTCGCCTTTAAGGGCCGGCATTCATTCCTGGCTACTTCCAGGCGAAAATATTCTATCAATTTTGGCAAGAACCTCCTGGGGCAGCGTAATGTCGATGGCCTTCAGGTTGCTCTCCAGCTGTGACCGCTGGGTGGCCCCGGAGATGACACTGCTAATTCCCGCCTGATTCAGGATCCAGGCAAGAGCAAGTTCGTTGCGGGGGATTCTCAATTCTTCGGCAACCTTTTTTAATTGGCGAACCCGGGCGATGTGATCCTCTCGGTACCAGGTTTCCCTTACGAAACCAAGCCTCCCGATCCGGCTTTTCTCAGGGATCCCTTCGTCATATTTTCCCGTGAGCAGGCCGGACGCCAGGGGGCTGAAGACAACTAACCCCATCCCATATTTGGAGAGGTTTGGCAGCACCTCTCTTTCCACTCGTTCGCGATACAGGAGACTGTATTGGGACTGCTCCACTAAGGGTTTATAGAGGTTATATTTTCCGGCTAAACCGATCGCTTCCTCAATTTTTTCAATGGGCCACTCGCTGGTTCCCCAATAAAGGATTTTCCCGGAATGGATGAGATCATCCATGGCCCGCACGGTCTCCTCCATTGCCGTTTCCGGGTCGTGGCGATGGCAGAAATAGAGGTCAAGATAATTGGTCCCAATTCTTAAGAGCGATTTATCGATTGACTCCATGATATGTTTTCGCGACAACCCCTGGTCATTCACGTCTGCGCTCATGGGCCGGAACAATTTGCTCGAAAGGACCAGGGTATGTCGGGGGAGCCCCTTTAATGCCCGGCCCATCATCCGTTCCGACTCTCCCTTGGCATAGGCGTCGGCCATATCGAAAAAATTCACCCCCTGATCGTAGGCCGCCTTCACAATCTCGGCCGCCAGGGTCTCGTCTTTAACGCTGTCTCCAAAGGTCGTCCATCCTCCGAGGCTCAGGCAGCTGAGCCTCAACCCGGAATTCCCCACCTTTTGGTACTTCATAAATTCCTCCGCCCCGGGATCCTTGCTGAAAAGAGAACGTAAGAGATTACTTTTTCAGACTGACGCCTGAGAGTTTCTCCGCCAACGCGGCCACAGCCGAGAAATCCTGCTCCCCTTTTCCATCCACCATCGCCTGCGCATAAATCTGACGGATAAGACCCACGATCGGCATGGGAATCGCATCCGCCCCGGCAGATTCCAGCGCAATTCCCAGATCCTTAAAGAGCAGCTTCAGCATAAACTGGGCTTTATAATCCCCCTTTAGGATATTCGGGGAACGTCTTTCCATGACCGTAGAGGCCCCGCCTGTGTTCTTGAGCACCTCAATCATAACGTCCGTCGCAATCCCGGCTTTCGCTCCCAGGCATAAGGCTTCGGCCAGAACGGCCATGTTGGCACCCATAATCGCATTACCGACGAGCTTCACACAACAGCCCATACCGTTGCCGCCCACATGGAAAATGTTCTTCCCCATAGCGGCCAGAACATCCCGATGGGCCTCGAATACCTTTGGGTCTCCTCCCACCTGGATGGTCAAGGCCGCCGCGGCCGCGACGCCTACACTTCCGCTTACGGGGGCATCCAGCATCGCGAATCCTTTACCGGCAACTTGGAAGGCAACCGCTTTGCTCATTGCGGGGGAGATCGTGCTCATGTCGATCAGAACGGAACCCGCTGTCAATCCCTCAATCACCCCATTTTTTCCCAAGACAACCTGCTCCACCTCGGAGGATCCTGTTAACATGGTGATGATGACTTGGCTCTTCTGGGCGACATCCTTGGGCGAGGTCCCGGCTTTGGCTCCCTGCTCGACGATTTCTTTCATTTTCGATTCGGTGCGGTTCCAAACCGTCAGATCAAATCCTGCTTTGAGAAGATTTTTACTCATCGGATTTCCCATCATACCCAATCCAACAAAGCCGACTTTTTTACTCATGGGTTGGCCTCCATTTTTTCGAATTTGGTTCCCCATTTTGGAGGATAGAAAAGCTGATTTCGTTCTGACTTCTATTGGGCCGGTTTCCCTTTCAGTCCCATCATCTTCGCGAAGAAATTTTCCTGTTCCAACTGTAAAATAGGGGCGAGATCGACGAACTCTTCTGGGGTTGGTAATCGCGGGATCATCCCAAGCTTGTGCAAAATCTGGCCGGCCGTTCGCACCCCCTCCAAACTGGGAAACATCATCCCCCCCATGAGGCGGGCAAACAGGACATAAGTGGGCTCAAGAATGGACCGGTCGGCTTCGCCGCTGTATTTCTGGATCACCTGAATGCCGAAAGCGGGATCGGTGCGGAAACGGTAGACCCCCTGGCAGTAAGCGCGGACATACTTGAAAACGTGGGCCGGTTTGGCCTTCAGGAATCGTCTCGTTGTGGCAGCGCAGCTGTTCTGGAAAGCCACATCCAGACGGCCGAAATCCTCCACGAAGTTCCAGCCCCGTTTCAGGGCCTGAAAGGGTTCCGGGGCGTGCATAATGGCAACATCGACCTTTGAGGCGTCGAGAAGAAGATCCAGCCGCGAACCGCCGGAGCCCACGGCGACGACTTCCGCGTCTTTATGAATATCCCAGCCCCAGCGTTCGAAGGCCATGGCCATCGAACATTCATCTGCATCCCCCCTTGCTAAGACCCCCCACCTTTTTCCGCGCAGGTCTTCCCGTTTTGTAAGACCCGGCCGGCCAGACACTTGTTGGGCGCTTCGGCTGATGGCCGAGGCGATGATGACCGCATCTCCCTTATTCTGAATGTTAATCGAGATGAGCTCCGGAGATACCGCATTCGTGAAATCTACCTCCCCGGCGATCAACGCCGGCAAGGAGCGACTATGTCCGGCATAAAAAACCAACTCGGGGTCAAGGCCATTCTCTTTAAAATATCCCCCCTCCACCGCTGCGAAGACCGGAGCGGTTCCGGCCCCCCTGTTTGCGCAGGCGATTCGAATCTTCTCCATAGATCCCTCCTCTACGTAATATTGAAACCCGAATCAACGTTAATCGTATGGCCATTGACCCAGCGGGCGGCATCGGAAGCCAGAAATAAAGTGGGACCGACGCACGCATCGTCGGGCAGAACCTGCCCTAACGGCATCCGCATCAGAATCCGTTCAACCCGTTTCGGATCGCTGAGGACATCGGCGTTGAAAGGCGTCTGGGTGAACCCCGGGGAGATAACATTGGAGCTAATCCCATGCGGCCCCCATTCCACAGCCAAGCCGCGCGTCAAGGCAATGACTCCGGCTTTTGCCGGACTGTAAGCGGGATAACCGGGAATCCCATGCATGCCGGCATTTGAGGAGAAATTTACGATCCTCCCGAATTTCTGTTTCACCATGACCTTCCCAACCGCTTGGCAAGCCAACCAGCACGCCTTGAGATTCACATCCATCACCCATTGCCATTCTTCTAAGGGATAATCCAGGGATGGTTTGCGGATGATTCCCCCTACTAAGTTGACCAAAATATCGATTTTCTGGTAACGTTCGCAAACCTTTTTGACAAAATTTTCCGTCGCTTTTGGGTCGCATAAATCTACCTGGGAATAAAAGATCCGGCCCTTGGAACCCTTGATTTCTTGCGCCAATTTGGCCAACTTCTCTTCGGTCCGTCCACATAACGCCAAATCAGCTCCCGCTTGAGCGAAGGCAATGGTAATCGGGCGGCCCAAACCACCCGCGGCCCCTGTTAGAATTACGCTTTTCCCGGTAAAGTCAAACGGGTTATTCATTACCATTGATTCCTCCTTTTGATTCCTTTTTAATCTCAGAGTTTCTGGAAGTTATTGGTTTTGGGAAGACGAAAAAGGAGCCTGCGTCTTCCCTTTCAAAAGCTATGATGACCCATTGCCCTCCTCAAACCCTTTATCAAGCTAAGCTTATCGGAGGCCTGCTTCTTGGACTCCCCGAATGATCCGAGCTCGTTCTTCCTCGGTCAGGAGCTGGAGCGGGGGACGAACGATCGTTTTCGGCTGGCGGGCAAGATACTCCAGAGCGACCTTCATGCGGTTATGCATGTTCACGATTGGATCGCAGTAAAATACCTGGGTTAAAGGCCAAATCCGGTCATTCACAGCCTGAGCCGTCCGGAGATCCCCTCGTTGAACTGCCTCAAACAGATCCGCATGAAGGTCCGCGACCACGGAGCCGCTCCCGGATAGGATCCCGTCCGCGCCCAGCGCGGTGCTGGCAAAGAGCATGGTGTTATTGGTGGTAAGAACGCTGACCTCCGGTCTCGCCTTCTTGATCGCTCTCAGATTCCTTTCAAAGGTCGGCAGGTGGTCGCTTCCCTCCTTCACTCCGATCACGTTCGGAATTTCAATAAGACGCAGAAGAATTTCGGTTGGATATCCCAGCCCCGCCATGGGGAATTGGAAAATGACGACTCCGATACCGATGGCCGCGGCGACGGCTCTGGCAAAACTCAGCACCATGACTTCCGTGCGGTTTCCTCCTCCCCCCAGAACGGGCGGAGGGAAAAGAAGAATCGCGCTGGCTCCGGCTGCTTCCGCATCCCGGGCAAATTCGATGGCCTCCGGGGTCGAATCGGTGTATACCCCGGCAACCACCGGTGCTTTGCCTTTTGCTTCCCTGACCGCAACCTCGACGACCCGCTTACGCTCCTTCCGGGTTAGGGAAGCTACCTCCCCGGCATGCCCGTTACACACGATTCCCCCGCCTTTCGAAGCTTCAGCCAGCCAACGCACATGAGCGGCGAAGGCCTCCTCATCGATGGAAAAATCAGCCCTGAAAGGGCAAAGACTGGCGGGCAAGGACCCCCGCAATTTAACCGGCTTCATGATTGAACCTCCTTCTTCCCAAGATGTGATCTCCTAATTTTTCAGGGTTCGTTACGGAACCCTCCTACAACTATATTGCTTCTTTGAAAAAAATCATCAGAGCCTTCTCTTGCCAAGAATCCTCAAAATTTTCATGCTCCGCCGGACACCCGCGAGCGTAGAAAATATTCTTTTCCGCAATTAACCTGTGTCCTGGGCTGCTTGTGCGGGGTGATTTTCTCGCCTACCCTTTCAGACCACTCATGGTAAATCCGGTGCGCAGACTTCTCTGCAAAATCCAAAAAATGAGAAATACCGGAATTGTTGCTAAAACAGCGATTGCCATCTGCTCCGTTGGGGGATTGCCATAATCCTCTCCAAATCGAACCAATCCTAAGGGATAGGTACGATATTCATCCACGGAAACGATGACTAACGGCCAAATAAATTGATCCCAACTGTCGCGGAATGAAAAGATTGCCATCGTGGCAATCGCCGGCTTGCATTGAGGAATAATAATTTTCCAGAGAATCTTGAATTCTCCCGCCCCATCAATGCGAGCGGCTTCAATATAATCCGTGGGAATTCGAAGCATAAATTGTCGCATAAGGAAAATTCCGAAGGCGTCAATTAGGAGAGGGGCAAAAATTCCCTGGTAGGTATTCAACCAGTTTAGTTTGCGGATGATCAAGAAGGTGGGAACAAGCGTTACCTCCAGAGGCAACATCAAGGTGCTCAGAATTAACAACAGGATAATCTTGTCTCCCCGGAAACGATACTTGGACAGCCCATAGCCGGCCAAGGTGCAAAAAATGATATTCCCGATCATAACCGCAGCGGAAACAATGAAACTGTTAAGAAAAAATAGAGGAAAGGCCGAACGAGAAAGGCCATTGGGATAATTTTCCCAATGGAAAACCGACGGAATCCATTCTGTCGTCAACTGATACATTTTATCGCCGCTCTGAAAGGAAGTTGAAATCATCCAGATAATAGGGAGAATAACCAGGAAGGTAAGCGCGCCTAACGGCAAAACTCCAAGCCATTCCAGCGTCCAGAACCTGGCGATTTGTTTTTTCATTTAATACTCCTCCGTCTTCGAGAAGAGTCGAATTTGAAGGATCGTAAACACCATCATAATTAGAAAAAGAATTACGGAGATTGCCGCGGCTCGGCCCATCTTCAAATAGGAAAAGCCCGTCTCGTAAATCAGCATAGAAAGAACTCGGGTTGCTCCCCCCGGCCCGCCCCCGGTTATAATGAAAGGCATCAAAAAGATACGGGCACATAAGAGAGCTGACACGACAACAACAAAAAATACAATTGGAGAAATCATGGGGAGGGTAATCCGAAAGAATCGAGAAAACGGCGTTACTCCATCGATATCGGCGGCTTCATAAATCTCTTTTGGGACCGCCAAGAGGCCGGCGAGAAAGACAACCATAAAATAAGGTGCAAACCGCCACGCCGTAACAATGATAATCGCTGGCAGGGCCAAATATGAATTGGTAAGCCAATCGATTCGGCCCAGACCAAGGGGACTCAAGAACTGGTTGACCAATCCATGAGGATGAAAAAGGAAGCGCCATACCAGACAAACAGCCAGGATGGGCATGATATTGGTCAAAAACATACTGCTCATAAAAAAACGACTTGCTTTTATTCCGGTATTGATTAGCAGGGCGAGCCCAAGTCCGATAATCGTAATGGCGATCGTAGAACCGACGATATAAACAAGAGTGTTATTGAGGGCCTGGAGAAATATCGGGTCCTTAAAGATACTGATGTAGTTGCTCAGCCCGATATATTTCGGCTTTGTTACGATGTCATACCCGGTGAAACTGAGATAAATAGCCCAAATCATCGGTCCATACTTGAAGATCAGAAAGAAAAGGATCGTCGGCAAGATGAACAGGATCCCCCAAAACTTAATCCGAGATTCATAGCTCAGCTGCCATCGGGATACGGAGATTTGGGCCCGCCCAATCGTAAGCACTACTTTTCTCCTATTTCTTAGTCTTAAACTCTTCAGTTGCCTTATCTACCTGGGCAGCCGCTTCGTCTAAGCTCTTCTTGATATCTGCGTTTTCAAGCGTAACCTTTTGCACCGCTTGATGCACGATATCAGCCAACTCGTTATACACCGGGGTCTCTGGAAGAAGGGCTCCATTATCCCGGGCCTTGATAATTTCATCGATATGCGGATAGTTTTTGACTTGGGGGTCATCAGCCCATCCGCTTTTCCGAGCCGGAGTAAAGGGCCCGGTATCTTTCCAGCAATCTACTAAATCACTCATAATAAACCGGTAAAGATCGTGAAGAGCTAGCTGTTTTTCTTTAGGTGCATTGATATTCACCACAAAGTTAAATCCATAGGCTGTAGGAAATCTTTTATTCGGGTCGATCCCAGGCATCTGTACGGGCCGATAATATCCCTCTGCCGCCATTTTCTCGTTTTGTGATTTAATCGCGGGGACGGGGATACAATGAGTGGAAAACATTGAAACTCTTTCCTTCAAGAAATCCATCATCGGTAATGGAGAGGTAGCAATCGTATCCGCCGGGTCCTCGGCCTGATATTTCCTGATAATCGATGCCCGGATTGTCATGGCTTTTACCCCGGCGTCGCTATTTATCATACATTTCCCGCTTTTATCAAACCAGCTACCTCCACATTGAAGCAGGATCGGATTGAACTGCACCATCGTCCACATTGGGGCGTGCATTGCAAACTTGAATCCCTGCCGCTCAAACTTATTTCCTTTCTTGATCGCCAGTTTCTTAGCGATCTCCCCTAATTCTTCCCATGTTTTCGGCTGATCTTTTTCTGGATCTAACTTCGCTTCCTTAAAATGATGGGTGTTGAGGTAATTTAAAAATCCATAAACGTATACAGGAAAGCCATAAACTTTCCCATCCTTTACGGCCCCATCAATAAAAGCCTTCGGATAGTCGTTCACGAAATTCTGGAGCGAGGAATAGCCTAAGAGTTTAACATCCATGGGGGCAACCATATTACGGCTCAGCCATGTGGGCATCAACCAGGTCCCGGTTGCAAATCCTTCGGGGGCCGTACCCGTGGCATAACCGACGGAAACCTTTTTCCCAAGGTCCGTGAATGTGAAATATTGCCAATCTACCTGAATCCCCTTATTCTTCTCCATGAACATCTTCACCCGTTTCTGAATCCAGGTATGTTGCTGGGGATTCTGCCATGTCCAGAATGAAAGCTTCAAAGGCCCCTTTGGCTGAGCAAACGCCAATCTATTTGTCGAAGGTGTGGCGACCAGCCCAAGCCCAAGAGCACCAACTCCTTTTAGGAAGCTCCGGCGAGTAACTTTTGTTCCTGTTACCTTGGAGGTTCCCCCTTTTTTACCAGATCTTTCCATCTTTTTTCCTCCTTTACCATCGTTTGGATCCCATAAAGCGCCGGATGAATAGTCTGTTGAATCTTCATCTTCGTCCTAAGGGCTTCTGCCAAACCTAATTAATGCGTTTTGTCCACCTCCCTTCAATAATTTTATTAGTACTTTTTGTCAGCCAGAGCCTTCTTGGTCTTCTCAATACTTTGGACCGATATATCATATCTTTTTAGCGCCACACTCACGTAAAGTACGTCCAAGATCGAAAGTTGTGCAATCCGGGAAGTCATCGCGTCGCTACGGAGTGCAGTTTCCCTGGCTGCTGTATAGAGTTTGATGTCCGCAACCTTTGTTATGGGGCTTTTGGTGTGATGGGTAAGGCAAATCGTGGTCGCTTCACCCTGGCGGGCAATTCGTAAAGCATCTACCACATCTTTACTGCTTCCAGAATGAGAAATACCGAAGGCTACATCTCCCTTCCCAAGCAAGCTGGCTGAAATAGCTTGCATATGCGAGTCGGAGTAAGATACGGATCGGATATTGATACGCAAAAATTTATGAGCAGAATCAAGCGCAACCGCTGCCGAACCCGCCATTCCATAGAATACAAGCAAATTAGCGTTGCAGAGGGCTTCCACAGCCTTTTCTAATTCTTTTTCATTAAGAATTTTTATCGTTTCCTGGAGGGCGAGGATATTAGATTGAAAGACTTTATGCTTAACCGCCGAAACATCGTCTTTCAAACCGATCTCTTCGTAAATTTGCTGCGGAGTGATTACCAATTCACGAGCCAAAGAAATCTTTAGCTCATAATAGCCTTTATAGCCCAAAGACTTGCAAAATCTTACTACCGACGATTCGCTTACAGAACTCTTTTCCGCCAGCTCTGTAACCGAAAGGTTGATCACCTCTTCAGGGTTTTGGAAAATGGCGTTGGCGATACGCTCCTCAGCTTTTTTAAAAGTCGAATACCCCCCCCTGATTTTGATCAAGGTAGAGGGTTCTGCATTCCGGACAAATGGCTGGTTACGGTTGGATGATATATTTTTCACAAAAGGTCGTTCCTATCCAAATTCTGGAATTTGAAGGAATCAGACAGCCTTTGGGTTATGAATAATTATGGAAATATTTTCCAAACTTATCGATAAAAAAAGAAATTTCCTCTAAAATCGAATTTTAAAGAAATTATTTTAATTGTCAAGCTCTTTTTTTGTGTCTATAATTTTCATGGAAATGGTTTGGTGGGAAAAATAGTTGAGAGTTTTGATCTCAACAATGAACTGGAAAGAGAGCATTTTCTTTCCACGGCGAAAACCGAAACGTTAGGTGGAAAAATGTTGATGAAACCTTTTTTTATGAACATTGATTTTAAGTCTGGCAACCTGAAGCCAAGTGATCGCGTTAATGTTCGAAAACTCAGCAATATGAAAGGGATGTTTCTTGATGCGGAATCCGAACGCCTGAAATTGGAAAGCAACGATCCTATTATTTATACTTTTAACGAAAAGGTTTTACCGGAAGAACCCGGGCATCTTCAAATTGCTATGACCACCATTCATCCAGGAAAGATAGGCGAAGAATACTTTATGACCAAAGGACATTATCATAATCTAGTCCGCACCTCCGAAGTTTATTTAGGCCTCGAAGGAAGAGGCTGTCTTTTGATGCAAACCGTTGAAGGAAATTTTGCTTCGATAGATATTCTCCCAGGGGTTTTGGCGTATATTCCCCCTTACTGGGGACATCGCATGGTGAACACGGGAAAAACCCCTTTTATCTTTTTTGCAGTCTACCCTGGGGATGCAGGTCACAATTATGGAGATATTGAAAAGAGCGGCTTTGCAAAAATTCTCGTTGAGCGGAATGGGAACCCGGTCTTTATGGATAATCCAAGGTGGCAAAAGGCCTAATAGTCTTCCTTACGTTCAATCGCCATGCCCGTACCATCTGATAACGCCTTAATTCCTCCCCCCACAGGAGAACAATCATTCTGAAGAGCCAAAAAAGATCAGTTCTGGTTATGGGAACCCTGGATACGAAAAGCCGGGAAATTCAATATCTCCGGGATCGCATTTTAGAAGGCGGACTTCAGGTCATCGTTCTCGACAACGGTATTCTCGGAGAGCCGCAAGGAATCATTCCCGATATTTCCGCCCGCGAAACCGCCCTTGCGGCGGGAACAACCCTGGATGAAGTTCGCCGGGCACCTAGCCGGGGGGCTGCCATCGATGAGATGATCAAAGGATGTAAGGTCCTGGTAAGAAAACTCTACGACGAGGGACGTATTCACGGCGCCATCTCCTTGGGCGGAGCGGAAGGAAGCGTCATGGCCGCGACTGCTATGCAAGTCCTCCCTCCGGGGTTCCCCAAGATTGTTATTACTCCCCTTGCCAGCGGGATACGTTCTTTCGGACCTTTTGTGGGCATCCGCGATATGATGATCATGCACTCGTTGGTCGATATTATAGGGATTAATGATATTACCCGCGCGATCTTTAACAATGCCAGTGCGGCGATAATAGGAATGGCGAAAAACTACCGGCCCATGGAGATTCACGGAGAGAAAAATGTAGCCCTCACTGCCCTGGGAACTGTCCAGAAAGCTATCAACTTTATTTGCCCTCCCTTGATTAAGGCTGGATACCAGCCGATTATCTTTCATGGTAGTGGCGTTGGTGGCCGAATCCTGGAGGATTTTGTCGAGCGGAATACTTTTTGCTGCGTGATCGACCTCAGTCTTAGTGAATTAACCGACCATCTGGTTGGAGGGTTTCACGATGCGGGACCGAACCGACTTGAAGCAGCCGGCCGATTGGGAATTCCGCAAATTATTATTCCTGGGTGTATCGATTTTTTCGGCTGGGGACCTATGGAGACAATTCCAGAAAAGTGGCGCAATCGGAAGAAATATTATCATAATCCGATTTATACTTTGATCCGTCCTTCACACGATGAAATGCGACAGGTTGCCGAAATATTAGCCCGGAAATTGAATGCCGCCAAGGGACTAGTACGGGTGATTCTTCCCTTGAAGGGAATGAGTATCGGGGGTTTGAAAGGCGGAAGCAGTTATGATCCAGAA
>Ga0316624_10000870_pt1 | contig 11190 bp, 14 predicted proteins | sample OWC_Aug_N3_C1_D5_FD_207657 | JGI IMG/M metagenome (GOLD analysis project Ga0316624, IMG submission 207657) | Wetland soil microbial communities from Old Woman Creek delta, Ohio, United States - OWC_Aug_N3_C1_D5_A | ecosystem: Environmental > Terrestrial > Soil > Wetlands | place: USA: Ohio...
AATCAGGTGAATGGCGTGACAAGGAATTGATTATTGTCATGGACGGGCAGGCGGGACTGCTCTATTTTGCGGTCTTCTTCTAATTATTTTCTGGGATGCCAAATGTTGACGAATCGCCTTGCCTTGCTTGCTATCGTACTGTGGGTTGCTACTGTTGCCGTGTTCGCGTGGTTCTTTGTAAGAGGAAGCACGACAGCCGGTACCGATGGCAGAACCGCAGTGATGCTGGCAGCGCCCGAGCGCGATCTGGTGCTGGGCGAGATGCGCGGATTGCTGACGGCCTCGCAACAGATCGTGCAGGGTATCCAGCAGGGAGACCTGCAGCAGGTGGCAAAGTCTGCGCGTGCGGCCGGCATGGCATCTGCAGCCGACGTTAATCCCGCTCTGATCGCGAAGCTGCCGGTAACATTCAAAACGCTCGGCATGAGCGTGCATCACGACATGGACGACTTGGCACAGGCCGCAGAGAGCGGGACGAATCCGACTGAACTGCTAGGCATGCTCTCCAGCACGATGACGAAGTGCGTCGGCTGCCATTCGGCCTGGCAACTCAAGGCTGCGCAGTAGCCTCACTCCCGCATCATTCCGGCATCGCCATGTCCGCAACAAACCGATTCGAGATTGAAGCATCCCCGCAGTTGAGGCAAGATGCGCCTTTGGGGATATTTCCCCTGAATTTCGAAAAACCAACACAAGAGAACAGACATGGGCGCACAGTGGAAAGCCAGGCACAAGGAAGTCGCAGCGAATGCTAAGGGTAAGATATTCGGCAAGCTCGCCAAGGAAATCATGGTCGCCGCCAAGGGCGGCGCCGATCCAAGCTTGAATTCGCGCCTGCGTCTCGTGGTCGAGCAAGCCAAAAAAGCCTCCATGCCCAAAGATACGCTGGATCGTGCCATCAAGAAGGGCGCGGGCTTGCTCGATGGCGGGGCGCAATTGGAGCGCCTTGTTTACGAAGGCTTCGCCCCACACCGCGTTCCAGTCATTGTCGAGTGCCTGTCCGACAACGTCAACCGCACCAAATCCAGCATGAACGTGCTGTTCCGCAAAGGCCAGCTCGGTGCGGAAGGTTCCGTCTCGTGGGACTTCAGCTATGTCGGCATGATCGAGGCGACGCCCATTTCCAAGGATGCCGATGTCGAAGTCGCGGCCATTGAAGCGGGCGCGCAGGACTTCGAGCCCGCCGACGAAGAAGGCACGGCCCTCTTTATCACCGAAGTCACCGATCTGGATGCCGTGTGCAAGGCCTTGCCCGCCCATGGGTTCAATGTCGTTTCCGCCAAACTCGGCTTCCGTCCCAAGAACCCCGTCACCATCAGCAACGCCGCCGAACTCGAAGAGGTGCAAGCTTTCCTCGAAGCCATCGACGAGGACGACGATGTGCAGAACGTATATGTGGGGCTGGCATAAGGCTCGAATGCTGGAACGTCTTTCCGGTTTTTCCAATAAGTTGATAAAGGTCAGTTCTTGAAATGGATAAACATCGAGTAATCATCGGTTGGCTGTTTGCCTCAATTGCCATGCTCATCGCCGTATTTGTGGCTTTCACCTGGAAGAAGGCCTTCGGCGGCGATGGCATTCCTCATGATCAGGCGGTAATCAAGTACGCCGTCGCAGTAGCCGTGCTGTTTTGCGCAGTTGCGTTAACCTTGATTCTCAATTACCGGCATGCCGCCTGGATATGCGTGCCGTTCTCGGTGGCCATATTGATTTATTTCCCGATTGGAACCGCGCTCGGCGCTTACTACCTCTGGTATTTCCGGAAATTTGTGTACAAGCGGAAAGAATAGGTGGCGCGTGTAGACAGTGCAGGCGGGTAACGTCTGTCGCGATTGACATGATCGCAAGGCCAATGCCGGTCTGGCAATTGGCCTCGCAGGCGCAGAACGGGCTGTCCTGCACCGTTCATACTTATCCCAAGAGGGTGCCAGCATCTGCGTTAGAATCCCGCATTTTTTCGCTAACGCTCATATCCAGTCATGTGGTTCAAAAATCTGCTCGTTTATCGCCTTAATAAGTGGGACGTAACTCCCGCCATCCTCGAAGAGAAATTGTCACAAAACGCCATTCAAGCCTGCTCTGCGATGGAAATGCAGAGACTTGGCTGGGTGCCCCCCAAGGAAGAAGGCCAGCCATTTGTGCATACGCTCGGATCGCAAATGCTGATATGCCTGGGCGTGGAAAAGAAACTCCTCCCCACGACCGTAATCAACAAGTTTGCCAAGTCCCGCGCCGCAGAAATCGAAGAGCAGCAAGGATACAAGCCGGGCCGCAAGCAGATGAAGGAGATCAAGGAAGCGATCACGGATGAACTGCTTCCGCGAGCCTTCGCCCTGCGACGCCATACCTTTGCCTGGATCAATCCCATAGCCGGAATCATGGTGGTGGATGCCGCGAACCTTGCGAAAGCTGACGAACTGATTGAAATGCTGATCAAGACGATAGACGGGATGTCGCTCAGCCTGATTAAAACCAACATATCGCCGTCCTCTGCAATGACATCCTGGCTGGCAGGAGACGATTTATCTTCGGCATTCACCGTTGACCGCGATTGCGAATTAAGGGGAACAGGGGAGGAGCGGGCAACCGTGCGTTATGTTCGCCATACCCTCGAAGTCGAAGAAATCGCCAAGCACATAACTGCAGGTAAAGAAGTCACCCGGCTGGCTATGACTTGGAGTGACAAAGTCTCCTTCGTGCTGCACGATAACCTGCAGGTTAAACGAGTAGTGGCACTGGATATCCTTAAGGACCAGGCGGACGGCAGCGATCAGGAAGATATGTTCGACACCGACTTCGCCATCATGACCGGAGAATTGCAGAAGTTGCTGGCCGATCTGATTGGCGCGCTTGGTGGCGAAAGCGCTTCAGCCCCATAGCCAATACTGGCGGTTTATCGGCAAATTTTCACTCAAGAGGAGTGGCCTTAATGACAGTACATAAAGGCGGATGCCACTGCGGGGCGGTTCGCTTTGAGGTTGAAGCCCCATCCCATGTTACAGTTCAAGAGTGCAATTGCTCGATCTGTTCCAAATCTGGGTTTCTCCACCTCATTGTGCCTGGTAGCCATTTTCGGCTCATCTCCGGAGATTCCAATCTATCCGCGTACACGTTCGGCGAAGGACCTGCAAAACACCTATTTTGCAGAACATGCGGAGTCAAATCCTTCTATGTGCCTCGCTCCAACCCGAACGGCTTCAGTGTTAATTTGAGATGCCTAGACGAGGGCACAATAGAAACCTTTACCGTTGAGCAGTTTGATGGAAAAAACTGGGAAGCAAACGGGCCAAGGCTCGCGCACTTGTCAAAAACATAAGGGCTTGGAAAACAAATAACAAGGACTGGAAATGGAAGAAGTACACGGCCGATGTTCCTGCGGAGCAATTGAGTACAAATTCTGGGCAGAACAACTAGTTGCATACCAGTGCCATTGCTCCATCTGTAGAAGAGCAACAGGTTCCGCATTCAGCACCACGTTGATGGCCCGCAAAGACGCGTTCACATGGCTCCGTGGTTTTGAGGCAATATCGTCATATGCAAAGGAAAACGGGTATAAAGTGAATTTCTGCTCGCATTGCGGCAGTCCGGTTCCGAACGACTTTAGAGATTACTCATTGCTTAGTGTTCCGGTAGGGAGCATCGTGGACGCGCCGCGCCTCAAAGTGGCAGTCCAGCTGTACCTGGGCTCGAAAGCAGAATGGGATAAGCAAACGCCAGAAAGTGCGCAGTTTGATGAGATGCCAAGCCTCCGTGAAATGCTCACGCTGCTGGGCGTGCACGGACAACCCTGACAGTCTAGTCAACCTAGACTCGATCGATACTCGCCGGAGCGCACAGCACTAAGACCACTTCTTACAAAACAACCGCTATCGAAACAATGTCGATCCGAATTGAATATTTGGCAGATCATCCAGAATGCATTCCGGTTCTGGCGGCGTGGTTCTACGAGCAATGGAGTTGGTTCCTCCCCCCAGAGAGTTCTGCCGAGACAATTGCGATCAAGTTTCGCACGCACCTAAACCGAAACATTCCTCCGCTTGCTCTTGTCGCATTGGATGGCGATGAACTGGTGGGAACAGCAAGCCTTCGAGTCCACGATATGGACATTCTTACCAACCTGTCTCCTTGGCTTGGAGGAGTATACGTCGCTCAGAACCACAGACAGAAAGGTACCGGGCGGAGGCTTGTCAGTGCAGTAGAGCAAAAAGCCTTGGAGCTTGGGTATCGGTCAATGTATCTCTTTACCATTGACCAAGCGCCTATGTACTCCAGGTTGGGATGGGAAGTACTGCGGCAATTGGAGTACCATCGGCACCCGGTCGTTGTTATGTATAAGTCATTCTCTGCTACATGAAACCATATGCCCTCTGGCGGACGCTTGCGTCAAATATTGAATGGCCGTATTTGGGCGTAATTAGCGGGGTAGCTTCGCATTTTTGAGTAGATCTACAACCAACCCTATTGATCTATCCGTGCCAACCAGCATTCTCATCATCGAAGACGAATCCCCCATCGCGGATGTGCTTGCCTACGCACTCAAGTCGGAAGGCTATGCCACGCAGTGCTGCACGCTGGGCGACGAAGGTTTGCAGCATATGCGTAGCGGCGTCCACGCGCTGGCGATCCTGGATGTCGGGCTGCCGGACATGAACGGTTTCGAGGTCTGCCGCCATGCGCGCAAGTTCACCGATATTCCCATTCTGTTTCTCACTGCGCGCTCGGACGAGGTGGATCGCGTGGTGGGCCTGGAGATTGGGGCCGACGATTATGTGACCAAGCCTTTTTCTCCGCGCGAGGTGGTGGCGCGCGTGCGGGTGATTCTGCGGCGGCGGACGCCCGCTGCGGCTAGCACGAATGCGGCATGGTTCGAGGTGGATGCGGCGAGTGCGCGCATCCGTTTCTGCGACGCGCTGCTCGACCTGACGCGCTACGAATTTCTGCTGCTCAAGATGCTGCTCGAACGTACGGGGCGCATCTGTTCGCGCGAGACGCTGATGGATGCGATCTGGCGCGATGCGCTGGATACTTCCGACCGCACGGTGGATACACACATCAAGACGCTGCGTGCCAAGCTCAAGGCGGTACGCGCCGACATCGATCCCATCGTCACGCATCGCGGCATGGGCTATAGCGTGGCAAACGGGGCGGGGCAGTGAACATCACGCTACGTCTGCTGCTCGGTTACTTCCTGATTGTCGGCCTCGCCGCATGGTTTGTGCTTACCAGTTTTTCCGAAGAGGTCAAACCCGGCGTGCGCCAGACCATGGAAGAGACGCTGGTGGATACCGCGAATTTATTGGCGGAGATGGCGGCGGAAGATATGTCTTCCGGCAAGCTCGACACTAGCCGCTTTGCGGCCGTGTTCGAGCGTTACCAGGCGCGTGAGCCGCACGCCAGCATCTGGGGCTTCAAGAAGGACTCGCTCGATCTGCGCGTCTATATCACCAATGCCAACGGCATCGTGGTGTACGACTCCGAAGACGAGGCGCTGGGGCAGGATTACTCGAAATGGAACGATGTCTATCTCACGCTGCATGGCCACTACGGTGTGCGCAGCACCCAGGATGACCCAAACGATAGCCGCAGCACCGTGATGCACGTGGCCGCCCCCATCCTGCGCAAAGACAAATTGGTGGGCGTGCTCACCGTGGCCAAGCCCACGCTGAGCGTGCAGCCCTTTATCGACCGCAGCCGCCAGCGCATAGCACGTGCGGGCTGGTGGCTGATGGGCGGGGCGCTGGCTATCGGCCTGCTCTTCACTTGGTGGCTCACCCGCTCGGTCGGGTTGCTACGGCGCTATGCGCGCGAGGTGAGCGCCGGCGAAAAGGCGCAACTGCCCGAGCTGGGCAGCGGCGAATTGGCCGAGCTGGGCAGGGCGCTGGCCGAGATGCGCGAAAAACTCGACGGGCGCGAATATGTGGAGAACTACGTGCATCACCTCGCGCACGAAATGAAAAGCCCGCTCACCGCGCTCATCGGCTCGGCGGAGCTGTTGGACGAGAACCCGCCGGAGCGCGAGCGCACGATCTTCACCGCCAATATCCGCGAGCAGAGCGGCCGCCTCAAAGACATGCTGGACAAGCTGCTGGCGCTGGCCAAGATCGAGCATCGCAACAAGCTGGAAGAGGCTGTGCCGGTGGATTTGCGGGCATTGGCGGAAACGGTGCTGGCTGACCATGCCATCCGCATGCAGCAGCGCGGCATTGTTTGCGATAACCGGATTACGCCGGAGGCGAAAACCACGGGCGAACCCTTCCTGCTGCGTCAGGCGCTCGCCAACCTGCTCGACAACGCCATCGATTTCTCACCCGATGGCGGCCAAATTACATTGTCGCTGGAAACCAGTGCAGACAAGCACACCCTCATCGTGCGCGACCATGGCGCCGGAATTCCAGGCTATGCACTGCCGCGCATATTCGAGCGTTTCTATTCCCTCGCCCGTCCCGGCACACAGCGCAAAAGCACTGGGTTGGGCTTGCCGTTCGTCAAGGAAGTGGCGGCGTTGCATGGGGGAGAGGTGGTGCTGAATAATCTTCCTGATGGCGGCGTTGAGGCGAGGTTGGGTTTGCCGGTGCGATGAAGCAGATTTGCCATTGTCAGGGCGACTCGGTACCATATGACTATGGTGTGTGACTATGGTTGCCGGAGGGCTGTTCCCATGTTGAATCAAGTATCGAAATCGCAATTCAAGGCCAAGGCGTTGGAGTACTTCAGGCAGGTTGAGGCCAGCGGCGAGTCTGTGGTCGTCACCGACCACGGTGAGCCGAAACTGGAAGTCAGGCGCTTGCGTACTAACCGCCAGCCGCTGGAACTGTTACGTGGAACGGTGTTGCGCTATGACCAGCCAACAGAGCCAGTTGCCGAAGGTGACTGGGAGGCGGCCAAGTGATCGTGCTGGACACCCACGCCCTGATCTGGTGGGTAACAGGCAATGACACGCAGATCTCGGCAGGCGCAACCGCTGCGATTCAAGCCGAAATGAACGGTGGCGACATTGTGGTGTCGTCGATCAGCGCGTGGGAAATCGCCATGCTGGTCAAAGCTGGGCGGCTTGCGTTGTCGATGGATGTGGCGGAATGGCTGACGGTGGCGGAAGAAATCGAGGCGGTAAGATTTGTCCCGGTTGATAATGAAATTGGCGTGAAATCAACCGAGTTGCCCGGCGAGTTTCACAAAGACCCCGCCGACCGCATCATCGTGGCAACCGCCCGCAAACTGGCCGCACCATTGGTCACTGCAGACGAAAAAATTCGAGCTTACCCGCACATCCGCACCATCTGGTGAGTGCTCAAGTCGCCGCGCAATGCGGTCGATCGAGTTCGCTGTTTGATTTTTTTAATACCCCTCGCCACACATTCACCACACACAGCCGCATTCTCTCCACACATAGCCCAGGCATCCTGCAGTCTCCCATAACCCACAGGAGATCATTATGCCGTTCACACCATTTCATTTCGGCCCCGGTCTGCTCATCAAGGCAGTGATTCCGATCCACTTCAGCTTTTCCGTGTTTGCGCTGGCGAATGCGGCGATGGATGTGGAGCCGTTCTATCGCATGTTGCGCGACGATACGCAGCTGCACGGCGCAAGCCATACGCTGCTGGGGGCCGGGATCATCGGCGTCGGCACCGCGCTGTGGGGGCGCATCGCTATCCGGCGCGCGTGGCGCCTGTATGAGCGCTGGAATGCAAACGCGGGCAGGCCGTTCCATATCACGAGCAGGCAAGCGTGGCTGGGGGCGATGCTTGGCACATTCAGCCATGTGCTGCTCGATGCAGTGATGCACGCGGACACGCATCCATTCCTGCCGCTTACCGATGCCAATCCCTGGCTGGATCTGTCCTGCACCGAGCATGTATACCTGGGCTGCGTCCTCGCCGGAATGGTCGGGATGCTGCTCATCCTCGTACGTGCCGCATTTCAACCCAAACACTCACACAACTGATAAGCCAAGGAGCTCACCATGTTACGCAATCCCTTATTCACAAAAATACTGATGATCTGTTTGCTGGCGGTATTGCTGCTGATTCCGCTGGGCATGATCCAATCCAAGATTGCGGAGCGCCAATCGCTGCAATATCAGGTGCAGCAGGACATCGCGCGCAGTGCGTCGGGGCCGCAGACCATTACCGGGCCTTATCTGGTAATCAGGTACAAATTGCGCGAGCGATACACCACCAAGGACAGTAACGGCAATGAGCGAATTACCATTACCGAATCCGATGTGCAGGAAACAGTTATTGCATCGCACAGTCTGAAGATCGATGGCAGTGCCGATGTCGAAACCAGAAGCAGGGGTATCTATCAGGCGCGACTGTTCAATTTACACAGTGTTATTGCCGGCGACTTTTTCGTACCGCAAGGATACGGCATAAACAAGCCGCTGACTGACATTATTCCTGTGTCCGCCGATTTTGTGGTGCAGGTGAGCGATTCGCGCGGCATACGTAATGCACCCGCATTGACGCTCAATGGAAGCACATTCGAGTTCGCACCGGGATGTGCCGGATCGATCACGGGCAATGGTATGCACGTGTCGCTGAAGGCTTTGGCTGCGGCGGAGCCTCATACGCTCAATTTCGATTTCTCCCTTGATCTGCAAGGCATGACTACCCTCGCAGTGACCCCAACTGGAAACAATACCGAGATGTCGCTCAAATCATCCTGGCCGCATCCCTCTTTTGGCGGCAGCTATTTGCCGCTTACTCGCACCGTCGACAAGAAGGGCTTCACCGCGCAATGGCTGGTGACCAATCTGGCGCGCAATAACTCTGCGCACAACGAGGATGGCTCGCCCACCGGAAAGGAAGGTTTTTCCGTCGACTTCATCAATCCCGTCAACGTCTATCTGCTGTCGGAGCGCGCAGTGAAATATGGCGTCCTGTTCGTCGTGCTGGTGTTCACTTCGTTCTTCATGTTCGAAGTGCTGCGCAGCCTGCGCATCCATCCCATGCAATATCTGCTGGTCGGTCTGGCGATGGCGATGTTCTTCCTGCTGATTATCAGCCTTTCCGAGCATATGCCATTCCTGGCGTCCTACGTGGTATCGGGGGCAGCCTGTGCGGCACTCATCGGCATCTATCTGGCCGGGGTGCTGAAAAACCGCAAACCCGCGCTGGCCTTCTCCGGCGGCATCGTGTTGCTGTACGCCGTGCTGTATGGCGTGCTGCAATCGGAAGACAACGCGCTGCTGATGGGCACGCTGGTCATGTTCGCTGCCTTGGCCGCAGTGATGGTGCTGACTCGCCGCATGGACTGGTACAAGTTAAACGTGGCGCCGAGCGCCGAGTGATTGCTTTGAGTAGCGGACGGTAGGGCGGGTTACGCCCGCCGATGCGGCCCGCCAAACGGCGGGTGTGACCCGCCCTACAAGCTAACCGCGCTACGTCAGGTTGTGCAAGATTCGGCGATTGATTAGCCGAATGCCATGAGACTCGGCACGAATTATTGGCCGCGCGGCATTTCAACGAAGGAAGTACAAGGTGGAAAATATGACCCGGCGCTTCAGGCTTAAATTCATACTCAAGTTTGCCATGTGGGTCCTGCTGCCGATCTTGCTGGCGATTGCCGTTATTACCTGGAGCGCCGCAGGCAGATTACTGCATCCGCAGCGGCGGCAACTTCAGGGTTATCAGATGGAGTGGATCAAGCATCCCGCTTCACACGGGATGAAAGTTCATGCTGGGCAGTGCGTAGGCGGCAAGGTTCCCTGTTTATTCGTTGCGCCGGATGGGCAGGCTGGCCCTAAAGAACTCGGCAGGGTGTTGCGCAAACAGCTGGTCAAGGAGAACGCCGCACTGCGTCCATATGGAGAAACCCAGGGCATACTGGTGCTGCTGCACGGACGCAGTGGCAGAAAGGAAGATTTGCTGCCCATCGCGGAAAGATTTGCCGCAGCCGGATTCAAATGCGTGATTCCGGATTTGCCCGCGCATGGCGACAGCCCGCTCGACGGAGCGCATTTTGCGACCGCACCGGCCGAGCGCGATATTGCCGACAAGGTGTTGGCGGATGCGCGCTCGTATTTCGGCGAGCGGAATAGTCCGGCTGGAATATGGGGCGTGTCGATGGGCGGCGCGTTTGCGATCAATGCCGTGTCACAATCGCCGGAAAGATGGAAGGCGGCAGTCATTGTTTCCAGTTTCGATTCGCTGGATGACGTGGTGGAAGATACGCTTGCATTCTTGCCTAGGCCGCTTCCCGGCCTGCTCGATTTTTCGCTGGGATTGATGACGCGTTATCGCGGCGGCCTGGCATTGCATGATGTGCATCCGGACGTTTGGGCGCGCAAGGTGACTACGCCCGTATTGGTTGCGCACGGCGACCGCGACCAGGTGATCGCGCTGAAACGAGGCAGGCATTTGTTCGACGCGTTGCACAGCAAAGACAAATCGTGGCTGGTCGTGCATGGTGCGAATCACCGTAATGTGCTGACCACCTCTGCGCCGCTGTACGCCAGAACGAGCGAGTGGTTCATTGCGCATGTCAGGTGAGTATTTGGCAATGCTGGAGAGTCGACGTAACATGCGCTTTGCTGTTTCTCATCCGTCCAACCAACTGGAGATCATTATGCCGTTATCGCAATGCCGAAACCTGATCGTCTGTTTGTTTGCCGCCTTGCCCTGTGTCGTTGCGCAAGCCGATGAATTGCGCAGCACGCTGCAGGACCAGCGCAGCGTGGCGGTGACCATCTATAACGAGAACCTCGCACTGGTGAAAGATCAGCGCAGGATACAACTGGGTAGCGGGCAGAATATGCTGGCGTTCCGCGATGTCAGTGCGCGGATGAGACCCGAGACGGCGCTGCTACGCAGCCTGACCAGCCCCGGCAAGCTGCCGGTGATCGAACAGAATTTCGATTTCGATCTGCTGACGCCGGAAAAGATGTTGCAGAAATACGTGGGCAAGAGCGTCAGCGTCATCCGCACCAATCCGGCCACCGGCGCCGAGACCACCGAGCAGGCGCAGGTGCTGGCAGCGAATAACGGCGTAGTGATGAAGATCGGCGACCGTATCGAAACGGGCATTCCCGGCCGCATCGTCTATTCCGATGTGCCGTCCAATCTGCGCGACCGTCCCACGCTGGTGATGTCGCTCAACAACGGCGGCGCGGCGCAACAGGATGTGGAGCTGTCCTATCTCACCGGCGGTTTGGCCTGGAAGGCGGATTATGTGGCGGAACTGAATGCG
>Ga0316624_10000871_pt1 | contig 11186 bp, 10 predicted proteins | sample OWC_Aug_N3_C1_D5_FD_207657 | JGI IMG/M metagenome (GOLD analysis project Ga0316624, IMG submission 207657) | Wetland soil microbial communities from Old Woman Creek delta, Ohio, United States - OWC_Aug_N3_C1_D5_A | ecosystem: Environmental > Terrestrial > Soil > Wetlands | place: USA: Ohio...
TTTTGAAATTATCCCCGGTGTTGTCTCCCACGAAAAGCTGGCAGGTTCAAAAATGATTCTGTCCTTGCTTACATACACTACGTAGCTGCTTGCTCCAGGAACGGGTTCCCACCAAATTCTTCGTTTAAGAATCAATGGCGCAATTTTCTCTCCCCTCCTCAACGCATATGCTCCTGTTGAACCATTCGCATTAAACCCTTTTTCTAATAAAATTGGTTTGACCGATGCGACGATCTCCCCGGTTGCTATTAAACCTTTTGAAAGGAGATAGTCAGCTTTGCATTGGGTTGCTACCTCTTGAGTTTCTTTTAAATCACAAACCCCCTTGTCCTGATCCTTCGAATTTTGTTTGCTTCTCAACCGCTCCTCAATCCGTCGCCAAACATCTTCCTCTTTCTTGCCCGGATTCTTTTCAAAGAAGTCCTTCCACGCCAGGTCCATTTCCTCTCTCATTTGTCGTTTTACAAAAAGAAATGTGACTTCCCGTTTCAATGAGTCGTTCCTCATGTCTATTCCCACTTTGGCCTTATGGTCCATCTAAGAGCTCTCCGATATATAAGTGGATGATCAATGAATAATCATGATGTCCTGTTAAGAGAGATTTCCAAACAAACTTCAGTAGTGGGTGGCTCTGAGGACCTTCAGCAAGCGGGATGCAACCCTCGGGGTTTCACGACCATTTTCCCGCTTTCCCATGGTTCACCGCCCCCGTTCTTTTCTGCGTAGGAAAGGGATAACTTCTTATACTTAGAATTTACTTAATTTGGGAGACCTTTAAAAAACTTTCAAGCCGGACAGATATTTGAAATCACAACAGGAAAACATCTGAAGAAGAATTCTTCGGCATGGAGAGAATTTTAAAGGTCTTTCTCCATCCACCACCCCCTCCGGAAAGAGAAAGTTAATTAGGAATGTTGAATTGACTATACCAGAACCAACCGTTTTGTCAATGCCGAAAATGGCATTGTGAAAATTATCTTTTTGAGGATTATTCTGTTGTATGGTGGAACAAAAATGTAAAAGCAACATTTCAGGAAGTACTCAACGCGATCGTCCCGCATGATTTTTTCGAAAAAAGACGATGCCAGGATCTGACGATTCCAAATCTTCGCTTCAAGCTAACCTTCAAGGTTGACGATTACAGAAACGGAAGCCATCCGTTATTAAGTCTAAGTTAGAAGGTTGTTACCTATGGGATGAATACAGATTTCCTGAATGGAATAGAATTTCTTGAATGGATTAATTCTCATGTAGAAATGGGATTGATGGGCTTCCCTAAAAACAAAAATTTGACAAAAACGTCGCCAAATTTTACAAATCGGCTACTGAAACGTCGCGGAGGTTTAAATGTCCAAGATGAAAATAGATATTCCCGGTTGGGGGAGCGTTGATATTGAAAATATTGTCATTGACCTGGACGGAACCATGGCTACCGATGGGAGGATTTCCCCTGAAGTAAAAGAAAAGATTGGCGCTCTCTCTCATCAGGCGAAAATTTACATTTTAACAGCCAATACTCAGGGGCCTGCCAATGAAGAAATCTTGGGGATGAAAGCGGAGTTGATAACGGTACCTCATGAAGATAGCAAACGAGGGAAACTTGATTTTTTAAAAACCCTCAACCTTGAAATGACAGTTGCCATCGGAAATGGGAGCAATGATCAACTCATCCTGAAAGAAGCTGCCCTGGGGATAGCAGTTTTAGGGGAGGAGGGGGTGTCGGTTTCTGCGATTAAGAGTGCGGATATAATGGTAAAGAATATTCAGAGTGCTTTAGATCTTTTTTTGAAACCCAAGAGACTCATCACCACATTGGGAGAGTGAAAAGAACGCTTTCGGAAGCAATCACTCTCTTCACTCATCGGAAGCCTGCTTTAGCCAAAGAGCTTAACCCATGAAGGTTCCCCGTTCTCACGCGGTCATGTCTCAGCATCACTCTACTGGCTCCACCAAATGGGCGGAACCCGGACGGCCAGAACCTCTCCCCTGGCACATTCCCGACCCTCGGAAAACACAGAACAGAAAAGCTTGGTTTTCTTTGGCCCTGCCTCGACGACTCGGGCTCGCAGGGTGACCGGCCGATCAAGCGGAACCGGGCGGAGGTAGTCAATCTTCAGGGATGCGGTTGCACACCAGATCTGGGGCGCCGTGCCAATCGACCGGTTCTCCCTGCGGTAGGAGTCGGCGATGGCAGTGCAGAGGCAGTGGCAATCGACGATGGTTGCGATGATTCCACCGTTCAGGATCTGCTTTGGTCCTGCGGTGTGATAAGCGTGCGGCATGAAGGTCGAGAGGGATTCATCGCCGTCCCAAAAGCTCTTGATGCGGAGCCCCTGTTCGTTGCTCGGCCCGCAGCCGTAGCAAAAGTTGTCAGGAATCTGATCCTGGAAGGCTTGATTTTCCATATGACTCACCTCTATGACAGAATGGCGGCCTAACCTGTTTTTTAAGCTGCTCCCATATTGTTATCAAATCTTAAACTCCTTAAGGCTCTCTTCTGTTCAAAAAGGGTTGAATCTCACGCTATTTTCCAAGAAAAGATCACTTGGAATAATATGCTATGGAATCGAGTTCATTTCAGATTGAATTATTCACAGGGATCGAGGCATATCTGCGTTGTTCATTTGCGATTGTAATATACATCTTTTTCTAAAATTAAGAAAGTGAATGCTTCAGGAAGAAGCCCTCAAAAAAAGGGAGGTTACCACTTTACCTGTTGAAGGAGTGACCGGTGATAAAGGGATGTTTAACGAGCCCAGAGCTTATGGTAAACTAGGTTAAGGTATTGAGACTGAGTGAGGGACCGCTGAGAGAAACGATGAAACAAAGGGCATCGACGTCTCTCGTCAAAACAATCATGACTGAATTTGCTCGCCTGACCGGACTGTCACCCGAAAGCAGTGCGCCGCGGCGCTACTTATGGACGGACGCATTTGCGGTCTGCAACTTTCTCGGCCTTTATCAAGAGACCGGGGGCGAGGAATTCAAGGATCTGGCACTGCAGCTCGTTGACCAGGTCCATAACACACTCGGCCGCCACCGCGGAGACGACTCGCGGACCGGCTGGATCAGCGGCCTCGATGAGGAACAGGGAAGGGAGCATCCTACCCGAGGGGGATTGAGGATAGGCAAACAGTTGCAGGAACGTGGACCCACCGTCCCTTTTAACGAAGGTCTGGAATGGGACCGGGACGGGCAGTACTATCATTATCTAACGAAGTGGATGCACGCCCTCAACCGCGTAAGCAGGGTAACTAGAAATATAAAATACCATACATGGGCGGTGGAGCTTGCGAAAACGGCCCATGCCAGGTTTGTCTATCCTTCGCGCTACGGTGGTCCGAAAAAAATGTACTGGAAAATGAGGATAGACCTCTCCCGTCCTCTCGTGCCGTCTATGGGGCAACATGATCCTCTCGACGGATTTGTGACCTACAACGAACTTCAGGCGACTGCGGCAAAAGAGGACGAAGAATCTATCGAAAAGGATCTTCGTGCCGAGATTCTCGACATGGTCCATATTTGTCAAGGAAAGAGCTGGGTCACCGATGACCCGCTCGGCATCGGAGGTCTTTTGTTTGATGCGGGCAGGGTGGCCCAATTGATTGCCAGCGGAAATCTTGAACAAATCGACCTGCTGGAGACTTTACTAGAGTCTTCTCTGATCGGCTTGGATTCCTTTGTGAAGGAGGATTCTCTGAGGCTCCCCGTGGGTTACCGCCTTGCCTTTCGGGAACTGGGGCTGTCCATCGGGTTACGGGCCGTCGAAAAAATTCGAGAATTGAAGGAGCAAGAGTCCACGCCTTTGAGGAATAGAGATTCGCTCCACTCGCGGCTGGAGATTCTGGGCAGGTATGCAGGGCTGCGGGAAATCATCGAGAAGTTCTGGCTTGAGGGGGCGAATCGAAGAGCCAGCAGCTACACGGCGCATCATGACATCAATGAGGTGATGCTGGCAACCAGCTTGTCTCCTGATGGGTTCTTAGAGCTCTAAATCTGCCGCCCCCCCTCCTCCCGGGGGAATCTCAGGACGAAACTTCTCATAGGGGCGGTCGGCTTTTTCGCGAGTTTTTATCCGACTTGCCCAGAGAAAAAAGATAATCTGTAAGGGAAGGTCTGCGGAGGTAAAAGACATGGATGCAATGGAGGCCATTCTTTCACGAAGAAGTATTCGGAGTTACACTTCTCAGAAGGTATCGGATCACCTGATCAAGGAACTTTTGGAGGCTGCCATGAGCGCTCCTTCTGCAGGGGATGAACGACCCTGGCATTTCATCGTCATCAATGATCGCAACATCCTGGGAGAGATCACAGGGTTTCATCCATATTCAGGAATGTTGAGAAAAGCTCAGGTAGCCATCCTGGTTTGCGTGGACCTCGATTTGGGAAATGAGGGATTTCTAGTTCAGGACGGTTCAGCAGCTACGGAAAACCTTCTGATCGCAGCCCACGCAAAAGGGCTGGGAGCCGTCTGGTTGGGGATCTATCCTTTAAAAGAGCGGATAACAGGGATGCTTAAACTGCTTGGCCTTCCTGAACGGATCCTTCCTCTTTCCCTGATTTCAATAGGCTATCCAGCCGAAGAAGTTTCTAGAGAAAACCGATATCATCCCGGAAGGGTTCACACCAACCGGTGGTAGAGTAGAGATAGGTGCAAGAGGTTATTGAACGCGCCAGACTTTTTATCCATCCCGCCATGATGTAAATTACCAAGTTGTTTTAGAACCTATGTCCCTTTGTTTCAATTGATTTGTCTCGCCCGCTCCGATACCAACGAGGGAAGGGGAAGAAGATACTTCTCTGACGGTAAAAAATACTTTTTCTCTTGACAGGTGCCTTTTGATGGGTGACACTTATGCTTTTTTTCCGGCAGGAAGTCTTATCCGGATCTCCAATCCTTCAGGCGAATTGAAGGACTCGATTTTTCCACCATGTCTTTCAATGATCTTCTTGGTGATGGTCAGGCCCAATCCTGATCCAGCGGCCTTGGATCGCCCTGTCCGATGGAAGGGGTCGAAGATTCTGGTCAGATCCTCTTCAGCCAGTTTCTCGAAGGAGTTGGTTACGTTGATCTCCAGAAAACCCTGTTTAGAATACATCTTGACGATAATATCACCCTTGGGAGGCGTAAACTTGGCGGCATTGTCAAGGATGTTTGATAAGGCGAGTCGAAGAGCCTCCCTGTCGCCCATCAATGGAGAATCGCTGGATAGGTCTGTTTGAACGCGTAGATCCTTATGCTCCATCACCGGCTTGAGCCGTTCCAGAAGATCGTTGATAAGGTCCGATGGGTTGAGACTTTCGAATTTCAACGGCGATTCTTGAATATCCATCCTTGATAATTCAAGGATTCGGCCTGTGAGACGATCCAGTTCACTGACATCTTCACGTATATCATCCAGGTGTCTCTCATATTCTTTGAGGTTCCCTTTTTCTAATTTTTCTCTGAGGAGTTCCTCTGCAATCCTAATTCTCGTCAGGGGTGTCCTCAGTTCATGGGAGACGTTGGCGGTAAGCTCTTTGCTGCTCGTAATCATTCTTTCCAATTTATCCGTCATGTGATTAAAGGCTTGGGCCAGGTCGCCTATTTCATCCTTGCCCTTGACAGCGGCCCTGTGGGAGAGGTCTCCTTCAGCAATACGAAGGGCGGATTGTTTCAGTTGTTTGACCCGGTCGGTGATAAGCCTTGAAACGGGAATGATCAACAGGGCAACGATCAGACCGATCATGGCCAGGCCTAGGGCAAATCCACCTTCGGGGTGGGGGAACCCCTGACTCCCAAACAAGATATGGATACTGCCTTTTTCCCCCTTCGGAAATGCAATGGGAATCACCGCATAAAAATGAGAATGTCTTCGGCGGTACAATTTAAAACTGCCATAATCTCTTGATCTCCTTTCTTTGAATTGTTCAACCGTCGCCGGGACTTCACCTTGAAAGGACTTCAGAGACAAGGTCCCATCACTGTTTTGTAGCCAGACCTTCGCCCCCAAGATTTCGCCAAAATCTGAGATAAATTCTCTTAAGGGTTCATTTTTTGGCAACTCCGTGGTGGGTGCCGATCGAATCTTATCTTCAACGATCTTCTTTACAATAAGGACCTTTCCTTTGGTGTAATGCTCTAATTGCGCGCGGAAGTCTTTACCGGGAATCATCACGAAGAGTCCGAAAATGGAGATCTCCGTGATAAAAAGAATGGCTAGAAAAGACAAAAAAATCTTGATGTACAGCTTACCAGGTTTCATGGCGTATCGATGAACATGTAACCGGCCCCCCATACCGTCTTGATTCGCATGGGGGAACGGGGATCCGGTTCCAGTTTTGCTCTTAATTTACTGATGTGGACGTCGATGCTTCTGTCAAATGCCATAAAATCTCTTCCCCGGGCAAGGTTCATGAGTTGATCTCGACTGAAGACCACATTGGGATGCCGCATCAGCACCTCAAGAATCTTGTATTCGGTCGAGGACAGTTCCAATTCTTTACCTCCGACCAATAGGGTTTGCTTCGCCTTGTTTAATGTCACACCGCCTACCTTTAATAATGTGTCTTCCTTTTTTCTAACTTTATCCCTCTCCTCGGGAACCGCCCTTCTCAATACCGCTTTCATCCTGGCCAGCAATTCCCTTGGATTGAATGGCTTGGGCAGGTAGTCGTCTGCTCCCAGCTCAAGTCCCACAATGCGGTCCGTCTGGTCTCCTTTGGCGGTAAGCATGATCACGGGTATGGTATCGTCCATTCTGATCTCTTTCAGCACCTCCAGCCCGTCCTTTCCTGGCAGCATGATGTCAAGAATGACCATTTCAGGTGATTCCTTCTGTAAGGTTTTCTTGACATCGGAACCGTCCGCAAGGGTCAGGACCTTGAACCCATTTCCCTCAAGATATTCCTTGAGAAGCTTACGGAGCTTTTCATCGTCATCTATGATTAAAACTCTATTTCCCATGGATGTCACCTTTTTTTACCTCATTTTACATATATTTTACATTTTTTTACATCTTCAAAAAACATTCTTTACAACTTTGGATTATCTTCTCATCAATGAAATAATGCAACCTAAAACAAAGAAAGGAGTAAAAATCATGGGAAAAAGAAAAAAGTATTTTATCGTGGGTAGCATTGTCCTTCTGATCGTGTTGTTCACGGGGTTTGGACTGGCTGTGGCACGGGGGCCTTGCAGGGGTTTTCACAGGGGCTTTCATCCAGGATTTCACGACAAGGATGTTTCGAAGTTCATCCTCTGGCGGTTGGACAAAGGAGTAGAGGGATTGAACCTTTCGGAGGCTCAGAAAGGAAAATACGAGGAGATGAAGGGGAAACTGGAGGGACGGTTCAAAGAGCACAGGGATGACAGAAAGAGATGGATGGAGGAGCTTCAAACGGCAATGAAAAAAGAAGATCCTGATGTAAAGGCTCTATCTGAGTCTGTTAAGAAACGAATTGAACGTTTTTCAGGCTTCATGGAAGGGAATCTGGATCTCTTTGTTGAATTCTACGAAACCCTCGATCAAGAGCAGAAAGAGAAAATAATAGCCACGATCCGTAAGAAGATGAAAAGATGCCGGATAGAATGATCTCGAAATTGCACATCTAAATAAAAGGAGGGGCATAATGAAAAGCGTGACAAGAAGAGAGTTTGTGGTTGGCGGTTCAATGCTGATCGGAGGAGCTATCGGAGGCTTAACCCTGGGGAGCGGATTCTTCTTTCCGCAAAACGTCCAGGCAGCTAAGGTGGAATTTCCGGAATCAAGCTGTGGTCTTGAAAAGAAAACCGGCAAGAAGGTCCTGGTCGCCTATGCCAGTTATTGTGGAACAACGGGCGGTGTGGCCGAGGCCATTGGAAAGGTCCTGTGCGACAGGGGCGCCGTTGTGGATGTGCGTCCTGTCAAAAACGTAGGTGACTTAAGTTCATATCAGGCGGCCGTGATCGGCAGCGCCACTCGCACCGCATCGTGGTGGCCCGAAGCGATAAGCTTTGTGGAGGGACACAAAAAGATGTTAAGCGGGATACCTGTCGCCTATTTCTTGACCTGCCTGGCCCTGGTTAAGGATACGGAGGAAAGTCGCCGAATGGCAAGGAGCTATATGGAACCGGTGCTTAAGGCAGTGCCTGATGTGAAGCCCGTTGATGTGGGGCTCTTCCCGGGTGTGCTGGACTACAGCAAGCTGAATCTGATGTACCGTACCGTGATGAAATACAAGATGGGAAAAAAGGGTGTCCCAGAAGGTGATTTCCGCGACTGGACCGCAATCCGCACCTGGGCGGAGGGTCTGTGTTCGCCGTTGTTAGCCTTCGGAGGGAAAAGATATGATGGGCGATAGAAACAATCGTGTATGCCCCGTCGAAAGAGCAGGCATCCTCGATCATAGAATTCGAAGATGGTTACAAGACCCTCAGAAAATTCTGAGACCCTATATTGAAGAAGGGATGACGGTCCTCGATATCGGTTGTGGCCCGGGCTTTTTTTCTATTGACGCGGCCCAGATGGTGGGTCGATCCGGCCGGGTGATTGCTTCTGATTTGCAGGAAGGGATGCTTCAGAAACTCAGAGACAAGATTCAAGGAACAGAACTTGAGGAACGGATCACACTCCATCAGTGCGAAGAGAACAAAGTAGGTGTGTCCGTGAATGTGGATTTTGTTTTGCTGTTCTACGTGGTTCACGAAGTACCGAACCCGAAGGAGTTTTTTAAAGAGATCAAATCCATATTAAAACCGAAGGGACAAGTGCTCGTCGTGGAACCACCTTTCCGTGTCTCAAAGAAGGCGTTTGAAGAAACGATCAGAAAAGCCCGGGAGGCCGGATTGAAACCCGTTGAAGGGCCGAAAGTGCTTCTCAGCAAGACGGTGACTTTTAAAGGGGAAGAATGAAACGGTCCTCGCTTTTATTCCGCTGCACGACGTGTCACGGATACTTTGCGGGCTATTCCTGATAGTGAGATTAAGCTCTTATTTAAGTCGTGACCATACTTTCGGAAAAAGAAAGGAAGGGATTGAGCCGAAGCTATCAGAAGCATCTCCTATAAACCAAAAACAGCATGAAAAAACGATAGGGCACAATTCCTTATTTTGTGCAATTGGTAAATTTGTTGGAGAAAAATAACGCCTTTTTCAAAATCGCATAGCAGCTTTGACCCATATTCCTCCTTCCGGTTTCTTTCTCGGACCAACCAAAAGAAGCCATGCACTCCCTTGAAAACATGTCGTCTCGCGTGTTACATCATGAATGATGAAACTACGGGTGGGTGCCAATTGGGATATTGCCTTTCTGGATGCTGTAAAAGGGTCATCTGTAGATGCTCTTTTCGGCAAGCTCCCTTTTGATATCGTCGGCGGGGCAAGGCCCGGGTTTGTCCTTCCGCAAATTAAACGAGCGGATGTGGAAGCTTACATCAAGGCTTGCCATGATCGGGAGCTGGAGTTCAGCTATCTCCTTAACGCCCCCTGTCTCGGAAACCTCCAGTATTCCAAAAAAGGCTACGGGCAGCTGGTCGAGCTGCTCGAATGGATCGACCGGTCCGGGGCCGATGCTGTGACCGTGGGTATTCCCTACCTGATCGATCTCGTGAGAAAACGTTTTCCGCGCCTCAAAATAAAAGTGTCGACGATTGCCCGGGTCAACACGGTAAGAAAGGCCCTCCAGTATGAAGACATGGGGGTAGAGGAAATCATCATTGATGAGCACATCAACCGGGAGTTCAAGACGCTCGAAGCGATCCGAAAAGCGGTGAAGTGTCATCTGGAATTGATCGTCAATAACATCTGCCTCTGGCAATGTCCCTACAATTACGAACACGTCAATCACGATGGCCATGCCTCAAGGGAAGGAGAGGAAGAGCAATACTGTTATCTCCAATACCCGGGATACCTTTGCCTTTACAGAAAGCTGACCGATCCTGTGGAGCTGTTGAAATCCCCGTGGATCAGGCCGGAGGATATCCGTCACTATGAAGCCGTTGGCTACGAGCGTTTCAAAATCACGGAGCGTTTCAAGCGGACTCCTCTTCTCCTTGAAAATGTCAGGGTCTATGAAAACCGCCGGTATGATGGAAACCTCTTAGACCTGTTCACCCTTCCCAGAAAAGGAGCGTTCACCCCGATCCATCTGGAATATTTTATCCAGCCCGAGCATGTCAATATTATGAAGGTCTCCGAATTGGAAAAGGTCTTTGATTTAGAGGTCAGGGAATTGGTTCAACTGGATAATCAAAAATTGGAGGGGTTTATCGAACATTTTAAGAATGCGGATTGTAATCAGGCATCCTGTTCAGAATGCAATTATTGTGAAAACTTTTTTGAAAGGGTGGCCGTCGTCAAAAAGAAGGAAGTGGAGCAGGCAGCCAAAAAGGTCAGAGACTTTTCTGAAAAACTTGTGTCCGGAGAAATTTTTGAAATCCCCCGTTCCCATTTCATCTTTCGTATCCCTCCGTTCAAATCCCTGCTGAAACGCCATGTCAAATCACGTCTCGGAAGAGAGTAGCGCTTTTCTTGGCCAGGAGGTTTTGTATTCGATTCTTATTGGTCGATCCACCCCATAAAATCTGGACCATTCTTCGGGCCTGGACGCCTTCCCCGGGATGCCTTCAGTTATTAGGCTACCTGGAAAGGGAGCAATTCGACATCGACTATATGGATTGCACCCTGAACGAAGACCCCTGGAGGGACCTTGAAGAGAAGATCCGGAGAGAGAAGCCGGATGTCGTGGGCATCTCTGTGATCTGCACCGCCTTCCTCTACGACGGGATGAATGCGGCCAGTTTGATTAAAGCGGCCAATCCTCAGACGACCATCATCATGGGAGGAGAACACCCCTCCTTCATGGCCGAAGAAACGCTCCGGGATTGTCCTGCCATTGATTATATCTGTGTGGGAGAGGGAGAGGTCACACTGGCTGAATTTCTGCGTGCCTTTGAGAAGAAGGAAGACCTCTCCAAAGTTCTGGGGCTCGCCTATCTCGACGAGAAAGGAAGATTCGTCTATACCGGTGATCGTCCCTTCATCGAAAACCTCGATACGCTTCCGCTGCCTGCTTACCACCTCGCCAAGATGGATCACCCGTTTGTTGAGCTTCCTTCGGAAGGGAAGGCGGGACTCGTCGTTAATTTCTCGAGGGGATGCCTCTGGGATTGCACGTTTTGTTCGGAGTCGGCCTTTTATAAAAAGACCTGGAGGAGAAGGAGCCCGA
>Ga0316624_10000872_pt1 | contig 11182 bp, 10 predicted proteins | sample OWC_Aug_N3_C1_D5_FD_207657 | JGI IMG/M metagenome (GOLD analysis project Ga0316624, IMG submission 207657) | Wetland soil microbial communities from Old Woman Creek delta, Ohio, United States - OWC_Aug_N3_C1_D5_A | ecosystem: Environmental > Terrestrial > Soil > Wetlands | place: USA: Ohio...
ACGGCACCGTGGTTGCTGCGGGAAGCAACATCTTTGGGCAGTGCAACGTCGGCGGCTGGAGGAGCATCATCCAGGTTGCCGCAGGCAGCTTGTATGCGGTGGGAGTTAAGTCCGACGGCACCGTGGTAGCTGTGGGATACAACGGCGACGGGCAATGCAACGTTGGCAACTGGACAAGCATCAGCCAGGTCGCCGCAGGGTCCAGTCACACAGTGGGAATTAGGTCCGACGGCACCGTGGTCGCCGTGGGATACAACGGCGACGGCCGGTGCGATGTTGGCGACTGGTAGGACTCTATGGCGACGGTACCGTGATCGCTGTGTGAAACCTCCACGACGGGCAGCGCAATGACACTGGCTGGCACACGGACTGAGCTTTTCTCTGTAATCAGATGAAAGTGTGTTCTGTTACTTCATTACACGGGGGAATATTGTGTTGGGATCCTGCCACGTGAAACGCGCACCCTGAACGGCAGGAGTTCTATGTTACTATGTCCCCATAATCCCATATGACGGCCCCTAAATTAGGACGGGGAGGCTACGACCGTCAGCAGAGTCCCCATCGGCCTCGCCGGGCCCCTGGTCCCTGTTCTTGGCGTTTGCGTCTAATAAAGCGTCACGCCCTCGTCTTGGAGCCCGAGGGTAGCATTTTAATTTCCCGGAATCTCAGGTTGAATATATTGTGTCACACACCACACGCTATTCAGTGTGGAAATAACAGCAATAAGAGAGCCGACCGCTTCTGGACGGTCGACTACGGGCTTGGCCACTGTGATGTCCTCTGCTGAGAGAAGTCTCGCCCTGCTATCGACATATGAGCTCCTCTCTACGACTCGGTTCTTCACATCATTCTAGGTTCACCATGAATCTCTCGTAGCTTCGGCCGACCCGACACGTTGCGCGATCGCTATTTGGACTGATTGCCGGGGCAATGGATTATGGTACACTAATGCGATTAGAGAGCACCCGGGAACCATACGCCAATAAGACGATGTGATCCGTCCGGACTGAAATGCACACGTACATCAAGAACAGGGTATTGGGGGGATATGACCTGAACCTTATTGCGGTGGTCGGGATATCCACGCTGGTATTGGTCCTGCAACGTTACCACCATCTAAACATCGCCTTTCCCCGGGCATCGGAGCTCATTTATTACCTGCTGGTCCCGCTGGCGGTGGGCTGGCTGCTTTTTCGAGACAAGCCCCGGGATTACGGCTTTCGCATCGGCAACTGGAAATGGGCGATAATCGTAACCCCGGCCTGCCTTGCCGCCATGGCGCTGATCCTCTACGGAGCCAGCAAAACACCCGAGTTTCGCTCCTACTATTACAGGTATGCTATAGACTGGCCCGGTCTGGTACTGGACACCGCATTGTACATGTTTGCCTGGGAATTTGTGTTCCGCGGATACATGTTATTCGGTCTGGAAAAATCGATAGGCAAGAGCGCCATCTTCGTGCAGGCCATTCCCTTTGTCCTGCTTCATCTAGGCATAGGCAAGCCCTTCCTGGAGACGCTGGCCTGCATTCCCGGGGGCTTTGGCTTTGGCTACCTGGCATACAGGACACGGTCGTTCCTGCCCTGTTTTGTCATACACTTTGGCATCTACCTGATGATGATCGCGTACGTGAACTAGTGACGGCTCGGTTCAGCTGCGGGTAGGCTTAGAAGGGCAGGGGAGGGAAATAAGGGAGGACATAGGCCGGGAACATGACGAGGAGGACTCCAATAATTGCCGGCCACTGGGCAAGATATATTCCGAGCGGGTGTCTTCCCGCCAGAGTCAAAGCTGAGACAAACCGGTTGTTGAAGTCAGGAATCTTGAACCTTCTGTTTCCTTGCGGGTAGAGGATTTTGCCGAAGAACATGCCGGCCAGGAAAAGGCCAAACCACGGCAGCAGCGGCATGTAATCCATTATTGAACCGAAGCCGTGCGGCTTCAGCCCCAGCCAGAACAGCCAGGGAAAATCGAAACTGACGCCCCGAAGTTGAAAACCTATCACCATGAGAGCGATGCCCAGAATCAGGTTGATGAAGCGGAACCTCAAGAAGAAAGGAGCGAGCATGAACGCAATGCCGAAGAAGTGGAGTACGCCGAATTGGACGTAATCCGGTCCGGGTATCAGCCATGTAACCAGAGTAATTCCCAGGCCCATCGCGAATATTTGCAGGCCCCGGCGCACGAACGGTGAGAACTTGTTTGACCTCGAATAAGCGATGGTGATCGATACCCCGGCCAGGAAGATGAAAGTGCCGCCGCCTCCGGTAAACCACAAATAGAACCACGGATATAGATACTGGGTAGTCTGGCGGATTCCAAAGTAGTCTATTAGAAGGATTGTGTGGTAGGCTATCATGACTACGATGGCGTTCGTGCGCAGGAGATCTATCTCCCAGAAACGACTCCGCCTGGTTGTGATGGTCTGAGTGGTATCTGCCATCTGTCGCTCTTTCGGGCACGATTCTATCATGTTACGGTCATTATTGTCTTGAGCATGCTGAAGAACGGAGTTTTTCAGAAGTAGATAGTATAATAGGATTGTGGTGAAAGAAGAGAGACCGCTGTTGCTGTTGTTTGACGGCAATGCACTGGTGCACCGGGCTTTTCACGCTCTGCCCCCGCTGACCCAGCGCAAGACCGGCGAGCTGGTAAATGCCGTCTATGGCTTTGCCAGCACCCTGCTCAAAGTGTTTGCCGATTTCAAGCCCACTCATTGGGCTATTGCCTTTGACCGTCCCACACCGACTTTCAGGCATGAAATGTTTGAGGAATACAAAGCCCAGCGCCCGGCCACGCCCGAGGACCTGAAAACCCAGATAAAGAAGGTGCACCAGCTGGTGGAAGCCTTCCATATCCCCGTCTTTGAAATCGATGGTTTCGAGGCCGACGATGTCCTGGGCACATTGAGCAGGCAGGCCGATGAGCAGGGCGTTGAGACCATCATCGTCACCGGCGACAATGACATGCTGCAGGCCGTCTTGCCCCGGGTGAGGACACTCGCCCCCAGGCGGAGCTTCACGGATACCGTCCTCTACGATGAAGAAGCAGTAGAGCAGAAATACGGCATCAAACCGGAGCAACTCGCTGACCTCAAAGCACTGGCTGGCGATGTCTCGGACAATATACCCGGCGTGCCCGGCATCGGGGAGAAAACAGCCACGAAACTACTTCAACAGTACGGCAGCCTCCAGGGAATCTACGATCATATCGAAGAGATAGCACCGGATAAACTGCGGAGCGTCCTGCGGGAATATCGCAATCAGGCTTTCCGGAGCAAAGAGCTGTCCACGATAGTCAAGGATGTCCCCGTCAATCTGGACTTGAAGGCGTGCCAGGTCAGTCATTACGACAGGACCGAAGTAGCGAGGCTTTTCCAGGAGCTTGAGTTCATCAACCTGCTTCCCAGGCTGCCTCAAATGAAGGCCGGGGACTCTCAGCCTGCAGCAGTGAAAGGCCAGATGGTGAACACCGAGACAGCTCTGGGACAGCTCATGAGCGAACTGGAAGAAACACGTGACCTCGCCGTCGAGGTTGAGACCACCGGCGAGAAAGCCGTGACGGCCGATTTGGTAGGCGTGGCTGTATCGCCAGGCCAGGGAAAGGCGTTCTATATACCCCTGGGACACCAGGGCTTGAACCAGCCGCCGCAACTGGCGCTCACTCGGGTCGCAGGCAGGCTCAAGCCAGTTCTGGAAAACACCAGCACAGGCAAGATTGCCTATGACGGCAAGCATGTAATGGCGGTGCTGGCTGGCTGTGGAATCAAGCTTGGGAATCTGAACTTCGACCCCATGCTAGCTGCTTATCTGCTGGGCGAAAAAAGCCTGGGACTTAAAGCGCTGGCTTTTAACAAGCTGGGCGTCGAGATAGCAACTCTTGCTGAATTGACAGGTACAGGCAAGAAGCAAAGGTCCCTGGCCCTGCTGGAGGCAAATCGAGTTGCCGGCCATGCCTGCGCCAGCGTGGCCGTTGTCTGGGGCCTGAAGGAGCATTTGGAAGCCGAGCTGCGACAGCAGGGATTGTGGCAGCTCTTCACCGAAGTAGAGATGGCTTTGGTCCCGGTGTTGGTAGCTATGGAAGAGAACGGCATTCTTCTGGATACTGACCTGCTCCGCGAGATGTCCCTGGAGATGGGCAAAGAACTGCTCAGGCTGGAGAAGGAAATCTACGGCAGCGTCGGGCACCAATTCAATATCAACTCGCCCCAGCAATTGGGCAAGGTGCTTTTTGAGGACCTCCGACTGCCACAGTCGCGCAGGACGAAAACCGGCTATTCCACCGAAGCCTCGGTCATGGAGGCGTTGAGAGGCGTCCATCCCGTGGTCGAACTCATACTGCAGTATCGCCAGCTCAGCAAGCTCAAGTCGACCTATGTCGATGCCCTGCCTGCCCTCATCAACCGCAGGACGAAGAGAGTGCATACCACCTTCAACCAGACAGGGACGACCACCGGCCGGCTCTCTTCCAGCGACCCCAACCTCCAGAATATACCGATAAGGACCGAGATGGGGAACAAGATAAGGAAAGCCATCATAGCTCCGCCCGGGACATATCTCTTAAGCGCCGACTATTCCCAGATTGACCTCAGAGTCCTGGCCCACCTCTCTCAGGATCCCGGTCTCATCGCCGCCTTTGCCGAGGACGAGGATATCCACGCCAGTACCGCCTCTAAACTCCTGGGCATTCCTGAAAAAGAGGTGACCTCGGAGATGCGCCGGAATGCCAAGACGGTCAACTTCGGCGTCATTTATGGCATGAGCGATTACGGATTGGAGCAAGCCACCAAGCTCAGTAGGGAGGAAGCCGCTCAGTTCATCGCCCTCTATTTTGAGAAGTATCCCAAAGTGAAGGAGTATCTGGAAGCTACCAAAGAGCAAGCCCGCAAGCTGGGGTATGTCCAGACGGTATTGGGCAGGCGGCGGTTCCTGCCCGAAATCAACTCTGCCAACCGGATGGTCAGGGAGGCCGCCGAGCGCATGGCCATAAATGCGCCGGTGCAGGGCAGCTCCGCCGACATTATCAAAATCGCCATGATAAACCTGCATCGGGAGATGGAGAGGCGGAATCTCAAGAGCAAGATGCTGCTGCAAATACACGACGAGTTGCTCTTCGAGGTGCCCGAGGCAGAAGTGGAGGAAATGAGGTCGCTGGTCAGTGAGATTATGCCCCATGCCTTTGAGCTTCGTGTCCCTGTCAAGATAGATATAAAGCTGGGCAAAAACTGGGCTGAGATGGGGTGAAATGCCGGAACTGCCTGAAGTAGAGACGATTAAGAACGAGCTTGCGCCCTGGGTTGTGGGGCGGAGCTTCACCAGAGTCACCATTCTTGATGACAAGCTTGTGTGCGGTTGTTCCGCTCAGGAAGTCCGCCGCGGGTTAGTGGGGCAGAGGATAGAAAGCCTGGAGCGCCGGGGAAAATACCTCATCTTTCGCCTGTCGAACGGCGAGTCGCTGATCATACATCTCAGGATGACCGGCAGCTTGCTGTTAAATCCTGAAGGAACTGACCGCTATGCCCGGGCGGTCTTTCACCTGTCCAACGGGCACCGTTTCGTTTTCAACGACCGGCGCCGGCTGGGAGTAATGTGGCTGGTGGATGATGCCGAGACTGTGGTCTGCAAGCTGGGTCCGGAGCCTCTGGACAGGAGCTTCACGGCGGACGTTCTGCGGCAGAGATTAAGCCGTCAACACATCCCCATAAAAGCCGCGCTTCTCGACCAGCACATCGTGGCCGGAGTCGGCAACATGTATGCCGATGAAGCCCTCTTTGCTGCCCGGATTCACCCCTTGAGAAAAGCCGACGAGTTGCCGCTTAAAGAGGTGCGAGCTTTACATAACAACGTCCGGAAGATTCTTCGGGCAGCTATCGACAGCAAAGGCGCCAGTGTGGATACCTACGTCCGCCCCGAGGGCGAACTGGGCACAGCTCATTTCAGTTTCAAGGTCGCTCATAAGGGAGGCGAACCCTGCCCTGTTTGCGCCAGCCCCATCGAGCGGCTCGCAGTGCAGAACCGCGGCACCTACTTCTGCCCGAGGTGCCAACCTGTCAGACGCGGGCCTCTGACGTGAAAGCTGTCAGCGGTCGCATTTGAAGCGCCGACCCTACCATGTAATAATACAGGGCTCATACAGTCACAATGAGGATTCTGTCAAGATGAGGGTGAAGGCCGATTTTGCCACGATCCGGAACGCCAAGATATATTTCGAAATGTCGGGAAGGGGAGAACCGTTGCTATTGCTTCATTCTGGCATAGGTGACCACCGCATGTGGGCAGGACAGTGCAGCGAGTTCTCAAGGCGTTTTCAGGTTATCATGCCTGACTTCCGCGGCTACGGGAAGTCACCTGCTCCAAAGGAACCATTTCGACATTATGAAGACATTCGCGGACTTATCCAGCACCTGGGGTTTACGTCGGTAAATATCGCAGGGTGCTCACTTGGTGGGAAAGCGGCGATTGAGATGGCAATTGCCTATCCTGAGACGGTCAACCGCTTAGTCCTTATCGCGCCGGGGATCGCGGGCTATGAATATCGGGATAAAGAAACCCTGGCGAAGGACGCCATTCTTGAAGGACTAATCGCCAGCGGGAGACGTGAAGAAGTTGCTGATATGCTGGTGGATATCTGGGTGGTCGGACTAAAGAGAGACAGGGAAACGGTGGACTCAGCTGCAAGAGCATTGGTTCGGGAGATGATACTCGATAATTACGCTTCAGTGACTGACAAATTTCCAGAAACACCGTTGGGATTTGACGTGATGTCTCGTCTAGTCGAAATACGTGTCCCGACCCTGGTTATGATCGGAGACAGTGACTTGCCGGATATGCAGGCAATCTCACAGTTGGTAACCGACAGGATACATGGGGCTAAAAGACAGTTGATGCCTAATGCGGGCCATCTTCCTAACCTAGAAAACAGCGAACTATTCAATCAGTCGGTAATTGATTTCCTGACTGCCGAGTAATGGCAGAAAGCTGGCAGCGGCAGCATTCTCATAAGCGACCAAGGGCTTGGTCCATCTAGGCGCCTCTTCACCCTGTGAATAGCCTTGCCAATCCCTTGGTACACCCCCAAGCTATCCTCAGACTTCGCCGAGCTATCGAATGGTATAATATTCAAGATGGAGGGAATCTATGGTAGCAAAGACAAAAAAGACTGAGATTCCATGTATTTTGTGCAAGAATCCCATTGAACTTCCAGAATATGTTGGCCACGATTATGGCGGTGATTTGTTGTGTGATACATGTGGGTCATTGTTGCACATTAAGTTGGACAAGTGGGAAGTGAAACAGTATAAAGTCTTGAGGGACAGGTTGGAGGAGTGGAAGGGTTCAGAGAAGCTAAAGTACTTACGGGAAGCGGGAGCAAAAGCATTGGCGAAACCCGAGAAGAGCAGTAAGGAGGCAGGCGGGTAGTTTGGGGTTATGAAAAGCGAGGGGTGTAAATGAGTGAACAAGGGGTCAAGCATATAACGGTCCCGGGACTCAGGTTACATCTGAGAAGGGGCGATAATCAGAACATTCTCTGGATAAACAGTCAGAAAGTATTAATACTCAATACTACAGCAGCCGACTATGTCGAAGCATATATCGACGCTATGCGTTCCACCTCACAATTCGACCAGGGGGTAGTCAAGTCCAGGATTGTAAAAGCAATAGAAGAGAAATACCCTACGGTCACTAAGGAGAGAATACTCAGCGATTTCGATACTTTATATGCTCAAATACTTGCCATAGCTGAGAACAAATGTCCGGTCTATGACCTGGGAATCGGACAACAGGTGATAGATATAAACAAGCTGACCGCACCACCAAGAGTAGACCTGGCGCTGACTTATAGATGCAATAACAGATGTTCGTACTGCTATACAGGTGGCTCGCGTAAGACCAGGGAATTAGACACGGAAGATTGGACGCAAATACTCGATAAGCTCTGGAAAGCCGGGGTGCCTCAAGTGGTATTTACCGGTGGAGAGCCCACATTGAGAGAGGACCTGGTCTCACTGGTCAGTCATGCTGAAGAGTTTGTGACCGGTCTGGTTACAAACGGACGTTTACTACCTGGGCTATCTAAAGGCCTGAAGGACGCAAGCCTGGATTATGTGCAGGTCAGTATTGAATCCAATGACCAGTCCATACACGATGAAATGACCGGTGTGTCCGGCTCCTGGACAGAGACTGTAAATGGAATCCGGGCAGCGGTCAAAGAAGGTCTGAACGTCTATACCAATACCACTCTTACCAGGCGTAATGCGGACCATTTTACCTCTACTATAGAATTTCTGGCCTCCCTGGGGGTCAAGGGTATAGCCTGTAACAGCCTGATATGCAGTGGCCTGGGGTGTAAGGCGATTGAAAAGGACGGATTGAGCGAGGAAGCGTTGAAGGGCATCCTGCAGAATGCCTGTGCGAAAGCTAAACAGCTAAAGATAGAGTTCAACTGGTATACGCCTACCTGCTACAAGAAGTTGAATCCTGTGGACCTGGGCCTGGGAACAAAAAGCTGCTCGGCGGCTCAGTACAATGTGACCATTGAGCCGGACGGGACCGTAATTCCATGTCAGTCGCTCTTCAACCACAAAATGGGGCATATCAAAAAGGATAGCTGGGAGAAGATCTGGGGTAATAAATTCGCGAAGAAGATCAGAAATCACTACTTCATCAGCGATGAATGTAAGTCCTGCAATTTGCTGGAGACCTGCGGGGGCGGCTGTCCCCTGGCAACAGGAGAATTGAAATGAGAAGAGTCTTATTGATAGGAGTCATATTTCTTATTGCCTTATCTTTGCTGCCTGTTCCGGCATATGCCGATACCGGTACCTATGAAATACTGAATTACACAGTTGAACTGACTCCTTCAAGTGATGGCAGCGTAAATATGACATACTACCAGGAATGGCTGTGTACCGGTGGTCATATACCCTGGGTAACGGTCGGTACCGCAAATGGCAATTTCGACATCCTAAGCAGTGGAGGCAATGTCGAATCTGCCAGAAAAGATAGCGGCGGGGGTTGGTACGGAGTCTACCTGACGCTGGATGAAGACTATACTTCGGGTGAGACATTTACCGTATCTTTCTCAATAGTCCAGCGAAACCTCCTGGAAAGGTTGACCAACGAGGGAAAGTGGAGGATAGATTTCACCCCCGGATGGTATGACAATGCCATTACAGATAACCTCGCTATTACATTGAACTCACCGGTGCCGGTCGGCTCATATAATTTCACACCTCAACCCGCTCAAGTAACAGGTAATATCATCACCTGGCAAACCAGTTTAGATAGAGGAGACAGGTTTAACGTCAGAATGGAATCTTATGACGGAGGTTTTCTTGAACCTGCAAAACCCGCTGGTCCCAGCTTTAACTGGGCATGGGTATTGATACCCGTTCTCATAATCGGTCTCATAGCCGTTATGGTCGCCAGAAGCAGGAGAAGAGAAAGGCCTTCTACTTCTGAAGAGTACATCTTTGATGAAAAGGGCAATCTGGACAATAGGCTGAAAGAGGCGAAGGAGAAGTGGGACAAAGATAAGAAAGGTAGTGAGTTCTCTGATAAGGAACAAGCTAGATTTGACGAGTTTGTGGCTGAGAAAAAGCTGGAACCTGATATTAACGGAAACTACTATTACAATGGTAACTTTATTAACCCCTGGATATTATTCTGGGCTTTAAATAGTCTTTCCTACCGTAAACCTGGTATGAATGTATTCACAACGGGAGGTGCAGGAACTAGAGGCTCATCTTGTGTTACCCATTCCTGTGCCTGTGTAGCCTGTGCCTGCGCCTGTGCCTGTGCGTGCGCGGGAGGTGGCGCTGCCGGCTGCGCCAGGAAGCTGGACTATTACAACGGTATAGAACCCGGAGAGGAATGCCATAACAAAGACGGCGGGCCGACCAGTTCAATCAGATACTATACTGAAAAGGTTAATTGATAGGCTGTCCCCGCCATTCTTGAGCCACACGGTATCGGATCTCCCTTTGTTGCCAGAACGCCTACCTCAAATCATTATCTTCTGTTTCTAACAGCTTCCATTACCGAAAGAAGAACTCCGACACCTATGAGAGAGTAGCCTAGCGCGCGAGTATCACCGAAAATAATCCCCAGAACCACCAGGGATATACCGACTATAGCGAGGTTTGAGGGTTGTTGATATTGCCTTCCCCTGGCTATAAGCAAAAGCACCACAATAACAACCAGGGCAACGATTGAAATGGCTATCCATACTGGTTCCATGAATACCTCCTTTTAGAAGTGCCGGCTACTTTCAAAAATTATAACACTGAGAGCAAAGAGAAGATAGACTATTACCAGAGAAAAACATCGGGATGTATGTTAACCCATAGTAAAAACTGTTTGCAGTCATCAACTGGCCTCACCTGTCCCTCCGGGGTTTGACCTTAAACATCGCAACGAACTCGTAGATATTGGAAATGGCTAAAGTGACCTACAAAACCAACTTCATCTAACCTGGGGTTTTGTGGTTTGGATTGCGGGTGCCTGAGGTGAGCTATCTTATTCTCGAAATGACGCTCTGTGTCACAAGTACATATACTGACACTATATAAATGTCAGCTCCTATTTGTGTGATAGCCATCACACAGCAACGGCTCCATGACACTCAGTACCCTCAAAGGGCATGGATTAGCATGGAAGCCGCCAAAAAGGTCGCCTGCTAACCTTTGACTAGGTGGCTCTTGCCGATGCGGAAGATCTTGGTGCCACAAACCGGGCAGATATCCCGAGTTGCCGGCCTGCCATTCTTCATGACTATGACCTTGGGATTTTTCATCTCCCTCTTGGTCCTGCACTTAACACAATAAGCTTGCATTGGCCCACCTCCTTTTGATTACAAACGATATAGCATTCCCACCCACGATGTCAACTGTTTATCACAGGTCGCAGATAAAACTCGTTCTCGTATCCAATATAAAGGTCACGTGGTTATAACTCGCCCCAGCAATCATCGCGATGGGGCTTTCCAGTCACACTCGCTTTCCGTTAATGCGGAAGACGAAGGGATTTCTTATCATACGTTTTGACGTCTTATGTTCCTAAGGTCACGTTCACTCAGAATGTGACTTAACATCATAGCGGTTTGTTACGCGGCCGCACATCACTGGTGTCTAATTAGTGGGTGAGAGGCCCCGGATAAGAGGACACTCCAGTGGAACTGGATA
>Ga0316624_10000873_pt1 | contig 11182 bp, 10 predicted proteins | sample OWC_Aug_N3_C1_D5_FD_207657 | JGI IMG/M metagenome (GOLD analysis project Ga0316624, IMG submission 207657) | Wetland soil microbial communities from Old Woman Creek delta, Ohio, United States - OWC_Aug_N3_C1_D5_A | ecosystem: Environmental > Terrestrial > Soil > Wetlands | place: USA: Ohio...
GGAGAGCTGGCGCGACAAGACCACCGGCGAACGCAAGGAAAAGACCGAGTGGCATCGCGTGGTCATTTTCAACGAAGGTCTGTGCAAGATCGTCGAGCAGTACCTCAAGAAGGGCTCGAAGGTTTATCTCGAAGGCTCTCTGCAGACACGCAAATGGCAGGACAAGGACGGCCAGGACCGTTATTCGACCGAAGTCGTGCTGCAAGGCTTCAACTCGCAGCTCACCATGCTCGACCGGGCCGGCGGCGGCGCTGGCGCCGAAGCGAGCGACAGCTTCGGCTCGCCCGGACCGACCGCCGGGCGCAAGCCGGCCATGGCCGGCGCCGGTGGTGGCAAGCGCGACGACATGGACGACGAGATTCCGTTCTAAGTCCCGGGCAATGACGCTCGCGCCGCTGCTTCGGGCCGATCCCGTCATTCAGCTTCACGCCTTTGCGGCGATGGCGGCATTCCTGCTTGGTGCGGTTCAGCTTTCGGCACCGAAAGGAACACGGCCGCACCGCATCCTCGGCTGGACCTTTGTCACGCTGATGGCCGCGGTCGCGATCAGCTCGTTCTGGATTCACGAGCTGCGCATGATCGGACCGTTCAGCCTGATCCATCTGCTGTCGATCTTCACGCTGGCCGTGCTGCCATTTGCGGTGCTGGCCGCGCGCCGCCATGACGTCGTACGACACCGCCGCAGAATGACCGAGATTTTCTTAGGCGCCTTGGTCGTGGCCGGCCTGTTCACGCTCTTGCCGGGCCGTATCATGCATGCGGTGGTATTCGGCGGATAAGTTCCGCGCGGCATTTCCTGGGCCGGACCACGATGTTTACCGCTCGCACGCGCATTCGCCGGCGTTCCGGGACGTGCTAGGCTCGACGCGCAACAGCAATAATACGGGAGGCGTCCGATGCTGCGCTTGCTGCGATGGGCTCTGGTCGCGTGCCTGCTTGGCCCCATTTCGGCCTTCGGCCAATCTGCCGACCTGATCGTTCAAAAACAGACCTTCACGATGCCGAGCTACACCACCGTGGCCGGCGCCACGATCAAGAACGTGAAGATCGGATGGGAGTCTGCCGGCACGCTCAACGCCGACAAGTCGAACGCCATCCTGGTCGCGCATTTCTTCTCCGGCACCAGCCACGCCTTCGGCAAATATTCCAAGGACGACAAGGCCGCGGGCTATTGGGACTATCTGATCGGGCCCGGCAAGGTTGTCGATACTAACAAATATTTCGTGCTGTCGTCCGACACGCTGGTGAATCTGAACACCGGCGACCCGCATGTGGTCACCACCGGACCGGCCAGCATCAATCCCGACACCGGCAAGCCTTATGCGATGAGCTTCCCGGTGGTCAGCATCAAGGATTTCGTGCGGGTGCAGAAGGCGCTGATCGACTCGCTCGGCATCAAGAAGCTGCATGCGGTGATGGGCGCCTCGATGGGCGCGCTGCAGACTTATGAATGGGCGGCGAGCTATCCCGATGCGGTCGATCGCATTATCGCGGTGGTGGGCGCGCCCGCCGGCGATCCCTTCCTGATCGCCTGGCTCGACGTCTGGGCGGCGCCGATCCGGCTCGATCCAAACTGGAATGGCGGCGACTATTACGGCAAGACGCCGCCGGTGGAGGGTCTGAAAGCGGCGCTCAAAGCCGTTACCATCCAGGCCAATCAATCGGAATGGGCGAACAAGACCTTCGGCCTGGCCCCGGCCGACCCGGCCAAGGATCCTGCCAAAGCGATGGAAAACATGTTCAAGATCGAGGCGACGCTCGATACCGTGGCGGCGGCGCGCGCGAAGGCCTCCGACGCCAATTCGCTGCTTTACCTAGTGAAGGCGAACCAGCTCGCCAATGTCGATCCGGGCAAGATCAAGACGCCGACGCTCGTGCTCTATGCGCCGACCGATCTGATCTTCTACGCGCCCTTGGTCGAGGCGGAGGTGGCCAAGATCGCAGGCAGCGAGACCGCGCAGCTGCCGGGCCCGAACGGTCATCTCAACGGCGTGTTTGCGGTTGCGCAGGCGGGCGACAAGATCCGCGCCTTTCTGGCGAAGTAAGGCGGCACGCTAGCCCGCTAACGCCACGCGCACGCCATCGATGACGTACTGCACCGCGAGCGCGGCCAGCAGCACGCCAAGCAGGCGGGAGAGCACCACGTTGCCGGTAGTACCCATCAGCCGCGCGATGCGTCCGGCCAGCGTGAACACCGCAAAGCAGACCGCCAGCACCACGACGATCACGGCGAGCAGCATGAAGAGTTGCGCGGGCTGATCGTCGGCGCGGCCGGCGAGCAGCACGGTGGCGGTGATGGCGCCGGGTCCCGCCATCAGCGGGATGGCAAGCGGAAAAGCGGCGATGTTGCGTACGTGCTCGTCGATCGCTTCCTCGGCCTGCTGTGACTGCCGGGTGATGCGCACGCCGAACACCATTTCGGAGGCGATCGAGAACAGCAGCAGCCCGCCGGCGATGCGGAAGGCGGGCAGCGTGATCGACAGCGTGCGCAAGAGCCAGTCGCCGATCAGCGCGCTGCCGGCGAGGATGACGGCGGCGATTAGGCAGGCGCGCAGCGCGACGTTGCGTTGCGTGCGGGGCGGCAGGCCATGGGTGATGGAAACGAAGGCCGGCACCAGGCCGATCGGATCGACCACCACCAGCAGGGTGACGAGGGCGGAGATGAGGAATTCGACCGGCATGACGGATGTGATGCTAGCGCGTCAGCGGGCCCAATTGGCCCGCGAAATAGCGCTCCATGAGAGGCTGCCACAGGCTTTCCCCAATCGTCTTTCCTCTGGACATAACATGTTGTTATAAAGAGAGAAAATAGCCCCGGCGGCATGCGGTTTCGGGTAGCAATGCCAGGGTGAATCGGCTAGAAAAAATCCTGACAAAATTCCGCTCAGGAAGCGATCCTTGTCCGACACCGAAACTCCAAAATCGGGGGACGGAAGTCCCTCCGACGTGCGTCCCATCTCCATAACCGAGGAGATGAAGCGCAGCTATCTCGATTACGCCATGAGCGTGATCGTGTCGCGCGCGCTGCCCGATGCGCGCGACGGCCTGAAGCCGGTGCACCGCCGCATCCTCTTCTCGATGAACGAGCAGGGCCACACGCCCGACAAGAAATACGTCAAATCGGCGCGCGTGGTCGGCGACGTGATGGGCAAATATCACCCGCACGGCGACCAGGCCATCTACGACGCGCTGGTGCGCATGGCGCAGGATTTCTCCATGCGCCTGGAACTGATCGACGGGCAGGGCAATTTCGGCTCGGTCGACGGCGATCCGCCAGCGGCCATGCGCTACACCGAGTGCCGGCTGGCGCGCCCGGCGATGGCGCTGCTCGACGACATCGACAAGGACACCGTCGATTTCCAGGCCAACTATGACGGCAACGAGCGCGAGCCGGTGGTGCTGCCGGCGCGTTTCCCGAATTTGCTGGTCAACGGCGCCGGCGGCATCGCCGTCGGCATGGCGACCAATATTCCGCCGCACAATCTGGGCGAGGTGATCGAGGCCTGCGTGGCGCTGATCGACGATCCGGCGCTCGGCATCGACGACCTGATCAAGATCGTGCCGGGACCTGACTTCCCGACCGGCGGCATCATTCTCGGCCGCGCCGGCATCCGCGGCGCCTACACGGAAGGCCGCGGCTCGATCGTGATGCGCGGCAAGGTCGCCTTCGAGACCATCCGCAAGGAGCGCGAGGCGATCGTCATCACCGAAATCCCGTATCAGGTGAACAAGGCGACGATGGTCGAGCGTATCGCCGAGCTGGTGCGCGAGAAGAAGATCGACGGCATCTCGGATCTGCGCGACGAGTCGGACCGTGACGGTTACCGTGTGGTGGTCGAGCTCAAGCGCGACGCCGAGCGCGACGTGGTGCTCAACCAGCTCTACCGCTTCACGCCGCTGCAATCCTCCTTTGGCGCCAACATGGTGGCGCTCGACGGCGGCCGCCCGCTGGTGATGACGCTGAAGGACCTGCTGGTAGCCTTCATCGCCTTCCGCGAAGAGGTGGTGTCGCGGCGCACCAAGTTCCTGCTCGGCAAGGCGCGCGACCGCGCCCATGTGCTGGTCGGCCTCGCCATCGCAGTCGCCAATATCGACGAGGTGATCGCGCTGATCCGCAAGGCCAAGGATCCGAATGAGGCGCGCGAGCAATTGATGGCACGCGACTGGCCGGCCAAGGATATGGCCGCGATGGTGACGCTGATCGACGACCCCCGCCACAAGGTTTCCGACAAGGGCACCACCAAGCTGTCGGCCGAGCAGGCCAAAGCCATCCTCGATCTGCGCCTGCAGCGGCTCACGGCCTTGGGCCGCGATGAAATCAAAGAGGAGCTCGACAAGCTCGCCGCCGAGATCGCCGACCATCTCGACATCCTGCGCTCGCGCGCGCGCATCCAGGCGATCATCAAGACCGAACTGACGGCGGTGAAGAACGAGTTCGCCACACCGCGCCGCACCGAGATCATCGAGCAGGAGGCCGAGGTCGAAGAGGAGGACCTGATCCAACGCGAGGACATGGTCGTCACCGTTTCGCATCTCGGCTATGTCAAGCGCGTGCCGCTATCGACCTATCGCGCGCAGAAGCGCGGCGGCAAGGGCCGCGGCGGCATGCAGGTGCGCGAGGAGGATTTCGTCTCGCGGCTGTTCGTGGCTTCCACCCACACGCCGGTGCTGTTCTTCTCCTCGCAGGGCCAAGTCTACAAGGAGAAGGTCTGGCGGCTGCCGCTGGCGGCGCCGCAGGCGCGCGGCAAGGCGCTGATCAACATCCTGCCGCTCGATCCGGGCGAGACCATCACCTCGATCATGCCGCTGCCCGAGGACGAGAAGACCTGGGGTGCGCTCGACGTGATGTTCGCCACCACCAGCGGCAACGTCCGGCGCAACAAGCTGTCCGACTTCGAGAAGATCCGGCCGTCCGGCATCATCGCCATGAAGCTCGGCGCCGGTGACGCCATCGTCGATGTCACCATCTGCACCGAGAAGGACGACGTTCTGCTGACGACGGCAAGCGGACACTGCATCCGCTTCCCGGTACCGGATGTGCGCGTGTTCTCCGGCCGCACCTCGGACGGCGTGCGCGGCATCGCGCTCGCCAAGGACGACAAGGTGATCTCGATGACGATCCTGCATCACACCGATGCCAGCGCCGACGAGCGCGCCGCCTACCTCAAGCGCGCGAGCGCGGTGCGGCGCGGGACGGACGAGGATGTCGCGGCGATCGAGGACGAAGAGGCCGACACCGAGGAGACGGCGGGCGCGATCGAGCTCGGCGAGAAGCGCTATGTCGAGTTGTCGGCGGCCGAGCAGTTCGTCTTGACGATCTCCGAGCGCGGCTACGGCAAGCGTTCGTCCTCCTACGAATACCGGATCACCAGCCGCGGCGGCAAAGGCATCGTCGCGATGGCCGTGATGGAAGGCAAGAAGGGCGCAAAGACGATCCGCGAAAAGACCGGCCGGCTCGTGGCGTCGTTCCCAGTCGAGGAGGCCGACCAGGTCATGCTGGTGACCGACCAGGGCAAGCTGATCCGCACGCCGGTGTCCGGCATCCGCATCGCCGGGCGCTCGACGCAAGGCGTGATCGTGCTCAACACTGCCGAGGACGAGCGGGTGGTGTCAGTCGAGCGGCTAAGCGAGGAGGAGGAAGAGTAGCCTCTGTTGTCATGCCCGCGAAAGCGGGCATCCAGTAACCCCGGCCTTGATGTCGTAGACAGGGATTGCTGGATCGTCCGCCTTCGCGGACGATGACATCTCCGTGTTGTGGCAACCCATGAACTGGCAACTGTTCTCCGCCTTTCTTCTCATCACCGTGATCCTGGTGATCGTGCCTGGCCCGATCGTCACCTTGGTGATCGCCACGGGTGTCGCGCGCGGCATTCGCGCTGCGCTGCAGACCGTCATCGGCACCACGCTCGGCAATGCCGTGCTGCTTGCCTGCATCGCGCTCGGCTTAACCTGGATTCTGAAGACCTCTGCGCAAGTGTTCGAATATGTGCGCTGGGTCGGCGCCGCTTACCTCGTCTGGCTCGGCATCCAGGCTTGGCGTCGCGCCGGCAGCTCGACCGAAGCGGTGCCGCCCCGTGGCCACATTCACGCCTGGCGCGGCTTCGTGGTGGCGATCACCAACCCGAAGACCATCGCCTTCTTCACGGCCTTCCTGCCGCAGTTCATCGACCCCGCGCTGCCGGTCGGCCGGCAGCTCATCGTGATGTGCGCGGTGACGGTGGTGCTGGCTGGCTGTCTCGACGCCGCCTGGGGCGTGACGGCGGGCTTAGGTCGCGCTTGGCTGATGAAGCCCCGCCACAACCGGCTGCTTGGCCGCTTGTCGGGCGCGGTGTTGATCGGCGGCGGCATTTGGCTGTCGCTGCAGCGCCAGCCGGTGTAACGCTCAATCCGAAAGCCGCTCGATGCTGACCAGCCGCACGTGCGGAGCGCCGTAGGGCGTGCCGACGCAGCCGAAATAGGGCCAGGGGCGCTCGGTGCAAGACCGTATTGGCGCCGAGATGGCCTCCGGCAGCGGGCCGGCGGCAACCTCGGCGGACGGCGCCGAGAGGACGGTGAAGACGGTCGCGATCATGGCGGCGACCATGACGGCGGTGATGGATTTCAGCATGACGGCCCTGTTTTCTCAGGTCTCGGAGCTTGGTCGCGGGCGCGGGGATAAAGGTTCAGGCCGGTATCCCGCGGTCTTGCCGGGGTTAAACGGGCAGGCTAGACGCAAGGCCATGCCGCGGACCGCCCTTTATGCCGGGTCTTTCGACCCGGTCACCAACGGCCATCTCGACGTCGTGCGCCATGCCGTGCGGCTGGCCGACAAGCTGGTCATCGCGGTCGGCGTGCATCCCGGCAAGGCGCCGCTGTTCTCGGCCGACGAACGGCTGGCCATGCTGGTGGAGACCTGCGCGCCGCTCGCGCGCGAGGCCAAATGCGAACTCGCCTGCATCACCTTCGACGATCTGGTGGTAGAGACAGCACGCAAAGCGGGCGCCGGCATGCTGATCCGCGGCCTGCGCGACGCCAGCGATTTCGACTACGAAATGCAGATGGCCGGCATGAACGAGACCATGGCGCCGGAAGTGCAAACCGTATTCCTGCCGGCCACCCCGATGGTGCGCCCGATCACCGCCACATTGGTGCGGCAAATCGCGGGGATGGGCGGCGACGTTTCCGCCTTCGTGCCGGCCCCAGTCGCCGCGCGCCTGAAGAAGAAGTTTCCGCGCCGCGGCGCCTGACCAATCTCATTTGCAAGGAGCGTTGATGTCCACCCGCCGTTCGATCCTGAGGCTTGCCCCGGCGCTGCTGCTGGCGGGCTTCTCCTCGTCCGCCTTGAGCCAGGCGCCCGATCTTTCCAATCCAGCCGCGTTGGTCGAGCAGGCGCCGGCGAGCTACAAGGTGCGCTTCGACACCAGCAAGGGCCCGTTCGTGATCCAGGTGAACCGCGCCTGGGCGCCGCACGGCGCCGACCGCTTCTACAATCTGGTCAAGCACGGATTCTACGACGATGTGCGCTTCTTCCGCGTGGTCTCCGGCTTCATGGTGCAGTTCGGCATCAACGGCGATCCGCGCGTCGCGGGACATTGGCGCGAGGCCGCGATCCCGGACGATCCGGTCAAGCAAAGCAACAAGCGCGGCATGATCACCTTCGCGACCGCGGGTCCGAACACGCGCACCACCCAGGTGTTCATCAACTTCGCCGACAATTCCAATCTCGACAGCATGGGCTTTGCGCCGTTCGGGCAGGTGGTGGCGGGCATGGACGTGGTGGACCGCCTCAACGCCGAATACGGCGAGGGCGCGCCGCGCGGCCACGGTCCGGATCAGGGCCGGCTGCAGATGGAAGGCAACGCCTATCTCGCCAAGAGCTTCGCGCGCATGGACTTTGTGAAGAAGGCGACGATCGTCAAATAAGGATAGGCCCCCATGAAGTGGGCGGGCGCGAAAACGGTCACGGTGCTCGCTTTAGCGTGCGGACTTTGGGCGGCGTCGGCCTACGCCCAGCGTCGACCGCGGGCCCGGCTCAATACGCTTACCGATGTCAGGCGCGCCATCCTGAACTGCTGGTCCTGGCCGTCGGCGATCGCGGTTCGGACGGGGATGGAGCTGACGATAATGCTGACTTTCAAGCGCGACGGCGAGATTTTCGGCGCGCGCGTCACCTACGAGTCGCCCAACGTCTCGGCCGACGAGCGCGCCGCCTATTATCGCGCGATGGTGCGCTCACTCGCGCGCTGCTCGCCCCTACCCGTGACGCCGGAGCTTGGCGAGGCAATCGCCGGCCGGCCCTTCTATTTCCATTTCCGTGATGTCCGCAAACAACGAAAGGCTTAGTCGATGGCCACACCCGAAAACACGCTGACGCTGGATACCACCAAGGGCAAGGTGGTGATCGAGATGCGGCCCGATCTCGCGCCCGGCCACGTCGCGCGCATCAAGGAGCTGGTGAAGCAGGGCTTCTACGACGGCATCGTGTTCCACCGGGTGATCGAGGGCTTCATGGCGCAGACCGGCTGCCCGCAGGGCACCGGTACCGGCGGCTCCGGGCAGAAGCTCAAGGCCGAGTTCAACCGCGAGCCGCATGTGCGCGGCACCGTGTCGATGGCGCGGGCGGCCAATCCGGACTCAGGCGACAGCCAGTTCTTCATCTGCTTCGACGACGCCCGCTTCCTCGACAGCCAGTACACGGTCTGGGGCAAGGTGATCGAGGGCATGGAGAATGTCGACAAGATCAAGCGCGGCGAGCCGGTGCGGGAACCCGACAAGATCGTCAAGGCGACGATGGCGGCGTAATCCCTCCCCTGAAAGGGTCGGGGTGGGGTGACCTTTTCATTACCGAAACCCACCCCCACCCGGATCGCGGATTTTATCATCGGGCCGCGCTTCGCACGGACCCGTTGGCGATCCGACCTGCCCCTTTCAGGGGGAGGTATAAGAAGGCCCATGCGCACCGACCTCTTCGATTTCGGCTTGCCCCCCGAACGCATCGCGCTGCGGCCGGTGCATCCGCGCGATGCCGCGCAGCTGCTGGTGGTGCGGCCGGGTGGGGCGCCGGAGGTTGAGGATCGCAAAGTCGGCGAGTTGCCCGAGCTTTTGCAGCCGGGCGACGCGCTGGTGGTCAATGACAGCAAGGTGATCGCAGCGCGGCTCAAGGGCAGGCGCATCGGGCGGGGGGCGAGCGAGCCTGCAATCGAGGCCACCCTGCATAAGCGCATTGACGGCTCGACCTGGAAGGCCTTCATTCTGGGCGCCAAGAAGGTGCAGGTCGGCGATACTCTGCGCTTCGGCACCGAGGGGCGGGTCTGTTTCCTCGGCCAGCTCGATGCTCAAGTTTCACAAAAGGATGAGGGAGGCGAAGCAACCCTCTCATTTTCCTTCCATGGTCCGGTTCTGGATCAGGCCATTGCCGAACGCGGCGACATGCCTTTGCCGCCCTATATCGCTGCGCGTCGGGCGCCCGACGAGCAGGACCGGACCGACTACCAGACGCTGTTCGCGCATGAGGAAGGCTCGGTGGCAGCGCCCACCGCCGGCCTGCATTTCACCGAGGAACTGCTGGTGCGGCTGAAAGCGCGCGGCGTGAGCCTGCACAAGGTGACGCTGCACGTGGGCGCCGGCACCTTTCTGCCGGTGAAGCCAGAGGACACCGAAGCCCACAAGATGCACGCCGAATTCGGCATCGTGCCGGCCGAGGTGGCCGATGCGCTCAATGCCGTGCGCGCCAAGGGCGGCCGCATCGTGGCGGTCGGCTCGACCGCGCTGCGGCTGCTCGAAAGCGCGGCCGGCGAGGACGGCAAACTGTGCGCGTTTTCCGGCGAGACCGCGATCTTCATCACGCCCGGTTACAAGTTTCGCGCTGTCGACCTGATGCTGACCAATTTCCACCTGCCGCGCTCGACTTTGTTCATGCTGGTGGCGGCCTTTTCCGGGCTCGACACCATGAAGCGCGCCTATGCCCATGCGATCAGCAATGGCTATCGCTTCTATTCCTATGGCGACGCGTGTTTGCTTTATCCTGAAAGGCCGCGTGTCCCGGATGCCGTGCAGCGCGAAGCGGTGCACCGCTGATCCGGGATCCAGCTTCCTTAGAAACCGGGGTCCCGGGTCTGCAGCGCACCACTACGTGCTGCGCTGCGCCCGGGACACGAGTCCTTGCCAACCTGATATGAAATGCCGATGTCTGACGCCTTCTCCTTCACCCTTCTGAATACCGACGGCGCTGCGCGCCGCGGCGAGATCGTCACGCCGCACGGCCGCGTGCAGACGCCGGCCTTCATGCCGGTCGGCACGCAAGGCACGGTGAAGGGGCTGACGCCCGATATCGTGCGTTCGACCGGTGCGGAGATCGTGCTCGGCAACACTTACCATCTGATGCTGCGGCCGGGCGCCGAGCGCATCGCCGCGCTCGGCGGCCTGCACGCCTTCATGCACTGGCCGCTGCCGATCCTCACCGATTCCGGCGGCTTTCAGGTCATGTCGCTGTCGGAGCTGCGCAAGCTGTCCGAGGACGGCGTCGTGTTCCGCTCCCATCTCGACGGCGCCATGGTGGAGCTTTCGCCGGAACGGGCGATCGCGGTCCAGGCGCTGCTCGGTGCCGATATCGCCATGCAGCTCGACGAATGCCTGCGGCTGCCGGCTGAGCCCGGCGAGATCAAGCGCGCCATGGAATTGTCGCTGCGCTGGGCGGAGCGGTCGAAGCGCGCCTTCGAAGCCCGCGCGCGCGAAGGCTATGCTCTGTTCGGCATCGTGCAGGGCGGCGACGATATGCTTCTGCGCGCTGAAAGTGCGCGCGAGCTTTCGGCCATGGATTTTCACGGCTACGCCATCGGCGGGCTGGCGGTGGGCGAGCCGCAGGATGTGATGCTGAAGATCGTCGAGGTGACCGTGCCGCTGCTGCCGGCGCAGCGACCGCGCTATCTGATGGGCGTCGGCACACCGCACGATCTTCTGGAAGCGGTCAAGCGCGGCATCGACATGTTCGACTGCGTGCTGCCGACGCGCAACGGCCGCCACGGCATGGCTTTCACGCCGTATGGCGCGATCAATCTGTCGAACGCCCGCCACGCCGCCGACCCGCGCCCGCTCGACGAACAGAGCGCGCATCCGGTGGCGCGCACCTACTCGCGCGCCTACCTGCATCATCTGACCAAGGCGAACGAGATGCTGGGCGCGGTGCTGCTGTCGACCATCAATC
>Ga0316624_10000874_pt1 | contig 11164 bp, 14 predicted proteins | sample OWC_Aug_N3_C1_D5_FD_207657 | JGI IMG/M metagenome (GOLD analysis project Ga0316624, IMG submission 207657) | Wetland soil microbial communities from Old Woman Creek delta, Ohio, United States - OWC_Aug_N3_C1_D5_A | ecosystem: Environmental > Terrestrial > Soil > Wetlands | place: USA: Ohio...
TGTCGTTGTCGCACATGAGTACGGCACGCTCGATTACTGATTCGAGCTGCCGGATGTTGCCGGGCCAGCCGTACTCGGTGAGCGCCTTCAGTGCCGGCGTCTCGACGCCTTTAACCCTCTTGCCGAATTCGCGGTTGTATTTGCCGATGAAGAATTCGACGAGTTCCGGAATGTCTGTCTTCCGGGAGCGGAGCGGGGGCATATCGATCGACACGACCCTCAGACGGTAATACAGGTCTTCCCTGAAGTTTCCCTTCGCGAGTTCCTTTTCGAGGTCCTTGTTCGTTGCGGCAATGATCCGCACGTCTACCTTGATCGCCTCTTTTCCGCCGAGGCGCCTGATCTCCTTGTCCTGGAGGACCCTGAGGAGCTTCGACTGCATCATCTGGGGCATGTCTCCGATCTCGTCAAGAAAGAGGGTGCCCCCGTTCGTAGCCTCGAACAGGCCGATCCTCCGGGAGGAGGCACCGGTAAAGGCGCCGGGTTCGTAGCCGAAGAGTTCGCTCTCGAAAAGGTTTTCGGGGATGGCGGCGCAGTTCAGCGCGGTGAACGCCTTCGACCTCCTCGGGCTGTTGTAGTGGATTGCCTTTGCCACGAGTTCCTTGCCCGTTCCGCTTTCCCCCTTGATCATCACGGTCGCGGAACTGCCCGAGACCTTTTTCATGATCTCGATTGCCTCCTGCATCATGCCTGATTTGCCGACGATGCCCTCGATCCTGAACCGGTCGTAAAGCTCTCTGTGGAGCTGGAGGTTTTCCTTCAGCAGTTCCGCGTGTTCCGATGCCCTTTTCACCGTAAGTATGAGCGAGTCCCTGTCGAGGGGTTTGGTGAGATAATCGAAGGCCCCCTTCTTCATCGCCTCGACCGCGGAGGATATTGTGCCGTGGGCAGTCATGATGATCATGGTCGGGCGGAATCCGTCCGGTGACGGAAGTTCGAGCTTCGCCACGGATTCTATCAGCTCGATGCCGTCCATCCCCTCCATCTTCAGGTCCGTGAGAATTATCTCGGGATAGTACTTCGTGATCACCTTCATCGCTTCTTCCCCTGATGAGGCTGCATAGGTCTCGTACCCCTCGCCCTCAAGGATAGTCTTCAATATGTCTCTCTGAAGCGGCTCATCGTCCACGACAAGAACTACCGGCATCGCTTACCCCTCTCTTTCCAACGGCAGGATTATCGTGACGCTGCTCCCTTTCCCCGCAGCGCTTTTGAAGTCCACTTTGCCCTTGTGTTCCTCGATAATGCGTTTGGTGAGGGCCAGCCCGAGTCCGAGCCCCGTGCCCTTTGTGGTGAAGAACGGATCGAATATCCTCGTCGCCTTTTCCTCCGATATCCCTACGCCCGTATCTTCTACGGTTATATGAAATTTGTTCTCTACTGTTTTTGTCCTGATCGTGAGTCTGCCGCCGTCGGGCATTGCCTGGAACGCGTTCAGGATTACGTTGTAAAGGCAGGTCTTTATGAACTCGCTGTCGACCGAGAGTTCGGGAAGGGACTCGTACTCCCTCTGCAGGTCGACGTGCTCCTTCTGTGCCTTTGCCATGACGAGACTCACCACGTCTTCAAGTATTTCCCCTATTTCGATCTTTTGGAGGTTGAGCTCAAGAGGCCTGCCGTACTGGAGAAAACTCTCGGCAAATCCGCTCACCCGCTGGATCTCTTTTTTGATATTCGAAATCAGCGAATCGAATGCCTCCCTGTCGCCTGCCGACGGCTTGTAGCGTTCCCTGATGTGGTCGATCGAGAGGCTGATGAAGTTCAGCGGGTTCCTGATCTCGTGGGCGATACTGGTCGAGAACTGGCCGATGCCGGCCAGATGTTCGGCCTTCCTCAGTCTGTCTTCGAGTTCGCGCTCTTCGCGCAGTTTTCTTATCATAAAGTTGAAACTCTGGGTGAGCTCGCCTATCTCGTCCTTCCTCTCGGTCTTCAGCTCCTGGTTGAGGTCTCCGCCTGCTACCAGCCGCGCCGCTTCGACGACCTGCTCGATCGGCTCGGTATATCTCCTGGCGAGGTATACCGTAAAGAAGATGCCTATGCCGAAGACCACCCCGGCAGCGAGGATCCTCTGGAGCAACCTCTTCCGCATGAAGATTGAAAAGTCCTCCGTATTAATCGTCAGGTGGATGTATCCGTAATGCTTCTGGCCTGCAACGACAGGAATGATCACGTTATATGCGTGGCCTTCCCCGGTCACCGGCTCGCCCAGCTGGGCCTTGAAAATCAGCTCTTTCTTCTTCGTTGTCAGCCATTTGCCGATGTTCTTCGGGTTCGTGCTCGATATGATCTTGTCGGAATTGCTGATGATCGACAATTCCTTCACTCCTCTTGTGTTGAGCTTCTGCAGGTAAGACTGGAGCCTCTTCTCATCAGTCGTCCCGCTGCTGGTCACCTCTTCCACCCCGACCTGTATCGCCTTTGAGAGTTCGGCGGTCTGGCTCTCGAATTCGTTGTACATCGCCCTTTCGGTCTGCGAATATAGAAATATGAAGATGGACATGAGGCTGAGGCTCAGCAGCATCATCATCGCAACGAGTTTCTGGTTGAGGGAGAGTCTGAGAAAGTAGTCCTTGACGGTCTGCCTGTTGATACGCATATACCAGTATTGTATCTTAAACACTCTTGGTGAGGTCAACGGATAAGAAAACCCCCGCAAGCGGGGGTTTTCTTTCGGATACGGAATCTATTCTCAATGACGCTTCTTTTTTGGGGCCGCTTTTCCCTTCGGGGTTATTTCGGGCGTTATCTGCTTCGTCTGTTCCATCAGCGCAGCCGCATCCTTCTTTACTGCGTCCGCCTTTTCCAGAGCGGTCGTAAAGTCCTCCGTGTCGATAAGGTTCTTCACCTCGAGGAGGGAATCATCAAGCCCCTTTGCAGCGGCATCGAGGGCATCGAGGCCCTTTGCCGTCTTCGAACTCATTGCCTTCGCCAGCGAAGCCTTCGCCTCTTCCACTGCTGCTATTGCGGCTTCCTGGGTAGCGAGTGCCTGCTTTTTTGCCTCTTCCTTTTTTGCAGCCAGGCCCGCCTTGAGGGTCTCTGCGTCGGCCTTCGTCTTTGCAAGCATCTCCTTCGCCTTTTTATAGTCCTTCAAAAACCTGGTGTCCTGTGCATGCACCTCGGCCAATGCAACGGCCAGCTCATCATTCACGTTTCGGGCCTCGGCCGGCGAATATTTCTCGGCGCCTTCGGCCATCGCAGCATCGACCGCGGCCTTCGCGGCGTTGATCTCCTGAGCAGGTTGTTTTGAGCAGGCCGTGAACGCGAAGACCATGAGGAAACCGATAAGGAAATTACGGATAACGCCTTTCATGGAGACCTCCTTTATGTGAATCGTTCAGTATTATCTTGGGTAAGGGTTCATAATGAGAATACCTCCTCAGGCATGGCCCGAGGAGGTATTCTCGTGAGACAAAGAAACTTCTCTTGATTAGTAACCTGCCGCAGGTTTCTTTGCAGGGGCCTTCTCCTCCTTTGCAGGAGCAGGAGCCGCCTCCTTCTTTTCGGCCTTCTTTGACTTCTTAGCGGCCTTCTTTGCTTCGATCTTTATGCTCTTTGCCGTATTCGCGCCTTCAGCCTCGGTGTATTTCACCATGACCTTCTCGCCGGCTGTTACGTCGGCGATGGTCTTGCCCTTAGGCATGAACTTGGTCTTCTCGTCGACTGTTACCGTAACCTCGGCCTTCTTGCCTTTTACCGTGACGGTGTTAGCCTTTGCGTCAACCGCGGTCACCTCGCCGGTGATCTGCTTGTGCATAACTTTCTTCTTTGCAGCCTTCTTCTCGGCAGCCATCTCCTTCTTCTCAGTAGAAGCCGACTCCTTCTTCTCAGCTGCGAACGTTGCCGCCGTGAGGGCAAAGACAAACATTACGGAAAGTACGATTGCTATTGCTTTCTTCATTCATTTCACCTCCTTTCATTATTAAATGGATCAGCCGGATTCAGGAAGTAACAAAATGTGTGCCAGATCAGGAGGGCGATAAACAGGCGTTTTTTATTGGAATGAATTTCTCTTTTGAGAAAGTTCGTCCCCTTTTAGGAAGGAAAGGAGGCCGGGTGGCCGGGTTTGGCGCCCCCTGCACAACAGCCCGGGTAATGAAGTTTTTCATCGGCCGTTCGACAGAAGACCAAGTTCAGCGGCGTACTGTCTGAAGAGCGCGAGTCCCTTCCTGTGCTCTTCGTCGAAGTCGTAAGAAATTCCCCTCCAGTATGAGACCAGTTCCCGTTCCGAAAGAAAGCTCCTCGGAGGAGAAGCGGCAGCTACCATGTCAAGGTCCTTCAGCGCCGATGCCTTTGCCCTGTCCAGGTCGCGGGTGAACCTGTTGACCAGTTCCTTTTCCCCGGCTGCGCTTTCCTTTCTCACTATCCAGAGGGCAAAGACTGTGGGAAGGCCGGTATACCGGTACCAGAGGTCGCCGATATCGTATATGTGAAGGGCGGGCCACATGAGAGACTCCCTCAGTGCGTCGTCTCCTATCACCAGATATGCCTCGGCCGATTCCATCGCCTTTCCGAGCGGATCGGAGGTGGACCTGAAATCGCACTCCAGACCGAGAAATCTCTTCAGGATTATCTTGAGAAGTCCGACGGACGTTTCGGACTGGGAGGAGGTGAGTACCGTAACGTTGCCGAGTTCCCCGATCGGTCTCTTACTGAAAAGAAAGACACTCCCCACCGGCCCTATCGAGCTTATCGAGTGGCCCTCGATCAGGTCATACTTGTCGGTATTTCTCAGGTATTCTATCGAAGATGAAGGGCTGACGTCGATCCTCCCTTCCCGGATCTCCCTGTTCAAAAAGGACGGGACTCCTTCCACGAACTCGTAGGAAGAACAGTCGGCCTCTTTTTCGAGCATGTAGTATATCGGGAAAAGGTTCGAATAGAAGAACCTCCCTATCTTCAGTTTTGTCACGATGTCATCCTTTCACCACACCCAGCGGCCGCAGTCTTGCCACCTTCTTTGAAATCCCGGCCCTGTGGACCACGTCGACCACCTCTGAAATGTCCTTGTATGCCTCGCTCATCTCTTCGGCAAGGGTCTCCCTGCCGGCCGATCTGACGATAATCCCCTTCTCTTCCAGTTCCTTCCAGATCTTCCTGCCTTTTGCCCTCCTGATTGCCTGATGTCTCGAAAGCACCCTCCCCGCACCGTGGCAGGTAGAACCGAACGTCTGCTGCATAGCTTTTTCGGTCCCGAGGAGCACGAAGGAGGCCCTTCCCATGTCTCCGGGGATGAGGACCGGCTGTCCCAGGTGTCTGTATATCTGGGGCAGTTCAGGATGCCCCGGAGGAAATGCACGCGTCGCGCCCTTTCTGTGGACCATGAGCTTCTTTTTTTCTCCGTTTACCGTATGTTCTTCGACCTTGGCGATGTTGTGGGCGACGTCGTATATCAGACCCAACCCCAGGCTGCGGGGCGACGCCGACAACACATGCATGAACGCCTCCCTTGTCCAGTGCATGATGCACTGTCTGTTTGCCCAGGCATAGTTCGCAGCCGCCCTCATTGCCGCGAGATAATCCGCCGCCTCGGCGCTCCGGACCGGCGCGCAGGCGAGCTCCCTGTCGTAGAGCGTAATCCCGTACTTGACAGCGGCCCGCTCCATTACCTCGAGGAAGTCGGTGCAGACCTGATGGCCGAACCCCCTTGAACCCGTATGGATCATCACGGTGACCTGGTCCGTGAACAAGCCTAGACTCTGCGCCGCCTTTTCATCGTATATCTCGTCGACATACTGGATCTCGAGAAAGTGGTTCCCCGAACCGAGTGTGCCTTGCTGTGCCCTCCCCCGCTCATAGGCTTTACTGCTGATGAGCGAGGGGTCCGCGCCGTCGATCTGGCCCCCGGATTCGGTCTTCTCGATGTCCGCGGGTTCGCCGAGGCCGTTTTCGACAGCCCACTTTGCCCCTTTTACCAGTATCTTTTTTTCGTCATCGGGGCTGAGCCGTATCTTCCCCTTGGAGCCGACGCCGGAAGGTATCTCACGGTAAAGGACCTCCACGAGGTCCCTTATCCTCGGGAGCACCTCTGCCTTCCGCAGGTTGCTCCTGAGGAGCCTCACGCCTCAATTTATGTCGTAACCGACTCCTCCGGGGGAAATGATCCCTTCATTCATATCGAAGACGGCGACTCCCCCGATGGGAAACCCATATCCGGTGTGTATATCCGGCATCGCCATCGAGTATTTGATGATTCCCGGGAGGGTGGCGACGTTGGCGACCTGGTCGATCGAATGGGCCTCCAGTTCTTTTTCGAGGCGACTGTCTACGTAAATGATGCCGGGGACCCTCATGCCCTGCTTGAAATCGAGCGGCAACTCCAATCTTGTTTCATCGATCCGCCTTAACTTTTCGAGTACCATGGCTGTCTCCCTCACCTTTCGCTCTTTACCTGCAGTTACACAGACCAAAAGAATAAAGAGGGCGGACGTAGTTCAGCATGTCCGCCTCTGCTTATTCACTCCCAGAGTTAGATTTATATTATACCCTATCCTCCGCGGACTTCTCAGATGTCGAAAATGACCTCGGCGGTCCAATAGTCATCATTTTGTTCGACCTTCAGGTTATGGTAGGTGGCCGCCTTCACCAGCAATTTGCCCCGATGTCTTTCAGGATCGAAGTTCTCTCCTGACAGGGAAGCGCCCAAAAGATATACCCGGTCTTCCGCGTCAGCCTTTTTCGTTGAAGAGGATGTCGTGACCACGATGTCCCTTGCCAGGAAGCCGTCTACGTCGAACCGGTAAATAAGTTCGTTCAGCCAGGCAAGGAGTAGCCCGTCGAGCGACGCATGCCTCACTGAGACTTCGATATGCCCCGTCGCCCGTACTGTTTGCGGATCGACGATCAGACTGTACATTCCGAGGGCGGCGTTGGCTAAAAGCTCTCCCGGGGACCTCCCGAAGGCCCGGATCCCCGCATCGCCCGAGATATCAATGACCTCATACTTCTTCATGAGCTAAAGCGTAACACCGCATTGGGCGGCAGTCAACGTCGGGACTCACTCGCCGGGGCTCACCGCCTTGACATGTGACGGGTATCTGGTAGCATGAGAGTAACATCATTCAATATTACTCAGACAAAGGAGGTTTTACCTATGGCAGAGAGGGCACCCGCAAAGGCAGCTAAGACCGGGAAGGGCAGCAAACCGGCAGAACTGTCGAAAGAGTTCCTGACTATACTCACGCAGTGGCAGAAACTCGAAGACGAGACGATCAGATTTTCCGAGGAGATGCTGAAAAAGACGAAGAACAAACTGATACGGATGACGATGGAAATGATCAAGAGCGACTCCCAGAAACACAAGGTGATGCAGCAGATGCTCATCGACAGCGTGACAAAGGAGCCTTTCATCCTGAGCCCCGACGACCTGAATGCCCTCGGGACCGGACTGAACAAACATATAACGGCGGAGGCGAAATCTCTCGAACTTGCGGAAGAGGCGCTCGAAAACAGTGAACTTTTCGTAACGCGGTATGTGCTTTCCTATCTCATTGCGGATGAGCACAAGCATCATAACCTTCTTTCAAGGCTCGAAGACCTGAAGAGGGCGACGGTGTTCGTTACGTAGCATCCGGAAATATTCTTTCTTAATGTCCCCTGCGCGGCGGTGACGGATCGTGACCGCCCGCCGGGGCTGCCTCCGGCGTGAAGCATGCATTCGGCAACAAAATCAATAAGAGAACATGGGCACCATATCGCATAGTGAATTCATCGACACTTTCCAGGCGCTCAGTAATGCGCCTGAGCAAGTTGTTGAGCACATTCTCCTAAAGGCCGTCATGAGGCCATTTCCAGCGGAAATGCTTGTCTATTCCGAAGGTGATACCTGTGCGGCTATCGCGTTTATTCTCTCCGGAGAAATCCGCGTTTACAAGGCGGCGGAAGGGGGACGGGAGATCACCCTTTATGAAATCGGCAGGGGGGAGACTTGCATCCTCAATGCCTCATGTGTCCTCGCAAACACGTCCTATCCTGCAAATGCTGTCTCTACAAAGGAAGGGACGATGCTTCTTTTACCTGCCGATGATTTTCGCAAGCTGATGGACACGAGCGAAAATGTGAGACATTTTGTATTCGGGATTATGAGCAGACGGCTCACAACGGTTATGGCCCTGGTTGAAGAGGTGGCATTCGGCCGGATGGACATCAGGCTCAGGGAATATCTTTCAGAAAAGGCTGATCACGGGATCCTCAGATCCACACACCAAAAGATAGCAGGTGATCTGGGAACCTCAAGGGAAGTAGTAAGCAGACTGCTCAAGGATCTGGAACGAAAGGGGATCGTAGCCCTTTCCCGGAGCGAAATCACTCTCCTGAAGTCTTAGGCTTTTCTTTTTTGTAACTTTGTCACATACATGCCTCCGGCCCGCGATTAAAATAACACTAAGAAATAATTCACTTCAGGAGGTAAAGATCATGAAGAAGAACATCGGTTCTACAGAGCGGGTTATAAGAGTACTTTCGGGTCTCGGTATTGTTTCAATGGCTGTAGCAGGTCCCCATTCTCCCTGGGCATTCCTCGGGATTATACCTCTGGCCACGGGTCTCATCGGATGGTGTCCACCTTATGCCCTTTTAGGTATCTCGACCTGCAAGAGCTGCAAGTAGGGCGCCGATCGCGGGGAAATGTATCCGAATTGGAGGAAAGGCATCAAACAAAATAAGGAGAGGTGTAATGAAAAAAGTTGCCTGTGTCGTAGCTTTTTTGCTTGTTGCCCTTGTCTTTAGCAGCTCTGCCTTAGCCGTCATCGGCTGCGATTTCGACAAAGTAAGGGAACTTGCGGATGAGTATTTGAGCAATATGCCCGATAACGGTTATTTTATTTCGGCCGACGATCTTATGAAAAGGATCGAGTCGGGGAAAAAAGATTTTATCGTCGTTGATGTAAGAGAGACAGTCAAAAAATATCAAGCCGGCCATGTCCCCGGCGCAATCTACATCAACTTTAAGGACATCGCCAAACCGGAAAGCCTTGCCGTGTTGCCCAAAGACAAGGACATTATTTTATACTGTAACAGCGGACACGAAGAGAGCAAGGCAATGACGGTTCTGCGTATGCTCGGCTACAGGGTTTTTGCGCTGAAATTCGGCTATATCGCCTGGAAGAAAGAGAAGCCGACCGATGTCGTACTGGGCGTGATCGATAACGCCGCAAGAAAGAATTATCCGATTGAGCGGTAATCATATGCTGAAGGGAGGTTTCATGAAAAGAATCAGATTGGTAACAGCACTGATGTGTTTTGTCTGGCTATTCGCCGGCATTGCCTATGGAGGGGAAGCGGTAAACGAGCGCGAGGCGGCTGCCCGTAAAACTGTAATGGGCTTTATGCAGGACCTTATCTCTGCTTTGCAGAAGGAGATGGCCGCGGGCGGACCGGCGGGCGCCGTGGGCGTCTGCAGCGATCTCGCCCCTTCGATTGCTGGCAGGATATCCCGCGAAACGGGCTGGAGGGTTACACGGGTCAGCGAAAAAGTTCGCAATCCTCTCCTTGGAATGCCGGATGCATGGGAGCAGAAAGTGCTCCTGGATTTTGACAAGCGGGCGTCAAATGGTGAAGATATCGACAAGATGAGCTTTTCCGAGGTGGTGAGCGAGCCGGACGGCAGGTTCTTTCGTTATATGAAGGCCGTTGCGGTAAAGCAGCCATGCCTTGCCTGCCACGGAACAGAAGAAAAAATCGCGCCCTCAGTGCGGGCGATTCTTAAGGAGCGCTATCCGCATGACAGGGCCACCGGGTATAAGCTTGGCGACCTGAGAGGCGCAATAAGTGTCAAGGAGCCGTTTTAAATATTTTTAAGTTGGTCCACGGGAAAAGTCATTACCATGGCTGTCAAAGCAAACCCTGTCGCGCTTCTGAGGTGTGCTGGGTTATCCGGATATGCCGGCCTTTCCCGTTGCCGACTTCAGGGCGTCACGGTAGAACTTCTCGGCGTATTCCTTTGTCATCCGCCTTGCACTGAAGACCTGCTGCAGCAGTTGTTTGCCCGGCTCATCGGCCGGGTGGGCCTTACCGGCGAAGATGATCTGGACCGGTTTCCACCTGTCGGTGAGTATCTTTTTCAGCCTGCCGGGTTCATGTCGCTTCTGAACCGTGCCAGGACCGCATCGTGATGCCTCAGAAATTTAGGGTCTTTTGCCGCGGCCGCGAGGGTCTCCCCGTCGATGTCATGCAGCATCTTTACCGGGTTATGGACGCTCAGCTTCCAGGCGGGCCGGCTGAGCATCTTGAACAGCATCCGAGCCTCGGGATGCCAACTCCACCAGAGGTTATAGGCCAACCCGCCCAGCCCGGCTATTCTTTCAGGGATGTGCGGGAATCTGTCTTTGCTTTCTTCCATTGCATTTTGTCATCGATCAGGATATATGGACCGGCACGCAGTCTAATGCGGCACACTCTAATATGTAGCATAGAAAACGTCTGCATGCAAACGGGTCGCCGATCCTGCATCCGGAGTCGTAGTTGGCAGTGGCTCGCGGTCATCCGGTTGCGCGGAGCCCCCAGGCGGGAGGAAGATTCAGAATCCTTCAGGCCGCTTTTAGGGTGCGATGACGGGGTTGTCCGGTATGAAAGACAGTTTTCGGGAGAGGAGTCTGCCGAGGATCAAGCCGACCGCGGCGCCTGCAACTACGTCGGAACTGAAGTGAGAAGTGCTTTCGATCCTCGATATGCCGATAATGGCAGCGAGAAAGTAGAAGATGCCCCTGTATTTTGGAAAATACTGTGAAAGGGTGTAGGCGAAACAGAATGCAACGGTAGTATGTCCGGAAGGGAAGGAATCATATCCCCCCCTGAGCGAGGGGCCGACGAATATCAGGTCATCGGTCAAACGCGGCCTTGCCCTGCCGAACACGTGCTTCAGCACCTGGGCGGTGATACCGGAGATGAGGAAGCTGGCCGACAGGGCCTTGCCGGTCTCGATGAATCTTCTGCCGTAAAAACGGCCCGCCACGAAGAAAAGACAGGCTATTACGATAAGCGTAGAACCGTGCGTGAGAAAGTAGAGGGGGATGTCGAAATAGCGGACGAACATGGCGGATTTCCTGTCGTGCATAGTCCTGACCCAAATGGCGACCGGCTTGTCAAAATAAAAAAGCAACGTCACGAAGATTGCGCTGCACCAGATGAGTATCTTATTTTCTCTCAAGAATTGCATACTGTGAATCCT